>WNFE01000348.1_pt1 | contig 34830 bp, 39 predicted proteins | sample 5400451 | NCBI WGS metagenome assembly WNFE01 (sample SAMN13153344, study PRJNA577476) | soil metagenome | isolation source: 200 cm saprolite under Douglas fir tree site 2 hole 2 | place: USA:California | collected 2015-04-18
CGCGAGCCAGCCCTCGTTGGCCTCCTGGAAGCCGCCGATCGTGTGGACCACCACCACAGCCGGATACCGATCCCGCGGCCGCTCGGGAAAGCGGAGGGTCGCCGGGACCGACACGCCCGCCGGTGCCTCGCGCGTGAAGACCTGACGGAAGTCGGCGTAGGAGCCCGAGCGGAGCGTCACCCGCTCGATCGGGCCGACATCGCGGACCTGACCGTGCACAAGCGCCGTCCCGACCGCGACCCCGGCGGCCACCACCGCCAGCGCCCACGACGCCGCGCCTCGCACTAGCGTCGCGTCTCCAACACCTGCCGGAGTCGCCGGCGGATCTGGCGCGCGCCGTCGGGCCCGTTGTCCTCCGCGCCCTCGGAGGAGCCGATGACGACCGCCGGCACCGGGCCGACCGCCCTTCGTGGAAGGCTGAGTGTGGCGGGAATAGAAGTCGGGAGCGCCGCGCCCTCCGTGAGCGGGAGGTCAGCCGACGGAAAGCTGACCGGCTGCACCTCGGCGCGCGGCGGGCTCAGCACGGGTGTCGCGACCAGCGTGAGGATTCGGACGAGCATCGGATTGCCCATTGTCGCTCCTGGCATCAGGCGTCAGTTCCGTCGTCGACGGGGTGGTTCGTTACGGAGAGGGACGCACACCTTGGTGAGCCGTTCAGATTCCGGCACCTCGGTCGGGCGGCTCATGTGCAGCTCGAGGCAGGGCCGGTCATCGACCTCCTCGCCGCTCGTCGGCAGCCATTTGCCGAACAGCCGACGAAACGCATCGTGGATGCCGCTATACGGACCGCGCAGCGCGTGCACGGCATAGCGGCCGCCGCGCACCGTCTCGAGGCGAAACCCCACGGGCAGCGCCACGGGCTCCGTGAGGGCGAGGCATACGTCATAGCGCAACGCGTCCTCCGCGACCGCGCCGGGATCGTCGTAGGACAGCCCCATTACCACCGCATCGCACGCGAGCAGCTCGGCGCTCGCCGCCCAACGGAACAACCGCTCGTACGTCGGACCGGCGTGATCATAGGAGCCGACGTGACGCAGACAGGCCGCAAGCCGATCGGGAAAGATCTCGATCGTGACATCCATGTCAGTGCTGCCGAACGGCTCCAACGAGAGGCGCATCGTGGCCCGGTCGAGCGTCAGCTCGAGCGACAGAGGCGGGATGTAGCGGGGCGCGACCACGGCGCGGCGATAGTCCGACGGCGCGGCGCCGAACGCCTGTTGGAAGGCGCGGGTGAATGCCTCGGGCGAGCCGTAGCCTGCCGCTAGCGCGACATCGGTAACCGAGCCATTGCGCTCACGCAGAGCGCGGCCGGCTGTCTCGAGCCTCAGTCGGCGCACTACTGCCGCGACCGACTCGCCCGTCATCGCGCGAAACATCCGATGAAAGTGGTACGACGAGAAGTGAGCGATGCGAGCCAATTCGGCCACGCTCAGATCAGCGTCGAGGTGGGCGGCGAGGTGAGCGAGCACACGGTCGATGCGCGCCCGGCAGTCGTTGCTGGTGACAGCCTTCATCGTCGCGCTCTCATTCTCCAGACGACATTCTGCCAAAAGCGCCGGCTCGGGTCCTGATCGGGATTGCGGAATTTGCCGTCCCCGCACCGGTATGACGCGGCGCGGCAGGCCCGCGCGGCTCCTGAGGCGGCGACCACCCGCTTCGTGGAGGGAGATGGCCCGAAGACCCGCGCGAGGGCCGTCTCGGCGCCCCACGAGAAACCTGCACGCGTGCCCGGGATGCGGGCAGGTCAGGCAGAAGGCGCGCTGAGTCATGGTTCGGATCGGTGGACCCGAGGCCTTTGGTCACTCCTTCCCAGGTCAGCAGACTACCGGCAAAAGCCGGTCCGATTCCCACGTTCCCAGGTTATTTCCACATCAATTCCCAGCGAACTTCTAGACAGCGAAGGCGCCTGTCGGATGAGGTCAACCTCGAAGATCGGGCAGGTCGATTCCGGTGACTGCGGGCCCCTGCAGCGACCGAAATCGCATTGACCAGCATCACCGCTTCAGAGGTCGTAGGGTTGAATGTCGGCGACTACGTTTCAGACTTCGGCCTGCGGCGGGTCTGCGGCAAGGGCGGGCATGAAGCATCGGTGCCCCTCCCCGAGGTCGCCAGGGTTATCGTGACCGAGTACCTCGCTACAGATCGACCGGGGGCGCCAGCCACCGAGCCGCTCTTCGTCGTGCGATTCAAGATCAAAGGCGGAGGGTGGCGTCAGGAACGTCTGAGAGATCACCGGGTATTCAAGCTGGTAAAAGCTCTAGGCAAGCAGGCAGGGCTTGCCCAGCTTCATCCGCATGCCTTCCGCCATGCATGCGGTGTAGAGCTCTTGCGCAGAACGCGCGGCAACCTGCGCGCTGTCCAGGAGCATCTGCGCCACTCCGACATCCAGACCACAACCCTGTACACCCGGTTGACGCAAGAAGAGCTTCAGAAGGTGGTTGGTGTGTTCGACAGGAACAGGGAGTAGAAAAAGGATTCTCATCCCTTCACCGCGGGACTAGAAATCGAGGGCAGAAACATCCTTAAGAATCAGGATGGTGACCCCGGCGGGATTCGAACCCGCGATCTCGACCTTGAAAGGGTCGCGTCCTTGGCCAGGCTAGACGACGGGGTCCCTGGGCCTACCGGTAGGAACAAGCGGCACAGGCTACAATCGCAGTCGCGCTGGGGGCGCATCGCGATCCATTTCACCGTGCCGGGAACGGCGCAGAGGAGGTGCCAGTGACGAACCTGGCCCGACGGGTGGCGGAGAGCCGCGGATTCCAGAACTTTATCCTCGGGGGTCATCCTGGTCACCGTGGTCATCGTCGGGCTCGAGACGTCCGAGACGCTGGTGGAGCGCTACGGCGAGCTCTTCGAGCTGGTGGACCTCGTGGTCCAGACGGTCTTCGTGGGCGAGATCGTCATCCGGCTCCTCGCGCACTGGCCCGGGATCGGCCGGTTCTTCCGCGATGGCTGGAACGTGTTCGACCTGGCGGTGGTGGCCGCGTCGCTCCTGCCCCAGGCCGGGGCGTTCGCGATGGTCGCCCGGCTCGCCCGGCTCATGCGGGTGACGCGCCTGATCTCGGTCTTCCCCGAGCTGCGGCTGATCGTCAGCACCATGCTCCGGTCCATCCCGTCCATGGGCCACATCCTGATGATGCTGGGCCTCCTGCTCTACGTGTACGGCATCCTGGGCTTCTACCTCTTCCGCGAGCAGGACCCCGAGCGCTGGGGCACCCTCGGCGCCGCGCTGCTGACCCTCTTTCAGATGCTCACCCTGGAAGGATGGGTCGAAGTCCAGACCGCGGTGCTCGGGGAATTCCCGTTCGCGTGGGTGTACTTCGCGAGCTTCGTGTTCGTGGCGGTGTTCGTGGTGGTGAACCTCTTCATCGCGGTCGTGCTCAACAACCTCGAGTCGGTCAAGCTCGAGCTCCAGGCCGGGGAGGACCGCCGGAACCCGCACCACGCCGTGCTCGAGGCGATCGAGGAGGTGCAGGCGCGGCTCGAAGAGCTGGAACGACGGCTGCGGGAGCAGCCGATGGCCGAGCCGCGGCCCTGAGGGGCCCCTCATTGAGCGGACCCCCTCACCCTTGCCCTCTCCCCTGAGGGGAGAGGGTGGGACGGTTATCGCCGCGGGGTCAGACCGTCGAGATCCAGCTCCGGCATGCGGCCGCTCATGAGGTCGGCCACGATCCGGGCCGTGCCGCACGCCATCGTCCAGCCCATGTGCCCGTGGCCGCAGTTGAAGAAGAGGTTGCGGTAGCGGCCGAGTCCCAGGATGGGCGGGCCGTCCGGCGTCATCGGGCGCAGGCACGCGCGGTACTCGCCGCGGTCGAAGTCCACCGCGTCGGGGAAGACGTCGCGGGCGAAGCGCAGGATGTTGTTGAAGTCGCGGGGCGTCCAGCCCCAGTCGTAGCCCGCGAACTCCGCGGTCGAGGTGAGCCGCAGGCGGTCGCCGAGCCGCGACCACCCGACCAGCCACTGCTCGTCCACCCCGGGAATGGTCGGCGCGAGACCGCCGGGCTTCAGCGGAAACGTCGAGGAGTAGCCCTTGGCCGGATAGATGGGCAGGCTCACCCCCGCGGTCCGCGCGACGCCCGCGCTCCCGACCCCGAGGGCCAGCACGTAGCTGTCCGCGGTCAGGGGGCCGTCGCTGGTCACAACCGCGTCGATCCGGTCGCCGCCGGTCCGGAGGGCGGTGACGCGAGCGCCGAGCTTGATGGTGACCCCGAGCCGGTCGCGGCAGAAGGCTCCCAGGCGCTCGGTGAAGAGCCGGGAGTCCCCGCTCGAGTCCCCGAGATCCCGGATCGCCCCGGCGATCTTGCTCCGGACCGGCTCGAAGACGGGGTCGAGCTTCGCCACCCCGTCGGGGTCGAGGATCTCCTGCTTCTGCCCGTGCTCGGCGAGCAGCGCCGTCTTCTTGATCCCCGCTCCGAGGAGGGCCGGGTCGCGGTAGAGGTAGAGCGCACCCTTCGCGACCGCGTGGTAGTCGATCCCCTCCGCCCGCACCAGCTCGTTCATCACCCGCTGGCTGTACTGGCAGAGGCGCAGCTTGATGAGCGTGTTGCGGCGGGCGCGCGCCGGCAGGCACTCGCGCAGGAAGCGCACGCCCCAGGCATAGAACTGCGGGTCGGCGGTGAGCCGCACGCGGATGGCCGTCTCGTCGCCGCGCAGGGAGCGCAGCAGCATCGCGGGAGCGCCGGGCGAGGCCCACGCGAAGGAATGCCCGGGCGCCACGATGCCGGCATTGCCGGCGCTGGCCTCGAGGCCCAGGCCGTCCTTCTCCTCGAGGATCGTGACCTCGTGCCCAGCCCGCGCCAGGAAGTAGGCGGTGGTCACGCCCACCACGCCCCCGCCGAGAATGAGCGTCTTCACCCCTCACCCTGCCCTCTCCTCTGAGGGGAGAGGGAAGAACGGAGGGGCATCAGGCCACCGGCCGCGGGGTCATGTCGGCCACCGCCGGGCGCCGGCGGGCCGCCCGCTCCCGGAGGCGCTCCAGGTAGAGGTAGATGACCGGCGTGATGTAGAGCGTCAGGAGCTGGGAGAGGATCAGGCCGCCGACCACCGCCAGGCCGAGCGAGCGGCGGGCGTCGGCGCCGGACCCGATCCCGATCGCGATCGGCAGCGTGCCCATCAGGGCCGCCATCGTCGTCATCATGATCGGGCGGAAGCGCACCAGGCAGCCCTGGTAGATCGCCTCGGCGGCGGGCCGGCCCTTGCGCTGGGCGGCGATGGCGAAGTCGATCATCATGATGGCGTTCTTCTTCACGATCCCGACCAGCATGATGATCCCGACGAAGCCGTAGAGGTTCAGCTCCTGATTGAAGAGGAGCAGCGTCAGCAGGGCCCCCACCCCGGCCGACGGCAGCCCGGAGAGGATCGTGAGCGGGTGGATGAAGCTCTCGTAGAGGATCCCCAGGATCAGGTAGATGACGAGGACGGCGGCCAGGAGCAGGAGCCCCAGCCCCTGGAGCGAGCGCTGGAAGGCCTGCACGGTGCCCTGGAAGCTCGTGCTCAGGGTGGCGGGCAGGGTCAGATCACGCTCCACCTTCTGGATCTCCGCTACCGCGCTGCCCAGCGGCACGCCCGGCCGCAGGTTGAAGGACACGGTGACCGCCGGGAGCTGCCCCAGGTGGTTCACGGTGAGCGGGCCCACCGTGCGCGTCAGCTTGGCCACCGTGCCGAGGGGCACGAGCTTCCCGCTGGCCGACCGGATGTACAGCAGCGAGAGCGCGGCGGGATCGTGCTGGTACTGGGGCAGCAGCTCCATCATCACCCAGTACTGGTTGGTCGGGGTGTAGATGGTCGAGACCTGCGGCGCCCCGTAGGCGTAGTTGAGCGCAGCCTCGATCTGCAGCGCGGTCACCCCGACCGCGGAGGCCTTCTCGCGGTCGATCTCGACCAGCACCTGCGGGCTCCTGATCTGCAGATCCGAGTTGACGTCGAGGAAGCCCGGGAGGCCCTTCATCCGCTCGAACAGGATCGGGGCCCACTGGTAGAGCGTCTGGAGATCGGCATCCTGCAGCGTGTACTGGTACTGCCCCTTGGTGAGCTGGCCGCCGATCCGGATGGTGGGCAGCACCTGCGGATAGACGTTGAGGCCCGGGATGCCGGCCGTCTTCCGCCGCAGGTCCTGCACGATCTCGTCCGCGGAGAGCCGCTCGGCGCGGGGCTTGAGCCGCATGAAGATGCGGCCGGTGTTCATGACCACGCTCGAGCCGCTCGCCCCGATCGCCGAGAAGAACGAGGCGACGTAGGGCTGCTGGCCCACGATGCCGGCCACCTTGATCTGGTGCTCCATCATGCCGTCGAAGGAGATGTCCTGCGAGGCCTCGGTGAACGCGAAGACCTGCCCGGTGTCCTCGTTGGGGATGAAGCCCTTGGGGATGATCACGAAGAGGTAGCCGGTCAGCACCACCGTCGCGAAGAAGATGCCCAGGGTGAAGCGCGGGTGCCGCAGCACGAGCTGCAGCGAGCGCTCGTACACGCTCAACATGCCGCTGAAGACCCGCTCCGAGGCCGCGTAGACGCGACCGCGCGACTCCCGGGGTGGCCGCAGGAAGCGGCTGCACAGCAGCGGGGTGAGCGTCAGCGAGACGACGCCGGACACGATGACCGCGGCGCCGATCACCACCGCGAACTCGTGGAGCAGGCGGCCCACGATGCCGCCCATGAAGAGGACGGGCAGGAACACCGCGGCCAGGGACGCGGTCATGGAGACGATGGTGAAGCCGATCTCCCGCGCGCCCTCCAGGGCCGCCTCCATCCGCCCCTTCCCTTCCTCCATGTGGCGCACGATGTTCTCGAGCATCACGATGGCGTCGTCCACGATGAAGCCCACCGCCAGGGTCAGGGCCATGAGCGAGAGGTTGTCGATCGTGTAGCTCAGCACGTACATGACCATGAACGTGCCGACGATGGACATGGGCAGGGCGAGGCTCGGAATGACGGTGGCCGAGACGTTCCGCAAGAACAGGAAGATCACCAGCACCACCAGCGCCACCGCGAGGAGCAGCGTGAACTGCACCTCGTGGACCGAGCCCCGGATCGAGACCGACCGGTCGTAGAGCGTGTTCAGGTTCACCGCGGCCGGTAGCTGCGCCCGGAACGCGGGCATGATCCGGTTGATCGAGTCCACCACCTCGATGGTGTTGGTGCCCGGCTGCTTCTGGATGGACAGCACCACCGCGCGCTCGTCCTGGTACCAGGAGGCCACCTTGTCGGTCTGCACCCCGTCGATCACGCGCCCGAGCTGCTCGAGCCGCACCGGCGAGCCGTTCCGGTAGGCCACGATCAGCGGCCGGTAGGCGGCGGCGGTCGTGAGCTGGCCGGTGGCCTGCACGCTGAAGGCCTGGTTCGGCCCCCAGAGGGTGCCGGTGGGCAGGTTCACGTTGGAGTCGGCCAGGGCCTTCTGCACTTCGTCGATGCCGATGCCGAGCGTGGCCAGCGCGCTCGGATCGAGCTGGGCCCGCACCGCGTACTTCTGCGAGCCGAAGATCCCCACCTGGGCCACCCCGCTGATGGTCGAGATGCGCTGCGCGAGGTTGGTCTGCGCGTACTCGTCCACCACGTAGAGCGGCAGGGTGGGCGAGCTGAGGGCGAGGTAGAGGATCGGCTGGTCGGCGGGGTTGACCTTCTTGTACGAGGGCGGCGTGGGCATGCCCGGCGGCATCTGGGGCTGCGCGCCCGCGATCGCCGCCTGCACGTCCTGAGCCGCCGCGTCGATGCTGCGCTCGAGGGTGAACTGGATGGTGATCTGGGTGGTGCCGAGCGCGCTCGTCGAGGTCATCGAGTCGATGCCCGCGATGGTCGAGAACTGCTTCTCGAGCGGCGTCGCCACCGCGGAGGCCATGGTGTCGGGGCTCGCCCCCGGCAGGCTCGCGGTGACCTGGATGGTCGGGAAGTCGATATTGGGCAGATCACTCACCGGCAGGAGCCGGTACGCCATGAGGCCGAAGACCAGGATGGCCCCCATCAGCAGGGTGGTCATGACCGGCCGCTTGATGAAGAGATCGGTGGTCATTCGAGTGTCTTGGCGCCCGCCTTCGTTCCGGCCGCCGGCTTGACCTCCACTCGCGCGCCCGGCGCCAGCCGGAGCTGCCCGTCGACCACCACGCGCTCCCCCGCGGTGAGCCCGCTGGTGATGACGACGTCACGCCCGTCGGCCGCGCCCGGCACCACCGGCCGCGCCTCCACCGTCTGGTCCGCCTTGACCACGAACACGTACTGCCCCTTCTGGCCGCTCTGCACCGCCTGGGACGGCACCAGCACCGCGCCCACCTGCTTGGTGAGGGTGAGCGCCACGTTGACGAACTGGCCCGGCCAGAGGGCGTTCTCGTTGTTCTCGAAGGTGGCCTTGAGCTGGATCGTCCCGGTGCTCGGGTCCACCGTATTGTTCATGAAGGTGAGCCGGCCGCGCACGACCCCGCCCGGCTGGCCGGCGACCAGCGCTTCCACCGGCAGGTCGCCGGCCGCCCGGTAGCGCTTGATCGCCTCGATCTGCGCTTCCGGGACCGAGAAGGCCACGTAGATCGGGTGGACCCGGTTGATCACCACCATGGGATTGCCCACGTCGTTGGCCTTGACCACGTTGCCCTGGTTCAGCAGCAGGTTGCCGGTGCGGCCGCCGATGGGCGCGCGGATCTCGGTGTAGCCGAGCTGCACCCGCACGTTCTCCACCGCGGCCTCGCCGGCCCGGACCAGGGCCTTGGCGGTCTCGACGGCCGCGCGATCGGCGTCGATGGTGGCCGCGAGCGTGAGCTCCCGGGTGCGGATTTGGTCGTACTGCTCGCGCGCCACGAAGCCGCCCTCCACCAGCTTGCGATAGCGCTGCTCATCCACCCGGGCGTTCTCGAGCTGCGCCATGTCGCGGGCCAGGTTGGCCTCGGCTGACATCACCGCCGCCTGGTACTGCGCGAGCGTGGCCTGCGCCTGCAGGAGGGCGGACTGGACCTGGCGCGGGTCGATCGTGAAGAGCAGGGTGCCCGTCGGCACCTCGTGCCCCTCGGCGAAGTGCACCTTCATCACTTCGCCGTTGATCATGGAGAGTACGGCGACGGTGGCGAGCGGCTGTACGTTGCCGATGGCCCGGATCTGGACGGGCACGTCGCGCTGCACCGCGTCCGCGACCGTCACCGGCACCGCGGGCGGCGCGCCCTTGGCGGTGGCGGGATCCGCCCCCTTGTCGCAGCCCGCGAGCAGGGGCCCGGCCAGCAGCAGCGCGGCCCAGAGTGCTTTCATGCCCGCCTTCATGCCCGCCCCTCCACGCCGGCCCGCTTCAGCGCCAGCGCGTCGGAGAATCGCTGCAGGAACTCCGCCCGCTCCTTGTGGAATACCGGATCGGACGAGGCGCGGCCCGTCACCATCCGCGTCACCTGCGGGAAGGCCAGCGGATACGCGATCAGCCCCAGGATCGCCAGCAGCAGGTGGCCCGCGTCCAGGTCGGGGAGGAGACCGCGGCGCTGGCGATCGCGCAGGTCGTCGAGAGCCCGTGAGAGCGACGCCTGCCGCTCGGCCTCCTGGATCACCGGGCCCTCCCCGAGACCGAGCGCCTCCCACTGGGTCAGCCGGATCCAGTCGCTGTCCTCGCAGGCCATCGCGAACCAGTACCGGAGGCTCGCCCCCAGGTCGGCGGGCGCCTCGGTGATCCAGCCCGCGCGCTCCCGGAGCTTGCGGTCGAAGATCTCGCGGAAGAGATCTTCCTTGTTGCCGAAGTAGTGGTAGAGCATCCGCTTGTTGACCCGGGCCCGGCGGGCGATGCGCGCCACCCGGGCTCCCGCGAAGCCGTGCGCGGAGAACTCGGCCAGCGCCGCGGCCAGGATGCGGTCGCGGGTCCGCTGGGGGTCGCGGGCGTGTGTGATGGGCGGGCGCTTGGAAGGGGCGGCGGTCGGCATGGATTGAGTGGGTCAATAGTAACCGTCTGGATACTTTTGGGTCAACTCCCTCCCCCGGGAGGGGAGGGGCGGGCGGCGGAGCTACCGGGGTCGGAAGGCGTTGCTACGGCGGCGCGTCAGGGCCACGCCGCCAATTCCGAGCGCGGTCAGTGCGACGAGCGCCAGCGTGCCGGGTTCGGCCACGGACGTGGGGCCTTCGCCGACCCCGACGTCGTCCAGCGCAAGCGCGCCGGGCGTGGCCGCGGACAGGAGCCCGGCGAAGGTCACCGCCGGGAGGTCGCTCCAGGTGCTGGGCACCGAGAAGTGGGCGAAGCTGGGGAGGCTGCTCAGCCCGTAGGACGCGACCAGGATGCCCCCGCCGACCCGCAGCCCGACCAGACTCACCTGCTGTGCATTGGGCGAGCCCGCGGAGGGCGGGACGTAGAGGCCCGCGGCGTCGAACTCGTAGAGGAAGAACGGCCCCCCATCGGCTCGCGTCACCGTGATGCCGGGCCCGGAGACCTCCTGGCCCAGGTAGACGGCCGAGCCGTTGCTCGCCAGCAGGCCGCCGGGCGTGTCGATGGTCCGGAACGACCCGGTGAAGCGATAGCCGTGCGTGTCGAGCATCGTCACGAGCGGATTGGCGACGCTCATCACGTCGTCGAAGGTGAGGTCGAGCGCGACGGCCGTGGCCGATGGCCACACCATCGCGAGGATCGCAACGAGCGTGCATGTAAACGCTTTCATGTCGGCCTCCTCGGAACGGGCGCTTCCCTCCGACGCAAGTCCCTTGCCACGACACGCACGTCGGAAAACTCCGCCACGAAAGCGCGCGGGCGCCGCGCGCGGCGGCCGCGCCGATTCTCGTCACCGGCCCGCCGCGTGGGGCGCGAGCGGATGCCGCTGGCTGGGCAAAACATTTGAAGTCGTCTACACTTATCTGTGAACGCACGTGCCCAATCAGCCGCGCCGCGACTCGACGCAACGCCCACCCCGCCGGCCCACCCCCGCGGCGCTGAACCTCTCGGGCTTCGAGGCGGCGAGCCTGGTCAAGTTCGCCTACTTCACCGACACGGCACCCGTCCCAGGCACCCTGCTGTTCACCGCCTTCCGCCGGAACATGCCGCCCGGAGTCAAGGAGTTCACGGTCCGGAACCCGGTGACGTTCTTCTACGGCATCCAGCAGACGGGCGGCCTGCTGAACATCCAGGTCCGCTGGATCAATCCCGATGGCGTGGTGACGCGAACCAGCGATCTGCCGATGGATCAGTCGCAGGAAGGCGCCCTCTGGACCTGGCAGGTGGACCGTCTCGAGAAGCGGGATCTCGCCCAGGCGGGGGTCTGGGTGGTGGAGCTCCTGATCTCGGGCCACCGCGTCGGCCGCTACCCGCTCCTGGTCCGCGCGTGAGCCTTGCGTCTCCGCAGCCCTTTGCTAGACTCGCGGGGGATCCTGGCCTTGCCAATTCGCACCTACAACACGCACCAGACCGGGGAGAGGCGATGACGGGACGGGCGATCGTCCTGATCGTCGAGGATGAGCCCGACGTGCGCGAGCTCATCGCCGACGTGCTGATGGAGAACGGCTACGAGATCGAGGTGGCTCCGGACGGCGCCGCGGCGCTCCAGCTCACCGATCAGCGCAGCTACGATCTGATCCTGAGCGACCTGCGGATGCCCAAGATGGACGGCGCCGCGCTCTACTGGGCGCTCCAGCTCCGTCACGGCGCCGCGATGCCCCGCATGATCTACGTGACCGGCCAGGCCCATTCCCTCGACTACGCGGGCTTCCTCGCCGCCTCCCGGGTGCCCGTGCTCTCCAAGCCCTTCAGCCCCGAAGAGCTGCGCAAGGCCGTCCGCCAAGCTCTCACCGGCAGCAGCTAGCCTACGCACCTCGCGTTGAAAGGGGCCCGTCCCGAAAGTGGCGGCCCTGCTGCGTCCGGGGGCCGTGGTAGAGTGCCGCCGATGACCGACCGAGTCCCTGCTCGTCCTCGGCGCGACCGCTGGTGGATGCGCGTGGGCGACGTGGCGGTGCGCCTCGTCTGGAAGCTGCTGTGGAGCTGGAGGCGGTAGGGCGGCGACGGAAGTGGTGAGCCGTCTCGGGATCGAACCGAGGACCCCCTGATTAAAAGTCAGGTGCTCTACCAACTGAGCTAACGGCTCGACAGGCAGTTACGCGGAGCTCGCCGGCGATTCTACCATCTTTGTGCTGACCGTGTGCTGAGCCGGGGCCTCTGCGGGGCGATCCAGGCTCGCGACGGCGTCGCGAAGGCGGTCCGGACTCAGGCGGGCATACCGCAGGGTCATGGCGAAGGTCTGATGCCCGAGCAGCTCCTGCACCTCCTTCAGGCTCCGCCCCCGCATGATGAGCCAGGACGCGCAGGTGTGCGTCCCTATTCCCCCGCAGCCTCGGCTTGGAGCCGAAACCTCCGGAGCTCCTCGAGGGCCTCCGCTACTGTCAGTGGACGGACGTCAACGACGATAGTCGCGTGCTCACCCCAACCATCGAAGAAGCCTTCCAGGTCCGAGGCCGGGACGTAGTACACGTCGCGGTGAATCGGTACATCGAGGAACGGAATGAACGTCTCGACTCGATACACCTCAACCGCGCTCTTCGGAGGGGAGTCCACGTGCTGATAGGTGTACGGGATGCGCCCGTCCCTTCCGATGCCGGTATGGCGATCCTTGGCTCGCCACTTCTTCACTTGGGCCAGAAGGGACTTACTCATCGAAGGACCACCAATCCCGGAACGCCGAGCATCTAAGCATACCTCCATTCGTAGTCGGCGGGTCGCAGGATGACGGCGCCGTGGATCCGCAGGCGCCGGGCGATCTTCTCCGAGTGCTTCGGCGCGTCGGCCTCGGAGGCCTCGACGATCCGGACCTTGTCGTCCGCGGCGAAGGCCTTGCGCAAGTGCTCGCGCAGATCCGCCTGGTCGCGAGCGACGAGGATCACGTACTTCCGCGTCTGCTGCACGGCGATCATCGGATGAGCCCCATCGCCCGGCGCAGCCGCTTCTTGAGGGCCTGCAGCTTGGCCGGCGTCAGGTCGGGAACCCTGGCCTTCAGCGCCGCGGCCAAGGCGAGCAGCTCGGCCTCGATCCTGGCGATGGTCAACGGGCTCATCTTGACGACTCGCCCTCCTGCCTTCTTCGGCTTCGGCATCGTCACTCCCCCGCCAGCCCCGGCCCCCGGATCACTGGGGCTAAAGTCCAATAGACCTCCCTCGACTCCAGACGGACACTCCCGGTCATGGTGTCAGGGATCATGGTCGGCATCCTCAAAGAGCAACAGGCTCACCACATCGTCCTGAGCGACAGTACCCGCATGGCTCTCGCGGATGGGCTGATCGTGGAACGATTCGGCTCTGGAACTCACGTCACGATCACCTACAGCCGTGACAGTCCTGGCGCGATGGTCGCCCAGAGCATCCAGCGCGGCGCCGCGCCGAACGACTCCTTCCTCTAGGCCCATACATCCCCGGCGCCGCCGTCTCGCCGCAGCTGTGCCTTCCCGTGTGCCCGCAACCGCCGGTTCGCGAGGGTCCGCATGGGCTGCTTCTCCAGTTTCCTGCTGTCCAGGTCGTACTGCGCGGCCTTCCTCGCCTTCGTCTTGCCGCTGGGCTTCGGCATATCAGTCTCCCGACAGGCCCGAGAAGCGCCCAGGCCGATCTGGCTCGCAAGCCCGGCAGGTCCCGCCCGCAGTACCGGCATACCGTGCTCGGCACCTTATGGCGGCAAGGCGACATAGGCGATTTCGATAGGTGATGCCGAATCGTTTCTGCTAGCCTGCATCGGCCTTTCCTCTTAATCCGAGAGACGCTCATGGCCGCGACGGTGTTGGTGGTAGACGACGAACCGCCCATCATCGAGATCATTCGCGAGATCCTGGAGTCGCGGGGGTACCGGGTCCTGGCGACGAGCGACTCCGAGCGCGCCCTCGCGATGCTGGACGAGGATCCTGGCCCTATCCATATCCTGCTGACGGACGTCATGATGCGCGACCGCAGCGGGCCCGAGCTCGCCGTGCGAGTGCAACACCGGTGGCCGGACGTCAAGGTGATCTTCATGAGCGGCCACTCCCGTGGGAACCTCCCCGAGGGCGTTCTTCCGCCCGACGCGCGCGTCCTCGTCAAACCCATCACCCTCGAGGCCCTGCTGTCGGCCGTGGGCACCGCGCTCGGGCCGCGAGCCTCGAGCGCTGACTGAAGGCTCATCGCGGGGTCTCTCCCGGTTCCTCGAGCCGACGTCGCGCCTGGGCCCGCGGCCGGCTCACTCGATCACCTGATCCGCCCGCTGCAGGAGCGACGGCGGGATCGTGAGGCCGAGGGCCTTGGCCGTCTTGACGTTGATAATCAGCTCGAACTTCGTCGGCCGCTCGACGGGCAGGTCCCCCGGCTGGGTGCCTTTGAAGATCCTGTCCGCGAAGGTCGCGGCGCGGCGATAGTGGTCCGGATAGTTCACTCCGTAGACAACCAACCCCCCAGCAAACTCCATGGAGGCGTAGACCGCCGGCAGTCGATGCTTTGCGGCAAGGTCAACGATGAGTCGCTGGCTCGCCTGTGTGAGGGTGTCAAGCCCCACGACGAGCGCGTCCGTCCGCCGCCTGACGGCGCCATCGAATGCCGGGCCCAGATCCTCAGGCTTTCGCACGTCGAGGAGCTGCGGCTGCATGCCGAGGGATCGCGCCGCCGTCTCGATCTCTTTCCACGCCGGGGGAAGTGAGGGGTTACTCATATTGAAGAGGGCCGAGATTCGGGAGGCTCTCGGAAGCAGTTCTCTGAGGAGCTCGACCCGTTTCGCGTATAACTCCGTCACAATGGCGCTCACCCCGGTGATATTTCCACCCGGGCGGGCGAGGCTCGCGACGATTCCCTGCCCAACAGGATCGGCAAGCCCCGTAATGACGACCGGAATCGTTCCCGTAGCATTCTTGGCCGCCAGGGCCGCCGGCGTCCCCCTGGTCAGGATAAGGTCCACGTTCAGGCGAACCAGTTCAGTCGCCAGACCCGCGAATCGTTCGTCTCGGCCATCGGCAGATCGGTACTCGATGACGAGGTTCTTCCCCTCGACGTACCCGAGCTCCCGCAGACCTCGTCGGAAGGCCTCGAAGTTGGCCGCATTGGTCGCCGGCGACGTTCTCTCGAGCATGCCGATCCGGTAGACCTTCCCCGGCTGCTGCGCCTGGGCGGCGAGCGGCGCGGCGAGGAGGCCGCTAGCAAGAGCGCCGAGGAATGTGCGCCGGTCCACTACTCGATCACCTGATCCGCCCGCTGCAAGAGTGATTGGGGGATCGTCAGGCCGAGCGCTTTGGCGGTCTTGAGGTTGATCACAACCTCGAATTTCGTGGGCTGCTCGATCGGCAAATCACCGGGCCTGGCGCCTCGGAGGATCTTATGGACGAAGGTAGCCGCCTGCCGGAACTGCGCAAGCAGGCTCGCTCCATACGCCACGAGGCCACCGGCCTCAACGTCCTCCCGGAAGACATACATCACCGGCAGTCGATGTTTCGCCGCAAGCTCCACCGTCCTGACGCGGAGAATCCCCACGGTGGGGTCCACCATCCGTAGGGCCGCGGCGGCACCGGACCGGGCGGCCGCTTCGAAGGCGCGCTCGAGATCACTGGCGCTTCGCACGGTTAGTACTCCTTCGCTTCGGCCAGCTCGCCGGCCAGCCGCGGAAGCCGATCGTACCGTCCTTCCGCCCACCGATACTCGAAGGCGATGTTCCGCCCCTCGACCCAACCCCGCTCACGCAGCTCCCCGTGAAAGGCGGCCAGCAGCCTCGTGTTCTCTGCGGAGGGGGTGCTGGCCGCCAGATGGCCAACTCGATACACCTTCCCCGTCTGCTGCGCGGCGGCGGCGAGCGAGCCGGCGAGCATACCGAAGGTGGTGCATGAGATGAAGGCGCGCCGGTTCATCACTGGATCGAAGCCTGCGCGTCGAGGGGCGAGGAGTCAAGCGCCGGGGAAGGAGCCTCGGGCGAGCGGGATGCGACTACCCTTGGCGCGGTTAGAGACGCGCACCCTCGGAGTGGAAGCGCCCGTTGTAGCGGTGTCGGAACTCCAGGGGCGACATGCCCAGGCGGTGCCGGAATGCCTTGTCGAGATGAGGCAGATCGTAGAAGCCGGACTCGGCCGCGATCGCGGTGAGCGAGATCCTGGAGGCCAGCAGGAGCAGGTGGGCCCGCTCGAGGCGGAGATCGCGGACGTAGTCGCGCAACGACATGCCCAGCACGGCGTGGAAGGTGTGGGAGAAGTGGGAGCGGCTCATCGTGGCCATCGCGGCGAGCTCGCCGAGCGTGAGGTTCTCCCCGACGTGCTCGCCGAGGAAGCCGCGGATCCGATTCATCGCGGCGACGGTGGAGGCACTGGGCACCCGCTTCCCCGCTCGGCCGACCACCCGCGTGACGGCGGCCCGGAAGGCGGCGGCCGTGACGGGCTCCTGGACGACGGTGCGGGCCCCGCTCAGCAGCATCTGGCCGGTCACCCGGGCCCGGTCCGGGATGCGGCCGATGACGACGACGGGGATCCAGGGCCAGCGCTCGTACATGGTCTTGACCAGCCCCACGCTCGCCTGAGCCTGCGTGCGATTCTTGACGGGGCGACGGCTCACGATCACCGCGCGGAAATCCCGGCCGGACGCGGCGATGGCCCGGATGGCGCCCCGGCTGTCCTTGCTCTCGACCACGTCATAGGCGGCGCTCAGGCACTTGACGACGAACGCGCGGGTCGGGCGCTCGTCGGACACGACGAGAACCTTGGGCCGATCCGGTCTCGGTTCCTGAGCCATGCGCCGTCGCCTTCGGAGAGGCCAGAAATCAACCCGGCGCCTCCGTCCGCGGGGGAGTGTAGGCTCTACGGGTATCTACGGATAGTAAGATGGTCCGGATTGTTACGGGCGGGAGCGGCGGCTACTTCTTCCGGCGCGGGCGCGTGAGTGGCTCGACCAGGTCGGCCATCGCGAGCGGTGTCGTCACGTCCTTGAAGTCGGCGAGCCGCCGGTAGATCTCGCCGCACGCCTGGTGGAAGCCGCCGGGCAGCCCGGCGGCCTCGAAGGTCGCCGCGATCTCGTCCATCTCGCCGACGAAGCGCCAGGCCTTGCGCGCGTTGTCCCGCGCGGCCGCCTCCGACTTCTTGGGCAGCTCGGGCTGCGAGCGGTGCCACTCGGCGAGCAGGGCGTCGTCCACCCCTTCGCTCGCGGCGAGCGCGCGGACGCCCATCAGCAGCGCGGAGGTCCCCTTGGTGAAGGCGGCGTAGGCCATCTTGAGCGCGGAAGCCGCCCCCGGCACGTCGTTGACCGCGATCGCCTCGAGCGCGCTCGAGGCGAAGAGCGCGACCGCGCGCTTGGCCTCGCGTCCCGACAGATAGAGGCGCGTGGAGCCGGCGGCGCGCGGGGGCGGGCCGATGAGGCCGCCGTCCACGAAGGTGGCCCCGCCCCGCTCCACCACCGCGCCGATCTCCCGCGCGGTGGCCGGCGCGACCGCGTTGCCGTCCACGAAGAGGCCGGTGAAGCGCTGGGCCGCGACCTCGCGGGCCAGGTCGAGCGCCGCGTGGGGCGGGCAGATGGAGAGCACCACATCGCTGGTCGCGATCACCGCGGCCACGGTGCCCGCGTCCTCGAGCCCCGCGGCGGCCGCGCGCCCGCGCGTTTCCGCGCTGCGCCCCGCGGAGGCCCAGAGCACGCGCTGCCCCGCGGCCCTCGCGCACGCGCCCACCACCGCTCCCATGTCCCCCGGATGCAGCAGCCCGACCGTCGTCGCCATGCTCTCCTCCAACCTGTCTCGTGAACCGTCTCTTGTCGACCGCGGCGGGAGGCCGCGATCGTAGGTCGTGTGTCAGTCCTCGCCCGCCAGGTGCGCGAAGCGGCCCGACGCCGAGCGCGTCGGCAGATCGGCCGAGCCGTGAATGGCCTTGATCTCGACCTCGCGCACGAGATCGCCCAGCAGGACCGCGATGAGCCCGAGCATGGCCAGCAGTGGCGAGAACATGAGGGCGGCGAGCAGCCAGACGAAGAAGCCCTGCACGCCCCGGGTGGCGCCGCCCACCATGCCCACGAAGAGCGCGCCGATGACCCAGCCCGCCAGCAGCACGAGGAGCCAGAGACTCGGGTAGTCAGCCACGGAGGGAATGGTACCGCAGACAGAGGCCCCTGCCCAGGGAGGGCGAGCGGGCTAGTTTCACTTCGAGCGCGGGCTCTGCCCGCGCAACCTGTTTTCGGGGGGAGGTTCGGAAGGGGGGCGCAGCCCCCCTCCGAGCGTTCTCAGCGGGCGGGGGCGCTCGCCGAGATCAGCGCCGGGTCGTCCACCGGCGTCACTTCCGCGTCGGCCATGAGGAACATCGCGAGGATGAAGAAGGTGACGAGGATACCGAGGCCGATCGACGCGCGCTTCATACGGGGGTGATCTCCGGGCGCAGATTGCGGACGATGCTCCGCAGCTCGCGCGGGCTGATGGGTTTCTCGAGCAGGTGGGCGGCGCCGTAGCGCAGCGCCTCCGCCTGCGTGTCGGGGTGGCATTCGGCGGCGATGAGGACCATCAGGAGCGCCGGGTCCGCGGCGCGCAGGATGCGCACCAGGTCCCAGCCGTCCTCCGCGATCCCGTGAGCCGGCGGCAGGTCCAGATCGATGATGGCCAGATCGAACTCGCCGTCGCCGACCTTTCGGATGGCCTCCGAGCTGCCCTCCGCCGTCTCGACGGTGAAGCCGCTGCCGCGGAGCGCGGCGCCCAGGCCCTCGCGGCTCGTCCCGTAGGGATCGACCAGCAGCAGCCGATCTCGTCCCTCCGTCTCCGCGTCGCCGTTCAGCCCGATCGTGGCCATGTCGCTGGATCTCCGCATCCATAGGCAACCGCGGTGCCAAACGGAGAGGGTCCACCAGAATCCGCGGAAGCTCGGCATTACGATCAGTTAGCGAAATTCGAGGAATGCCGGAGCGGGGGGCCGGTGTCAGCCGGTGGACACTTGTCGTGTAAGCGTTACATCGAAACGGGTAATTTTTTCTTCGTGGCGCGGACTTAGCGAGCGGCACGCGCGACAACTAGAGGCAGTCCGCGCGGGGTTGCCGTATGCTGCGTGAAAATCCTCCCGGGGAGGTGTGACGACGATGCGAGTGCTGCTGGTGCATCCGAGCCCGCTGATGTATTCGGAGCTGTACCTGCGGCTCGAGCCGCTCGGCCTCGAGCGCGTGGCCGCCGCCATCCAGGCCGCCGGACACGAGGTGCGGCTGCTCGACCTGCAGATCTTCCAGCACGCCGACTACTGGCGCGAAGTGGAGACGTTCGCGCCGCAGGCGGTGGGCTTCTCGGTGAACTACCTGGCCAATGTCCCGGAGGTGGTGGATCTCGCCAAGGAGACCAAGGCCCGGCGTGGCGTCCCCTTCGTCTTCGTCGGCGGGCACAGCGCGTCCTTCATCGCCGCCGAGTTCCTCGACCACGCCGGCGGCGCCATCGACTGCATCGTGCGCGGCGAGGGCGAGGTCATCGCGCCGCGGGTGCTCGAGGCCATCGGCGATCCGAAGCTCGAGACGCTCCCCGGCGTGGTGACCCGGCACGGCGCGGGCCCGAGCCCGACCCTGCTCAAGGACCTCGACCTCCACCTCCCCGCCCGCCACCTCAGCCGCCGCCGGCACAAGTACTTCATCGGGGTGCTCGATCCCTGCGCGTCCATCGAGTTCACGCGCGGCTGCCCGTGGGACTGCTCGTTCTGCAGCGCGTGGACCTTCTACGGGCGCAGCTACCGCAAGGGCTCACCGGAGGCGGCGGGGGAGGACCTCGCGCGTATCCGCGAGCCCAACGTCTTCATCGTGGACGACGTCGCCTTCATCCAGGCCGAGCACGGCTTCGCGATCGCCCGCGAGATCGAGCGCCGGCGCATCCGCAAGCAGTATTACCTGGAGACACGCTGCGACGTGCTGATCAAGAACCAGGAGCTCTTCGCGTACTGGAAGCGGCTCGGCCTCTTCTACATGTTCCTCGGCATCGAGGCCCTGGACGACGAGGCCCTCCGGCTCCACCGCAAGCGCGTGACCCTCAACGAGAACCTCCGGGCGCTCGAGATCGCCCGGTCGCTCGGCCTCACCGTCGCCATCAACATCATCGCGGACCCGAGCTGGGACGAGGCGCGCTTCGCCCACGTGCGGGACTGGGCGCTCACCGTGCCCGAGGTCGTGCACTTCACGGTGGCCACCCCCTACCCCGGCACCGAGCTCTGGCTGACCGAGTCGCGACAGCTCACCTCTCGCGACTACCGCCTCTTCGACGTGCAGCACGCAGTGCTGCCCACCAAGCTCCCGCTCAAGCGCTTCTACGAGGAGCTGGTCCGGACCCAGGCCGTGCTCAACCGCAAGCACCTGGGCTGGGGAGCGGTGCGCCGGTACGGGGGGGCCGCGCTCCAGGCGGCGGCCCGGGGGCAGACCAACTACCTCCGCATGCTCTGGAAGTTCAGCACGGTCTATAACCCCGAGCGGCAGTACGCCGACCACCAGCAGCCGGTCCGCTACGAGATGCGGCCGCCCCGCCCTCTGGCCGGGGCCAAGCCGACCAAGCAGGAGCTCTACATCCACATGCCCGCCCCCGTCCACTAGCCTCTGGGCGAGGGGGCCGTGTAACGCTTACACGCAGTGTGTAAAGTTTATAAACGCGCCATCGAATCTGGCTCTTAGCGCGCGTCCCCGGCGGCACGGCGGTGCCTCGCAAATAGAGGCCAGAGCGCACGAAATGACGCACCCCGCCTCGACCCCTCGCCCCTCACCCGCTTGGCTTGCTTGTTGCTCTCCCAGGCAGGTTCGCAATTCGTCGTATACGTCAGTCAACGTTAACAAAGGAGGCGGGTACATGCGACAGGTGATGAAGATCGGCGTCCTGCTGCCACTGGCAGTCCTGCTGGTATCCGGGTGCGCCACGAAGGGCTTCGTGCGTGACATGTTCGCGAAGAAGGACGTCGAGGTCGACCAGCGCTTCGTGAAGGTCGAGGGCCAGGTCGAGGGCGTCAATACCGAGGTCAAGGGCGTGACCACCCAGGTGAAGAGCCTGGAGGGCGCCGTGGCCGAGGCCCGGAGCCGGGCCGACGCGGCGATGACCAAGGCCGAGGGCGTGGACACCCGCCTGACCCGGCTGTGGTCGAACCGCTACAACCAGAAGACGGCCGACACCCTCGAGGTCTACTTCGGCTTCGACAAGGCCGAGCTCACCGACGGGGCGCAGACCGCGCTGGCCGGTGTGGTGAAGGAGCTGCAGGGCAATCCCACCCTGATCGTGGAGCTGGGTGGCTTCACCGACCCGAAGGGCACCGTGGACTACAACTACGGGCTCAGCCAGCGCCGGGTCGAGGCGGTGCGTCGCTTCCTGGTGGAGAAGGGCATCCCGCTCACGCGGGTGCACGCGGTGGGTCTCGGACCCATCACCGCCAAGGAGACCCCGGACGAGAAGAAGCGCCGGGTCACCGTCAAGATGCTGGTGGATCAGGACTAGAAGAACTCCTAGTACGCTCTACCAAGGGGGGAGGGACTCGCGTCCCTCCCCCCTTTTTCGTTTTTATTTCTTGTCCCAGGCCGCCGGCTCAGGGGTGGAGACCTGGGTCTCGGGAATCCGCTCCAGCTCGCTCAGCAGGAGCCCCGCCCAGCGGTAGATATTGTGCTCGCGCACCCCCTCGCGCATGCGCCCCATGCGCGCCCGGCGCTCATCACTCGGCATCGCGACCGCGGTGCGGATGGCCTCGGCCATCCCGTCCACGTCGTACGGGTTCACCAGGATGGCGTCCCGCAGCTCCGACGACGCGCCGGTGAACTGGCTCAGGATGAGCGCCCCTTCCTCGTCCTCGCGCACCGAGATGAACTCCTTGGCGACCAGGTTCATGCCGTCGTGCAGCGAGGTCACCATGCAGAAGTCGGCGTGGCGGTAGAAGGGCCAGATGTCGCGGTGCTCGTGGTGCCGCTTCAAGTAGAGGATGGGCTTCCACCGCTTGGTCTGGTACGTCCCGTTCACCTCCTGGATCGCCGCGTCCACCTCGGCCTCCAGCGCCTGGTAGCGCGGGATGGTGCTGCGGCTCGGCGCGGCGAGCTGCACGAAGACCACGCGCTCGCGGTACTCCGGGAAGCGCTCGAAGAAGCGGCCGAGCGCCCGGAAGCGCTCGGGCAGGCCCTTGGTGTAGTCGAGCCGCTCCACGCCCACCCCGAGGAACTCGGCGGTGGTGTCCAAGCTCGCGAGGAGCGCTTGTCGAGAAGTCGTGGGTGGATTGTCCACGAACCCGGGGGCCACGCTGATGGGGAACGGCTTCACCGAGGTCACGTGCTGGCCGCGCGTCACCGAGAAGCGCTCCCAGTCGATGCGGGCCTCGATCGCCCGCTCCACCGTGTCCAGGAAGTTGTTGCAGTAATACTGGGTGTGGAAGCCGATGAGGTCGGCGCCCAGCATGCCCAGGAGCAGCTCGTCCTGCCACGGGCAGATCGAGAAGGCCTCGAAGTTCGGCCACGGGATGTGCCAGAAGATCGCGGTGCGCGCGTCCGGGCGCTCGCGCTTGATGAGCCCGGGCAGGAGCGCGAAGTGGTAGTCCTGGATCAGCACCATCGGCGACTCGGTGCCCGCGATCTCCTCCAGCACCGCGGCCGCGAACTTCTCGTTGACCGCCCGGTAGTGCGCCCAGTCCTCCGGGCGGAACAGGGGCCGGTTGTGCACGATGTGGCAGAGCGGCCACAGGCCCTCGTTGGAGAAGCCGTAGTAGTACCCCTGCTCCTCCTCCGGGGTGAGCCAGACGCGCTTGAGCGTGTAGCGCGGGTCGTCGGGGGGAACGCGGAGGCGGCCCCGCGCGTCCGCGGTCTCCCGGTCCGCGTCGCCGCTGGCCTGCGCGACCCAGATGCCGCCGCAGGCGCGCATCACCGGATCCATCGCGGTGACGAGGCCGCTGGCCGGCGTGATCACCTGGATGCGGCCGTCCTTCCAGACGTGGCTGATGGGCTCGCGGTTGGAGACCACCACCAGCGGCCGCTCCCCGAGCCGCATCTTGGCGAACTGCTTGAGCCGCTCCTCCGTCCAGAGGGTCTGGCCGATCAGGCGCAGCGCGGCCTCTTCCTCGGCGGCCGCCTTCGCCCGCTGCAGGTTCTTGGCCAGCACCGTGACCTCGCGCGCGATGGGGCCGAAGAGGCTCTCGTCCGGCATCTCGGGCGGGTCGATCGCGTGGCCCCGCCGCACCGCCTTGGTCCAGCGCGCCATCTTGGCCAGCGGCTGGGTCAGGCTCATGCGGACGACGAGCAGCGCGATCAGGGCCAGCACCACGGCCAAGACCAGGAAGCGGATGGCGTTGAAGCGCCAGCGCTCCCATTCGGCGACCTTGAGGGCGGAGGCGTCGAGGAAGACCACGAGCGCCCCGGTGGCCTTGTCGTCGCGCAGGATCGGATCCGCGTAGACGTAGAGGGTCTTGCCGTCGAGCTTGCGGAAGCCGGTCTGCACCGCCCCCGACGTGAGCGCCCACGTCACTTCCGGGGGCGGGGTCTCGATCACCTTGGACACGCTCGGCGTGACCGAGATCATCGAGGCGACCCGGTCGTAGACCGCCAGATCCAGGTCCGGCTTGCTGAACTTCTTGATCAGCCGGTCGATCTGGGCCTTGTTGCCGCCACGGGCCAGTACCGGCTCCAGGACCTCCTTGAGGCTCTCGCTCACGAGGGCGGCGCGCCGGTCGAGCTCATTGATCAGCCGCTGGCGCTCCTCGGCGATCTGCAGGTAGGCGAAGACCCCGATGACGACCAGGGAGGCGACCCAGAGCGCCGCGACCAGCCGGAGCTGGAACCTCATGCGCGGCTCTCCGCGGTGACCCCGTCGGCGAGCAGGGCCAGGAGCTGGTGGACCTCGGAGACGTCGTGCAGCCGGTACGCCGCCTTGGACGCGGGCACCGCATCGCCGACCCGGATCGTGAGCGCCTGGCCGCTGAGCACCTCGAAGGCGTGCTCGTCGGTCCAGTCGTCGCCCAGGTAGAGCCAGAGCGCCGGCTCGGGCAGGCTCGCCCGCAGTCGCTCCTGGATCCACAGGGCGCACTCGCCCTTGGTCCAGGCCACCTGCGGCAGCACCTCGATCACCTTGCTGCCATGGAAGATCTTGAGCCGGCTCCCCTGCTCGCTGATCGCCCGGGCCAGCTCGATCTCGACCCGGCGGATCTCGTCGGCGGCCACGTGCCGGTAGTGCACGGCCACCGCCAGGCCCTTCGTCTCCACCCGCATCCCGCGCACCGAGGGGGCCCGGCGGACCAGCACGTCCCCCACCGCCCACAACATGGCCTGCTGGGCCAGCGCGTCCGGATGACGGAAGGCGAGGTTCGGTCCCTCGATCTCGAGCCCGTGGCAGCCCGCGTAGATGACGTCGTCCAGCGCCACGCGGGCCCGCAGATCCTCGAGGCCGCGCCCCGAGATCACGGCCACCCCGGCCCGCGGTGAGCGGGCGAGGCGCGCGAGGTCCTCGCGGGTCCGCGTGGCGAGGACCGCGTCGGCCGGGTCGTCCACGATGGGGGTCAGGGTGCCGTCGTAGTCCGTCATGAGCAGGATGCTGCCGGGTCCGGCCAACCATTCGTCCGCCCAGGCGAGGAGACGCGCAAGGTCGCTCACGCGCCGCGCTCCGGACCGCGGGGCGCCGCCAACACCACGGAAACCACTCGCGCGCTCAGTATCCACATGGCACAGGCAACCAGCGAGGACGACCGGACCAGGTAGGCAAGCCTCAGCATATCGGTCGATCCGGAGCCGGTCAAGGGTGCGCTCGCCCTCAGGTCCGCGGGTACGGGTTCCCGGAGCGCTCGAGCGCCCGCCGCGCGCTGTCCACGATCTGCGCCGTCGTGCCGGCGAGCCCCCAGTTACCCCCGTACGCGTAGTAGTGGGAGAAGCCGCCCTCGTCCAGCCGGGCCAGGAGCCCCTCTCCGCTCTCCTGGATCAGCAGCAGCACGCGCTCGCCCCCGCAGTTCGCGGGCACGCAGCCGGTCACCGCCACGTAGTTGGCGTCTCCGACCCGAACCCCGCGCGGCGGCTCGGTGCGACCGACGTAGGCGGCGGCGCCCTTGGCGATCTTGCCGCGGCCCTCCGCGGCCGGTGTCCAGTCGGCGCCGAAGAGGCTGCGGATCTTGTCGCGAAGCTGCGGGTTGTTGATGACCTCCTCCCCGGTGCGACCGAACCGGGCCTCGCGGGGCCCTGGCTCGAGCACCCCGGCCATCGGGGGCGTCGGCGTCCCCGCGGGCGGATCGATGGTGCATGCCGCGGTGAGCGCGCCCAGAGCCAGCGTGAATCCCAGGAATACACTGCGCATGATGATCTCCTCTGGTTTACACGCTCCGTCAGCGGGGAACCTTCGACATCTCGTCGGCCAGGAGGTAGGCCTTGTCGGCCAGCGTGAACGCGCGCTGCACGTCGCGGGTCGAGAGCGCTTCGCGGGCCTTGACGAGGAAGCTCTGGATGGTCCGGTAGTTCTCCTGCTGCTCACGGGGCAGGCGCGCGGGATCGATCCGCTGCACGAGCTTCTCGGTGCCTTCGATACGGCGCTCGGCCTGCGCCTTGAGGCGCTGCTCCTCCTCCGCGCTGGCCTGCGGGGCCAGCACCGGCGGCTCGCGGGGAATCGCCGCGCTGCGCGGGGGCGGCTGGGCCGGCGCGGGGGGCGTGGGCGGCGTCGCGAGCGGCGCCGCGGGCGCGGGCCGGGGCGGAGCGGGCCCGGGCACGGGCTCCCTGACCGCCGGCGCCGGCCGGGCCGCGGGATCCTCCTCGCCGGCGGTCGCGGCGCGCGGCGGGGCCATGGACGGCGCGGGCACCAGGAAGTCGCCGGCGCTCGCGCAGCCGCCCAGCGTCGCGGCGGCGAGCAGCAGCCAGATCGGCCCGCGCACGCGCGTCACCGCACCGGCAGGCGGACGATCACGGCCGTCCCCCGCCCCAGCTCGGACTTCGCCTCGACCGTGCCGTCGTGGAGCTGCACGATGCGGTACACCACCGAGAGCCCGATGCCGCTGCCCCCCGGCTTGCTCGTGTAGTAGAGCTTGAAGATCTTGTCCACGTCCTCCGGCGCGATGCCCACCCCCTGGTCGGTCACCGTCACGCGCACCCAGTCGACCTCTTCGGGGCGGGTGCGGATGCGCACCGCCCCGCCGCTCGGCATCGCCTGCACCGCGTTCTGCACGATATTGATGAAGGCCTGGCGCAGCAGCTCCTCGTCGGCGCTCACCGCGGGCAAGGCCGCGTCCAGCTCGAGGACGAAGCGCACGCCGTGGCTCAGGCTCTCCGCTTCCAGCAGCGCGCACACGCTCTGGAGCATGGCGTTGAGATCCACCGGCTTCAGCGTCAGCTCCTGCGGTCGCATGAACTTGAGGAAGCCCTGCACCACGCGATCCAGCCGCCGGATCTCGCCGCCGATGACCTCCAGGCTCTTCTTGACGTCCACCCCCGAGTCCTCGAGCCGCTCCTTGAGCAGCTCGACGTGGATCATCATCGCGTTGAGCGGGTTCTTCACCTCGTGGGCCACCCCCGAGGTGAGCCGGCCGAGCGCGGCCAGCTTGGCCGAGTAGCTCACCAGGGACTGCACCGTCTTGATGGACTCGAGGTCCTTCAGCAGCACCGCCACGCCCATCACCCGGTGGGCGTCCTCCATGTGGAAGGCGGAGACCAGGAACTCCTTGTCGCGGCCGTCGTGGGGCAGCACCACGGTGGCGTTGCGGATGCCCGCGGAGCCGACGAGCACCTGGTCCACGAAGGGCAGCAGCGGATGCGCGGGGTCCAGCACCTCGTGGATGGGCAGGCCGACCGTCCGCTCGAGCGGGAGGCCCACCACCGTCTCCGCGGCCCGGTTGAAGAACAGGATATGCCGCTCCGGGTTGAGGAAGATGACCCCGTCTTCCAGCTGGTCGACCACCCCCTGGAGGTGCGCCTTCTCGCTGAGGGTCGACAGCCGGTCCGCCTGGAGCTCGCGCCCCAGGCGCGTGAGCTGGGAGGACAGCTCCTGGAACTCGTCGCCGCCCAGCGCCACCGGCGTGGCCTCCAGCGGCTCACCCCGGCGGATCCGGTCCACCTGGCCCACGATGGCGCGGATGGGCCGCACGGTGAGCTGCGCCAGCACCATCGCGGCGAGCCAGGCCAGGGGCAGCGCGACCGCGGCCACGGCTAGGCTCTGCTGGAGCGAGCTCGTGACCTCGCGCCGCAGCAGCGTGGTCGACACGCCCAGACGAATGGACCCGAAGAGGCGGTCGTTGAGCGTCATCGGCAGCACCGTCTCGTAGGTGCGGCCCGTGGTGTAGAGCGCGGAGAAGCGGCTCAGGGTGTCCACCTTCAGGAGCCCGTCCAGGTTCGGCCGCTCCGGCTCCGGCTTGCCCTCCTTCTGGCGCTCGGTGTGGAGCAGCACGGTGCCGGTGTGGTCGGTGACGAGGGCGTAGAGCAGGTGCGGCGAGTAGCCGACGCTCGCGTCGAGGAAGCTGCGCAGCTCCGGATCGTCCCGCAGCGCGGCGAGCGGATCGGCGCCGGGGGTGCGCTGCAGCGCGCGGCTGGTCTGGGCGTAGATCTGCTTGGCGATGAGCTCGGCCTGCTTCACCGCCTCCTGCACCACGACGCGGCTCAGCTGGGAGAGGTGGATGGCGGTGGCGGTGGAGACCACGAGCAGGGTGAGCAGGCTGACGACCAGCGCCTCCCGTCCGCGGACCCCGAGGCGTCGCATGCTAGGTGCCGTAGGTCTTGAGCTTGTTGTGCAGCGTCTTGAGGCTGATGCCGAGCACGTCGGCGGCGCGCGTCTTGTTGTTGCCGTTGGCCGCGAGGGTCTTCAAGATCAGGGCCTTCTCCGCGTCCTCCAGGCTCGTCCCCACCCGGAAGCTCACCGAGTCGGGCCCGTCGCCGGGATCGGCCACCCGCAGGGACGGCGACGGGGGAATGTGCTTGGGCAGGATGGTGTCGTTCTCGCAGACGATGATCGCGCGCTCGAGCGTGTTGCGCAGCTCGCGGACGTTGCCCGGCCAGGACTGGGCGACGAGCCCGCTCAGCACGCTCTCGTCCAGCGCGCGGATGTGCTTGTCGTAGCGGGCGTTGAACTCCTCCATGAACGCCTGCACCAGCGCCGGGATATCGTCCCGGCGGTCGCGCAGCGGCGGCATCACGAGGCTCACCACGTTCAACCGATAGTACAGGTCCTCGCGGAAGCTGCCCTCCTGGATGGCCTTGACCGGATCCTTGTTGGTCGCGGCGAGCACCCGTACGTCCACCTTGATCTCGGTCCGGCCTCCCAGCCGCCGCACCGTGCCGTCCTGCAGGATGCGGAGGAACTTGGCCTGGGTGCCCGGGTTCATCTCGGCGATCTCGTCGAGGAAGATGGTGCCCTCGTGGGCCAGCTCGAAGCAGCCGGGCCGCCGCTCCAGCGCGCCGGTGAAGGCCCCCTTCTCGTGGCCGAAGATCTCACTCTCCAGCAGGGTCTCCGGGATCGCCGCGCAGTTCACCGCCACGAACGGGCCCTTGGCGCGCGGGGAGAGATCGTGCAGCGTGCGCGCCACCAGCTCCTTGCCGGTGCCGCTCTCCCCGCTGATCAGCACCGGCGCCGTCGTGGGCGCCGCCACCTCGATGAGCCGATACACCTCCTGCATGCCCGCGCTGGTGCCCACCAGGCGCCCCATGCCCCAGACCTGGCTCAGCCTGCGGCGCAGCAGCGCGACTTCCCGCAGCGCCTCGCCTCGCTCGGCCGCCTTGGGGATGAGCAGCCGCAGGCGCGCCACGTCCACCGGCTTGGTCAGGTAGTCGTAGGCGCCCTCCCTCATCGCGGTCACCGCGGTGTCGATCGACCCCTGCCCGGTCAGGAGGATCACCGAGGCGAAGGGCACGTCGGTCTTGAGCGCGCGGAGCAGCTCGAGACCGTCCATCTTGGGCATGACGAGGTCGGAGAGCACGACCGAGGGCAGTCCCGCCGCGGCCTTGGCGAGCGCCTCCTGGCCATCGCCCGCCTCGTCCACGTCATAGCCCCAGCGGGCCAGGAGCGCGGTCAGGCCCTGGCGGGCCGGCTCCTCGTCGTCGACGATCAGGATCTTGAGCGCCATACCCTCAGTGCGCGGGGAGCGCGCTCCGGAGGGCGGGGAACCAGCGCGTGAGCGCCGAGTCGCTCACCAGGATGGTCTCGTCGCGCACCGGGCCGGTGGACACGAGGGAGACCGGCACCCCGATCAGCTCGGCGAGGCGCTCGACGTACTCGCGCGCCTTGGACGGCAGCGCCGCGTAGTCGCGCAGGCCGTGGGTGGAGCTCTGCCAGCCCGACAGCTCCTCGTAGACCGGCTCCGCGGTGGTCCAGATGCGCTCCTCCTCCGGGAAGTCGGTGAGCACCTCGCCCCGATACCGGTAGCCCACGCAGATGCGCACCGTCTCGCAGCTATCGAGCACGTCGAGCTTGGTCAGCGCGATGGTGTCGAGCCCGTTGATGCGCGCGGCGTAGCGGAGCGCGACCGCGTCCGCCCAGCCGCAGCGGCGGGGCCGGCCCGTGACCGCCCCGTACTCGTTGCCGCGCGCGCGGAGCAACTCGGCCAGCTCCCCCGACACCTCGGTGGGGAAGGGGCCGCCGCCCACGCGGGTGCAGTAGGCCTTGGAGATGCCGAGCACCCCGTTGATCTTGGTGGGCGGCACACCGGTACCGGTGGAGGCGCCGCCCGAGGTGGTGCTGGAGGAGGTGATGAAGGGATAGGTTCCGTGGTCGATGTCCAGCATGGTCCCCTGGGCACCCTCGAACAGGATGGAGTGCCCGGCCTCGATCCACCCATGCAGGAGCAGCGCGGTGTCGGTCACGTACGGGGCGAGCCAGCCCGCGTAGCGGAGGTAGGTGCCGAGGATGCTGTCCACCGTGAACGTCTGCTCGTCGTAGATCTCCCGGAGCAGCCGGTTCTTCTGCTGGATATTGAACTCGAGCTTCTCCCGGAAGAGCTCCTCGTCGAGCAGGTCGGCCATGCGGATGCCGATCCGCGCCGCCTTGTCGGCGTAGGCGGGGCCCACCCCCTTGCCGGTGGTGCCGATCCGGCGCTTGCCCGCCTGCGACTCGGAGGCCCGGTCGAGCGCCGGGTGATAGGGCATGATCAGGTGCGCGTTCTTGGATATGTAAAGGTTGCCGTCCAGCGAGACCCCCCGCTGCACCAGCGACTCCATCTCCTCGATCAGCGAGGCCGGGTCGATCACCACCCCGCAGCCGATGACGCAGCGGACGCCCGGATGCAGGATGCCGGAGGGGATGGACTGGAGCACGAACTTCTCCCGGCCCACCACCACCGTGTGGCCGGCGTTGTTCCCGCCCTGGTAGCGGACGACCACGCCCACGTGGGGCGCGAGCACGTCCACGATCTTGCCCTTGCCCTCGTCGCCCCACTGCGCACCCACCACCACGATATTAGGCATCTCCGTCTCCAAGACCCGGGAAGTGCGGCCGCGGGTCCGCGAGCAGCTCGCCGCACGTCACCATCCGTTCCTCCGCCGCTTCCGCTCCCGCCCGGAGATCCAGGACCCGCACCAGGTCCGGATCGGCCCCGTCGGCGCCGATGACCAGCGCCCAGGCGGCGCGCTGCCCCCGGGCATAGGCCAGCGATTCGGCCAGCGGCCGGCTGATGATGTCGCGCGCCACCGCCGCCCCCGCGTCCCGCAGCCGCCGCGAGAGCGCGAGCGCGCGGGTCTTGTCCGCCGTGAAATCGATCACGAAAAAGTCGGGCCCGGGCAGCCGCGGCTCCGCCCCCTGCGAAGCCATCGCCAGCAGCGCCCGGCCCGTCTCGAAGGCAAAGCCGGTGGCCGGGCAGTCGTAGCCGAACCGGGCCAGCATCTGGTCGTAGCGCCCGCCCCCCACCAGCGGGGCGCCCAGACCCGACACGTAAGCCTCGAAGTGTACGCCCGAGTAGTAGTCGAAGCCACGCACTTCGCCCAGGTCGAGCAGGACCGAGTCGGCGAGGCCGTAGGCGCGCAGCAGCCGGTAGATCTCGGCCAGGTTGGCGAGCGCGGCCTCCGACCGCGGGTTCTTGACGAGGCGCTCGGCGCGATCGAGCACGTCGCCGCGCCCGTAGAGCGTGGGGAGGGCCAGCAGCAGCTCGGTCACCGCCGCGGGCGCGGCGAGCTCGCCCACCAGGCGCTCGAGGGCCGAGAGGTCCTTGTGGCCCAGCGCCGACCGCAGCTCCCTTCCGGTGGCGGGGTCGGCGGCCACGTCGTCCAGGATGCCGCGAAAGAACTCGGTCTGCCCCACGTCGATCTGGAATCGCTCGAGACCCAAGGCGCGGAGGCCCTCGACGGTCATCGCGATCATCTCGGCGTCGCCCTCGGGATTGGGCAGCCCGATCAGCTCCACGCCCGCCTGGTAGAACTCGCGGTAGCGGCCCACCTGCGGCTCTTCGTAGCGGAACACGTCGGTGACGTAGGCCAGGCGCAGCGGCTTGGGCTCGTCCCGCATCCGGGTGGCGACGATTCGCGCGATCTGGGGTGTGACGTCCGCGCGCAGGGCGAGGAGCCGCCCGCTCTCCCGGTCCACCATCTTGAACATGCGCTCCTGCAGCTCTCCGTCGGTGCCGTGGGAGAGCACGTCGAAGTACTCGTACGCGCTGGTCACCACTTCGCGATAGCCCCAGCGCCGGAAGACCTCGAAGAGGCGCTCCTCCACCGCCCGCTTGCGGGCCGCCTCGTCGGGCAGGTAGATCTTGGCGCCCTTTGGAAGTTGTCTTGGGGGCAGTTGAGTCGGCTGGCTCTTGCGCGGCACGCTCACGGCGGCCTCAGGCGATCGCGACGTCGGTCAGGTGGACGAGCGAGTTCATCCGGTGCAGCGTGGTCCAGTCGTCGCGGAACTCGAGCTCCGAGATGCCGGCGGAGGCGAGCTGGAGCGCCCAGAGCCGGTCGAGGCCGAGGCCGAGGGCTTCCAGGATCAGGACCCGACCCGTGATCCCGTGGGAGACGAGGCAGACGGTCTGCTCCGGGTGGGCCTCCCGCATCGCCGCGAGGCCCGCCAGGGCCCGGGCGCGCACCGCGGCCAGCGTCTCCGCCCTGGGCCACGCGGCCTCGTGCGGCGCTTCGGCCCAGGCGCGGAGCGGGTCGGGGGAGCGCGCCTGCACCTCGTCCCGCGTGAGCCCCTCCCACTCCCCGAAGCCCATCTCCTTGAAGGCCTCCGCCTCGCGCACCGCGAGCTGGTGGGGCGCCGCGATGATCGCGGCGGTCTCCCGCGCCCGCCCGAGCGGGCTCGACCAGACCGCGGCCACCGGCGAGCCGGCCAGGAGCCGCGCCGCGGACTCGGCCTGCCCGCGGCCGGTGGCGGACAGCGGGCTATCGCGCCAGCCCTGGAAGCGGCGCTCCCGGTTCCAGTCGGTCTCCGCGTGACGGACCAGCAGCACGCGCATCGCGCTCAGCGCTCGGCCAGGACCTTCTGGGCCGCGCGGACCGCGGCCCCGAAGTCGACGGGGTGGCCGAGCTCCTGCAGCACCTGCTCGAGCGCGGCGAGCGCGGTGATCACGTCGAAGTCGCCGACGTAGCCCATGTGGCCGAGCCGGAACACCTGCCCCTTCATCTCCCCCTGCCCGCCCGCGATCGTGATGTTGTGCGAGGTCGAGTAGGTGGACAGCACCGCCTCGCTGTCGATCCCGCGCGGCGCGACCACCGCGGTCAGCGCCGGGCTCGGCCCGGTCTTGGCGAACAGCTCGAGCCCCAGCGCCTCCACCCCGGAGCGGGTGGCGCGGGCCAGCCGCTCGTGGCGCCGGAACACGTTCGGCAGGCCCTCGGCCTCGATCATCTTCAGCACCTCGCGCAGCCCCACGAAGATGGAGACGGCCGGGGTGAAGCGGCATTCGTTCTTCGCGACGAATTTCCGCTCGGTCGCGATGTCGAAGTAGTACTTCGGCAGCCGCGAGGCCTTCACGTGGCCCCACGCCTTCTCGGAGAGCGCGCAGAAGGACAGGCCGGGTGGGAGCATCAGCCCCTTCTGGGAGCCCGCGACCGCCACGTCCACGCCCCACTCGTCCATGCGCAGGTCGGCGATACCGAGGCTCGACACCGCGTCGACGACCAGGATCGCGCCGGTCGCGCGCGTGACCGCGGCGACGCCCTTGACGTCGTGGAGCACGCCGGTGGACGACTCACTGTGCTGCATCAGCACCGCCTTCACGTCCGGGTGGCGGCCGAGCGCCTCCGCGAAGGCGGAAGCGGGCACCGTCTGGCCGAAGGGCGCGTCCAGCGGGATCACGGTGACGCCGTAGGTGCGGCAGATCTCCTCCCAGCGCTCGCCGAATTTGCCCGCGCGGAGCACCAGCACCGTGTCGCCCGCCGACAGGGTGTTGCACACGGCGGCCTCCAGGGCCCCGGTGCCCGACGACGTGAACGGGATCACGTCCTGGCTGGTCTGGAAGAGCCGCTTGAGCCCCGCCCGGACCTCCAGGAAGAGCGCCTCGTACTCCGGCGTCCGATGGTGGAGCATGGGCTGGGCCATCGCCAGCAGCACGTTCGACGGCACCGGCGTGGGACCGGGCGCCATCAGGTAGTACTTCTTCATTACAAGCTCCTTGGGGGTCAGGTTGACCCGACCACGGTATCAGAAGCGCGCGATACCTTGCAACGAGCGCCCATCTTGTGAAGCCGTGTACCATGTGCCCCGTGCCCCAACTGTCGCCGTCGAAAGGGATCGCCGGGGTCACCGCGCTGCTCCTGCTCGCGGCCCCGGCGCTTGTCGGCCCCGCGCGCGCCGACGAGGGCCTCTGGGGCCGGCTCGCGGCGGGCGGCCAGGTGGTGCTCCTCCGCCATGCCACGACGACCCCCGGCGTCGGGGACCCAACCGGCTTTCGACTGGACGACTGTGTGACCCAGCGCAACCTGACCGAGGCCGAACGTGAGGAGTCGCGACGGATCGGCGCCGCCTTCAAGGCCCGCGCGATCCCGGTGGCGCGGGTGCTGTCGAGCCGGTGGTGCCGCTGTCTCGAGACCGCGCGGCTGGCGTTCGGATCGGCCGAGCCGTGGGAGCCGTTGAGCTCGCTCTTCGCCGACCGCACGCGACAGGTCGAGCAGACCCGGGCCTTCCGGGTGCTCGCGGGCGAGAAGCGCGCGGGCGGCAACACGATCCTGGTGACCCACGGCGCCAATATCGTGGCCTTCGTCGGCGTGAGCCCGGCCATGGCCGAGCTGGTCATTGTCACGCCGCACGGGAACGGGACCTTCTCGGTGGCGGGGCAACTGCCGGCGCCCTGACCACGGTAAGAGAGCTAGTCCGAGTAGGGCGAGGCGCAGCCGAAGGCGAGCCGAACGAATACAAGAGAGGTGCCAGGGTGAGACTACACGTATTGATCCCATTCACGCTTACGCTCCTAGCGCTAGCGAGCGCGCCCGCGGTGGCGCATCACGGCTGGAGCGGCTACGACAGCAGCAAGGAGATGACGCTCACCGGCACCGTCCGCGAGGCCGGCTACGAGCACCCGCACGGATACATCCGGCTCGAGGCCGGCGGCAAGGTCTGGGTCGTGGTACTGGCCCCGCCCACGCGGATGGAGAACCGCGGCCTGCCCCGCGCCGATCTCCGGCCCGGCGCGACCGCCACCGTGGTGGGCTACCCCAACCGCACGGATCCCGACGAGCTGCGCGCCGAGCGGATCATGGTCGGCGGGAAGACGACGGAACTCCGCTAGGCCGTGCATCCGCCCGAGGGGGCCGCCTGGCTCGTCTGGCTCGAGACGTCCGCCCTGGCGGTGGCGATGCGCCAGTGGCAGTGGCTCTACCCCATCGTCGAGATCCTGCACATCCTGGGCTTCGTGCTCGTGGTGGGGGGCGCCTTCTACTTCGACCTGCGGCTGCTCGGGCGGGGCCGCTCGCTCGCGGTGAGCGGGCTCGCCGCGCATCTGCTCACGTGGGCGCGGGCCGGCTTCCTCCTCGTGGCACCCACCGGCTTCATGATGTTCACCGCGCACGCCACCGAGTTCGCGGTGAACCCGGCCTTCCGGATCAAGCTGATCCTGATCGCCACCGCCCTGCTCAATGCCGCCGCGTTCCACCGGTGGCCGTTCCGCTCGGTGGCGC
>WNFE01001127.1_pt1 | contig 34716 bp, 33 predicted proteins | sample 5400451 | NCBI WGS metagenome assembly WNFE01 (sample SAMN13153344, study PRJNA577476) | soil metagenome | isolation source: 200 cm saprolite under Douglas fir tree site 2 hole 2 | place: USA:California | collected 2015-04-18
CTGGTTATGATTACTCTAGCATCAAGAGCCTTACAACCATTCGCGAATGCGACTAGCGGATTAACGTCCAGTTCCGTAACATCTGGCAGGTCGATTGATAGTTGGGAGAGCCTTTCGATGCATTCGGCTATAGTCTTTGTATCGGCTGCAGGCTGGCCTCTGAATCCTTGGAGGATCTTGCTTCCGCGGATCTGGCTGATCATGTTGTCTGCGCTTAGTTCTCGAATGGGTGCGAGGCGGAATGAGACATCTCGATAGGCTTCGACGTATATTCCTCCGAGGCCAAACATTAGCAGGGGTCCGAACTTCGGGTCTCGGTGGATTCCAATGATCGTTTCTGTTCCGCCCGTGATGTATTCCTGAAGAAGTACTCCCTCAATCCTTGCACCGGGGACGTGTGAATAGGCATTCCTCAGAATTTCATCGAAAGCTTCGCTTACATCCTGATCGCTGTTCAAGTCGAGCTTGACCCCCCCAACGTCGATCTTGTGAACCACATCCGGGGATACGATCTTCATCGCCACGGGGTAGCCGATTATCTTCGCAACTTCCACAGCTTCTACTTTCGACGAAGTAGTGTCAGTCTTGATCACAGGGAGCCCGTAAGTGCTGAGTATTCTCAGCGCCTCGTCTTGCGGAAGGTTAGTTAGACCTGCACGTTTCGCATTCAAAATGATCTCATGAGCCTTCCCAACGTCCACATCGAAATGCTTGATTTGAGTTCGAGGCCTTTCGACCCAGCGTCGATACTCGTACATCGCTGCGAGCGCCCGGACTGCGGACTCTGGGAACGTGTAGTGGGGAATATTGTTCGATTCCAGAACCTCGACCGCTGGCGTGATATCCGTCAGTCCCAAGATGCTTGTCAGGATGGTCTTTCCAGATCTCGGACCGACCGAGGCCGTAGTCTCGGCGACTTTCTTCAGATCGACCATTGCTTGCGGAGTTAGTAGAACGAGACCACAATCGACACCTTCATCATCAAGGGCCTGGAGGGCGAGCTCATACCTATCGGACTGAGCGTCCCCGATGAGATCGACCGGATTGTTGACAGAGGCCTCCTTTGGTAGACCAGCCCTCAACTTAGCTTTCGTGGCCTCTGAGAACTGCGAGATCTGCATTCCGTATCGGACGCTTGCGTCTGTCGCCATTATTCCAGGTCCGCCACCGTTTGTTATGATGGCTACTCGGTTTCCTCTCGGGAGTGGTTGTTTTGCGAAGGCTCGGGCGTAATCGAAGAGATCGATTATGGATTCAACCCGAAGAACCCCTGACTGTTTCAGTATCGCGTTGTAGGCTTCATCAGACCCGGCCAGAGCACCTGTGTGTGACGAGGCTGCCTTGGCACCTTCAGGCGAGACTCCGGCTTTGACTGCGATGATAGGCTTCTCCTCCGTGACTTTGCTTACTGTGTCGACGAATTTTCGTCCGTCGACGATGTCTTCGATGTAGAGGAGGATCACTTTCGTCTTCGGGTCTTCTCGGAGATATTCCAGAATATCGTTCTCGTTCACGTCGGCCTTGTTTCCGACGCTGATGAATTTGGAGAATCCTATTCCTTCGCCCGTTGCGTAATCTATCACTGCCTCGCCGAGGGCACCGCTCTGCGAGGCAAAGGCGATCGAGCCTTTCAAGGGCATTTGTGAGGCGAATGAAGCGTTGAGTCTGACTTCTGGGTCTGTGTTGATTGTTCCCAGACAGTTCGGACCTACCATTCGCATGGAATACTTCTGTGCTAGAGAAGCGACTTGGAGTTCCAGTGCCGCGCCGTCTTGTCCAATTTCCTTGAAGCCTGCGGAGATTACTATGAGACCCTTGACCCCTTCTTTCCCGCACTCTTCTGTGACAGCGGGGACTGCTGCTGCCGGGACGACGACAACTGCCACGTCTACGCTCTCAGGCAAGTCCCCAATTGAAGGATACGATCTAACGCCGCTAATCGAGCAGTCTTTTGGGTTGACCGGGTAGACCGTACCCGTGTACTCATTGAGGAGTATGTTTGTGAAGACGGCTCTTCCGACGCTGCCCTGTCGGTTCGAGGCCCCGATGACCGCTATTGATTTCGGGGCGAATAACGCGTCAAGGTTTCCCGACTTTTGCATGCTGGGAGACTTAGGTCTGGGTTGAAAAGCTAGGATTTAGGACGGATCATATTCCTAATGCTCTGCCGCTAGAACACTTCGATGTCTATCAACTCTCTTCAAAGCTTTTTTAGGTTAAGTCGTCAAACTTTCTCCACTCGGACTCCTCAAAGATTGCTTTGTGTACCTACCACTTATCTGTCCGCCGAGCACAGTTACCAGTGGAGGGGGCAAGAACGAAAACCGTGCTTGCAAAGAAGCCTGAGGATAGGGAGATCCTCGAACTGGTCGATTTAGAGCGTACCACTCCAGGCGCCCAATCCAATCAGTGTTCGGCTCCCACAGACTACCGATACCCATACAGACGATACAGGACCTCACCTAGAGGAACAATTCTCATCGAAATGCTATCAAAGGACATTATGCCTCATGGAAGGATGAGGATGTGGAGGTCGCGGAGCTGGTCGATCTGGATTGCATGGATCCAGACGCTAGGTGCAGTAAGTGTACGGCTCCACCGAGCTACCGATGCGCCTATCGACAGTACAATGCATCACTCCCCGCAGCCCACGGTGGAATGCTCTCCCAGAGCGAGAGCGGGCTCTCACATTCACTACCCCTCCGACTAACCCCGAACGAGAATAGGCCAGGCTCGGGCAAGAGGACAGAGGACCTTCGCCCGCTGACCTATTCCGAGAATTTTTTCTCAACCTTTTCTCAACCGTCGGACCTATAGATACTAGAGAGAGTGAACCGACGGCCAGTGCGAAAACCTTACGACCTGCCTACGGCTGAGTATTGGTGAGACGATTGGAAACAAAGACCTTGAAGTATATGGCTGAGCCTTCCCATGCAGCGTTGAAACAATTGTTCAAGAAGATTCTTGTGGCTCTGGACGGGTCTGAGAGTTCACAGAGAGCCGCCCAGGCCGCACTAGAGCTTGCCGAGAAGCTCAAAGCAGAACTCATTGTTCTTCACGCGATCGCTCCTCCCACGTCCTACTATCACTCTACAATCGCATCGCCAACCGGAATGAGCCTACCAGCTCCTTCACAGCATGAGATCGACGCTTACTACGCCTATGCAAGAAAAGTTGCGCTGAGCGTCGTGGGCGATACGAAGTCCAAGGCCGAGAAACACGGCATCGCCGTCAAGACAGAGATCCCGGAAGCAGTCTCTTCGATCGTCGAGACAATAATCAATCACGCTGTTAAAGAGAACGTTGACCTGATCACCGTTGGGACTAGGGGGCTCGGCGGATTCAAGAAGATGCTACTAGGAAGCGTGTCAAGCGGAATAGTCTCACACGCCCAGTGCCCAGTACTAGTAGTACGATAGAAGGAATTGAGGGAGTAAGAAAATGGCTGAAAAAGAATTCGGGGAAATACCAGTACAGATCGTGGGTCTCCAGGAGGATGACATCGAATCTCGAAAGGCAGAGCTGAAGTTTCAAAGATCATTGCAGGCTTTTGGCAGGATTCACCGCGACATCATTGAAGCAAGAGCGATAGTGAAGACGTCCCTGCTCGAGAAAGAGAGAAGGCGGTACGAGGTTCAAGTATTCATCAAGCTTCCGAAGGAACAGTTCGAGTTCGAAGGAGAAGGCTGGTCCATCGAGGAAGTCTTCGAAAAGATAGGCCAGAAGATAAAGAGACTCATGACCAAGCCGCGAGACAGAATGTCCCATAGGAGACACCCGTCGAGGATGGAAATGGAATCCTCAAGGTTCGCTGAATAATCACTGAAGAGACAAGCGCTCAGAGACCCCCTCGATCTACCTAGCCTCTATCCGCCACGGCCTAGAGAATCCCGCAAAGGCGACTATGGGCGCGTAATCATTGCGGGAGGTAGCGACCAGTATGCTGGATGCCTAGGCTTCAACGGGCTCGCAGCTCTCCGCGCAGGAGCAGACCTCTCAATCATCATCGCTCCGCGTCGAGCGGCCGACATCGTGGCTAGTTACTCCCCCGACCTCATCACTGCTCCATGCGCCACGGCGTTCCCGGACCCAAGAGTAGCCCGAGAACTCTTGACCCGAGCCGACTCTCTAATCATTGGATGCGGAGTCACGCGAACACGGGCCGCTCACACCGCACTCCTCTCCATTATTACGAACTGCAAAGTTCCAATTGTGGCCGATGCAGAGAGCCTTCATGCACTCGCCTCCAAGCCGAACGCTACGGATAGAAAACGGATACTGTTAACGCCGAACGCTGGAGAATTTCAAGTACTCACTGGAAAGGCCTGGCCTAGCTCGCGCGCAGAAAGAACTAACGCCGCGAGGTCCCTAGCTAGGCAGTACAGTGCGACGGTCGTTGTAAAGGAAGATGAAGACTTCATCTCCGACGGGACAAGAATCCATATTGATCATGCAGGATCTCCCTACAAGGGGTGGATACGGCGACCTCCTAGCTGGAGTAGCAGGCGCTCTTCTCGCGAGAGATCATGCTCCATTTGAATCGGCCAAGGCTGCCGCCTACGTCGTAGGCCAAGCAGGCCAGATAGCTTCAAAGAAACTTGGAGAAAGCATGATAGCCTCTGATGTCCTGGAGATACTGCCAGACGTTATTCATCATACGCAGCACTAGCTCCCCGGACTGAAATTCCGGGTCTCATGATCCATTGCTACGCGCAAGCGAGGCTCTGATCTTGTCGAGACTGATGACTGACGGATCGAACTCGATCGTAATCCGGTTCGAGAACACGTTAATCTCCGCCTCAATGACCCGCCGGGTCTTGCGCAGTTTCTCCTCCAAGAGTAATGGGCGATCACCGAGTCTCGTCCCCGACAGGTCAAGGATTCCTCGAGCCCGACGGCCAGTTGGGGCAGCCTCACTAACGGCTCCATTCCTTACGGTTCCAGATTGACCATTGTTTTCGCAACCGACTGCTTCAAACTAGTAGGGAGTCTCTAGAGTACTTGAGGGGTAGGTTCACACTAGCGCTAGAAAGTACACATCGTATCCGTCGCCATGTATCTCAATGAAACACAATGGATGTTTTTCTGCACAATGTGGACGCCCTGGCTAAGTGTCATGTAGCATCATATCTCATCGAGGAAAAAATCATGAAATCAACAAATGGATACAGGAATGAACCAAACGGTATGGAAACAAATGGAGATCCGATTTTTCGGCTCGCTAGTGAGAGAAGGCCAAGTACGGTCGTCGGGTTCAGACCGGATTCTTCACTTGCCCCTTGGAGCAGGTGGGCAAACCGGTTCATCGTTTCAGCTATAGTCCAAGGTGCCCTCGCTGTCGGAGTCTCAGCGTATCTTCTCTACGATGCCACTTTTGATACTCCTGGGGCAGCCAGAATCGTCGCTTCCGGAGGACCCGGGACATGGCTTACAGCAGGCTATCTAGGCTTCATCATGCTTGGACCTCTCGCGGCAGCAGTCACATCCATGTTCTACCAACATCTCGAGGCTCACCTGCGAGCACCATACAGCGGGCTGAGCAACATATTCGCATGGCTACACATCTTACTAATGAACATCGGAGTCGTCGGAGCCACATTCATCATGATGAACGGCGGATGGAGAGGAGGCGCACTTGCACTCACATTAAGCCCAAGCAACCCGAGTGCCGCCTACGGCCGGGTCCACGAGCAGGTACTAGGCGCTCTTCCACCCTACATCGCAGCTTTCTCGGCAATAGCCATCATCGGAGCCATCGCGGGCGGACTTGGCTACGTCATCGCCTGGAGAAGGTCACCAAAGCAGTCGATGACCTAGAAGAGGCAGTGATTGGTGCGAGAAATGGATACTATGTTGGAAAAGTCGGAGCCCTGGGCGAAATCCTCTTTGTCGATTAGCTCAGGTTCCTCTCGGCTTCGCTACCATCCCACAAGTACCGATATCTCTCAGCAAACTTGGAGCACAAAAGTTTCCATTTTTTTCGGACCTTCAAAACGGGAATACAGTTGGGCTTCTTGATAGTTCAAACTGTTTCCATAGATTTCTAGGAAAGAAACGTAGGACCAGGGATAGTTCGCGAGATAGTTCGAGACGAACGATTATTTCATGCAGAGGCCATCTGCGATTATCGCGTTGAAGATCCCCATCGGTCGTGGATCCATCCCCTACGTCCTGCCCAGGAGACCCACATGATTGCAACTGTTGCGGTTGCGAGTATGAGCGCCACGAGGATCACGACGATCTTCTGAAAGAGACTGTAACCGCTAGTGTAGAAGCCGACATAGATCAGGGAGCCGACGAGAAAGGCGGTGAAGACAAGTATCGTGCCAATGATTCTCCAGACCATTCCACTGGCAACCTTATCGACCTGTTCCATTCTTGCCACTCTCTTGAACAGAACTCTCTGAATAAATAGTTACGGTACTCAGAGCATCATAACGTATGAGGGCTCCTATGCAATTCTTAAGGAACCGCTTACGTAGGACGCGATAGCGATGGCGTTCTGCCCGTCTTGTGGAAAGGAGTTTCCAGCTGGAGCAAGCTTCTGCCCTGCCTGCGGGAAATCGATAGCTGCAAGTCCCGCATCATCGGGGCCAGGTCAGCTTCCGCCCGTTCTGGCCGGCGGAAGGCCAAACCTTGCAACCGAGGGAGACAGGATATTAGCGGTCATCATGGATACAATTCTGATTTTCGCAGTCTCGCTCGTCATCTTCATTCCACTCTGGCTGATAGGAGGATTTTTCGGCTTCTTTGGTTCCTTCGCCTTTGTTTTCTTCGGCCCCGTAACACTCCTCTCATGGCTGTTGTGGCTACTCTACTTCACGTACTTCGAGTCGACTACTGGACAGACCCTGGGCAAACAGCTCATGAGGATTCGAGTAGTCGACGAGACCACGCTGAAACACTTGGATTTCGGACCGTCCCTTGTTCGGAACATCTTGCGAATTATTGACTGGCTCCCATTCTTCTACCTGATTGGGTTCATACTGATTGCGACTAATCCGAAGAAGCAGCGGATAGGCGACATGGCGGCGCGTAGCATAGTCGTCAAGGCTTAGCTCGTCTGTGTCTCAAAGTGTACGGCACCAATAAGTAGGAATAATCTCTTTAGCCCTCTCATGCCGCTATCAGCACCTCTATCATTGGAGAAGGAGCATGAAGAAATCTGGCAACTCCTAATCGAGGTACAACACCTCTCAGGAAAGACAGGGAGCATCGCTGAGAAACTCGCTAAGGATCTCAAGACGCATATTGACAAAGAAGAGAGTTTGGCCCTACCTCTCTTGGGAATTCTGAGAGATATTGCTGATGGAAGACTCAAGAATGGAGTCGCCAAGCGAGCCTCACTCCTCGGCTCAAAGTTCGAGAAGGAATATCCAGGCATGCTTCATGGGCACAAGGAACTCCACAAGTTCCTTGAACGACTGAAGAAGGTTGGAGCCGAAGAAGGACATCTGACTGCGGTCCGATTCGCCGAAGCGCTAGAAGCTCACTCAAAGCAGGAAGAAGAAGTTCTCTACCCCGCCGCAATAGTAGCGGGACAAATGGCATCGAAACGAGCCAGGTCCAAGAGCTGATCCCACAATTTCAGCATCAGAAAGTTCAAGAAGACTGCGGCAGAAAATTGATTTGTTTATCTACCGATACATGCTCCTCCAAACCCTGCCCAAGACGATCTTCAGGTGAGACGAGTGGCTAGAAAGCAGAAAAAGCCAGGTCAGATTCAAGTTGCTAGCAAGTCCATCTCACCCGGGTTGACCGAAGCTCGGAGGCTCCTTGCGATCGTGGAAAAGTCTCAAGTGCCCTTCGGAGAGTCCGCACCGATATTCGCTAGAATCAAGGCACTGATAGACTCTGACAGATCTCTAAGCGTCGAAGACCACGAACATCTATTGCGATTAGTCAAGATCGCCACGGACTGGAACAAGGCCGAGGAGAGCTCGGCGTTGACAGAGCCCGACGAAACCCTGTCGGGATAGGCATCCTGAAAGTGACACGCCGATAATTGGCAATTCGCTACCCTCAGCGAAAGGGCATGGAATGAACCCTGATCCGGGATCTGGGAGTAGCATTTCATATGAAGCCCACTTCAAGCATGCATTGTTACAGATGGCTACTTGTCGAAAAACGGCTGACTCGCCTGTTCCGCGCGACAAACCCGGAATCTCGCCTAGAAACGTTTCAGACGGCGAACGGACCCTTCCCAGAATTTAGAAAAAAAATATTTCCCGCGACACAAAACTCGCTGTTGAGAAGGAATTAACAAAGAGTAATCCTTTCTCCCACCGAGCCCTTCGAGAAGAAGCAACCAAGACTGCTCCGCTACATGTCAGACAAGCGCAGAACAAGCCCTGATCAGGAATCGGGGCAGGCGATTTTTGACCTACGAGATATTCACGCTTGATCACCCCGACAAATCCCACATGCGAAAACGGGTGATCAGCCTATTCAAATCCGCAAATCGCAGGACTCGGGCAAAACAGTTTCAGCTGGCGAGAGGCCACTGAAAAAAGGGGGCCACAATTTTATTCTCGCGACGCGAGAGTGATCTTTGACCCGAAGCTGCTGGATTGTCCGGTCGACTTCCACTAATCAGTGTCCCGAAGGCGGACTTTAGAATGCGAGTTTTAGGCTGGGGGTTCTTGTCGGATGCAGACGGTCCGCCAAGACTCTTTCTTTTAGGAATACGAATCTGTCCTCTATGGAATCCTCATAGTCGAAGTTCGCGCTCAAAGAGAACTCCTTGTAGAGCTCAACCATCGTCCGGTAAGCAATCACACGCGCACTCGTCCCCAACCTCTCATGCAATATCTTCACAACATCCTCAAACCTGGCCGGGATATCGTCCCGCTTGATTCCCTTCTTGTCCAAAAAGTCGTAGACCCAGTCCCGGATAGGCGCGCCCATTCCTTGCAAGACAAGGTCGAACCAGTAATTGACTGACAATTGGAATCCTGAGATCAGGTTCGTCCTCATGACTACGACTCCTAATTATCGTGATACTCGAGAGAACACCAAGATACGCATAGCGTCCCTACACTCGCCGTTTGACGGTAAATTCTTGTTCTCAGAAAACTCGGATCAGACAGAGAAACTGGATGGACAACTACGAAGCGAGAGACCGCAGACTCTTAGGCGCTGGTTCGCGCTCGCCCCAGAGAAAGGCTAGTACTCCTAGACCCAGGACCGCGAAGCCTATCTCCCAGTTTCCCGCCGCGAAGAAGATTACAGAAAAAGCCCCGAGGAAGACTCCCACCTGAGTCAATCTTTCTTTCCGACTCAGATTGATTACTTCTCTCTCGATGTGCTTCCGACCCCTAGACAGCAATGTCACGAGAATGATGAATGCGATTGCAGCAACGAAGAATATTTCTGTGAGATTACTCGTGTAATCCCCGAAGGTTAGAAGCAGGCCAACTTCGTCCCCGATTAGCCCTGCTCCGAGACCGAATACTATTGCCAAATTGCGGCCCATCCTCTCGTTGCTAAGAGTAATACCGAGCCACCCCGTTGAAACAACCATTGCCAGGCCATACCAGAAATGGTGAAAGTGTATGCCACTCCGGACTACTGTCACTGTAGGGTTTAGGGTCGCGAAAAGTCTCGCCCCAAGGAAGCTTGCGACGAAGGCTAGCGTTCCATAGAACGCCAGTCCATGCCTGAAGACAGTCCGTCGGACCTCCTGCACCATATGTAAAGTAGGAGCGACCTCACAAATAAGAATTGACGAAGACACCAGTCTACATGTTTCGTCATGATCGAAGATGATAGGTCAAGAGGTGTCGTTTGTTTTTGAGCTTCTTGGGGCCTGCCTCGCTGGTATGATGGCAGCCATTTGCATGACCATTTTCGAGCTCCCTTTCTGGAAAAAATGGGGGACGGAAGGAGTGGCCGAATGGCAGGTTAATGCTGTGATAGTTTCAGTGCTCATTCGAAAATTTACTCGGAGAAGAGTGAGCAGTTCAATGTCGGTTGCAATGCACCTGTTCCATGGAGCCGCGTTAGGGGTCGTCTTTCGTGTTCTTCTCGGCTCGGTCGGATCAACGATTCCATCATTCTCAGTCCTGATCTACGCCATTGTGTACAGCGGCGTTCTTTGGATGATTTCTCCATTTCTAACACGGAGGCTCTTTGAACTTGCAGGAGGCTTTCGAATGACAAGGAGAGGATTGGCGGTTAGCTTTCTTGCACACAATGTCTACGGTGTCCTTCTAGGCCTTCTGATTCCGGTACCTGTTTGAACATCACTATGTCCCAGCTACATGAATATCTGGGGCCTACTCGAGATACACCTAAGTGACCGGCTTAGCCGGCTATTTCTTATCATTGGAGCAATTCCTCTACCGAATCCAGCCAGTGCGCCACGACATGCTTACGAAAGGATCTACCGAACTTGAGTCGCGCATCGTCTCCGAACATTTCAACTACTTGAAACAACTTACGGAGGATGGCGTAGTTATTCTCGCGGGACGAACCCAGAACACAGACTACAGCAGCTTCGGAATCGTTCTTCTCAGAGCAGAAACGATTCAAGCAGCCCGCGAAATCATGCTTAACGATCCCGCGGTGAAGAACAAAGTGTTCCGGGCGGAACTATTTCCTTACAAGACATCACTATTCAATCCGAACAACGCCAAGTGAGATCGATCTCTGAAGTCATAATCCCGAGTCCCCGTAGCTGAAAGGGATTCATAGAATAAGAAAGGGTCAGAATCAAGCGTTTTTACAGGTGTAAGGCGTGAGATTAAGTCTCTCGAACTGCATATTCCTAGTGGGCTGAGAAGCATCATGGCGAAGGACCCTATCTGTGGAATGTACGTGGAGGAGGGCAAACACGCTCTCCAGACGACACGTTACGGAACCACGTACTACTTCTGCAGCGAGACCTGCCTAGCACAGTTCCAAGCGCCAGAGAAGACTCTGGCCCGTCTAAAGCGGCTCGTCGCACTAGGCGCAGCCTTCACAATCCCGATTGCTGCCCTGACATATCTTCCAATAATCTCAGACCATAACATCAACAATCTCGTAATGTTCGTTCTCTCACTGCCCGTACAGTTTGTCGTAGGCTACCGGTTCTACCTGGGAAGTTACGACGCGTTAAGGTCGAGGATTGGCAACATGGACCTTCTCATCGGTCTAGGAACAACCGCTGCCTGGGTCTACAGCACAATCGCCACCTTCGTCCCAGGCTTCTTTCCCAATAGCGGGACCTACTTCGAGACCTCGGCCATCATAATCACCCTGATACAAACAGGGAACCTCCTCGAATACATCACAAAGGGCAGGGCTTCGGAGGCGGTTCACAGACTACTGAGCCTCCAGCCGACAATGGCGCACGTTCTACGAAACGGCAGCGAGATTAGCATCCCCGTTGAGGAGGTTGCGGTTGGCGATATTCTACTAGTTCGTCCAGGAGAGAAGCTCCCGGTCGATGGAAGGATCATCGAGGGCTACTCTACAATCGATGAATCCATGATTACTGGAGAAAGCCTGCCACGCGACAAGCATAACAGCGACGAAGTGATAGGCGCCACAGTCAACAAAACGGGACTGCTGAAGATTGAAGCAACAAAAGTTGGACAGGACACTGTACTCTCTCAGATCGCCAAGCTTGTCGAAGAGGCTCAAGTGGGAAAGGCTCCTCTCCAACGCCTAGCCGACAGAGTCTCCGCATACTTCGTCCCAGCAGTCATATTAATCGCGACAACTTCCGGCCTATTCTGGTACTTCGTCGCAGGAATCGGACTCGCCTTCTCCCTCCTCGCCTTTGTCTCCGTCGTAATCATCGCATGTCCTTGCGCGCTCGGAATCGCTACCCCAGCCGCTCTGTTGGTAGGAACAGGCAAGGGCGCTGAGAACGGAATCCTGATCAAGGGAGGGGACCAGTTGGAGGAGGCTGGCAAGATCAACACGATAATCTTTGACAAGACCGGGACCCTAACGAAGGGGCAACCATCCGTTACTGACATTGTTCCTATCGGAAAACTCACAGAGATTCAGGTACTCCGCTACGCAGGAGCCGTCGAGAAGGGCAGTGAACATCCGCTAGCAGAGGCAGTCGTGAACGTCGCTCAGAGTAAGAGACTAGAGCTCTCGGACCCCACAGGTTTTGAAGCGCTGCCAGGTCTAGGGGTGAAGGCGACCGTTGAGGGACGAGAGATTCTCTTGGGCAATCAGGAACTCATGAGCAGGTTTTCCGTTCCGGTCGAAGGATACTCAGACAAAGTGACGGATCTTCAAGATCAAGGAAAAACTGTCAGTTTGCTTGCTGTAGACCGGCAGCCTGTTGCTCTGCTTGGGCTCGCGGACACGGTGAAGGAATCCTCAGCGCCGACCGTAAAGGCATTGAAGAAGATGGGATTGAAAGTCGTGATGCTCACAGGCGATAATGAAAGGACTGCAAAGGCAATAGCCACGACTCTCGGCATCGACACGATATTCGCCAACGTCCGTCCTGATGAGAAAGAGGATATCGTGAGGAAGCTTCAGAAGAACGGGAAGGTCGCAATGGTTGGTGACGGGATAAACGATGCCCCTGCGCTAGCGGCTGCAGATGTTGGAATAGCTATCGGTAGTGGGACAGACGTTGCGAAGGAGACTGGTGGCATAATTCTCATCAAAGATGACATGACGGACGTTCCAAAGGCTCTTGAGCTGAGTAAGGCGACTGTGAGAAAGATCAAGCAGAATCTTCTCTGGGCCTTCGTCTACAACGTAGCCCTCATTCCAATAGCTGCGGGAATACTAGTCCCGTTTCTCGGACCAGGAATCTATCAGGTCCTCCCCCTCCTTGCAGGAGCGGCTATGGCGATCAGCTCCGTAACAGTAGTATCCAACTCACTCCTACTCAGAAGGTTCAACCCGAGAATCTAGCGAGGTGAGTAGTTGCAGAAAGACCCAGTTTGCGGAATGATGGTGGGCGAGAAAAACGCGAAATTCACATCAAATCATGGAGGAAAAACAATCTACTTCTGTTCATCTTCATGCAAAGCGTCATTCGACAAGAATCCCCAGAAATACGCGCAAGCTTAGAGCAGAGCATCCAGGCCACTCACGGTGGAGAGTATTGATCCTAGAAATCCAATTACCAATAGTCTACATACTCTTAGACGCCTATCGAGCTTCTTTCAAATAGAAGACCACGAAGAGCCCAGGGGAGACGCGTCTTGACGCTCCAATCCCCCGAGCCCGTCCAGAAGACGAGAGCCCTGTATCGAGTCGTCAAGTACACCTTCTACAAGCTAGACCCTGCATGGAGGCGTCTTCCAGACAACGACCGTCAGTCCACAAGGAACGACTTCCTGGCGACTCTTCGTAAACACGATCCTCTGATCCCCCGAACGTACTCTCTGATTGGAACTCGAGGAGATGCCGACTTCATGTTATGGATCATAACTGATTCAATGGAGGAGCTTCAGAGCTTCAACTCTGAGATAATGAAGACTGGCCTTGGAAAGTATCTCACAACTCCCCATTCCTACCTGGCTATGATTCGACCCTCAGAGTATTTCGGCAAGACAACCGACCCTGAACCCGTCGGCTCCAACTATCTCTTCGTCTATCCATTCACTAAGAAACGGGAATGGTATAGCATTCCCTTCGAAGAACGGCGGAGAATAATGAAGGAACATATCCAGATAGGACACAAGTACTCGTCCGTAACCATTCACACTTCCTACTGTTTCGGACTAGACGATTACGAGTTCATTCTCTCGTTTGAGACGGATCATCCGGAGGATTTTCTCAACTTGGTAATGGACCTGCGGGGGAGCGAAGCAAGCCGATATACCGCCGTCGAGACGCCCATCTTCACATGTGTCTCCGTCACTCCTGAGAAGATGCTTGACCTTCTAGGACCATGACAAGTCTGTAGTGGAGAGAACATGACCGGATTGGAGAATGACAATTTTCTCCGAGCCTGCTGGAGGAAGGAAACCGAGTACACTCCAGTCTGGTTCATGCGACAGGCGGGCCGATATCTCGAAAGCTATCAGAAGATAAGGGCAAAGCATGACGTTCTCACGATATGCAAGACCCCTGAGCTGTCGGCAAAAATCACAGCCGACGCCGTCTCCGAACTTGGAGTGGACGCGGCGATTCTCTTCGCTGATATTATGCTGCCCATGGAAGGAATCGGCGTCAAGCTCAAACTCGTAGACGGTGTAGGACCCGTTATTGAAAGACCCGTCAAGAGCAAGGAAGAGGTTGAGGACCTTGCAGAATTCTCTCCTGAAGAACACGTGCCATACGTCTTAGACGCCGTTCGGCTAGTCAAGCAACAACTCGGAGAAAAAGTGCCGCTAATCGGCTTCTCAGGAGCACCCCTCACCTAGCCTCCTACCTGATCGAAGGAAGCCCATCCAGAGAATTTACGAGAACCAAGAAAATGATGTACAGTCAACCGGAGCTGTGGAGCAAACTTCTCTCCAGGCTCTCTCGCATCGTTACAACCTATTTGCTGGCCCAAGTCAAAGCAGGAGTCGACGCCGTGATGCTCTTCGACAGCTGGTCAGGATGTCTCTCACCGGCGGACTACAGAGATTTTGTCCTGCCTTACAATCAGAACATTCTAACTGACCTATCCGGAAAGAACGTTCCGAGAATTCTCTTCGGAGTTGGAACCGCGGGAATACTAAACCAGATGCGAGAGGCTGAGAGCGATGTTTTCGGCGTCGACTGGAGACTACCCATCGACGACGCTTGGGCAGTTCTCGGAGAGGCGGCGATACAAGGTAATCTTGATCCTGCGACCCTACTCGCTTCTGACAAGCTGATCGAGGAGAGGACCAAGGAGATCCTTGGCAGAGTGCGGGGCAGGCCTGGTCACATATTCAACTTGGGACATGGGGTCCTGCCCGAGACGAAACCCGAGAAAGCTGAGAGACTCGTTCAGTTCGTGCAGCAATCAACCAGAAACAAGAGATGAAAATTCTCGGATCGAACTGACGGATTGCCTGCAATCATCCTGATGGCCTACGGTAGTCCCAGCTCTCTGGACGAATTAGGTGATTACCTGGCGCAAGTTAGAGGAGGTCGTGGTTCAAGCCCAGACGAGATAGAGGACCTGAAGCACCGATATCAACGAGTTGGAGGTCAAACTCCCTTGCTCCAGATCACCAAGTCTCAGGGTGACGCGCTTGAGAAGAAGCTAATCGCCGACGGTGCACCTGCAAGAGTCTGTTTTGGGATGAAACATTGGCATCCATTCGTCGAGGATGTTGTCGAGAAAGTCAGTAATGATAATCCGCCCATTCTCGTCGGGCTCGCTCTCGCTCCACACTACTCGAAGCTTAGCATCGGTGGCTACGAGGACGGTGTGAGGAGAGGATTGGCTAGGAAGCATTCGAACGTTCCTTTCGTCATGGTGAAGAGCTGGCACACCGAGCCATCATTGATCACCGTGCTTTCCACTCGAGTCAGCAAAGGGCTGAGTGAAATGGGAGGTTCTGAAAGAACTGTGGTGGTCTTTACGGCCCATAGTTTGCCTCTCAGGGGCCAGCGGGCCGACCGGCACTTGGCTGGGCCCTAGCCTCAAGGAGAAAATCTCCGAATTTTCAAACAAAGGGATCAAGCGGATCTTGGTATGCCCGGTGGGGTTCGTTTCTGATCACCTGGAGATTCTCTACGACTTGGATGTGGAAGCCAGAGACTGCGCAAATTCTCATGGCATAAAGCTGGCCCGGACGTTATCCCTCAACGACGATCCAAAGTTCATAGAAGCCTTGGCCGCGGTTGCCCGGCCAATCCTAGTCAAGCCAGTGGCGGCTCGCTGAGGCTCATCGCACTAGTTCTGTGAGAGAAACACTCTAATCGGAAAGTATCCTGAGGAAGACAATACTATGCGTCACGAAAATGCTCAGCTCAGTAATTCCTTAAGGGCATCATCGATTATGAAGGTCTCGGGCATTATCGTAGGAGGTACTCCGAGCTCAGTGAGCCTACGGGCTGTCACTGGACCTATGGCTCCTATCCTGATTTTTCGAAGCAGTGGGACAAGCTCGTCGACGCTGATGTAGTTCTTCGACATCAAGAAGAGGTTTGAAGCGGACAACGAGCTCGTGAAAAGGATCGTTTGGATATTCCCTCTCCGGATAAGATCTGTGAATCGCTGGACGCTGGTTGCATCTGAAGGAATGATCGAATCGTAAAGATTGACCGTAGCGACTATCGCGCCGTTCTTCGCAAGCTCTCTGCCCAAGCTGACGTCTGCGGAAGATGATCTAGTGAGCAGTATTCGTTTTCCCGCAAGACCCTTGGTGGAGAGAAAGTCAGCAATACCTATGGAGCTGAATTTGTCGGGTAAGTGCACCCCGCGTATTCCTCGCCTCGTCAGGGCGTCCTTTGTTTTTGGGCCAACCGCTAAGAGCTGAAGATCGCCTAGGACGCTTGGAAGTAGGTTCCCGTGACTTTTGAGAATGTCGAATAAGAGATTGGCACCGTTCGGGCTCATCAGCACCAGCCAGTCCACCGGACCTCCAGTCAGGACTCGGGACAGCTCTGTGAAGATCTGAGATTGTTCTCTAGGCCTGAGCTCCACTGTGTGAACGATCAACGGATTCCAGCCCATCTCTTTGACGAGCCGGATCGTATCTTCCGCTAAGCCAAGTGGTCGAGTCACCGCTACAGTGTTCAATCGTTCTCTAGCCCCGATAGTACGAGCCGCGCCAGCTCTCCTCTATTTTCTTGGCGCCTTTCGAAATCAGCTCTTCGGCGACTGCTCTCCCAAGCATCTTTGCTTCCTTGATGTTCCCAGATTTTTTAGATTCGAGCTTTGTCTTTCCATCATTCGACAGTATGCATCCTGTGACGTGAAGACTGTCTCTGTTTGACGCGGCGAGTGCTCCGATGGGGACTTTGCAGCCCCCTTCCAGGACATTGACAAGTTCTCTCTCAGCATCAGCCTGTGCCCTGGTGGGAGGGTCCTCGATTGACCGGAGGAGTTCTAGGACCTTCCTGTTATCCTCACGGGCTATTAGAGCAAGGATTCCCTGACAAGCAGCAGGCATGAAATCATCTAAAGATAGCCGCTCTGCTATTCGACTTGTCAGGCCGAGTCTTAGGAGACCCGCCTCTGCAAGGATGACAGCGTCGAACTCTCCGTCTTCGACCTTCTGGAGCCTAGTGTCAACGTTCCCTCTTATGGGGACCGCTTGCAAATCTAGCCTGACACGTTTGAGCTGAGCCACGCGGAGAAGGCTGCTGGTGCCAACTCTGCTCCCGCTCTTCAAGTCTCTTAGACGCTCACCATTCTTACTTACCAACACGTTAGAGGGAGATCCTCGTTGTGGGACACTCGCGATCACGAGCTTCGTGTCACCTTCAAACACCGGGACATCCTTCAGACTGTGAACTGCCACATCGATCTTCCTCTCCAAAATTGCTTGGTCGATCTCTTTCTCGAAAATCCCCTTCTGATTGATCGAGAAGATGGGCGTTCTCTGGTCCTCGTCGCCTCTCGTCTTGATAATCTTCCTCTCGACAACGAGTTTAGGATCTTTTCTCTTCAGCTGGTCAAGTACGATATCGGTCTGGACGAGGGAGAGTTTACTTCCCCTTGTGCCGACCCTGAGAAGCATTGGTGATTCTACGCTGACAGTCTGTTGAGAGCGCTTTCGATAGCTTCTAGGGTTACTTGAATCTCATCATTCTTGTGACTGGTTGCAAGAAAGCATGATTCGAATTGGGACGGGGGAACAAAGACTCTTGACGCGAGCAGGGACTGGAAGTATTTTTGGAATCTAGTTGTATCCGATTTTTTCGCTGAGTCGTAGTCTACGACGGGCTGGTCTGTGAAGAAGATTTGGAACATAGATGACAACCCGTTTACTTGGGCTGCCAATTTCGCGGACCCTATGAGATCCTTTATCCCCCTTCGGACTTGCTCGCCCGTTTTTTCCAACTTCGGGTACAATTGTCCCGCTCTTCGTTTCAGTGATTGAAGCGTGACCAGAGAGGCTGCGACGCTTACAGGATTACCGCTGTAAGTTCCAGCCTGGTAGACTCTTCCCAGCGGGGCGAGTTTCTCCATAATTTCTCTTCGACCTCCGAAAGCTGCTATCGGAAGTCCTCCCCCCAAGATCTTCCCTAGTACCGTCATGTCGGGTCTGATCCCGAAGTATTCTTGAGCGCCACCGAGAGCAACTCTGAATCCCGTGATCACCTCGTCGAAAATTAGGACGACTCCGTTCTCTTGGGTGATTTTTCTCAGTGTCTCTAGGAATCCAGGTCTTGGAAGGATGGGTCCCATGTTTCCCATCACCGGTTCGACTATTACTGCGGCCAGTTCATGGGCGTGGTCTTCGATTGTCTTCGCTGTCAGTTGTTCATCGTTGAATCTGGACACTAGTGTGTCCCTAGCCACATCTTTGCTAATGCCTTCTGAATCAGGAGCTCCCAAGATCGACGCTCCAGATCCCGCCTTCACCAAGACACTATCATGGGCGCCGTGATATCCTCCCTCAAACTTGAGAATCTTCTGTCTCCCTGTAAACGCTCGGGCTAAACGCAGGCTGTGCATTGTTGCCTCTGTCCCAGAATTGACTAGCCGCACCATTTCCATCGAAGGGACTAAGCTCTTGATGAGGCTGGCAAGTTCGACTTCCATCTCTGTTGGCTGACCATATAGCGAGCCTCTACCCAGCGCCTTCTGGACCGCTTCTACGACTTCTTCATCCGCATGCCCATCCAGCAAGGCTCCGTAGGCCATGCAGTAGTCAAGGAACTCTTCACCATCTACAGTTCGAAATCTTGAGCCCTTGGCTGAGGCAACGAAGAGTGGATAGGGAGAGTAGTTTCGGACGGGGCTGTTTACTCCTCCCGGTACGAGTTCTCTTGCGCGCTTGTAGAGATGTTCGGACTTGGAGGCTAGCTTTGTAGCCATTCCGCTGCTTCCTTGGCGTGGTAGGTGATTATCATGTCTGCTCCGGCTCGTTTGATCGCTGTCAACACCTCCAAGATCGCTGATTTCTCTTCAATCCATCCTTCCCGGGCCGCGGCCTTGAGCATTGCATATTCCCCGCTCACATTGTACGCTGCCATTGGCATTCGGAATCTTCTCTTGGCACGATAGATAATGTCCAGATATGCCAAGGCCGGCTTGACCATGATCATATCCGCTCCCTCCTTGATGTCCAAGGCAATTTCGCGCATAGCCATGTCGGGGTTTGAGTAGTCCATCTGGTAGGTTCGCCGGTCTCCGAACTGAGGCTTGGAGAAAGCTGCCCCGCGAAATGGTCCGAAGAATGATGATGAGTGTTTCGCGGCATATGCGAGAATCGCCGTATCTTTGAATCCATTATCGTCAAGCGCTTCTCGAATGGCGGCTACTTGGCCGTCGATCATCGCGGACGGCGCTACAATATCTGCTCCAGCCCTCGCATGACTGACAGCTATGTCTGCGAGACGCTTCAGAGTCGAATCATTCTCAACCAGTCCGTCTCTGACAACTCCACAATGACCGTGGCTGGTGTATTGGCAGAGACACACATCCGTTACTACAATCATCTCATCGCCCAGTTGCTCTTTCAAGCTCTCAATTGACCCTTGCACAATTCCTTGAGGGTTGTAAGCACCAGATCCCTCTTCGTCCTTGTGAGTAGGAATACCGAAGAGGAGGACGGATCTGACTCCTCTATCATTAAGGTTTTGAGCCTCTTTCTCAAGTGAAGAGAGAGAGAATCGGCTCTGCGCTGGCATCGTGGAGATCGCAGTATTCTTGCTGAGACCCTCCTCGACGAAGATCGGCTGGATCAGGTCCGATTTGGAAACGGTCACTTCCCGGACTAGTTCACGCATTAGTGGAGTTCTTCGGAGTCTCCGCATGCGGAGCTGGGGAAAAGTCGTGAGGCCTAACCCCCTTGAAAGATCTGTCCAGCAGCGGTCAATACATGTTCATCTTTCTTCTCAGCTGCTCGACGTAGATTCACTACGGGTCCGTCTAGTAACTTCTCTACGAGAGACACGGTCATGTTCTTCAGCGACTCTTGCTGCTCGGCTGTCAGGTCCATTTTAGAGAGAGTCTTTTTCAGAACTTCTTCGCGTATCTGGTCAGCTCTACGGTAGATGTCGGAGACGATCGGTTCAGCTTCTTCCCGCTGGAGCAGAGCGGTAATCTTTTCGACGCGCGGCCCCACAAGAACCTCTGCTTTCCTAACTATATTGCGGCGCTTAGCTAGAGCGTCGTCAGCTATTCCGCGAAGATCATCCATCGTCCGGAAGATCACATTGTCCATCTCGGCCACGTTGGGGGCGACGTTTCGGGGGTTGGACAGGTCCAAAATCAGTAGCTTTCTCGCGTTACGGTCGCGATGAGAAAGAGAATCTTTGGTTAGAACATAGTTTGAGGATCGTGTAGCAACAAATACCAGATCCGCGCTCGCTAGTTGCAAAGGAACCGTTTGAAACTCGATTGATGTGCCACCAAATGTCCGGCAGAATGATCTGGTTCTCAGCATCGTTCTACTGGCCACGGTTATGCTACTTACTCCTCTCGCCTTCACTGCCTTCATTACTAGCATTCCTACCTGACCCGTGCCCAGTAGCAGCACGCGACTATCCTGTAGCTTTCCGAGAGTTTCTTCTGCGAGTTTCATTGCGGCAGATCCAAGCGAGACTGTTCCTCTTCCGATTCCAGTCTGTTCTCTGATGCTCGATCCTGCGGAGATGGCCCTGTGCACTGTGTCTTCCAGCAGAGGTGAAGCAGAGCTGTGGGAGAGTGCTTCCGACAGCGAACTCTTCAGCTGGCCGACGATCTGATTCTCACCGATGAGCATCGACTCTAGGCCGGCCGCAAGCCTGACCAGATATTCGACTACCGACTTTCCTTCTCGAGCGTCAACAAGCTTGTTCAGTTCTCCCAGTTTGAACTTGGTTTCGAGAGCCCATTCCCGTAGGATTATGTTCCGAATCTGTTTGGGGTCTTTCGCATCGAGGAAGAGTTCGACTCTGTTGCAGGTCTGGAGTATCATTGCACCATCCAGCTCTCGGGTCCCCCGCAGAAGATTGTAGAAGGTCGGAATGTCCCGAAAACTTAGAGCGTCGAGTGCTGCCAGAGGAGCTTTCCTGTAGCTCACTCCCAAGCTTATTAGCACTACTGATGCCACCGAGAATGGTGGAAGCCGGGAAATGAGAGTTCGTTATTAAGACTTGATCTGTAAAGAACGCGTCCAACCCAGAGTTCCTCTCTCGGAGGCTGATAGCTCACGCGAAATGTCCGGAGAACTAGCATCAGTTGGCTATCGTTTCCAGAACTTCCACCAAGGCGGTTTGATTGCCGCTCCTACCAATCCGATTATTCCAGCCGCGAAGACCAGTATTGCTGGTGTGGCGAAGCTGGTTATGAGGAGCAGTATGATTCCTCCGAACACAGCGAGCAATCCTCCGATCCTCATTGGTCCTGTGTAGATGATGACTCCAGCAATTATCGCCCCGAGTCCCAACAATGCCTCTAACAGCCTGAGGAATAGGGAGATCGGCGATAGTCCACCGCTGATCAGTGCCGAGTAGCCGATTAAGGCTCCTCCGATTGACGCCAGGAGGAAGCCAACGATGCCGAACAGTTTCACGAACGCCCTTCTAGCGATCCGGAAAGCAAACATTTCACTCACAAGAAGGCAGACCAGAGACCTATCTATAATCCAACATTTTGAACACCCCACTCGACAAGCTTGGGGGAGTTGCTGCGCGAGCGTTTCCGACTGAGCTAGACACTAAGGTCCTGCCGGGTCCGAATCGTCTTCATCAAGTCTCCCCGAGTAATCATTCCCAGAATCTTATCACCATCAGTCACGAGTAATCGTCCAATATTCTTCTCCGCGATCTTCTGTAACGCTTCAGCCGCGGAAGCATTCGGGCTGATCGTCACTACTCGTTCGAAAGGAACCATCGCTTGATATACAGTCTCAATCTCCCGTTTTTCCGCGGGAATGGATCTGACAGACGACATCGTGACGACACCCTCTAGCTTGTCATTCCGGATTACTGGATAGCCACCGTGAGGATGGATGAGGAAATAATCGGTCACTAGCTTCTGGACGCTAATGTCAGGCGACACCGTGAGGAGATCCTTTGTCATAATCTCCCCAACGCTGATTCCATGAAGAGCCTCGGTCATCTCAGTCTGCTTGAGACTCGTCTCAGCCCCAGACCGGATAAACCAGCCTAGGAAGATAATCCACAGACCGTTGAAGATATCGGCAGTCGCCACCACTAGCAAGAGACCTGCGGCAATCATGATCAATGACAGCGCCTCGCTGACGCGTGTTGCGTTCCGCGTCGCCCTCAACAGGTTCTTAGAACGACCCCAGAGACTACCGCGCAACACTCGGCCCCCATCGAGAGGAAACGCTGGGACGAGATTGAACGCACCCAACGCTACATTGATCACCGCATTGTAGCCCAGGACCGCGATGATTGGAATAGGCGCAGAAACCAACCTACTCACATACCAGAGCGCACCCAAGACTCCAGCAATAGCGAAGCTCGTCAAGGGTCCCGCAAGAGCCATGCGAACCTCAAGGCCAGCATCCTTCGGCTCCTCGCTCATCTCTGATACTCCACCGAAGAAGAAGAGAGTGATTCTAGCGATCGGAAGTCCGTTCTTCTTTGCTATGTAAGAATGCGACAACTCGTGCAGAAGAACCGACACGAAAAGCAGTAGAGCAGAGACCGCTCCAATAGTCCAGTACGTCGCGGCGCCGAGCCCAGGATAGACCGCGGGCAGATACGCGTCAGCTAACGACCCGGCAATCAGGAGAAAGACCAACCAAAGGGTCCAGTGAATCCTTATCGGAATCCCAAGTATCCTACCGACATTGACCGACACGGTTCTCTACTGTCCTCTGCAGCCAAGTACTGTGCTAGAACTTGAGCGTTTTCCTATCCAGTCTTCGAGACAAATCGAGATGACGAGGCGGGGGGATTGTGATCCCCCGTGTGCTGATTCATGAAGATCGCCTTCAGAGCCTCCAACCAAGCACGCCTCGCCTCGTCAACAGACACTCCCGAGACGAGGAGAGTCTCGAGCCCGTTCCAGAGAGCGATGAGAGAATTTGCGAGAGGACGGATGTCCACGTTATCCCCAACAATCCTTCTCTTCCGGCCTTCCGCAAGGAAACCAGTCAGAACCTCCTCGTACTCTGAATGATTCTGTTTCAGGATTCTTTTCAAAGCCGGGTTACGCGACGCCTCGGAGAGAATTTCGAAACTCAGTCCCGGATTCGATGCGGACAGCTTCAACATCTTGTCGAAGAATTCGGTAGCGCTCTGGATCGGGTTTGCCTCATTGCCAAACGAAGAGTATAGGATCTCTTTGAAGGCCCGAGGCGCGGCGTTACACATCGCCTCGAAAAGATCCTCTTTGCTGGAGAAATACAGGTAGATGGCCCCCTTGCTTACGCCTAGACGCTTCGCAATGTCATCCATCGTCGCCTCATGGTATCCTTTTTCTGCGAAGACCCTGTTGGCCGCGTCTAAGATTCGGCTCTTCGCTTCCTCCTTATACTCAGGCAGGACCTTAGGCATTCGGCTCTATGAGTAGAGCGCGGGGAGCGCTATTTAAAAATGACCGACGCGTTTAAATAATGACTTATTAGTCAGTTTACCTACGCGATAAATCATGCAGAACCAAAACGTTCAGTCTACGAAGGCAATGAAAGACAGAGTTGTCATGATTACTGGAGCTAATTCCGGAATTGGAAAAGCAGCCAGTCTAGCCCTCGCGAAAATGGGAGCCAATATGGTCATGGTTGCTCGAAACAAGGAGAAGGGTGAAGCTGCAAGGTCCGAAATTATCAAAGAGTCTCAGAATAACTCAGTTGATCTCCTAATTGCCGACCTCTCATCTCTGGACTCGGTGCGGAAACTCGCAACAGAGTTCCAGAAGAAATATTCCAAACTTCACGTCCTAATCAACAACGCCGGACTGTTCAACCAGAGACGTAAGGTTACAACGGATGGCTACGAGAATACCTTCACTACAAACTATCTCGCACCTTTCCTCTTGACAAATCTCCAATTGCCAAAGCTAGAGGCCGGCGCACCCAGTCGAATTATCAACGTGTCATCAGTAGGGCACTATAACGGGCACGTCAACTTTGACGACCTCAACCTAGAGAAAGAGTACGGTGGATGGAAGGCGTACGGACAATCCAAGCTAGCTCTCGTCCTCTTCACGCATGAACTCGCAAAGAAGCTACAAGGAACCGGCGTGACAGTCAACGCCGTCCACCCGGGCACCGTTGCGACCAACATCTGGACCAGACCCTTAGGTCCAGCAGGGTTCATCATGGCACTGCCAAAACTGTTCATGGCAAGCCCGAAGCAGGGCGCTGAGACAATTGTCTATCTCGCTTCGTCGGATGACGCCAAGGACCTCAACGGAGAATATCTGGAGAAACTGAAGGTGAAAAAGTCTTCAGACGAATCCTATGATGAGCAGGTTGCTCAGCGATTATGGGACATCAGCGCAAAACTAACCCATCTTTCCTGGCCGCTCCAATAACCAATAGAATAGGGAATTCGCGATGAATGATCCGCATCTGGACGGAGTAGATGTCGCGGCTCAGCGATACGTAATCACAATATGTGACTATGGAACGTGCCCGACCATTAAGAGCAACAACGCCATCAAGATGATGATCGTGGTGAAGTCTGATGGAAACTTACACTCGATCGAAACCCGAACAAATCACAGCGACAATAATCATTACGAACCTCCCGAGAATCGCACGCTAGGAGTATGGCTTCAATGAGCGACACCCTCGCAGCGCCTCTTCCAGGACAATCCGACAGAGTCGTACAGGTGGAGAGTCTCTCAAAGAAATACGGAGACAACGTGGCCGTCAACGGCATATCACTCGACCTGAAGAAGGGCGAAGTATTCGCCTTCCTTGGTCCTAATGGAGCTGGAAAGACCACGACCGTAGAGATCTTGGAGTGTCTCCGAAACCCGACTGGCGGACGAGCACTCGTCCTAGGCTACGACGTAAGCAAACGGTCGGACCAAGCCGAGATCCGGAAAAGAATCGGGGTTCTTCCCCAAGACTTCAACGCGATAGACCGGCTCACAGTTCGCGAGAATATCGACTATTTCGGAGCGATGTTCAAACAGCAGCTCGACGCAGACAAACTCATTGAGTTGGTCGACCTGAAGGATAAACGGGACGCACAATTCAAGACACTGTCAGGCGGTCTCAAGCAGAGGGTCGGCCTCGCGGTCTCTCTGGTAAACGATCCTGCTGTCGTCTTCCTCGACGAGCCCACCACCGGGCTCGACCCCAGAGCTCGCCGGGACGTCTGGGGCGTCATTGAGCGGTTAAAGGGCCAGGGAAAAACGGTCTTCCTAACAACCCACTACATGGACGAGGCAGAATATCTAGCTGACATCGTATCAATCATCGACCATGGACAGATAATCGCCACAGGGACACCAGACCAGTTGATAGATACTCATGGTGGGAAGAAGACGCTCATCATCAGAGATGCTGGACAGGAGGGGATCAGTCAACTTCCTCCAGGACTACCCAAGGCTGAACTCAGAAACGCGGGAGACATTGCCATCCCGCTGAACAATGGCGAACTCACAAGCATACTCATGAGCCTATCACGAACTCCTCTCCACGACAAGGAGATAGAAGTCAGACGTCCAACCCTAGACGACGTCTTCCTCAACCTTACCGGTCGCAGAGTCTCCGAGGAGGGAAACTAGACATGAGAAGCCGAATCTACACGATTATCAAAGGGCATTTCAAGAGCTGGTACCGCAGCAAGAGCAACATATTCTGGACAATAGCCTTCCCACTCCTCCTCATCGTCCTCTTCGGAGCAATATTCGGCAGCGGAAGCACAAAGTTCGACCTTTACCTCCAAAACCAGGATCTGAGTGGGAACGTGCCGACTCCTCTTTCCCAAGGCTACGTTAACGTACTGAACCAGACCGGTGCGTTCAACATCCACATGGTCGCGGCGGAGCAGCCAGACCCATTGACATTTGTGAAGAACGATGCTCAGCTGCACAACCGTGGACAGAGACTGCTAGTCGTACCACTAGGCTTCAACGCCACCCTGACGAGTGGAAAGAACGCGACAATTCAGCTTTTCATGGATCAGAGTGACCAGGCGTCCGCTTCTCTGGCGGGAATAGTCCACTCAGTAACCGTCTCCTACGCCGCTGCCATCGCCCATGCGCCGGACAATCTGATTGTTCAACAAGTCGGCATTGCAACCAGGAATATCCGCTACATTGACTTCTTCATCCCGGGAGTAATCGGAATGACCCTCCTTACCACAGGTGTGTTCGGGGCTGTCAATACCAACGGCAGGTATCGGGAGTTGAAGATTATCAAGAAGCTCGCCACCACACCCCTCAGCAAGATCGAATGGATACTCGGGATGGTTGGATACCAGATGATCCTAGCCACCATTTCGCTCGTTGTAATCCTGTTCTTCGGCTATGCCATCTTCGGGGTAACAGCAACTATAGACATCTACACTGTAGGACTGGTGGTTGCGGCCGCCCTCCTCTTCCCAGGCATCGGCATGGTACTCGCAAACTTCGTAAAGGAAGCAGAGAGCGCTGATGCTGCAGCCAACGCGATAACCTTCCCGATGATGTTCTTGGCTGGAACCTTCTGGCCGCGCGAGACATTGCCAGATATCATGAAGATCATTGCCAACTTCATGCCACTAACGTATGTGAACGATGGACTAAGAGACGCGTTGATCTATGCGCAACCAGCCCAAGCCCTAAGCAACACAATCATAGCACTGGGCTTAGCAGCGTTTTTCATAGTACTAGGCAGTCTACTGATGAACTGGAAAGAAGAATAGGCACAACAGGTCCACCAAGAACAACCCGAGACCAATCAGGTCGAATCTCCCGGTCCCGCCGCGCTTTTCTATCAAAGCTTCAATTAGCACAACGGACCTCGTCGAACAGAAATGCGATTGAACCTTGCAGAACAGCTTGCAGACTATGTTCATTCCATAAACTATCAGGAGGTCCCTGAGAACGTTGTTCACGAAACCAAGAAACGAATTGTCGATAGTCTAGGTTGCGCTATCGGAGCCTTCAAGGCGGACCCAGTCAAGATCTCTCGTAAAGTAGCGGAAACCGCGCGAGATAGTCAAGGTTCAACTCTCTTTGGGACCCGAAAGAAGACCACTCCAGAGCTTGCAGCGTTTGTTAACGGCGTAATGGTGCGATACTTCGACTACAACGACACGTACCTGTCCAAGGAACCCGCACACCCCAGCGATAACATCGGACCCTGCTTTTCCGTCGCGGAATCGGCGCAAGCGACTGGGAAGGACCTCCTTCTCTCCATTATTCTAGCCTACGAGATTCAATGCAGGCTCTGCGACGCAGCCGATATCAGACATCGAGGCTGGGACCACGTATGCTACGGTCTACCCTCAACTGCTCTCGCAGCCAGCAAACTCATGGAGCTAGATTCCGAAAAGATGACTCAAGCAGTGAATCTCGCCCTAAACTCTCACATAACGATGAGACAGGTCAGAGCAGGAGAGCTATCTATGTGGAAGGGATGCTCCTTTGCAAACGCTGCCCGAAACGGGGTCTTCTCCGCCCTGCTCGCCCGGGAAGGCATGACTGGTCCCTCGCCAATCTTCGAAGGAGAGATGGGATTCTTCAAACAAGTCTCAGGACCCTTCGAAATGAACATTAACGACTTCGGAGGAAAAAATGGATCATTCAAGATCGCAGAAACATATCTCAAATTCTTCCCCGCAGAGATCCACTCCCAGACATCCATCTGGGCCGCCCTCGAGGCGAGAAAGGAGATCGAGAAGCCTGAGGATATTGTCTCGATAGAGATTGCTTCGCACGAAGCCGGCTACACAATACTCGGCAAGGATCCTGAGAAATGGAATCCGCTGACGAAAGAGACTGCGGACCACAGCCTCCCATTCATTGTTGGGATGGCGTTGCTGGAGGGAAAGATTGACAATTCGACTTATAGCGAAAAGAAGTTCCGAGATCCTAAGATTCTCGACTTTCTGAAAAAAGTCACAGTTGTCGAAGACAAGGCCCTGAGCTCAATGTATCCGGAAGCGGTGGCGAACAGGGTCACGGTGAAGCTCTCATCCGGAAAGGTTGTGTCGAAACAGGTCGACTATCACAAGGGTCATCCTAAAAATCCGATGAGTGACCAGGATGTTGAGGAGAAGTTCCTGAGGCTTACAAGGAAGATTCTGGATAAGAATCGTGCCAGACGAATACTTGACGCTGCCTGGAGCCTTGAGAAGGTCAAGGATGTATCGAAAGTGGTCTCGATGATGACTCTCCGCTAGGCCCTTCCTTTCTCATCTGGTGCTCGGATAGCTGAGACGTTTGCCTTTCCAGATGTCGGGGTCTCCCCATAGTCCCAGACGCCAGGCGTTGAACTCGACAATTTGCGAATGGTCGATGAAGAGGTTGACGTCCTTTCCGAAAGTCTTGAGGTACCATTTGAAGACGGGCGGGTCCGAGGCCTCGAACATCCAGGTGTGGTAGCCGAACTTCTCGACGAGCTTCTTGACTACATCCTTCTTCCATTTTGTCGGGGGAAGATCTTCTGTGATGCCTTCCGATTCGAGCATGAGAATTTGCGCGCCCGCGTCAAGATGCGCAGTCGTCTCCTTGACTACGTCCGCGATTGTCCTCATCTTCGTCTTGTACCCCACGATGTGAGTTCCGGCCCCGGCGCCTATCATCATTGAGACCTCCGGTTTTGCCTTCATTCCGAGGTTCTGCACCTGTTTCACAATTGCGACCTTGTCTTCAAGCTTAATGGGCGCAAGTCCGCTCGAGACTTCAACCATGTCAAAACCGAGGGTCTTGCATTCTTCGAGATACTTGTCGACAGCTTCCGGTCCTTGAACGATCACCCGTTCGACGAACCCTCCCGTCGAAACATACACGTCATGTTGATGGCAGAGGTCGATGATCTTCTTCGTCTTGTCCCTCGTGAGGAGTCTCATGCTCCCTCCAGCGAACTTGAAACCATCAACATACTCTCCCCAATCCTCAAGGAGATTGTTGAGATACCCGTAAGTTACGGGCGTGTAGTAGGGTCCCCTGAACTCGATGACCCCGGTCTTCCGCGGTTTCTCGGGAAGCTCATTGAGTCGGATAAAATCGAAAGTCTTACTCTCAGAGCTCATCTAGCAAGGCACTCTTGAGAGTCCCGCCCGCATTGTTCTCAATATGTTTGTGTTTCGGTGGCCAAGCTTTACGACAGCGTAGAGGGTAGTCTCTCTGTGAGACGACTAGGCTCGGACGCGGCTGGCCACGAAGTGTTTGTCGACGTCTTCGGCGACGAGGTTGTAGGATTTGACCAGCTTTCTAATCTCTGACTCTAGCGGGTCCTCTTCCTTCTTCTTCTGCTGGTCGAACGAGACCCCGACAATCATACAGAACCACTCAGCGAGCTCCTTCGAATTGGCGAAGACAAACATGTTCCCGTCGCTGGTTGAGACCGTCCATCCATTCTCCACTTGGTCTATTTTGTAGGAGGCTCGAATGGTTCTAATCGTCGACTGCTTATCCATGGTTGCTTACACTCCATACCGCGACTATGAGCCTATTCCGGACTCCCGGGATTTGGATTCTACCTGAATGATTCCTGACGGAACCGGGAATATTAGAATGGTGTTCCCAGCGTGAAAACGCCTAACACTAAGGGAGCCCTACTGAGGCTTTGCATGAACCACACAAGCGATTGGACCTCCGCATGCCTAACTAACGGAATATCAGTCGATAGTCTGACCGTAGTGGCACGGAAACCGTGTTAACACTCCTGTTAGTCTGCTATCTTTTCTTTTTCTGTTAACTATTGTTTTTCTATTATCTTTTTCTCGACTCCCCTGGGAGCATGTCTAAACAAAAAAACTCCTTCACAGTTTTTCGGGCTAAAAACAACACTTTAACCCCGGAAAGTGCATGAATGTCGAACGTCAGTCCTTGTTCCCAAACCCTGAGCGCCTACGTATCGGTTGTAGCGGCTGGTCCTACCAGGACTGGGTCGGACCCTTCTAGCCTAGAGACGCGAAACCCGGCGATTATCTCAAGCTCTATTCAAGCGTCTTCAACGCCGTCGAAATAGACTCAACCTACTACCGCACACCCTCACCACTAATGGTCGCTAACTGGAGAAAGGTGACCCCTGAAGCTTTTCTATTCACTGCCAAGTTTCCGAAGAAGATAACCCACGAGCTGAAGCTTCGAGACAGCCTCGCCCAACTGGAACGTTACTACAAGTCCATCTCCGAGTTGAGAGAGAAGCTCGGTCCACTACTAATACAGCTTCCACCCTCCTTCAACTACAAGAAAGACAGAGAAGCTCTCGAAATCTTCGTCGGACAGATCGACCAGAAATACAAGCACTCGATAGAGTTCAGAAACAAGTCATGGTTCAAACCCGAAATCTACAAACTACTAGAAAGCAAGAACGTAGCATTAGCATGGTCGGAGAACCAGTACGCATCCACACCACCAGAGGCAACCTCCGACATAGCCTACCTGCGAATGGTCGGGGACAGAACCATCACCAACTTCGGTGGCACACAGAAAGACCAGTCACAAGTACTCAAGAAATGGTACGACACACTAGAGGAAAAATCGAACCTCTTCAGACAGGGATTCATCTTCTTCAACAACCACTTCGCAGGATTCGGGCCCGGATCGGTAAACGAGTTCCGACGGCTAGCCGGTCTAGCAGAGCTGGACTGGAAAGGAATGTCGACGGAAGCGGGACCACTACAAAGTAGCATCAGCCAGTTCCAACAATAGCCCCTTGTGAGCGCCTGTGAATGACAGCACTCAACGCTCGGAGGCTCGAGAGTCAGGCAGGATGGAGGCGTTCAGCGACGGCGTCTTCGCCGTCGCATTGACTCTGCTCGTCCTAGATCTGAAGGACCCTGCATTGGGGTCGAGCGGCTCTCTGCTTCAAGGACTGTTCGGCGAATGGCCAGCCTTCCTCGCTTTTGGAATCAGCTTCACTACAATTCTTGTTATGTGGATGAACCACCACAACCTCTTCACCTATGTCAGACGTATTGACGGGTCCTTCATGCTTCTCAACGGCCTACTGCTCTTGGCAACGACGCTGATTCCGTTCACAACATCCCTAGTCGCAGACCACATCAAATTCGCTGACTCAGGTACAGCCGCCGAAGTTTACTCTGGAACATTCCTCTTCGTGGCTCTGGCTTGGAATCTGCTCTAGCAATATGCAATCAGACATCCTGGAGTGCTGGCTAGTAGCGTTAGCGACGCTGAGATCAAAAATACAACGCGTCAATTCATTTTCGGGCCAACGCTTTACGTGGTCGCGTTCGTAGCTGCCTTCTTCAGCGGCATCACGAGTCTCGCTATCAACTTGATCGTATTAGCGATTTACGCTTTCTTCGCCGCTAGAACGACGATTGGAGGGAGGTCATTAGAAAGTGTTCAAGGTTGATCTTGGTCTAGCTTGAAGAGAACAGTTTTTCCTGCCCATATTTCGTGAGCGTCCATCTACCAACCCTGCCGGACTGCGAGGCAGTCACTACTCTCTGCTTCAAGAGGAGCTTGAGGTGATAGCCGACACAACTCTGGCTAAGCCCGGCTTTTTCGCTGATCTCGGGAATGTTGTTCTTTCCGTTCTCCATAATCTCGATTATCTTCGTCCTAGACACTAGTCCCCGACTAACATTCCTCATTCCCGACACGTACGCTCTCGGATGATAAGCAGGACTCAGACTCGGACCCTCAGGCGAAGTCTGCCACGAACAACTTCTGCTGCTCCCTGTCCACAGGCAACGCCTTGAAAGTCTCTGCTAGTTCGACCTTGATGAGTTCGAGCCGCTGACGATAGTATTCTCGAATGTTGTAGCGTTCAACCATTTCAGTCGCGACGTCCAGATACTTCTCGACCCCGCCTCTGAAGACTGTGGCTGCAAGTTTTCCACCACATCTATGGCATGTTCCCCCTAAAGGCACACGGCGCGGCTTCGACCCACACTTGGTGCATCTGACTCGCTGACTGGTGAAGGTCCGGAGATTGCCCACAAGATCTCTCAGGATATGTGTTGACAAAACCTTGACGGCCACCTCCTCGCCCTTGACCGCGACAATCTGATCCGCGAGGTGGAGCTGCTCCTTGACCTTGTCAAGCATAGTGGGAAGTTCCTTGTAAGAACTGATCAGCCTTCCATTGTCAAGATCCTCAGTCGGGTGCGTGAAACCAATAGTCCAGTGTTCTCCGCCATTGCCAAGATTCGAGTTCAGCGTCGGAACCAGACTCTCAACCTCACTCGGGTGAGCTCCCTGCCATGTCTTCTCATAGAATTCGACGGGGAGCTGGGAGACGATTTCGATGTTGAGGGCTTGTCTCGCGACCTCCGCCGGATTGAGCAACGGTGATAGTAGCAGCGGAGCATCCATCAAGCCACCGATTCTGTCAGGCATGAACTCCCGGGAGAAATTCAAGAGCACATCCAGTAAGAGAGATACTGAGTCTTCGTCTCCGTCACAGTCTCGTCTCTTTGCCGCATGCCAGAACGGGTGCGCATAACATACGCTCGCTTTGGTGAATCCTACTACGCGACCGACGACGCCTACAGAGGTGTGCGGAGATAGGCCTACAACAAGGCGGCCAATTAGATCCTCGCTCTTTGACGCATTATAGAACCTCTCGAGGCCATAGTAAGAGGAGAGAAGATCATCTAGAAACCTTGAGGCTTTCAACAAATATTGCGCGCATGTCTCGGGGACCACCAGATCTTGGACTTCCAGTGCGCAGAGCTGACTCGAGGATTCGAGTAGTTTGCCTTCCATGTCCTTCTCGTAACCGAGCAGGTGAGCCTTCTCGATCGAGAGACCTACTTCGCTCGGCCGAAACTGAGTCAGAATCGCGTTTGTCGCGTCGAACCTAATCGTCCCGTCCTTGAAGATCGACACTTCCCTCCCCGCTCTCAACAAACCCTTCTCAAGAGGCTCAGGCGTCTTCGTCTTGTTGAGCAACCCTTTCGTTCCCTTAATTATCTCGGGCGATTTTGCCAGTCCAACACGTTTTACCGCCGCCTCCAAAACCTGCTTGAGATCTACGGGCTTGTTCTTGTAAGATACAGTCTCAACATTACAATTCTTGCAGAAGCCAAGCCCAGGCAAGCCGCATCTCGGACAAGATTGGTGCTCGACCGTCAAACTCCCACATACGGAGCATCTGACGCGGGGGTCCCAGGCGTCGCAGTTGGGACAGACTCTGTCGACAATGTCCAGGCTGACGGCCAGTTTGCGTGAGGCTTCCACTATGTCGCGGCGTATTCCTCCGAACTGGCCGGTCGGAAAGAGACAGTGAACCTTTGGGGTCATGACGCGCTCCTTAGCCTTCTCCGGTCGACCCATACGGGCTCCAACATAATTCGGGGCCTTGCTCTTCACAGGGAATCCGGCGAGAAGGCTCAGATGTTCAAGAGTACTTGACCCGTCAGGCGCTGGCTGTCGGTTCTCGGGTTTGAGAATTGCTCGAACTATGAGAGTCTCGTTCTCTCCGATCCTTATGGAGTCGTTTTGGACTCTGTGGGGAAGGCAAAGTCTCTCTAAGAGAGATTTGAGCATTGTATCGTTAGGGAGCAGAATGACCTCTCCGGACGGGTCTGAGAACTCGAGAATTCTCTCCCGCAAGTATTGCAGCTCAACGGGTTTGATTGCATCCCAGAAGTGAGTGTAGAGGGGATGTAGGGGAACATTGAGGATCCGGGATATTTCCAACGCCTCTATCGCGGAGGGTTTTGTTGCTAGCGGAGTTGTGGCTATACTGTGAAGGCGTTCTTTAGTAATCGAGAGCGACGGAACCCCAGTATCAGCTTCGAACGTTTTCATCTTCTCAGCGAGAAGCTGGCTCCACCACTCCTCAACGAAGCCCGAAGGGACGAGCGTGCGGTTATTTTCTAGAAACTCGCCGTAACCAACTATGAGGTCGCCGAGAAAGAGGATTCTGTCAATCCTATCCTTGACGGCTCGAGCCTCGCTCGGGTTATCGATCCTCACGACAGAGCCATCCATCATCCTGACTACTGGAGGCTCGATCGAATCCACAGCCGTAACTATCCCCGCCTTGCCAGGACGCTCAGTTCTCATCTGAACTCCTACAGCCAAGAATCCTCCAAGAATCTCCATCGTCGCTGGGTGGACCCCGACAGACGCCAGACCCGTGTTTCTCGCTCGGCCATACCTCACTCGAAATCCGCCTTGAGCTCCTGGAAAGGCGAAGATGGGTCTACCGCCTACAACATCCTCCATGAACATGAACTCCTTCGCCTCTTCCCCTTCAGCGGAGGAGGTCTTGAGAGGACGTAGCCAGTCCCAGCCTTCGAGGCTGAGCCTCTCAACGATACGAAGAACCTTTTGAGAACGGCCAAGGAGACCGTCATTGATGACTCGTAAGGCTCCGCCTCGGACCCTGTTGGTCTCTATTCGGGGAATGTTCCGGTTTACTGTCACTTCCACTGGGTCTGTCTCAACGCCGTTGGGCTCTACGGGAAGTCTTAGCATCGCATCGTGCAATACAGTATCCGAGTTGCGGTACTGGAACCTGGCAACGGCTCGCTCGTAGATTCGCAGCTCTTCGACGAATCGGCGGGCTTCACCCTCAGTTGCCTTGTAGGGCTGGAGGTTTAACCTGCGACGAACGTGATCTCCAACAATCATGGTCATTCCCATCTCAGTGCCGCCAG
>WNFE01000356.1_pt1 | contig 34664 bp, 31 predicted proteins | sample 5400451 | NCBI WGS metagenome assembly WNFE01 (sample SAMN13153344, study PRJNA577476) | soil metagenome | isolation source: 200 cm saprolite under Douglas fir tree site 2 hole 2 | place: USA:California | collected 2015-04-18
GCGGGCCGGGCGCCCGGTAGCCGGGGGATCGCTGGCCCAGGTATATTCGCGCAAGCGACGGCGCCGCAGCCGCATGGGCGCTCACGGGAGGGGGACGAGGATGGCACGCTGGAGCGCGAAGTGGCGCTGCGCGGTGGCCGCGGGCTCGGGACCGCTCTTCCTGGCCGGCTGCCTGTTCGCCGCGGCGGGGGCAGGGGCCGGGGGCGCGATCTACTTCACGGAGCGGGGCGTCGAATCGGTCGTGCCGGTGGCGGTGGATCGCGCGGCGGCTGCGACCGAGAAAGCGCTCGGCGAGCTCAAGGTCCGGCAGACGAAGTCCGTGAGCGAGCAGCGGCAAGACGGGGAGCAGCGCGAGATCGACGGCGCTGCCGGCGCGCGCGACGTGAGTGTCACGCTTAAAGCCCAGGGGAAGAACTCCACACGGGTCCAGGTCGTCGCGAAAACGAGCGCCGTCACGTGGGAGAAGGACTTCGCCCGGGCGATCTTGGACAAGATCGTCGCCTACACGCGCTAAAGGGGACTATGCCGCCCATCATCTGGATCGACGGGACATACTACGACCGCGCGAGCGCCAAGGTCTCGGTGTTCGACCATGGGCTGCTGTACGGCGACGGCGTGTTCGAGGGGATCCGCGTGTACGACCGTCGGGTCTTCCGCCTGGCCCAGCACGTCGACCGGTTGTACGCCTCGGCCAAGGGGGTGTGGCTCGAGATCCCCCTTGCGAAGGCGGCGATGCACGGGCTGGTGGAGGAAGCGGTCGCCAAGAGCGGACTGGAACAGGCATACATCCGCCTCGTCGTGACCCGTGGCGTGGGCGACCTCGGGCTCGACCCCCGCAAGTGCGTCAAGGCGTCGATCATTTGCATCGTCGACACGATTCAGCTGTGGCCCCAGGAGCGCTACGACAAGGGGCTCACAGCACTCACCGCCGCGACACCAATCCATCACCGCGAGAGTCTGTCACCGCGCATTAAGTCGCTCAACTATTTGTCCCACATCCTCGCGAAGGTTGAAGGCATCGCGGCCGGCGTGGACGAGGTCATCATGCTCGACGCACAGGGCTATGTGGCCGAGGCCAGCGGCATGAATCTGTTCGCGGTCACGAACGGGACGCTCAAGACGCCGCCGGCCTACGCCGGCATCCTGCGCGGCGTGACCCGCGACGCGATCATCGAGCTGGCGCGCGACGCGACATACGGTGTGGAAGAGGTGCCGCTCAACCGCTACGACCTCTACACGGCCGACGAGATGTTTCTGACCGGGACCGCCGCCGAAGTCGTCCCGGTCACGAAGCTCGACGGCCGAGTGATCGGGGCCGGCAAACCCGGCCCGACGACGCTGGAGCTCGCCAAGCGCTTCAAAGCGCTCGCGACTCGGGGCGACTGACTCCCACGCCCCGGGGAAGGCCGGGCGGATCCCCGGCCGCCGCCGCCCGGGCGCGCGGGCTCCGCCAAGCCCTCACCGCCCCCACCGAACGTGGGTGCTACCCGCGCCCACCCGGCGTCCGCGACGGCGCACCGAGCCATCCTCCCGACTCGAGCGCGGCGCGTCACGAACGCGCTGAACTCCAACTATTGACAGGGCTTTGGGTTAGACCAATATTGCCGGGCCCTTGTTTGCGAGGTGATCCATGCCATGGAGAGTGATCGCCCTGGGCGATCAAGTTTGGCATGTGGACGCCCTGGCGGAGCGCCCGGCCAACACCGGGGCATGGCAGCTGGTACTGTCGTTCCGGTCGGCCTCGGAGCGGTCCGGACGCTCGTTCTGGACCCTGTACCCGCTTGCGGCTACCTCGAAGTCGTCGCTGTTCATCCAGGCGGAGCGGATTCCGAATACGGCCCTCTCGCGGCTCCTGGCTGAGCGCCTCGCGTGAGCTCGCTCGAGCTGCAGCAGCTGCGCCGCGTCGCGGGCGCGGTCGCGCGCCTGCGGGGCGAAGGGGTGCGCGAAGTGACGGTGCGGTCCGACCTGCGCCAGCTCAAGGTTGAGCTTGACAGCGGGCTGATCCTGGTCGTGTCTGCGGAGCGCGACGCGCAAGGCCGGCCGCGGCTCGAAGTGGACGTCGTGGAGCGGGCGCCCGACACCGCGCTGCGCCACCAGTTGGAAGTGCGGTTCGAGTGACGGACCGAGCGGTGACGACGCCGGCCGTTGGTGACGGTGTGGGAGGTGGGGCAGGGGGGGAGCGGCTCCGCTTCAAGGAGTTCGAGTTCCAGCGGCTCGCGAGCGGGCGGTGCCGCGCCAAAGTGGTGCTGTCGTGGGGAGATGGGCGGCAGTTCACAGGAGAATCGGAAGGCGTGATCTCACAAGCGGGAGAGCTGCGCTGCTGCGCCCAGGCGACAGTCCGGGCGCTCGAACGGGTCGTACAGCCGCAGCTGGGGTTCGAGCTGTTGGGCGTGAAGGCGGTGCGAGCGTTTGACGCGACCGTCGTGATCGTGTCGCTTTCGGCACGCCTGGAGACGCGCGCGTCACGACTCGTGGGAGCCTATCTCGCGGAAACCGACGCGCCCCGTGGCGCAGCGCTGGCGGTGCTAAACGCCACGAACCGCATCCTGGGCAACTTCTTCGCCACCCGATGAACCCGTTCGGACGGACTCCCCTGGCCCTGCTCGCGGGCGTGGCACTCGGCGCCACGCTCAGCGCGTGCGGGAGCGGCCGCGGCGCGCGCACCGGAGCCCTCGCCCCCGCCGCCCATGACTCCACACCACCGCTCGTTGATTCGCTGGCCGCGTTCGCTGCTCGCGCCGCCCGCGATTCGGCCGCCGACCAGCGGGTGCTCGACAGTCTGCACCGGCCACGTCCCGTCTCCGACAGCCTGCGGACGCCGCCACCGGCACCCCCAGTCGCGACCCCGCCGCTCAAGGGCGAAGACGTCGAGCGCGCGGCGGTACGGCTGTTCGGATCGGAAGGCCGCACGGCGCTCGGGGAGACACCGGTCGCGGCCCCCACCTTCGACATCGACGTCTCGAGCTTCGCCACGAACCGGCGGGTGCTCGAATACCTCGAGTTCTTCCAAGTGGACGCGCGGGACCGCTTCGAGATCTGGCTCTCGCGCCTGGGACGCTACCAGGGGATGATCCGCGAGCGCCTGCGGGCGAAGGGGCTGCCCGAGGATCTGGTCTACCTCACGCTCATCGAAAGCGGCCTTTCCAACACCGCCGTCAGCCGGGCGCGCGCCGTGGGCATGTGGCAGTTCATGGCCAGCACAGGGCGGCTCTACGGACTGACGGTCGACCCCTGGGTGGACGAGCGGCGGGACCCATACCGCGCGACCCAAGCGGCGGTCGACTACCTCGCCGACTTGCGGGAGCGGCTGGGCAGCGTCTACCTCGCGGCCGCCGCGTACAATACCGGTGTCGGGCGCATCGAGCGGGGCATCGACCGGCTTCCCGGGGAGCCGGACTCGGTGGACGATCATACGTTCTTCCTGTTGTCGGACCGCCGTTACCTGCGGCGCGAGACGCGCGACTACGTGCCAAAACTCATCGCCGCGTCGCTCATCGCGAAGCAGCCGGCACGCTATGGGTTCCAGGTGGACCCGCTGCCACCTCTCGTGTTCGATGAGATCACCGTTCCCGACGCCACGGGCCTCGATGTCATCGCCCGCTTGGCCGATACGACGGTGGCGGCGCTGCTCGAGCTCAACCCGCAGCTCGTGCGTGGGATCACGCCTCCCGGACGCAGCGTCGTCGTGCGGGTGCCGCGCGGCCACGGCACACAGGTGGCGGAACGCTACGACAGCCTGCCGGTCACGGCGCGGATTACCTTCGTGGACCACTACGTGTCACGGGGGCAGACACTTTCCGAGATCGCCAAGCGCTATCACGTGAGCGTGACCGTGATCGAGAGTGCGAATCCCCACATCCGCGCGCACGCGCTGCGGGTGGGGCAGCGGATCATCATCCCCGTCAGTGGGCGCGTGGTGCCCGCCTCGGCTTGGTCGGTGCCACCCGAGCGGCGCTACCGCCGGGTGTCGAACACGGCAGAGAGCGCTGGGAGCCACCGCGTGCGGTCGGGGGAGACGGCGAGCGAGATCGCGCGCCGCTACCGGATCCCGCTCACGGCGCTCCTCAACTACAACGGCCTCACGATTGGCTCGCTGTTGCGGGTGGGGGACTTGCTGAAGATTCCGCGTCAATGCGGCGCGACCTGCTAGGCGCCCCGAGCCGCCACGCGTTCCCCGGCACAAACACAAAGGCGCAGGGCGGACTGCCCTGCGCCTTTCGTGTGTCGCTGCTCGGGGCGCGGCGGCTTAGCTCTTCCGCCGGTAGCCCTTCATGACCGCCGTCGCGTACCCGTTCTGCGGATCGCGGCCGGCGTCGAGCAGTTCCTGCACCTTGCCCGGCCCGCGGTTGTAGGCGAGGAGGGCGAGCCGCAGCTTCGCCTCGGGTGTGCCCTCGTAGCGTTCCAGCAGGTCGCGCAGGTAGCGGAAGCCCAGCCGCAAGTTGGTATTGCGCTCGTACAGCTGCGGCGTCGTGAGGCCCGGCTCGTACAGCCGTGCCGTGCTCGGGAGAACCTGCGTGTAACCGATCGCTCCCACCTTGCTCCGCGCCTTCGGCTTGAACCCGGACTCGGCCCGGACCAGGCGGAACGCGAGCGCCGGATCCACGCCCTCGGCCAGGGCGACATCAAAGATCGCCGCAGCGAGGTCGGCCGCGATGCTGTAGTGCGTCGAGTAGTCGATGATCGCGGTGGCACGCTCGAGCTGTAAACGGGCGACCGCGAGCTCGCCCCGGGTCGCCTCGAGCGACTGCTCGAGGGAGCGGAGCTCCCCGATCAGCGCCGGCGCGGTTAGCGGCGCCGGCTGGTCGTCCGCCGTAGCGTGTCGCGCCCAACCGCCCACACTGCTCACGACAAGCGCACCAAGGAGGATGAACCCCCCCTGCAGCATCAATTTCTGGGTCTTCGTACGCATAGCCCTCTCTTGTTATGCCCAGCGGCCCGAAGCGGGCGCCGCTCCATCCATCGGTGCTTCAATCGGCCGTATCGCGCCGCCAATCCCCCTTCGTCCCCCCCGTCTTCGCGAGCAGCCGCACCTTTTCGATCTCCATCCCGCGGTCGGCGGCCTTTACCATGTCGTAAATGGTCAGCAGCGCCACCGACACCGCCGTCAACGCCTCCATTTCCACTCCCGTGCGCCCCACGGCCTTGGCTGCGGCCCGGATGCGCACGCCTGGCAAGGTCTCGTCGAGCGTGGCCGTGACCTCCACATGGTCAAGACCCACGGGATGACACAGCGGAATCAGCTCCGCCGTGCGCTTCGCCGCGAGCGTGCCCGCCACCTCGCTGACCGCCAGTGCGTCCCCCTTCGCCACCCCGCGCTCGGCGACGAGCCGATACGCCTCGGGCGACATCCGGATCGCCCCTTCGGCTACCGCCGTGCGGACGGTGACGGGCTTCTCACCCACGTCCACCATGCGGGCGCGCCCCGCCTCGTCAACGTGCGACAGCCTCATGCCGGTTCCGCCAGGTCGCCCGCCAGGGCGGCCGCCGCGAGTTGCGGGTTCACATTGCCCTGCGCTAAGCCGCGCGCGTCCAGCACCTGCGCGATCGCCGGCACCAGCTTCCCGACGTCCCCGCCCGAGCGCGTCTGGTCGCGCAGCCGCTCGAGCAATCCGTCCAACAGCTCGGTGAACCCGCCTCGCGCCTGAAACGGCGGCTGCGCGAGCGCGAACGCATAGCGACTGACCGGACCGCCGGCCACCGCGGCAAGAAACCGCTCGGCCGCCGCCGCGGCTCCAGCTCCTCGCTCTCCATCCGCAAGGACCCTGCCAATGCACCCGTCAGCCAGCGCAACCCGTTGGGCTACCTCACGTTGATCGGTCAGGCCAAGCTCGCGCTGCACGAATGCTGACACGATGCTGTCGGCAAGACGTGCGACTTTGACACGCACTACGCGAGAGAGCACCGTCGGCAACAGCGCATCCGGGGCGGCGGCGGTCAAGACGAATACCGTGTCCGCCGGCGGCTCCTCGAGCGCCTTGAGCAGCGCGTTCGCTGCCGCCTCGGCGCCTGCCTGCGCGACCAACCGCTCGGCGTCGCCGATCAGGAATACCTTGCGCCGGCCGAGCACGGGCTTCAGCACGAGCCGGCGCAACAGCAGCCGCACGGCAGCGATCCCGTGGCTCGCGAGCCCCGACGGCGGCCCGTAATGCGGCTCGGCGCGTCGCGCCGCCATCTCTTCACCCAATGCCTCAGCCACGAGCTCAAGCTGCTTGTCCGGGTCGGCGCTCCGCTTTGCAGGCTCGAGCGGCACGAACCAGTGCACATCCGGGTGCGACAGCGTGAGCACCAGTTTGCACTGCTGGCAGGTTCCGCAGCCGTCTCCCTGTCCCGGGCGTGCCTCGCCACCCTGACAGACCAGCGCTTGAGCGAGCCACAGCGCGAGCCGCTGCTTCCCGACCCCCCGAGGCCCCTCAAACAGCAGCGCTTGTGGCAACCGGCCGGAGGCGATGGCGCCTACCAGCCGGTTTCGGGTCCCCTCGTGCCCGTACAGGGGGGGTATTGGCATGGCGGGAATCTAGCCCGAGGCCGAAAACGGGGCGCGTGTCGAAAACGTAACTGGTTATTGTACCGTACGTTGCGATTCATTGCGGGGGCTTGTGCTGGTGTAAGTAACACCATTGCATTGTACTACGCCGATAAGTGAGTACACACTCGCTTGATCATGCCCATTTTACCTATGTTTTCGGTATCGCTTCGGTGGTGCGGAGCTGCCTCGGCGTGCCCATCTCACTGGTGCGTGGGCACCGCCTGTGTGATGCGGGCCACAGGGCCCGTGTGCAGGGCGCAGTGGAAAGCGGACGCGCGGAGCGGAGCGGAGGGTGGAGACGCGTCGATCGCCCGAACGGTTCCGGTTACGGCACCGTCCCTCGTCCGTCGCTCCGGTCTCCGTCGAGCACCGCTCTCACCTTCCGCGCTAGCGTCTCAGGCACAAACGGCTTCTGCAAGAATTCCACCCCGGCGTTGAGCACGCCTTGGCGAACCATGGCGTCGTCGGTATAGCCGGAGGTGTAGAGGACCTTCATGCCAGGCCGGACGGGTGCGAGCCGCTCGGCGAGCTCGCGCCCACTCATCCCCGGCATCACGACATCCGTGACGAGGAGGTCGATCCCGCCGGTGTGCTGCGTGGAGAGCGCGACCGCGGCAGGTCCGTCCGGCGCGTCGAACACGGTGTAGCCCCAGGCTTCGAGGCTGCGGCGCGCCAGCGCCCGCACGGGCGCCGAGTCCTCGACCAGGAGCACGGTCTCCTGGCCGCCGCGCAGCTCCTGCGGCGCCGGAGCGGGCGCCGCCGGTTCTGCCTCCCCAGCTACGCGGGGGAGGTACACTTTGACCGTCGTGCCGCGCCCAGGCTCGCTGTACACCCACACGTAGCCGCCGCTTTGCTTGACGATCCCGTACACGGTGGCGAGCCCCAGACCGGTGCCCTTGCCTACTTCCTTGGTGGTGAAGAAGGGCTCGAACAAATGTGCCTGGGTGGTCTCGTCCATCCCCAGCCCCGAGTCGGCGACCGTGAGGCAGACGTAGTCACCGGGGGGCAGGCGGTGCCGGCGCTCGACCAGTTCGTCCGCGAGCGTGATCCGGGCGGTCGCGATGGCGACGCGGCCGCCGGTCGGCATCGCGTCGCGCCCGTTGACCACCAGGTTCAAGAGGACTTGCTCGAGTTGCCCGGGGTCTGCGTTGACGGCGCCCGCCGCCGCATCGAGTGAGATGACGAGCTCGATGTCGTCGCCGATCAGCCGGCGGAGCATCTTGTCCATGTTCGCCACGACGGTGTTCAGCTCCAGCACCCGGGGCGCGAGCACCTGGCGTCGACTGAAGGCAAGCAGTTGCCGAGTCAGCTCGGCGGCTCGGAGGCCGGCGTTGCGGATCTCCTCGGCGTCCTCACGCCGGGAATCGCCGGGCGGCGTGGCGTGGAGCAGCAGCTCGGTGGAGCCAAGAATGGCCGTGAGCAGGTTGTTGAAGTCGTGGGCGATCCCGCCGGCCAGTTGGCCCACCGCCTCCATCTTTTGGGACTGGCGCAGTTGTTCCTCGAGCTGCCGCTGGGCGGTCACGTCACGCGCCAGCACCAGGCGGGCGCGCCGCCCGGCGAATTCGAGCGGTCGAGCCACCAGGTCCACGTCGAACAGGGCGCCGTCCTTCGTCCGGTGGTGTACCCCGGTCCGGACGGCGCCGGCGTCCGGCCGCTGCGCCAGCTCGCTCTCGAGGCGCGCCTGTTCGCCGGGTGGCCGGATGTCGCGGATCGTCAGGTCGAGGAACTCGGCTTCCGAAAACCCGTAGCGGGTGACCGCGGCTTCGTTCACCGCCAGGATGCGCAGCGTCTCGAAGTCGTAAACGAACATGGGCTCGGGGTTCGTCTCGAACAGCAGACGGTACTTGCGCTCGCTGTCGTGCAGCTGATCCTCGGTGCGCTTCCGCTCGATTGCCATCGCGACCTGCGTCGAGACGAATTGCAGGATGTGCTTCTCCGTCTCTCCGTAGCGCACGCCGGGCGTGTAGGTCTGGGCGACAAGCACGCCGATCGGGCGGTCGCCGATCGTCAGCGGGACGCCGACCCAGTCGATCGAGGGCGCCCCGATCAGCTCGACCTCGCCCCGCCGCTCGAGTTCGGCCTGCACCTCGGGGGTGACGAGCTGTGGCTGGCCGGTCCGCAGCACGTACTCGGTGAGCCCCTTGCCCGGCCGCTTGGGCGGGAAGTCGCTGTCGTACTCGTCCACGACGTACGGAAAGCTGAGGACGTCGCTCGCCCGATCGTACAAGGCGATGTAGAAGTTCTTCGCGGGCATGAGCTCGCCCACGATGCGGTGGATGGCGCCGAACAGCTCCTGCAGGTTGTGCGCCGCGTGGGCCGCCTCGGAGATCCGGTACGTGGCGAGCTGGATGCGCTCCGCGCGCTTCGACTCGGTCACATCCCGGAAGCTCCACACTCGACCCGCGCTCTTCCCGCCGATCCGCTGTGGTTGTGACAGGCGCTCGAAGATGCGACCGTCCTTGAAGGTCAGGACGTCGAAGCTCGACGCCTCGGGGCGCGCGTACAGCTCCCGCACTTTGTTCAGGAACGCCTGGGGGTCGACCAGCTGCTCCCGCACGAAGGCCAGTACCTGCTCGTCGTCCTGGGCTTCGAGGATCGAGTCGGGGATGCGCCACAGGGCCGCGAACTTACGATTGAAGCTCACGATGCGGCCGGCGAGGTCGACCACCAGGATGCCATCGGCGGTAGACTCGAAGGTCGCGTTCAAGAGCGACAGCGTCTCGCGCAGATTCTGCTCGGTCCGCTGCCGCTCGGTGACGTCCTGGTAGTTGACGACGATCGCGCCAATCGCCGGCTCGTCGAGCCGGTTCACACCCACCGCTTCGACGCGGCGCCACGTGCCGTCCTTGTGGAGCGCACGCAGCTCGATCTGCGCGACGCGACGCGGCTCCTGCATCAGGTCGGCGAAGAGTTCGAACGCGCGCACCTGGTCGTCCGGGTGGATGAGCTCGAACACGCTCCGCCCTACGTTCTCGGTCGAGCCGTACCCCAGCACCGGCTGCGAGGATTGGCTGGCGTAGAGGACGGTGCCGCTCGCGTCGAGCAGCGTGATGACGTCGCTCGAGTGCTCGATGAGCGCGCGAAACCGGCGTTCGCTCGCGCGCAGCGCCTCCGCCGCGCGCCCGCGCTCCGTGATATCCCGGGCCACGAGCACCACGCGGTCCGGCCCCAGCGGGGAGATCGCAGCAGCGAACCACACCTCCCGGCCATCGATCGCGAGGTGGTACTCGGCGTCCACCGTCTCCCGGCCCTCCAACGCCCGCCGGATGAGCCGCAGAAACTCGTCCGCCTGCGCTTGCTCGAAGACGTCGTGCAGCGTGCGGCCGACGAGCTCGGGCCCCGGCCGGTAGGGGGCGGGGGCGCTGGTGGGCGCGATCTTCAGGTAGCGACCGTCGGCATCGAGCACCACGATCACATCGCTGATCGCGGTGAACAGTGCCTCGAGTTCCGCGTCGGCGTCGCGGCGCGCGGACGGAGCAGGCTTGGCGATGGTCATGCCGGGGTCACAATACTCACCCGCGGGGGTGGCGCGTCAACTTCGGGGCTGCACCGCGCCGGTGACCGCCGTCACCGGGGTGCCTCCGGTCGAGCGCTCCCGCTCGCTAGAGCGCCGCGCGGCCCGCTCGGGCCCCTGGATCCGGGCGACCGTCGTGCTCGGCAGGCCCGATGATCGAGCGTGGCAGGGGTGGACTCAGGCCGCCTCGGGTCTGGGTGGCGGCTGGTTCAGGATCAGCCAGTAGAGGCCGAGCTGACGGACGGACTCGACGAACTGGCCAAAGTCCACCGGTTTGCGGATGTAGCTGTTGGCCCCCAAGCCGTACCCGCTGATCACGTCCTTCTCTTCGAGGGACGAGGTGAGGATCACGACCGGCAGGAGCCGGGTCCGGGGATGGGAGCGGATGCGCCGCAGCACCTCGAGACCGTCGACTTTGGGGAGCTTGAGATCCAGGAGCACGAGTTCGGGCGTCACCGGCCGGCCCTCATGCTGGCCGGTGCCGAACAGGCAGTCGAGCGCCTCGGCGCCATCCCGCGCAACGGCGATCTCGTTCTGAATGTTGTTCTTCGCGAGCGCGCGGCGGGTCAACGCCTCGTCGTCAGGGTTATCCTCCACGAGCAGGATCATCCGGTCGTGCATGAGGCCTCCGCGGCTACAGCCTGAACCACGCAAGCGCTATCGCAGACACCAGCGCGTTGGCTGCAGCGCCTGGGTGGAGAGGAGCCGATCAGATCGCGGAATCTCGTTCCCGCCGCGCGGAGCGGTGCGATCCCGCCCGCGCCGCCCGCGCACATAATAGCAGTCGGCCGACTGGCGAGCAGCACGGCCGCGGCTGAGTCCCGGGCCCGGGCCCGGGCCCGGGCGCTCACGGCGGCGGCGGGCTGCGGTCGAGCTGCGGCTGGACGTGCGTGGCATAGCACTCGGGACAAATGCCATGGCTGAACTGCGCTTCTGAGCGCTTCTCGATGTAGCTCTCGAGCGAGCCCCAGCGCTCCCCGTCGTCCCGGATCCGCTTGCAATAGGAGCAGATCGGCAGCAGCCCCTCGAGCTGTTGCAGCTCGCGCCGCAGACCGAGGATGCGTTGGGCGACCGTCAGCCGGGCGCGCAGTTCGTCGGGGTCCACCGGCTTGGTGATGAAGTCGTCCGCCCCGGCCTCCATCCCGGCTAGGTACTGCTCTTTGCCGCCCCGGGCGGTGACGAGGATGAAATAGACGTAGGGCTCGTTCGGACGGGCCCGGATGCGACGGCAGAGCTCGGGGCCGTCCAGCTCGGGCATGTACCAGTCGGAGACTACCACCGGAATGCGGGCGACCCGCAGCACATCCCAGGCTTCGCGCCCGTGCTCGGCGGTGCTGACTTGATATCCGGCGGCCCGCGCCAGCGCGCTGAGCTGGGCGCGGGACACGGCGTCGTCGTCGACGACCAACACGGCGATCGGGTTAGGCACGCTTCCGCTCTCCGGCGTCACGATCGAGCACTTCCCGCACCGTGCGGGCCAGTGCATCCGGCGTGAAGGGTTTCTGCACGAACACGAACCCCGGCTCGAGCACGCCGTGGCGCGTGATCGCGTCGTCGGTGTAGCCCGACATGTAGATGACACGGACATCCGGCCGCAACGCCACCAACCGGACGGCCAAGTCGCGCCCGGAGAGGCCCGGCATGATGACGTCGGTCAGAAGGAGGTGGATCGGTCCCGAGTAGCGGTCCGCCACGTCGAGCGCTGCTTCGGCGCTCGGCGCCTCGAGCACCCGGTAGCCGTAGCGCTCCAGCGTCTGCCGCGCGACCGCGCGGACGGGCGCTTCATCCTCGGCGAGCAGCACCGTCTCCGTCCCCCGGGCCACTGGCACCGGGGCGTGGAAGCCGAGCACCGGTTCGGCGGCCGCCTCGACGCGGGGCAGGTAGATCTTGAAGCGGCTCCCCGCGCCGAGCTCACTGTACACCCAGATGAACCCGCCGCTCTGCTTGACGATCCCATACACCGTGGCGAGCCCGAGGCCAGTCCCTTTCCCCTTCTCCTTCGTCGTGAAGAACGGCTCGAACAGGTGCGCCTGCGTCTCGGGGTCCATGCCGGTGCCCGTGTCGATCACCGCGAGCATCGCGTACGAACCCGGCGGGGCGGGATAGTGCTCGGCCACGTGGGTGGAATCGAACTCGACGTCGGACGTCTCGATCGTGAGCTTCCCACCGCGGGGCATGGCGTCCCGAGCGTTCACCGCCAGGTTCATAATCACCTGCTCGAGTTGGCCCGGATCGGCGCGCACCCGACCGAGGCCGGCGGCGAGTTGCGTGGCCAGCGTCACGTCCTCGCCCAGCAGACGGCGTAGCATTTTCTCGAGTTCGCTCACGAGCGCGTTCAAGTCCACGACGCGGGGCTGCAGCACCTGCTGCCGGCTGAACGCCAACAGCTGCCGGGTCAACCCCGCGGCGCGGTCGGCGGCCTTGCGAATCTCCTCGGCGTCCTGGCGGCGCGGGTCCTTGGCGGCCAGGTCCTCGAGCAACAGATCGACGTACCCGGTGATCGCCGTGAGGATGTTGTTGAAGTCGTGCGCGATCCCCCCGGCGAGGCGTCCGACCGCTTCCATTTTCTGCGCCTGGCGGAACTGCTGCTCGAGCTGCACGCGCTCGGTCACATCCCGCGCGATGCCCAGGATCCCTACCAACCGGTCATCGCGGACCTGGGCGGTGGCGGCGAACTCGGCCACCCGGTAGTCGCCGCGCTGGGTGCGGACGTGAAACTGCGCGGTGGGACGCGGCTCGCCGCGCACGACGCGCCCGAACAGCTCGAGCGCGAGCGGCAGGTCCTCGGGCTGCACCAGCTGGTCGAATGGCTTGCCGAGCCACTCGCCGCGGGGCCACCCGGTGATGGTCTCGAACGCGGGATTGAGCGAGGCAATGACCCCGTCGGGCGAGAGCGCGAAGATGATGTCGCGCACGCCTTCGACGAGCGAACGGTACTGCTGTTCGGAGTCCCGCAGGGCGAGCTCCGCCTGGCGGCGCTCCGAGACGTCGCGCAGGTTGACCACCACCGCCCCGACCGCAGGCTCGAGGAGGCGGTTGACGAAGACCGCCTCCACCGCCCGCCACGCCCCGTCGTGGTGGCGCAGCCGCAGCCCGACCGTGACCGGCGTGCCGGGTCGTCCCAGGAGGTCGGCGAGGACGGCCTGTAGCCGAGGCAAGTCCTCGGGGTGAGCCAGCGCGAAGGCGCTCCGACCAGCGAGCGCGCTCGGCGTGACGCCGAGCAGTCGCTCCGCTGACTGGCTGACGAACAGCACCGCACCGCCGCTATCGAGCAGGGCGATGGCGTCGGCGCCGTGCTCGATCAGCGCGCGAAACCGCTCCTCGCTCTGGCGGCGCGCCTCTTCCGAGCGCTCCTGCTCCTCCCGGGCGCGCTTCAGGTCGAGGGCGCGCTGCACCGCTGGGCCGAGCCGCTCGAGATGGTGCTTCACGACGTAGTCGGTGGCGCCGGCCTTGATGTATTCGGCGGCGGTCTCCTCGTCGAGACTTCCCGTGACGATGATCACCGGCGTCGCCGGGTCCTCCTGGTGGGCGAGCCGGAGCGAATCGGCTGCGGTGAGCTGCGGCAGCGAGTGATCCGAAAGCACCAAGTCGGGCGCGAACGTGCGCAGCGCTTCGCGCAAGGCCGGTTCGGCGTCCACACGGCGGGTGACACAGACGATGCCCGCGCGGCGGATCTCTCGCTCGATCAGTTGCGCGTCGGTCGCGACGTCTTCGACGATGAGGATGCGCGCGGGGGTCGTCATGCGCGCGCTAGCGCGGTGCCTCGTTTAAGCGCAGCCGCGGCGCGATGCCGATCTCGTGCCAGGGGTGCGTGCCGTCGCCGAAGAAGAAGTCTAGCGCTTCCGCGCCGTCGCGCGCGACGGACACCTGGTTCGCGAGGTTCCGGTTCTTCAGCGCTCGCAGCGTCAGCTCGACGTCGTTCGAGTCGTCTTCCACCAACCGAATCTCGACCTCGTGCTGGGCATTCATGCTCACCCGCGCCTCGGCAGCGTGAACTAGACGGTAGTCTCGTGCGCGCACGTGCGGCGGTCCTAGAGTCCGTCCAGTTGCGGCTGGATTTGCGTCGCATAGCACGGCGGACAGATCGTGTGAGTGAAGTGGGTGTCGAACCGCTTCTCGATGTAGGTCTCTAGCGACTCCCACTCGCCTTGCTCCGTCCGAATGCGTTTGCAGTATGAGCAGATCGGCAGCAAGCCCTCGAGCTGCGTCAGCTCGCGCCGGAGACCGAGGATGCGCCCGGCGACCGTGAGCCGCGCGCGCAGCTCATCGGGGTCGACCGGCTTCGCGATGAAGTCGTCCGCCCCGGCGTCCATTCCCGCCAGGTACTGCTGCTTCCCGCCGCGCGACGTGACGAGAATGAAATAGACGTACGGTTCGCGGGGGCGGGCGCGGATGCGGCGGCAGAGTTCCGGCCCGTCCATCTCCGGCATGTACCAGTCGGAGATCGCGATGGGGATGCGCATCCCTTGAAGCAGATCCCAGGCTGCGCGCCCGTTTGGGACGCTCCGGACGTCGTATCCGGCTCCTTGCGCGAGCGCGCTGAGCTGAGCGTTCGAGACCGGGTCGTCGTCCACCACGAGCACGGGAATCGCACTAGCCATGGTGATCACCTTCGGTTGCGGCTCGTAGGTAGTCGAGCGCGGCCTGCGCCTCACCCCGCACGCGCTCCATCTTGTCACGCGCCCTGGGGACGTCGCCCTCGCGTGCCGCCGCCTCCATTTCCTCGAGCAGGGCGGCGAGGCCGCGGGCGCCAATCGTCCCCGCCGCCGACTTGAACGCATGGGCTGCCCGTTGAATCGGCTCGGCCGCCGCACCGCCGGCCGCCGCCGTCAGCGCCGCGAGGCGCTGAGGGACGCTCTCGACGAAGGTCGCTAGAATGCCGTCCACGGCCTGTTCCGCGCCCGCTTCTTCCATCGTGCGGCGGAAGGCGGCGAGGTCCACGGGGGGCAGTGGCGGCAAGATCGTCTGCCCTGTGGCGTCCCGGCGCTCGATGATCGCGAACAACTCGTGCGCTTTGAAGGGCTTGGCCAAGTAGCCGCTCATGCCGTGCGCCAGGCAGCGCTCGCGCTCGCCACTGAGGGCGTGGGCGGTCAGGGCGATGATCGGCAGCGTCTGGCCCTGCGGTAGGGCGCGGATACGCTCCGTCGCCGCGAAGCCGTCCATCTCTGGCATCTGGATGTCCATCAGCACGACGTCATAGTGGTGCGCGCCGATCGCGTCCACGGCTTCGCGTCCATTGTTCGCGACGTCGACCAGATGTCCGCGCTTCTGGAGCATCGCGATGGCGACTTGTTGGTTTACCGGGTTGTCCTCGGCGAGGAGGATCCGGAGCGCCTGGCGCGATTCGGCGATCGAGTGACGCGTAACGAGATCGGCCGGGCCCGCCGTCGCGGCGGCGCCGGCGAGCACCGTGCCCACCGCCTCGATCAGGTCCGCGCGCGCGATGGGCTTGGTGAGATAGGCCTGAATGCCGAGCTGCCGGCAGCGCTCGCCATCGCCCCGCTGTCCCGCCGAGGTGAGGATCAGCAGCCGGGTGCTCGCGAGCTGGGCGTCGGCACGGATGGCGGCGGCGAGCTCGAAGCCATCGTGGTCGGGCATCTGGGCGTCGAGGATGGCAAGGTCGTAGGACGCCCCGGCGCGCACCGCCTCCCGGAGCGCCTCGAGCCCGGGATCCGCGCGGGACGCCTCGCGCACGGCCACACCTTCGGCACCCAGCATGTCCCGCAGGATGCGCCGGTTGGTCTCGTTATCGTCCACCACGAGGCAGCGACGACCGCCGAGCGACGCGGCGTGCCCGGGCACCGCTGCGGTGACGGCTGGGGTCGCGAGCGGGAAGCGTAGGGTGAAACTGAACTCGCTGCCCTGGCCGACCTGGCTCGTGACGACGAGCTCGCCCCCCATCAGCATCACGAGACGCCGGGAGATCGCGAGGCCGAGGCCCGTGCCGCCGTAGCGGCGCGTCATAGAGGCGTCCGCTTGGGTGAACTCCTGGAAAATCGTGGCGAGCTGCTCGGCGGCGATGCCGATTCCCGTGTCGCGCACGCAGAACCGCACCGACGACAGATCGCCGGCGGGCCCGACGACACCCACGGACACATCGACCTCGCCCTCCTCGGTGAACTTGACGGCGTTCCCGATCAAGTTGGTCAGCACCTGCCGGACTCGGGTCGGGTCGCCCCGCACGAGGTGGGGGACGTCGGGCCCCACGTCCACCGTGAGTTCGAGATGTTTCTCGCGCGCCCGGACCGCGAGGAGCGTCGCGGTGGCATGAACGACCTTGGGCAAGTCGAACGAGATCGATTCCAGCTCGAGGTGCTCGGCTTCGATCTTGGAATAGTCGAGGATGTCGTTCAGGATGACGAGCAACGCCTCGGAGGAAGACCGCACCAGCTCCAGCGAGCGCCGTTGCTCCGGGCTGAGCTCAGTGTCCAGCACGAGCTCGACAAACCCCAAGACCGCGTTCATTGGCGTGCGAATCTCGTGGCTCATGTTGGCCAGGAAGGCGCTGCGCGCGCGGGCCACGCGCTCCGCCAGGTCGCGCGCGGCGCGCATCGCTGCTTCAGCGTCCTTGCGATCGCTGATGTCTTCGTACAGCGCGACGAGCCCGCCTTCGGCGGTCGCCTTCACGCTCGCCGCCGAAAGGCGGACCTGGATGCGCTGACCGTCCTTGCGCTGACGCTCGACTTCCACGCGAACGATCTCCCCCTCCCGGGCGCGCGCCTCAAGTGCACGGGACTCGGACCGCATGGATTCGGGCACGATCAGGTCGTCGATGGCCGCCCCCCGGACCTCGGCGGCGGCATACCCGAATAGCGTCTCGAAGGCAGGATTCACGCTCCGGATAGCCCGATCGTCGTCCAGCACCGCGATGCCCACGGGCGTGCTTGCGATCAGCGCATCGAGGAAGGCATGCTGGCGCGCCAGCTCGCGCGTGGACACTTCGAGCAAAGCCGCCGCCCGAACGCGCTCCTGGAAGGTGCGGTGAGCACGGCCGTGAACTCGGTCCATGAACCACGCGAAGGCTACGATCAACGTCACGGCGATGACGTTGAACCGAGCATAGCCTTGCAGCAGGAAGCCGACGAGGACGGGGGCGAGCATCGTGACGAGCAGGTAACGGAAGCTCCGCCGGTCGCCTACCAGCGTGCTGGTCGCGCCGGCGATGATCCCGCTCACGACGACGAGGATGAGCGCACCCTCGTGCGGCGCGAGCACCGGGATGGCGGCGGCGGCGCCGACGCCCCAGGCCAGCCCCACCCCCGCCACGGTGAGGCGCACGCCCCGCAGCGCCTCTTCAGCGGACTGGAGTTGCCTCGCGATCCGCAGCCGCCATACCGTCCGCAACCCGGCGGCAGCGGTGACGCCGCCCACCCATCCGATCGTCAGCCCGCGGGGGAGGGAGTTCCACACCAGCGCGGCGACCACGAGTACGAGCAGGACGTGCAGCGACTCGGCGAGCGGGCCGCCTCCCAGCAGCTGCCGGAGCGCGGCGCGCCGCACCTCCGCTTCCACGTGGGGCTCGTGCTGAGCGACGAGCACCGCCGGATCTCCGCCGACGGCCGCCAGCGAGTCGCGCACGGGCGAGGGTTCCGCGGGAGTCATGACTCTATATGCGATCCTCCTGGGGACGTGTGCAACATGTGGCCGTCGTGCAGGCGGGAATAGGGCGTTTTTGCGGCACGGTGGGGCGTTCGTGCGACACGCGAGGCTACCCGGCCCTTCCCGCACGGGGGCGTGGGGTCCCGCTCCTGGCTTAGGGCATCAGCTGGTGCTGCAGCGCGTAACGAATCAACTCGGCGCTGGTTCGCAGCCCGAGCTTCTCAAGAATACGGGTGCGGTAGGTGCTGACGGTCTTGGGGGAGAGGCTGAGGACCGCAGCGATCTCCCGCACGGCCTTTCCAGCGCCGATCAGGCGCAGCACCTCGTTCTCGCGGTCCGAGAGCGCCTCGTGCGGTATCGGGGCGCGGCCGGCGTCGAGGGCGGCGGCCAACTGCTCGGTGAGCGCCGGAGACACGTACATACCGCCCTGCACGATCCTTCTCACTGCCGCAATCAACTCTTGGGGTGAGCGGTCCTTCGACAGGTATCCGGCGGCCCCATCCCGCCCCAGACTGTCGAGACCTGCTGGGCGGAGCTCCGTCGCGAGAGTGCGCACCTTGTCCACCATTTCGTCGATGAGCTTCGCCATCTCGTCCGTCTTGACGAGGAGGGGATCGCGCAGGGGCGCGGGCACGGTGTGCTTGAGGGAGAACAGATCCATCTTGAGGGCGGTCAGGGCCTGGCCGAGCTCGTCTTGGATCTCGCGGGCAATCTGCGTGCGCTCGGTCTCGCGCGCCGAGTGGAGCTGTCCGGCGAAGTCGCGCAGCTGGGCACGCGAGCGCGCGAGGGCCTCGCCGGCGCGCGCGCTGTCGGTGATGTCCCGTGCGATCGAGGACGCGCCGATGATGCGGCCCTCGCCGTCCTTGATCGGCGAGATCGAGACGGAGACGGCGATGCGCGCGCCATCCTTGCGCATCCGGACCGTTTCATGATGCTCGATGTGCTCGCCGCGCTGCACTCGGGCAAGGAGACCCTCCAGCTCTCCGGCGCGCTCGGGGGGCTCAACGATGGCGAGGAGCCGTCCCGCCACCTCCTCGCCGCGGTGGCCGTACAGCCGTTCCGCCCCGGGGTTCCAGGTCAGGATCCTCCCCTCGAGGCTCTGGGTGACGATCGCATCCTCCGACGATTCGATCAGCGCGGCGTAGCGCGCCAACGCGTCCTCGGCTTGCTTGCGCTCCGTGATGTCCTGCCCGGTTCCGACGAGTTTGACCGGCTGCCCCAGGTCGTCCACGACGACCGTGCCGCGACTCTGGAACGAGCGCACGGCGCCGTCGGGCCGCACGATCCGATGCTCGCACACGTACGGCACCCCGTCGCGACGGGCACGGGCGATGACCTCCCTCACGAACGCACGGTCGTCGGGGTGCACGAACTCGAGGGCGCCCTCGAGGGTGGCGCGGAGGTGCTCCGGCTCCACCCCGCACAACCGGTACAGTTCGGCCGACCATGCTACCGTGTCGCTTCGGAGATCCCACTCCCAACTGCCGAGGCGCGCGAGCGACTCGGCCTGCGCGAGCTGGCTGAGCGCCTTGCGCAGTTGCTCCTCGGCCCGGGTGTGTGCGGTGATGTCGCGACTGATGGCCAGCACCCCTGCCAGGCCGCCCCGACTGTTCGGGATGGGTGAGAGACTGAGCGAGATGCCCACGGCTCGGCCGTCGGGCCGGGTGACGACATACTCGACCGGGTCGGGCCGGCCACCCCGGCGCAGCCCGTCGAGCAAGCGTGCCAACTCGGCGGCGCGCTCGGGCGGGGCGAGCAGCTCGAACGGCTGCCCGATCACCGCTGTGGCACGATGACCGTAGAGCCGTTCGGCGGCGGGGTTACAACTGACGATGGCACCTTCGGGGGTCGTCGTGAAGATCGCGTCGGAGGAGGACTGGAGGAGTTCGGCATGGCGGTGCAGCGTGTCGGCCGCACCCGGCTCCGCACTCGGGTGCGCCAGCATGCCCCGCTGGCGTCCCGGCCGCGAGCCGGTCGGGTCCTCACGCCGCTGGGCCATCTACACCGCCTGGCGAGGTCGGGATCGAGATGCCACGCACAGCCTCAGCCTCCTCGCCGACAGAGTACCGTGCATCGAGGCACCCGAGTATCAGGGAAACCCTGAGAATCTACATTATCGCTCCAACGACACGAGACCCACGCGCACGGCGTAGCGCACCAGCCGGGCGAGATCGTGGATGCCAAGCCGCTTCATCACTTCCGCGCGATGCGTCTCCACGGTTTTCACGCTGAGCTTCAGCCGCCGCGCGATCTCCCGCGTGGCGTGCCCCTCAGCCAAGAGCTGCAGGACCTCGCGTTGCCGGGGGCTTAGCTTTTCGAGCGGGCGCCGGACCGCGAGCGCCGCCTCGATGACAGCTGCCAGCCGGCCCAGGTCGCTCTTCGGGATGTAGTCTTCCGCGCCCGCCCGCAAGCACTCGACGAGTCGGCGCTCATCGAGCGAGCCGCTCACGACGATGAACGGGATCGGCTGGTGCATCGCCTGGACGACGCGGATCGCAGCTGGAGCGTCGAACGCTGCCAGCGAGTGGTCGGACAAGATGATGTCTGGGGCGAAGTCACCGAGCGCGAGCTTGAACCGGTCCTCCGTTTCGACGCGCTCCCACACGGCGACGATGCCGGCGCAGCCGAGCTCCCGAACGATCAATTCGGCGTCCGCTGCGCTGTCTTCGAGCAGCAGGACGCGGTACGGTCGTGGGTCTGGCATGGCGGCTACAGTATCAGGAAACGACGCACCCGACCATCAGGGAAGACCCGGGACCGACGCGACGTCGTCGTGCGGGGCGGCGAGAACTCCCTGAAGCAGGCCTCGAGCCTGCGACCCATTCACCGTACCGATGTTCCGACCCCTACGCCGCAACAAGCATCGTGCCGTAGCGCGCGAGGAATCGCGACGGACAAAACGACACGCGCCCGAATCGCACTCTCCAGACTGTCCCCGAACCTCACCGGGTGAGACCGGGCGCGAAGGGTGTCTGCACCGTGCCCGCGGAGAGACCGACTGACCGGTCTCGATCAAGTGATCGGTTGCGCGGCGACGCTCGCTCGGCGGCTCGGCCGTGACGGGTAGCACGTATCTCACCGCAAGACGAACCCAGCACTGATCGGAAAGAGGTTCGTTGCACCGCCGCTCGTGCGGATCGTAATGAAGCGGGCCTCCACGAACGCGAGCGCCGGCCCGAGCCCCAGGAATGCTAGGCCGGCGCCACCGGACCAGGCCACGCCGGTTCGGGACGTGGACGGGACGCCCGCGCGCACGACCCCCACGTTGTAGATCCCGAGCCCGGTGAGGAGGTAGGGCCGGAGCGTGGGCTCGGCGCGCGGCAAGCGCCACACGATGCTCGCGCTGCCACCCCACAGCCACGTGTGGCCGGTCTCGAGTCCCTGCCGGGGCGTCCGACCGTACATCGCGTCGACGCGAAGGGCGAGAGGGCCGGACAGTGGCGCCAGCGCCGCTCCCAGCAGATGCCAGCCCGCGCCGTCGGCCGTCCCGTAGCCGCCCGCGGGAACGGTTACGCCGCCGCCGAGGCTGAAGTGCGGGCCTTGCGCTGCCAGGTGATCAGCGCCCGCCCCCCCGGCGACCAGCGCAAGCGTCAGGCAGAGGATGCGTGCGTTCGCACTCATCGGCGTAGGCTCGGGGAGGAGCTGTCCTTCGGGGCGACGCCCGATCTGCTGCTGTCCGCCGCCACGATCCGCACGCGGGCGCCATCGTGCAGATCGTCGGCCGGATTGATCACGATGAGCTCGCCCGCGGCGAGGCCTCCCGTGACCTCGACCCAGCTCCCGAGATCGCGGCTGATAGTCACCGTCTGGTACCGTACCGTCGAATCGGGCGCCACCGTCACGACCTGCGGCGGGCCGTCACGAATCACCAGTGCCGTGGCAGGGACGCGCAACGGTGGTGCGCCGGGGCCGAGCGCGAGCTGCACCTGGGCGTACATCCCGGGCAGGAACACGCCCCTGGGATTCGCCACCCGCACCTCCGTGAGCAGCGTACGTGCCGTGGGATCGAGCGATCCTGCGGTGCGCGCCACGCGCCCGCGCAGCGTGTCGCCGGGAAGCGCGGGCAACGTGACCACGGCAGTCTGCCCGATTGCGACCGCCGGGGCGTAGGCCTCGGGCACGGTCACGTACGCGCTCAGCGTGTCGGTCTGGGCGACCGTGAACAGGCTGCCGGGCGTGCTGCCGGTTCCCGCCGGCAGGGTCCCGCTCACGCCGCCCGCCGGGCCGACCAGGGCCCCCTGGTCCACGTTGCGCGCCGTAATCACACCGCCGAACGGAGCGACCACGCGCTCGTATTCCTGCAGCTGCTCCAGGCGCCGCAGGTTGGCCTCGGCGCTGTTCAAGTTGGCAACGGCTTCCTCGAAGGCTGCCTGCATCTGATCGACCTCTTGGGCCGTCACGGCGCTGTCGACGGCAAGCGTCCGCCAGCGCGCCAGGTTCGCCTGCGCCAGCTCCCGTGCCGCGCGCGTCTGCGCGACCACCCCCCGCGCTTGGGCGACTTGCTGATCGACATCGGGGGCGTCGATGTCGGCGAGGAGCTGACCCGCGCGCACGCGACTGCCGATATCGACCAGTCGGCGGCGCACGTACCCCGGTGTTCGCGCGTAGATGGCAGCGGTCCGTACCGCGCTAAGGGCGCCGGGCAGACTGACGCTCGGGCTGGTCGGCGCCAGTCCCACCGTCGTCACGCTCACGGTGGGCGCGGTGCTGCCCACCGCGGCGACGCTCGCGGCGAGCCGCCGTTGTCGCGCCATGCGAGGCACGGTGCCGCCCACCAACGCGGCGACCAGCACGCTCCCGCCGAGCGCTGCTCCAACCCTGAGGTGCCGCCGAGAAACGGGCGAAGGATTGTCACGCTCAGCGCGGGACGGGCTAGTGGTCTCGGTTGCCCTGCTCATGCGTGTGCCTCCGGAAGGACGATCGGCGGTTTGGGTGGCGTAGCGCGCAGGATACTGTAGAGCACCGGCACGGCCACCAACGTGAAGGCCGTCGCCACGAGCAGCCCGCCGATCACGGCCCGGCCGAGCGGGGCGTTCTGCTCGCCGCCTTCGCCGAGGCCGAGCGCCATCGGCAGCATGCCGATGATCATGGCGAGCGCCGTCATGCAGACGGGCCGCAGACGGAGCGAGCCGGCGTTGAGGGCCGCCTGGAGCGCAGCGTGGCCCTCCACCCGCTGCTCGTTGGCTGAGGTGATCAACAGCACGCTGTTCGCGGTGGCGACGCCGAGCGCCATGATGGCCCCCATCAGCGACGGCACGCTGAAGGTCGTCTGGGTCGTGAACAGCATCCACACGACCCCCGCCAGGGCACCAGGTAGCGCCGCGACGATCACCAGGGGATCGAGCCAGGACTGGAAGTTGATGACCAGCAGAAGGTAGACGAGCACCATCGCAAAGAGCACGCCCAATCCCAGCCCGAGGAAGGACGAGCGCATGCTCGCAACCTGCCCGCGCACCACAACGTCCGTCCCCTTGGGGAGGGACGGGCGGATCCCGGCGACGACGCGGTCGACATCCCCGGCCACGCCGCCCAAGTCCCGGTCATCGACGGCCGCGAAGACGTCCGCGACCGGCCGCGTGTTGTAGTGGTTCACCACGGCGAACGTGGTCTGGCGCCTCGCCGTCGCCAGATTCCCGAACAGCTGCGGCGCGGCGAGGCCCGGCGACGTCACCGGCGTGTTGGTCAGCGCGTCCAGTGAATTGATCTGGGACGGCGGTGTCCGCACGGACACGCGGTAGCTGACGCCGTTCTGCGGGTTGAGCCAAAAATTGGGCGCCGTTTGCCCGCTCGAGGAGAGCGAGATCAGGAGATTGCTCGCCACCTCGCGCTGGGTGAGCCCGATCTGCTGCGCTCGGATCCGGTCGACCGTGAAGAGGAACTCGGGCATGTTCACCACCTGCTGCACTCGGACGTCCACCGCGCCCGGGATGCGACGCAGCTGCGCGGCCAGGCGGGTGGCGGCGTCATAGTCCGCCACCTTGTCCTGGCCGACCACCTGGACGTCGATCGGCGCGGGCAGGCCCAGGTTGAGCACCTGGTTCACGATGTCGGCCGGCAGGAAAAAGAAGGTCACGCCGGGGAACTCGCTCGGGAGCGTCGCGCGCAGGCGCCGGACGTATTCGAATGTCGAGGTATGGCGGGTCGAGGCGAGCTGGACCACGACATCGCCGTCCGCCGCATTCAAGGTCGCCGGGCCGCTCGTGGCCAGATTGATCGCGTTGCGGTTCACGCCGATGTTGTCGAGAATGAGGCCCAGCTCGGCCGGCGGGATCACGCGCCGAATGGTGCGCTCGACCGCGGCGAAGATGAGCTCGGTTTCCTCGATCCGCATGCCGGCCGGCGCCCGCACGTGAAGCTGGAACGCGCCGGCGTCGGTCGTCGGGAAGAAGTCCTCCCCGATGAACGGTACCAGCGCTCCAGAGAGCACCACGAAGCCTGCGACTAGGCCGAGCACCCACCGCCGGTGTCCGAGAGCCCACCCGAGCCCGCGTAGGTAGACCGCCCGGAAGCGCTCGAAGCCGGCCACGAACGGCGCGCTCACCCGCTCGACCAGACCGCGGTGAGCAGGGGGTGCGGCGGCACCCGCCGTCCCCGGCTGGTGTGCCAGGGCCATGCGGTGCGCGTCGGCCGCGAGGAGGGCGTGGGCCATCGTGGGCACGACGGTCCGGGACAGGAGGTAGGACGCGAGCATCGCGAACACCACCGCCATCGCCAGCGGCCGGAACAGCGCGGCCGCCGGACCGCTCAAGAAGAACAGCGGCACGAACACAATCGAGATAGAAATCGTGGAGACGAACGTCGGCGTCGCGATCTGCGCCGCCCCGTCCACGATTGCCTGCAGGATTTCCTTCCCCTCCTCCATGTTCCGATTGATGTTCTCAATCGTGACGGTCGCGTCGTCCACCAGGATCCCGACGGCGAGCGCCAGCCCGCTCAGGGTCATCACGTTGAGCGTCTGCCCCAGCGCCGCGAGGCAGATGATCGCGCTGAGCACGGCGAGGGGAATCGAGGTCGCGATGATGAGCGTGCTGCGCCAGCTCCCCAGGAACAGGAGGATCATGAGCGCCGTGAGGCAGGCGGCAATAACAGCTTCGCGGATGACTCCCGAGATGGAAGCGCGCACGAACAGCGACTGGTCCACGAGCACCTGCACGTCGAGACCCGAGGGCAGCGCGGGTTTCAGCGCCGCGAGCAGCGCCTTCACCTGGTTGACGACCGCCAGGGTCGACGCATTGCCGTTCTTGAGCACGGTCATGTAGGTGCCGTGCCGGCCGTTCTGACGCACGATGTTGGTCTGGACGCCAGCACCGTCGCGGACATACGCGACGTCGCGGATGTACACCATCGCCCCGTTGACCTGCTTGATCGGCATGTCATTGAGCTGCTCGACGACGTCGGGGCTCGAGTTCAGCCGCACGCTGTATTCCCGGCTGCCGAGCCTTGCGGACCCCGCCGGCAGAATCACGTTCTGCGCCGTCACAGCAGCGCTGACGTCTGCCGGCGAGAGCCCCTTCGCGTACAAACGGGTCAGATCGATGTCCACGTTGATCAGGCGGGGCGCGCCCCCGTAGGGGTAGGGGATGGTCGCGCCCGGGGCCGTCGCGAGCGGCGTCCGCACGAAGTTGGACACGTAGTCGTTGAGGTTCGCCTGCGACATCGTGCTGCTGCCGACCCCGATCTGGAGGATCGGCACGTCGGTCGCGTTGAACCGCAGGATGATGGGCGGCGTGATTCCGGGCGGCAGGACCCGGGTGTTGCTCTGGGACGACGCCGTGAGCTGGGCCATGCCCGTCGCGACGTCCGCGGTGGGTTGAAAGAAGACCTTGATGATGCCGACGCCGTCGAGCGACTGCGACTCGATGTGCTCGATGTTGTTGACGGTCGCCGAGTAGGACTGCTCGACGACGGTGACGACGCGCTGCTCCATCTCTTGCGGCGACATCCCCTGGTACTGCCAGATGACGGTCGCTACGGGGAGCGGGATCGTCGGGAAGATGTCCACGGGTGTGGATGCGATCGCGACGAGGCCACCGAGGAAGATGAGGATGGCGCCGCACACGAACGTATAGGGGCGCCGCAGCGCGACGCGCACGATCCACATCATGGCCGAGCCCTCACAACGTCCGCCCGAGCAACGCTTCGAGCGACGCGCGGGCGACCTGGTAGGTGAACTGCGCACTCACGAGATCGAGCTCCGCCTGGGTGAGCGTGGTCTCGGACGTGAGCACGTCGAGGATCGTGGCGATACCGGCGCGATACCGCGCCTGGATGACGCGCAGCTCCTCGGTGCCGAGTCGCACGGCTTCGCGGGTGAGCGCGATGTCCTGCTCGGCGACGTGCAGGCGTCCGAGCAGCTGCTGTGCTTGGGCGCGGGCCATGCGCTTCGTATCCGCGGCTGTCGCGGCGGCGACCTCGTTCGCGACCTCGGCCTGGGTGACGGACTGCTCGCGCACGAAGCCGTTGAAGAGCGGGAACGAGGTGGTGAACGCGACGATCCAACCCGATCGCAAAGCCCCGGGGACGCGGGACTCGTTCGCCCAGTTGTAGCCGGCTCCAAGCGCGATGGTCGGGAGATACTGGCTCTTGGACGCCTGCACGCCGGCGGCGGTGGCGTTCACCAGCGCCTGAGTTTGCGCGACCGCGGGTGCGGCCGCGGGCGCCACGGCGAGCACTCCCGAGTCACTGAGTGCGAGGGGCGCGGGCTCGAGCGTGGTCGGCGGGTCGGCATCGACGGGCGCGTTGGCGCCCACTAGCCGGCCGAGGGCGGCGCTGTTGAGGCTGAGCGAATCGCGCGCGGCGAGCTCGCGGCGGCGGGCCGTCGACAGCGCCAACTCCGCCAGCAACACGTCGGCGCGCGTAGCGGTGCCCGCTCGCTCACGGTCCCGGGCGTAGCCGAGGCCCAGCCTGGCCTGCGCGACCGCTTCCATCGCGACGCGCACGAGCTCGTGCGCGCGCAACACGTCGTAGTAGCCCTGCTTGGCGACGAGTATGGTGGTATAGCGTTGCTGCACGAAGCCCGCGTCCGCGGCTTGGCTGATCGCCTCCGACTGGCTGCGTTGCGCCCCGCGACGACCTCCCGTGAACACGTCGAGCGCGGCCGCGAACCCCGCGCCATACGTGTTCATCCCGCCCGTCTGGGTGAGTGTCGGGACCGTCCCCACCGCGCTGAGCGTCTGATCGCTCCAGCCGGCGCTGGACACGAGGGATAGACTCGGCAGGTACGCTCCCAGCGCCACGCGCCGCAGCGCGGCGGCGTCGCGCACCGTGCCCTGCGCGCTCGCCACGCCGGGACTGTAGGCCAGCGTGCGCGCGACGACCGTCTCGAGCGACAGCCGTGGGCCGAGCGCCGCCGTGTCCGGTAGCTGGCCCTGGCTCGCCCCCGGATGCCACGACCCGAGGACGATGGCCAGCGCGAGCGCGCGACGGGCGGGGGCAGGCGAACCGGCGGTCACGGCCGGACCGGCCCCGTGCCTGCGCCGGTGCGGTGGATCGCCGCGGCGATGTCGTCCAGATCCGTGTCGGTCAGTTCAAGACTCGCGGCGCCGATCCAGCCGTCGACTTGTGCAGGGGATCGCGCGCCGACGATCGCGCCAGTCACACCGGGCCAGGCAAGGGTCCAGGCGACGGCGACCGCGGCTACGCTGCTGCGGTGACGCTCGGCGATAGGCCGCAGGGCCTCCGCGAGCCCGAGATTGCGGCGTAACCCGACGCCCACAAAGTCGGCAGAGCGGGAACGCCAGTCATCCGCGCCCAGTTGAGCGGCGCGCTCGGCGCTGAAGGTTCCGGTGAGCAGGCCTGACTGCATGGGGCTGTAGACGATGAGCCCCGTGCCATGCGCGGCGCACCACGGCCGTTCCGCGGCCGCGACCTCTCGGCGGATCGCCGAGAACGGTGGCTGCAGCGTATCCACGTGACCGAGCCGCTCCGCCGCCTCGAGTTGAGCGACGTCGTGATTGGAGAGGCCGACCGCCCGAACCTTCCCTTCTGCCTTCAGCTGGAGCAGTGCGCCCCAGTAGTCCGCGAGCGGGGTGCCGTCCTCGGGCGGCCAGTGCATCTGGTACAGGTCGATGCGCTCGACGCCCAGCCGAGCGAGCGACGCCTCGACCTCGCGGCGGATGCTGGCCGGATCGCCGATGCGGCGCGGCGGGGCGGCGCGGTCGTGTTCGTCCCAGACGAGGCCAGCCTTGGTGAAGATGTACGGCCGGTCGTGCGGCGGGATGTCGCCGAGCGCCTGCGCCACGATCTCCTCCGAGTGGCCGAGGCCGTAGACCGCCGCCGTATCGATCCAGTTGATGCCGCGCTCGATGGCGTGACGGATCGCGGCAATCGAGGCCGCGTCATCCTGGGTGCCCCAGGCGAATTGCCATCCGCCACCCCCGATCGCCCACGCCCCGAACCCGACGCGCGTGATTCGCATCCCGGTCGTGCCGAGCGGCATGGTGGGAAGTGTTGTCGTGTCTCGAAGCCCGCCTGTCATGTGCTTTCTCCCCAGTGACGCTTTCTGGAGCCGTGGATCGATCACCTCGGCGAGATCGCCGACTTCAGCCGGCCTCATCGAGGAAAGCGCTTGGAGCTCGAGCGAGCTGAGCTCGAGCCCCTGGTTCCGTAGCTGCAGCAAAGCGGCGTGCGGGTCACGCTGAAACGACTCCCGCAACTCCTCGTCCGTGAGGAGTTTGCCGATCAAGATCTCGACGCTTCGCTGCGTCATCGGTCCGTGCGCCTCACTGCGCCAGTGCGACTTTGCTCGACGCGGCCGGGAACTTGTCCACGATCGCTTCGACGGCCTTCTTGAGATCCTGCTCGTACACCTGCTCGTTCGCCGAAACCGGCGCGATCCCCTGGCCACGCCACAGCAGTTCTTTGGTCTTGGGGTCGATCACATCCACGATCAGCGTCCCCTCGGTGTATTTGGTCACGATCGGAGTACTCTGCATGCCCCAGTCTGGTCCCCAGCCCCTCCCCCAGCGGCGCCCCCAGCCGCTCCACCAGCGCGGCTGCCAGGTGTACCCGTAGTCCCAGTAGTTGACGTCGAGCTGCTGCTTGGTGCTGGCGTAGTACGCCACGCAGAAGTCGGGATTACTGTCTCTCGTGACGTAGCCAAGGCCCGTGAACTCCCGGGCCAAGTCGGTACGGAGCGCACGGTTCGAGATCGAGTTCACGAGCATCGGGTCGTTGGCGGATGAGATCGCGCCCGCGATCTTCGGTTGGGGCGTCGGCAAAACCCGGAACGTGTGCAGCCCGTGAAGGCTCGCGTCCGGACTCAACGCGGTGCGTACCTGGATGCCTGAGGCACAGGCCGCCAGCGTGAACGCGGCGGCCGCAGAAAGAAATGGTGTCATTCGCATTGTATGCTCCCATGAAGTGAAGACGAGGTCGCCCGATCGCTTTTGCACCCGACGTGCCACGCCTCGGGGGCGCGGCCGGTGCGGGCGTTAAGTCACTGTGTCGTTGCCGGTTCGGTCTCTGGGCGACGAAGGACAGCGGGGCGCCGGAGCGCTGTGTGTTGATGAAGCTCAAACAGAAGTGCCGAGATGCCGACAGCGGCACGCTACGGGGTGACCACGATCGTCGCCATCATGCCCCGATCCTCGTGGGACAAGAGGTGGCAGTGGTAGACGAACGTGCCGACGATGACCGGGTCGGTGAACGGGATCACGACCTTCACCGCGCCGTGGACGGGCAGGTTGACGATGTCCTGATAGCCGACGAACGGCTGCGGCACGCCGTTCACCTCGGTCACTTGGAAGTGTGTCTGGTGAATGTGAAAGTCGTGCAGCTCGCCGGACTCGTTCCGGATGGTCCACTCTTCGACGGCGCCCAACTGTACCCGGGTGTCGGTCCGGCTCGGGTCGAACGTCCGGCCGTCGACGAAGAACGTGTTGCCGTCGTCGGCTTCCGAGAAGACGATGGTGCGGCGGCCCGTGATGTGGCGGCGCAAGTCGGGCACCGGTAGGAGTCGCTCGGGCAGCGCGAGCGGCGGCAGGGCGGCGCCCTCTATACGCACGGTCGCGAGCGTCGCCCCCGGATAGTGGTTGCCTTCCGGCCCGGTGTCGAAGGCCGCCGTCCGCAGCGTATAGGTTCCCGGGCCCGGCGCCTGCACCAAGACCTCTTCCCGCGCGCCCGGCTCAAGCAGCAGTGCGCGCTTCGGCACGAGACGTGAGACGCGATGGCCATCACGGGCGACTTCATACAAGGGCAGCCCGTCGAGGGTGAGCTCGTAGTACAGGTCCGCGCCAACGTTGCCGATCCGCCAGAGCTCGGTCTCGCCTGGGTGCAGCACCAGCGTCGGATTGATGAGGCCGTTGACCGTGCGTATCGCGTGCGCGCCGATCCCGAGATGCACCACGCGCCCGTTCTCGATTTGAACGTCCTTAAGGAGCAGCAGACGCTCCTTCACAGCGCGGAGCGCCGGAAACGGGTCGAGCAGTCCCTCGACGACGAGCGCGCCGGACATGCCGTTGCGCACCTGGTCGTCGGAATGTCCGTGCGGATGGGGATGGTACCAATAGAGGCCGGGTGCATGGTTCGACGGGATCCGGATCTCGTAGTCCTGCGCCCCAGCAGGGGGCGCGTGCAGGAACACGTTGTCCGAGGTGCCCAACGGGGACACGGCGAGGCCGTGCAGGTGTAGGTTCGTTGGGTCTCCTAGTCCGTTGACGAGCCGCAGCCGCATGACATCCCCCGGGCGTACGCGCAAGGTCGGCGGGACGTAGGTGCCGTTGTAGACCGCGGCGGTGACACGCTGGTTGCCGATGCTCACCGGCGATTCGCCGGCGGTGAGGGTCGCGCTCAGCGCACCTTGCCGGCTCGCGATGACGGCGGGCTCGCGGAACGTCTCGCGCCGATCCTCCGAAGCTGGGACCCCAGCCCCGCTCCCTGAAACCAGGCCCGCGCAGAGCGTGACAAGAAACGCAGCAGCCATCGCATGGATTGTGGAACGCTCACGCATGTTGCAGCTCCGTCTGGTTGGATAGGTGCCGTGCGTTCTCTAGTCTCAGAGTTACGGCCCTTTTGCACGCCATATGCCAGTGCGCACGTCACGTCAGCCGGGCACGGCAAGTGCCTGCGCTGTCGCACGTTCGGCTGCGTGACGGTGCCATGTACCAGCGCGGCGACGTACCCGGGGGATGCGGAAGGGTGAGCAGGAGTGCACGGAAGGCGACAGGCGAGTAGAATCAGCGTCGAGATGGCTGCCGGCGCGACCGAAGAGATCTTGGGACCGCTCCTCAACGTCCTCGCACAGAGCCTCGATGTCCAAGAGGTCTTTGCCCGGATCTCCGCGCTGGCCCGCCAAACCGTTCCGCACGATTGCCTCCTGTTCGGCCTGGTCACGGCCGATGGCGAGCGCTACCGCGTGGTGGCCGTTTCCGAAGACGACCAACAGGCCGCGCTGTTAGGGACTTCGTTTGCGCCGCCGTCGCCGGGACTGGCCCAGGAGGACTTCGCGATCTTTCGCCACCTCCGGATGCTGCCAGGGAAGACCGCGGGGCTCGAGGGACTGGTGCGCACGGCTTCCGGCGGCGCCGACGAGCCGTTCGAGTGGCACCCCGGTCCGCCCTGGGTCCCGATGGGGTACCCGTCGTGGCTGCGGTTGACGGTCCGCTTGCGAGGGGACGTGCTGGGCTTTCTGAACTTCCTCTCCCGGGTGCCGGATCCGTACACGGAAGCCGACGTGCCACAGGCGCGGCGGATCGCCGACCTCGTGGCCTTGGCGTTCGCCCACGAGCGCCTGGCCGAGGAGGAGCGACGGCGTGCCGAGGCCCAGGAGCGCGCCGTCCAGCTCGAAGGGCGCGTGGCCCGGCTCACGGCAGAGCTGGAAGTGGCGGAGGGCCATCGTGCCATCGGCGCCTCGAAACCGTGGCGCGAGGTGCTCACACAAGCAGCGAAGGTGGCCCCAACGGAGACGACGGTGCTCCTCACCGGGGAGTCGGGGACGGGCAAGGAGGTCGTGGCGCACCTGATCCATCGCGGGTCGCGGCGCGCGGAGGGACCGTTCGTCGCAGTGAACTGCGCCGCGCTCCCCGAGGCGCTGCTCGAGTCCGAGCTGTTCGGCTACGAGAAGGGTGCCTTCACCGGGGCCGTCTCAGCGCACGCCGGCCGGCTGGAGCAGGCGGCCGGCGGCACGCTGTTCCTCGACGAGGTGGGCGAGATGAGTCCGGCCGTGCAGGCGAAGTTCCTGCGCGTGCTCGAGGAGCGGGAATTCCAGCGCCTCGGCGGCACCCGCCTGCTCAAGGCCGACGTGCGCGTCATCGCCGCCACGAACCGCGACCTGAAGGCGGCGCTGACCCAAGGCACGTTTCGCGAGGATCTCTACTACCGGCTGCACGTGTTCGCGATCCACCTGCCGCCCTTGCGGGAGCGCCGGGAGGACATCCTGCCGTTGCTCGAGCACTTCGTCGGGGCGCTCGGGCCGGTGGTGCTGGGGCGGCCGGCGGCGGGGATTTCGCGCGACGCGCGCGCGCATTTCCTGGCCCACGCCTGGCCGGGCAACGTGCGCGAGCTGCGCAACGCGGTGGAGCGCGCGCTGATTCTGTGCGAGGGGGGCGCGCAACGCGGTGGAGCGCGCGCTGATTCTGTGCGAGGGGGGCTTGATCAATCCCGAGCATCTGCCCTGGCACGCCGAGGCGGCGCCGAGCGCAATCCCACCAGTCCCGACCTTCCCCCCGCCCGCCTCACCCGCCCCGGTCGTCCCATCGGCCGTTGAGGCCTTCCCGGCACACGGCGTGGATCTCGAGGCCATGGAGCGCACGCTCATCGAGGGCGCGCTCAAGCAGGCCGGCCAGAACCGCTCGAAAGCGGCGAAGCTGCTCGGCCTGAGCCGCAGCAAGCTCTACACCCGCATGGAGCGCTTCGGGCTCGCATAGGTCAAGCGATGCTCTGGCCACGCCAGCAACACGATGACGGCGTCCAGCACCGCCACTAGCAACGGCGTGAGCGAGCCGGGCTCCTCTGCGCTTCATCGAGCCTGCGCGATCGATGGCCGCGCGCGAGGAAACCTTGCGACGATCGCCGTGACGGTCTTCTGAAGGTCGAGCTCGTACGCCCGCTCATCGTCCGAAACCCGCGCGAGCCCTTTCCCTCGCCAGAGCAGCTCTCTGGTTTTCGGGTCGATCACGTCCACGACCACGGTGCCCGACCCGTACTCGGTCGCTTCTGTCGGGCCGACCGGCCCCCTCAGACCCCAGCCGCGCCACCAGCGCGGCCACCAAGCGTAGCCGTAGTCCCAGCGCATGATGTCGAGCTTGTCCTTGGTGGTCGCGTAGTACGCGACCGCGAAATCCGGACTGCTGTCAGCGATGGCATAGCCCCGGCTTGCGAATCCTTGAAGCAACGCGGTGCGCAGGGCGCGGTTCGAACCCGAGTTCGCGCGCATCGGATCATTCGGCCCCTCGCCTCCCCCCACGTGCCGCGGCGTAGGCAGGATGCCGAAGGTGTGGAGGCCGCCGACGCCCCCATCGGGACTGACCGCCGTGTAGACCTGAGGCACCGAGGCACACGCTACGAGCGTGAGGACAACGGCCGCTGTGAATACGGGCGTCGCTTGCATCCTTGCTCCTCGAATGATCCAGCAGCTACCGATGCTGTGGAGACGATCAAGCGTGCTCACCGCATGGCGGGCACGCGCGGGCACAACACGTCAAGCGCTGCGTCCGCCGCAGCGCCGGCCCGCAGCGATCGCTCCTCGCGTAGATCGAACACCCAGCGCGCACACACGCCCGCAACGACGGCGCGCGGCAGGCTCTCGACGGCCCACCGCGGGCAGGGAGGCTGAAACGTCCCCGACTCCACTCCGCGACGGATGATGCCGGACAGAATCCGCGCACCCCGTGAGACCAGCTGACGCCGGCGAAGGCCGTCGAGCGGACCGTCCCCGGCCGCCCGCTCGGCGATTCTTCCGATAGCCGCCACCGCGTCGTGCAGCGCCCTGGTCGGGTCGCCGTCCGATTGCGTCGCGCGCTCGAGCGCTCCGAGCGTCGATCCGAGCGCTCTCATTCTCCGCGCGCCGCGAGCAGGGACCCCGTGTGCACGCGATTGCCGGGGGGCTGGTCCGCGGCCACCGGGAGCGGCCCCGCTGCCAGCCGCACGTGCCGCTGGGTTTGGTCGCGGCTGATCCACACGATGCTGTCGCCGCACATAATCGCATCCACCGGATACGGCTGCTGCGCGAACGCCGCGGCGTCGGAGCTCGCGACGTGGGTGCCGGGGAAGTAATAGAAGCAGCGCTCGCCGCCCGGGTGGCTGTGGATCATGCCCACCGTCCCCCGCCAGCCCGCCGCCTCACACGTCTGACGCGGCAGGACGTGCGTCCGGGTGGCGTGAGCCGGATCGACGTCCGCGGGAGCGATGCGCTGCACGTTTACGACGGGCCCGCGGACCTGGCCGATCATGCAGCCCAGGAACTCAGTTGGGAGCGAGCCGTAGGCCAGCCGGAGATAGCGGCGCGCTTGGTCCGACACTACCAGGGCCCGGGTCGTCACGGACGCCGCGCCCGGCCCGCCGGCGGCGCCGAGTAACACCACGAGCAGGGCCGTCAGGCCCACGGCCGCCGCCGAAGTGTCGAGCTGTCGGCGCGTCATGGACGGGCCACGTACGGCATCAACACGCGTGGCTGCAGCCCGCTCGAGCCGAGGCACCACCACGCCCCGAGGACGCGGAGGCACCGCAGGTACGCGGGTTCGGGCAGCGTCAACGTGATCGCAGTGCGCATGGCGTGGTCTCCTCGTCATCCCGTTTCGCACGCCGCATGCCAAAGCCAGCGGGCGACGCGGCTACGCGCGCCAAGTTGCTGCGGGGTCGCGACTTTGATCGCGGGAGAGCCATCGCTGCTCGAGCGACCAGCGCCCGGATGGTGCGGAAGGTCCAACAGAACTGCGCGGAACCCGACAGGGGGTGAGAAAGCGTCGCAGGGGGTCGGTCTACGGAGCTCCCGAGGCAGGACTCGAACCTGCGACCCGTTGTTTCCAAAGCGCCGGATGCAAGTGCACGAAGGCGGAAGGCATCCCATGCAGAAGTCCGGAAACCGGC
>WNFE01000391.1_pt1 | contig 34597 bp, 36 predicted proteins | sample 5400451 | NCBI WGS metagenome assembly WNFE01 (sample SAMN13153344, study PRJNA577476) | soil metagenome | isolation source: 200 cm saprolite under Douglas fir tree site 2 hole 2 | place: USA:California | collected 2015-04-18
TCGCCCTGGACCTGCGCCGGCCCCAGGACTACTTCCAGCGCCTGTGGAACACCGGGTTCCGCGCCACCGACCTCGCCAGGGCCGCTGTCGACGAGCAAGCCGGCCCCGGTGACGACCCAGGCGTCTCAGACGGGCTAGAGACGACAGCGTGACGCCGGAACGCACGGCAGCCGCGATCCAGGCCCGCCGCCGCGCCACCGAACAGAAACTGCACCAAGTCCGCGACGCCATCACCTGGCTGCGGCGCAGCAAGACACCCGTCACTTATCCCGCCGTCGCCCGGCGAGCCGCGGTCTCCCGCGCCTTCCTCTACGACAACCCTGATGCCAGAGCGCTCATCGGCGAGGCCATCACGAAAGCCGCCGGGCTGCGGGCCCAGGCACTGGCCGGCGGCGACGCTCACCAGGAGGCGTCCTGGCGGGAGCGGGCGCTCAACGCCGAGGGCGCCCTTAAGGCTGCGCACGCCGAGATCCGCGCCCAGCGCGCCCGGATCGGGCAGCTTCTCGGGCAGATCCGCGACGCTGAAAGCGAACTCACCGAAGACGCCATCCAGCGAATCACCACCGAGAACACCACACTCAAGCAGCGCGTCCGCCAGCTCACTCAGGACAACAGGACGCTGGAAGAACGGCTGCAAGCCGCACGCTCCAACGTCCGCTTCGCCGACAGGCGCATCGCCCAGCTTGAGGCCCAGCTCACCGAGCATGCCTGCAAGCCATGAGGCAGGCCAGGCCTACGGCGGGATTCATGTCAAGTCAGGTCAGCGAGAGGGTTGATGATCCAGTGGTTGCTCCGCAGAACGCGGCCGGCGAAGGCTACGTCCCGCTCGCCAGCGAAGCTGAAGCCGAGGGAGCGGCAGATGCCGTTCGACGGAGCATTCGTGGTCGCCGGGAACGCCTGCACAAGCCCCCAGCGGCCATCGTCGCGAGCCAGCTCAAGCAGCATCCGGACGGCCCGCTTCCCGAGACCGCGGCCCTGGAACTCCGGCAGCACCATCCAGCCGATCTCAGACACCGGCCCGCCGCCGTCCTCGTCGTGGGACCACAATACGACCGATCCCGCCACCACCTCGGGCGCGGCCTCGTCGGGGACGATCATCTTGATCCAGTCGGTACCCGCCGCAGCCGCCGCGACATCGCGGGCGACTTTCTCCTCGATGCCCTCGCGGGGAAGCGGGCCGCCCAGTTCAGCCGTCATTACCGGGTCGCACCGCATCCGCACATAGGCGCCGGCATCGCCCAGCTCAACGTCCCGCAACCGCACCCGCCGCTCCTCTTCAGCCAGAGCTTCTGCTCCGCTCCGGTGGTCATCCCGGATGTCTTCCATCATCTACGGGCGCACCGACAAACGGCGCCCCTGGCGGGGTGGCAGCGGTGACGACTGGCAGCCGCGCGGCCCTGGCGTCACGTCGCAGACATGTCCGCGACGTGAAACAGCAGGTCACAGCACAAGTCGATCTTCAGAGGGTCGGAAAATTAGCGTTCGTCACCGATCCGGCCTATGGGTGGGCCGGGGAATGCCAGGCGCGGTTCGGCACCACCCGGTCCAGATCGTGCACGAGTGGAACACTGCGGTGCATGTCCAGGAGTATGAGGGTGAGCCCGCCAAGCGGGCCTTCACCCCTGGCGAGCTGCAGGCGTTCTTCGACTATGCCGACGAGCAGGTGGGCGTGATCCGGGGCCGGGGCCGGAAAGGGTGGCTGCCGGCGTTCCGCGACGCGGCCTTGTTCAAGACGGCGTACGCGTTCGGGCTGCGCCGCAACGAGACCCGGATGCTGGACGTAGCTGACTTCAGCGCCAACCCGCAGGGCCCGGAGTTCGGTGAGTACGGCGTGCTGGATGTCCGGTACGGCAAGGCGATGAAGGGGTCGGCGCCGAAGCGGCGCAGCGTGCTGGCGGTCTGGCCGTGGTCGGCCGGAATCATCGAGCAGTGGGTCTGCGAGGTCCGGCCGCTGCTGGCAGCTGAGGGAAATCCAGCGCTGTGGCCATCCGAGCGCGGCTCCCGGGTCGGCTTGCAGCGGCTGGACTCCCGGTTGTGCGCCTACCGGCGGGAGCTGGGCATGGACGAGGGGGTCGACTTCCACAGCCTGCGCCGCTCGTATGTGACGCACCTGATCGAGGATGGCTGGGATGCGTTTTTTGTCCAGTGCCAGGCCGGGCACGAGTCGGCCAGCACCACTGCCCTGTATACCTGCGTGTCCTCGGACTTCCGTACCCGCACGCTGCGGCGGGCGCTGGACCAGACCATCGGCGCGGCGCTGCCGGGTACCGGGAGCACGCGGTGACGGCCAGGCGCCAGGTCAGCTACCGGTGGCGGCTGCGGGAGCTGATGGCCGGGCGGGGCATGTTCACCACCGGTGAGCTGGTGCCGCTGCTGGCCGGGCGCGGGATAAAGCTGTCGGTCTCGCAGGTCCACCGGCTTGTCACCGGCACCCCGGAACGGCTGTCGCTTCCGGTGCTGGCCGCGCTGTGCGACATCCTTGATGTCACCCCGGCTGACCTGATCGTCACGAAGGCCGAGAACATCGACCTGCGCAAGACCGGCACAACCGGTGGCCCAAGTGCCGTGGAGCGCGCTGCTGCCATCCGGCCCAGGCGGGCGCAGATCCGGCCAGGGCCGGAGTGAACTCCCCGAAACCCACGCCAGAGCAGCACGAGCGGTGGCGGATGCGGGTCTGCGCCCGCTGCGGCAGGCGGGCGCCGGTATCGGCGAACTGGCCAGAGGGGCCGGTCTGCCGGACCTGCGTCGAGCGGGGACTGCGGATCCGCGGGCGCTGCACCGGGTGCGGGGCCGAGCGGCTGCTGCCCGGCCGCCGCGCGGACGGCACGCCGGCCTGCCGGGACTGCGCCGGCATCACCCGCGATTTCTCCTGCGACCGGTGCGGTTCCGAGGGCCGCCTGCACGCCGGGCGGCTGTGCTCCCGGTGCACCCTCTCAGACAAGCTGCGCGTGCTGCTCGACGACGGCTCCGGCACCATCAGCGAGGCGCTCACGCCGCTGGCCACCCATCTCACCGCGATGCCCAGCCCCCGCGCCGGCCTCGTGTGGCTGGCCAGCCCGCAAGTCCAGGCCCTGCTCACCGGCCTGGCCACCGGCCAGATCCCCCTCACCCACCAGGCGCTTGCCCAGCTGCCGAACTGGCGGACCGTCGCGCACCTGCGTGACCACCTCACGGCCAGCGGCGCCCTGCCCACCATCGACAAGCAGCTCCTGCACTTCGAGACCTGGCTGACCCTCCGGCTAGCCGGATCCGGCACCGGCCCCCGCGAAAGGCTCCTGCGCCAGTTCGCCACCTGGGACCTGCTCCCGCGGCTGCGGGCACGAGCCGCCCGCCGCCCGCTCACCCAGGCTTCCTGCCGGTTCGCCTGCGTGCAGTTCACCGCCGCCAGCGCCTTCCTTACCTGGGCTGACGGCAAAGGGCTTACGCTCGGAACCTGCAGCCAGGCTGATGTTGACGCATGGCATGCCACCCACGCTGAACACCACAGGCGCACCGTCCGCGGCTTCCTGGGCTGGGCGATGACCAACCAGCACATGCCACGCCTGGACATCCCCCTCCAGCAGGTCCTCAAAGGTGACCCGGTCTCCCAGCGCCAGCGCCTGGACCTGATCCGCCGGGCGGTCACCGACGACCGCATGCCACTGCGCACCAGGGTCGCGGCATGCCTGATGCTCCTGTACGCCCAGCCCGTCAGCCGCCTGATCCGGCTCACCACCGACGACGTCATCCAGCAGGACAGCGAGGTGCTCATCCGCCTCGGCGACCCGCCAGCGCCCGTGCCCGAGCCGTTCGCCGCCCTGCTCCTCGAACTGGCCGGCAACCAGCCCGGCACCACCACCGCCAGCACCCGGACCCGCTGGCTGTTCCCCGGCCAAAGCGCCGGGCAGCCGCTCGCCGCCGGCACCATGCTCGCTCACCTCCGCGCCCTCGGCTTCCTCACCGGACCGGCACGACTATCGGCCCTGCACCAGCTCGTGCTCCAGGCCCCCGCCCCCGTCATCGCCCAATCCCTCGGCTACCACGACCACACCACCACCCGCATCGCCGCCGAAGCCGCCAAGACCTGGAACCAATACGCGCCCGGCGACCACGCACAGTGACCCAAACGGCAAGGCCACCGGCGTATACGCACTGATCGGTTACGCGACTTCACCAGTATGTGGCTGAGGCTGGCGTCGGATGGCTCACGAACCCTGATCCTGGTCGGCGACGCAAGCCCCGATCCGCCACGGCGCATCGACCCAGTCGGTGACACCGATGGTGGCCGGGGCCTGCTGCTAGTGGAAGCGCTCAGCAGCGGCTGGGGCTGGTACGCCACCTGCGAGCGCGGAACCACCAAAACGGTCTGGGCCGAACTTCGCGCAAGCGGGACAGCATGAGCAGCACCCGGATACGCGGCGTGCAGGCCACACCCGAGACCACAGTAAGCGGTTGTCGGCGACGGGGCGGACGCGCGAGTCAGGATTGGCGAACGCGCGGTCATGCTTGTTTTCGGATGCCCCGGCAGGTCGACGTTGACCAAATCGAGGGAATGGGCGATGGCATAAGAACGGGGCTGCAGCCTGCGCGGCGCAGGTGGCACCTAATGACCGGTGGCGATCACGTGGGCGGATATCGCGCCGGCCCGGGCGCGGCCGAGTGGTGACCATGGAATTATCTGCCTATCAGCGGGCCGCTGGTGAGACAAGCCGGCTTCGGCTTAGCGGGCCGCACGGTGTTATCGCCCCGATGCTGGGCTTGGCTAGCGAGACCGGCTCGATTCTCAACGTGTACAAGAAGTACCTGCGTGACGGCATCGACCCGGCGGCGAACCGGGAGTTCTTGCGCCAAGAGCTGGGTGACCTGCTGTGGTATGCGGCGGCCGTGGCGACCGCCTCCGGTCTGGATCTGGACGACATCGCTGAGGCGAACTTGCGCCGCACCCGCGACCGCTACCCGCGCCAGTGGCCCGAATCACGAGGGGGAAACCTGCCGGTCCTGGATGCCGGCTACCCGGCGCATGAGCGGTTCCCGCGCCGACTTGTAGTGGCCTTCGCAGAGCGGGCGCTGACGTCGGGTTTTCATGCTATGTGCATGCTGGGTGAGAATGGCGGCGGTTATCTGGTGGCTGATCTCGATGGGCGGGAGCTGGGTTATAAGAAGGTGCTGTCGTTATGACGTCGGCCAACGCCAGTTTCCGAGAGGCGCTCAGGCGGCTGCACCAGGCGAAGGACGCCGCCTACCGTGATGCGTGGAAACGGCGGGGTGAGGTCATCTCGATCCTGGCCAACATCGCGCGCAAGGCTGGCCGGCTCGGATACGGCCTGGGCGGTGCACCGGCGGCCAGGGATGAATCCCGGCCGCCCGCCGGTCGGATGCCCCGCGTGCAGGCGCTTACCGATGCCCCTGTAACTCGTCGGCGCGCTCAGGCGTGACCGCCCGGACTTGCACATGGGCTACATCGCGACCTGCGTGGAAAGGCACGGCTGATGCGTGACGACGACTACGCCAAGCTGCTTGAGGACCTGGAGCATGAGTTGCTGTCCGGCGCCGGCCCGGCCGGGGTGCTCGGGCTCACCAGGGTGACTCTGCGGCTGCTGGCCTCACTGGCCCCAAGCGGCCTGAGCGCGGCCGTGGAGGCCATTTATGCGCCGCAGACGCTGGATGCCCGTCAGCCGCTGAGAGTGCCAGTGCGGCCATTCCCGGCGCTCAGCGAGGCGCAGCACGGCGTGCTGGTGGTCGCCGCCGATGAGGAGAAAGAAGACCTGCTTCGCGCGGCGCTGCCGTTCATCCAGGGCGCTCCGAAGGTCATCGTGGCCGGCTACGGGCACCTGGCCTTCCGCGACCCGCTCTTCGATGAGGAGCTGACTCAACTCCTGGTACCGTCGCTGGCCAACGGCTACCCGCTCTCGCTGGTCCACCTGTACCAGTGCCTGGCCAACGCGGCCCGGCTGGGCCTGCGCGGCGTGGTGGCCGAGTTCGGCATGTTCAAGGGCGGCACCACCATGTTCCTGTCACGGGTGATCAAGCGGCTCGGCGCTGGCTGGCCTGTGATCGGCTTCGACACCTTCGGCGGGTTCCCGCCGCGCCGCTCGCCGCTGGACATGTACGACCACCCCGATTGCGTCTTCACCGACCTGGCGGCGGTACGGCGCTATCTTGACGGCCAGGACATCGAGATCGTGGCCGGTGACATCACGCAGACGTGCAAGCGGCTGGAGGGCGAAGACCTGGTGCTGAGCTTCATCGACACCGACAACTACACCTCCGCCAGCGCCGCCCTGGACGTGGCGCGGGAGCGTACCGTGCCGGGCGGGGCGATCGTCTTCGACCACTTCACCGGCACCGGCCGGTTCCGCTACACCCTGGGCGAGCGCATAGCAGGCCGCGTGCTGCTGGACGATCCCCGGTACTTCCACCTGCACGGCACGGGAGTGTTCTACCGGCAGCCATCAGCACATGCGGACCGGGCAGTTAGCGGATGAGACGCCCGCCGGTGCCCCGGCCGCGGATCTATGACCTGTACTGGTATTTCGCCGCCGAGCGCCAGCGGATGTTCGAGCGCCGCGTCGCGGGCGAGCCGTGGCCGTGGACCGATGACCCGATCTTGCGGGAGTTCAAGTTCTGCAACGTCTACCGCGCCGCCGACCGGGTGTCGCAGTACATGATCCGTGATGTCTGCTATCACGACGAGCCGTGCTCCCCGGAGGACCGGCTGTTCCAGATCGTCGCCTTCCGCACCTTCAGCAAGACCGGGACCTGGCGGGCCGTGCATGACGTCCTCGGCCGCTACCCGGCCCTGGACGACCTGGCGGACGGCTCCTTTACCCATGCACTTGACGACGCGCGGACGCGCAACGGCGGCCTGTATACCGGGGCGTTCATCCTATGCGCCGCCGACGCCTACGGCCAGTCAGCCAAGCACCGCAACCATGTCGAGCTGTTCCGGCACATGTTCCTGCAAGACGGTCTCGGCGGGAAACTCCTGGAGGCCGGGTCGCTGCGCGAGGTGTACGACCTGCTGCACGGCTACCCGCTGATGGGCGATTTCATGTCCTACCAGACCACGATCGACCTGAACTACTCCGGGCTCATGGACTTCAGCGAGAACGAGTTCACCCAGGCCGGGCCGGGCGCGCTTCGCGGTATCAAGAAGGTGTTCGACAGTCCCGGCGACTATGCGCCTGCCGAGATCGCCCTGTGGATGACCGAGCGGCAGGAACAGGAGTTCATCCGGCTCGGCCTGCCCTTCGGCGGCTTGTGGGGACGGCCCCTGCACGCCATCGACTGCCAAGGGCTGTTCTGCGAGACCGACAAATACTGCCGCGAAGCCGCACCCGAGCTGGCCAGCGCTCGCAAGCGGATCAAGGCCCGGTTCACAGCCACCCCCGAGCCGATCCGGTTGTTCTTCCCCCCGAAATGGGGGATCAACTACAAGCTGCCTGCTGGGCCGGTGTACAGCGGGGCGCCAGCGCAGGAGCAGGCAACTCTGTTCTGAAATGGCGAGCGGCTAACCCCATCCGCCGCGCCAAGCAGCGGGAACGCGCCTCGTGGGCCGGCGGGGAATGTTCATGGAGGGTTTACCTGGTTGTGGGGGGATGGCCTTGGCGGGTGGGGGACGTGGGCTTCGCCAGGTCGGCATGGAGGCCGGCCCGCTAGGAGGTCCCGACCGATGACGCCGCAGCCTTCGCACCCGATGATTCACCGGCGTTCGCGCTGGCGCGCCCCGCTGCTGCTGGCGCTGACCGTGGTCACCGGCGGCTCGCTGATCGCCGCGACCAACGGCAGTGCATCGGAGCACGCCCCCGGCGCGTACTTCCGGCCCGGGAACCTGCTGGTGAGCGGGTCGGTGTACGAGCCGGCCGACATCAAGGCGGGGGTAACGGTCCTGCCGCCGGGCTGCGTGAGCGGCTGTGACGTGGCCAACAGCGACGGCGCGTATCCGCAAGTGTGGAACAACGACCTGGCCGACGCCAGTTTCGGCATAACGTCGCCGGCCTTCCTCGACCAGATCACCCCGTCCGGGCGCCTGGTGAGCACGCTGCAGGTTCCCGACGGATCGCGGCGCGGTTCCCGGCCGGGCGGAGACCATCTGGTGACGAGCTTCTCCTCGAAGTCCGAACTGGCCCTGAACCTGTCGGCCAACGGCCGGGACGTGACCTTCATGGGTTACCTCGCGCAGCCTGACGCGCTCGATGTCTCCAACTCGAACACCCCAGGTGTTGTCGACCCGACGAACCCGGTGACCGGCGCCTACTACCGGCTGGCCGCGCAGGTGGATCAGCAGGGCCGGTTCCGGTTCACCGAGACCAACGCCTACAGCGGCAACAACGGACGGGCCGCGATCCTCAACAACAGTGACGGCGCGAACGCGCTCTACACGGCCGGCAACGCCGGCAATGGCGGCAACCCCCAGCCCTCCGGCGTCATCATCGGCACCGGCGCGCAGATCATGACCCCGCGGGATGAACCCGAGCGCGCACAGCAGCCCGGCACCCCCACGCCGGTCGGCAGCTTCAACGTGACCGGGAACAACCTCGCCACCGGGCTGCCCTGGGCGCCTGCCACCGACGGCCTGCGCAACATCACCGGCCGGGTCAACCGGGACGGCACGGTCACGATCTGGGCCGTCACCTCCACGGTCAGCGGCAACGGCGACCAGGGTGCCGACCCCAACAAGCTCGTCGCGGTGACCGACAACCCGGCCACCGTCACGCCTCCGGCTGAGAGCTTCACCACCGTCCGCGCCGCCGGATTCGGCGAGGTCTTGCGCGGAGTGTCATTCACCCCGGGAACGGAGATAAACAGCCGCTGAGCGCCACGCGCGGCGACCCGACACCGCCATCCGGCCGCCAGGTGGGGCGGGGAATAATTGCGGCTCGCCGCCGATGTCATCCCAGACCTCGCCGCCGGTGTCATTCCCCGGCCTCGCCGTCGGCCGGGGAGTGGCCAAGCAAGCTGCGGGTCAGCGCCTGCCGCTGCTCGGAAAGCTCCTCGGCCGCGGCGGCGAGGTCGGCATCGGTGAGGGAGCGCACGTCGTCCGAGGCGCGGAACGCGGCCAGCACCGCCCGGCGCAGCAGTTCCTTGATAAATGACGCGGTGACGCCCTCGGTGGCCGCGATCACCGGCGCAAGGTCCGCCTCCAGTTCCAGCGTGCCCGCATACAGCCGCAGCAGGCGTTCCCGCGCCTGCTCATCCGGCTTGGGGATCTCCACGGCCAGATCCACCCGGCCGGGCCGGTCGACCAGCGCCCGCTCCAGCATCCCGGCCCGGTTGGTGGTCAGCACGAACGTGACATCGGCATCAGCGCCGATCCCGTCCATCGCCTCCAGCAGCGAGAACAGCAGCGGGCTACTGTCCGGGCCGAAGCTCCTGTCCTGGGCGACGAGGTCGACGTCCTCCAGGACCAGCATGGATGGCTGTAGCCGGCGGGCCAGCGCGGCGGCTGGCTCGATGAACCGCATCGCCTGCCCGGTCATCAAGATGACCGTGCAACCGCTCATCCGGCCCATCAGGTAGCGGACGGTGTGCGTCTTGCCCGTGCCGGGGAATCCGTGCAGCAGCAGCCCGCGCTTCAGGTGCTGCCCGACTGCCCGCAGCCGCTCCGCGTGGCTGGTGATGCTGATGACGTGGCGCTCGATCGAATCGAGCACCCCGGCCGGCAAGACGACCTGCTCGGCGCCGAGGTCCGGGCGCGGCAGGAAGCTGAGCAGCTCGTTGCCCCGGTGCTCGGACACGCCGAAGCTCAGCACCTTCCCGCGGAACACGTCGTGCACGCGCATCAGCCGCTCGATCTCACCACGGACCGCGACCGCCGCGATCCGCTGTGCGGCCAGGATTTCCATCCGGCACTCGGACGGGCCGAAACGGTCGGTGGCCCGCAGCCCGATGACAACCGGGCTGTCGTCGGGTGCGGTCGACAGCACCAGGCCGAACTGCACCACCTCCATCGCCTCGTCCGGCCCGATCGCGGCCGTGCCGTGGGTGACGGCCGAGATCTCATATCCAGGGCCGGGCCTGGTGATCATGGTGGCCAGATCCTCGTGGTCCCTGTTCATCCCGCTGAGGCCGAACCACTCGGCAGCGGGGGAGTGCTCGGCCAGGTAGGCGTCGATGCCGCGCTGAAGGTTGGCGTGTTCCCACAACGGGAAGCTCTCCTCGACGAACGCCATGTCCTTCAGCTCACAGCCGAGGTGCGCGCCGATCTTCGCCGCCACCGGTGTGTCCAGCCCGGCCTGCGTGGCCAGGTGATAGCTGGCTTCGAGCAGGTCCCGCAAGGCCATCGCCAGGCCGGTGGCGGTAGACACGTCGAATGGCGCTGTTCCGCCGCCCCGGCCCGAAGCAGCGTCACCGGAACGGTCGGCGGTATGGTCTGCGGGAGTCATGCCGACCAGGATGGCAGTGCCGCCAGCACGCGGGCAATTCAATTCACGCGCGCCGCGGCGAGAAGTACCCGACCACAACACGCTGGAAAATGAAACCGCCCTTCGGACCGAAAGGACTAGACAATGGCTGTGGCCATCGTCCTGGCGGCCGGCGCGGCGCTGCTTTCCGCCCTGGCGGTGGTGCTTCAGCGGGTGGCCATCGAGTCGGCCCCGGGCTCCAGCCTCAGTCCCCGGCTGATGACCCATGCGCTGAAGAAACGTGGCTGGCTGATCGGCTTCGGCCTCATGCTCGGCATGTTCGTCCTGCAGGCGTCGGCGCTCCGCGCCGGCCAGCTCAGCGTGGTCCAGCCGGTGCTCACCACGGAGCTGATCTTCCTGGTGGCCATCCTGGTGACGGGCTTTCACCGCACGGTCGGCTGGCGCGAGCCGCTGGGGATACTGGCCATCGTGGCCGGGCTGGCCGGCTTCTTCGCCTCCGCCTCACCCGCCATCGGCACGGGACAGCCAGACCGCAGGGCCTGGGTGGTGGTGTCGGTGGTGACCGTGGTGTGCGCGCTGGGCCTGGTGGCGTCGGGCCGCGCCGGTCCCCGCTGGTGGCGGGCCTCCGCGCTGGGGGCCGCCTCCGCCGTCCTGTTCGCCTACAACGCCGCCCTGACCAAGACCCTGACCGCGCTGCTGCGCGACGGCGGCTGGGCCCACGTGTTCGCGAGCTGGGAGCCGTACCTGCTCGCCCTCAGCGGCGCGTCGGGGTTGTTCCTGTTGCAGAGCGCGCTGCACGCGGGGCCGATCACCGCGTCGCGCACCGCCAACGTCATCATCAACCCGCTGGTCAGCATCGTGATCGGAATCACCGCCTTCAGTGAGCGGCTGCGCGCGGGGGCGGGATTCGTCACCCTCGCGTCCTGGCCATCGCGGTCCTGTGCGCCGGAGCCGTGGTGCTCATCCGCTCGCCCCTGGTGGCCGGCATGGGCGGGACGGCGAGCGACGAATACCTCGGCGCCGGCCCTCTCCCGCCTCCCGTGGTGTAAGCGGCACGGTCGAAGGCCGGTCTGAGCCCCGGCCATCGTCATCGGCATGCTCGTTCAGCGCGACGTCCCCGCAGTGCGGACATAGCGGAGCTTGTCACTATCTAGCGGGATAGCACGCTTACAAAGCCAACCCAAGAACACGATCCTTAACGCTTTCCTGGTAGCCGGTGCCGGACACTCAGAGGCGGTCGGCTAGCCAGGCGTGTACTTCCCCGACGCGGTGCTCCAGGAGGGTCAGGTGCCCGTCTTCATCGGTCAGCCTGGCCTCGACGCCGGGGATGTGCGCGGCGAGCCACTGGCCATGGCCGAACGGCACGAACTTGTCCTGCCTGCCGTGCAGCAGCAGCACCGGAACCGCTATCTGGGCCGGATCGAACCCCCACGGACCGGCCTGCGCGCAGCCGTCATCCCACCATCCCTGGCCACCGGGCGCGAGACCCTCGTGCATGGAGTACGCCAGGTACTCGGCCAACTCGCCGGCCAGGACCGCCGCATCGACCGGTGAAAGCAGCGACTCCAGTCCCTCGGCCAGGTCACCCGCCGACGCGGCCAGGAACTCCTCCCGGTCCTTCTCCAGCTTGACCCGGGCCGCGTCCTCGTCGGCGAGCAGCAGCCGGAAGTCATCGGCGTTCTCCTGGCCCATGCCGGCGAACCAGTCGAGCCCTTCCGCGCCGTAGGGGGCCGATGACGCCAGCGACGCGGCCGCCACGACAAGGTCAGGGAGCAGCGCCGCGCACGCCAGCACGTGCGGGCCGCCGCCCGAGATGCCCCACATCGCCAGCCTGTCGATCCCGAGCGCTGAGCAAATGGTCCGCACATCGCCGGCGCAGTCGGCGACGCTGCGCCCCGGGTGCGGTGCTGACCCGCCATAACCGGGCCGGTCATAGCTGATGAGCCGCAGGCCGCGATCGGCCGCATCGGCTACGTTGCGGCCATACAGGCGCCGGGAGTTCGGGGTGCCCATGTGAACCAGCACCGGGCGGCCATCAAGATCACCGGCCTCCTCGACCGCCAGCGTTCTGCCATCCGCGGTCCGGACCACCCGTTCCATGTCTGCCCCTCCACGAGCTCGCGGTCGGCCCGCGCGCGGGCCCTCCCCGAACGCTACGCGCCCCGGGACCAGCCCGTGAGCAAGGCCACCGGGCCCAAGGCCACCCGGCCGAAGGCCACCCGGCCGAAGGCCACCCGGTCCCGGCTCGTGGGGGACCGGTTCCGGCGGCGTCAGGGCGTTGTGGCCGGATGGCCTGTGGTCCGGCGGAACATGCGGTACCGCCGCCATGGCCGGTAGCCGGCGCGGGCGTAGAAGGATTCACGGACCGTCCAGCCGATATGGCAGGTGCGGGTGCCAGCATCACGCAAGATCTCCGAGGCGCGTGCCACCATGGCGGTGCCGATTCCCTGGCCTTGCCGGTGCGGTGCCACGCCCACGCACCCGATCGTCCCGGCGGCCGGACCGAGCAGGGGCAGGAACACGGTATCCGCGCCGGGACCTTCAAACAGCAGGGTTCCGGCGATCCCCCCCTCGCGATCCCGCGCGACCAGGATGTTCTGGTCACTGGGCTCGAACCAGCGCGCCCAGCTGGGGAAGGTGGACGACTCGAAGGCCAGGACCGCGCCGGATTCCGACCGGGTTGCCTGGGTGATGGTCACGCCCGCCTGAGTGGCGCGTTCGGATGCGCCGGCTGGTGGACGATAGTCATCCAGGTCCGCCACCAGGTCGAGGGTGTCATGGCGGGAATCCCAGCCGAGGGCAGCGAAGAAGCTGACCGCCGCGGGCAAGTCAAGCGGGACACCGGGCCAGATGTAACTGGTGCCGCCGCTCCCGGCGGCCACCTCACCGGTACCGGCCGCACTCAGCAGCCCCACCGCGGCGGTGACCAGCGCGGTGCCGATCCCGCGCCGCTGACACGCCGGAGCGACCAGCACGAGCGGGATGCTTCCCGCCATGTCCACGGCGGCAAAACCGACCAGCCCCATGCTCTGCACGGCGGCCAGCCCCGTGCCCTGCACGGCCACCAGTCCTTCGCGCAGCGCCATGACGCCACCCGGCAGCAGCGGCCAGGCCGGCGGCAGGGCGGCTCGCCAGAGTGCCTCAACCTGTTCCCGGTCAGTCGCCGGCTCGAACTGACGCAGCCACCACTGACTCGTCACGCCTGCCATCCTGCCACCGGCAGCGCAGCCGTCCATTGCCTGGCTAGCTGGCTGGCCAGCCCGAGCCGGAGCCAGGGACGCCGGTGTCAATCAGGGTCAGCCCGTCGGAGTCCCGCCAGAGATAGGCGTGCCCGACGGGGAAGCGCAGGAAATGCAGGCGCGGGGTCACCTCGACGACGTCCATGCGGCGACGGTAGGAACTCATGCCCGGAACCGCCAGCATCTACGCTGCCCGCGAATCCGCCCTGCGCGTAATGGTCAGCGTCGGGGACGGGGTGGGCAGTGCGCTGAGCAGCGTGCCGGTGATTCGGGCCGGTCATCCGCCTGTCACCCGTCGGTTAGGGGACAACGGTGACGGGCCAGCGGCTGGCGCGCACGAGATGGACCGCGAGCGAGCCGACGAAACGGTGACCAGCCGAGGTTGAGGCGCCGACAATCACCGCATCGGCCCGCAGTTCGTCGGCCAGCCGGACGATTTCGGTGAAGGGATTGCCGTAACGCTCGATGACTTCGGCCCGGATCCCGCGCTCGGCGCCCTGGGTCTCGACGGCCTGCCGCAGTTCCCGTGCGATTTCATCTTGTGCTTCCTGCACGGAGGTGACCGCGCCGCCGCCAATTCCCGCCACCGCGCTGAAAGTGCGCACATACAGGCAGACCAGCCGGGCGTTCTGCCGTCGCGCCATTCCCGCCGCGTAGGCGCCAGCGCGCATCGAGGTGTCCGAGCCGTCTATGGCCACCAGCACCACTGTCGGCCCGTCCGAGGGCTGATCGCTCACCTGCCAAATGTACCCATCAGTCAGCCGGGTCTGAGGGCCTCGGAGAGGTCGATTTACGCGGTGCCTTCCTGGGGTGGTTCGGTGCCCCGCTGGCCCAGAAGACCACGAAGACGCTCCACCTCGTCGTTCAGCCGGCGGAGCCCCTCGGCCAGGGATGGAAGGTCCTGGTGCGCGGTGGCCCACTTCTCCTGACGAGAGGCTTTCTCGCCGAGCAACTGCCGCCCTTCTCAGCCTCGTCCGTGCTGTGCCGGTTCACGTCAAGGTACGTCGCGTCTGAAAGATGTCAAGTTATGTCGCAAGTTCGGTGTCGCCCCGTTCCGGAGATGCAGGGATCTTCCGCGTGTTCCCGGTCTGGCCACGCCGGTTGCATCCAGTGGAAGGATGGGAGCCGTGATCGGACGCCTGCACCATGTGATCGTGGACTGCCCCGACCCAGCGGCGCTCGCGACGTTCTACGCCGAGCTTCTCGGCCTCCCCGTCACCTGGCAAGAAGACGACTTCGCGGTCGTCTCGAGGGACGACACGTCCTCGGGTATCGGATTCCAGCTCGCGCCCGGCCTCCAGGCACCGGACTGGCCCGACCCCAGCCGGCCGCAGCAGATCCACTTCGACGTCATGGTCGATGACGTCGAAGCGGCCGAACCACGCGTCCTGGCCCTGGGTGCCCGGCGGCTTGCGGGCGAAGACGGCGGATCACGGGTATACGCGGACCCGGCCGGACACCCTTTCTGTCTCATACCCCGGCCGGCCTGGGCTGCGCCCATAGGCGGCTCGCCAGGCCAGTGAGCGAGCCGAAGAGGCGCGGCGTTGCCTGGACTGAGGAGCGAGGCACGAGCGACGAGGGAAGGCGACGCCTAAAGGCGCCCCGCAGGCGAGCGGGAGGCGGAGCATGAGCGCCCCCGGTGGCTGACGGGTGATCCGGGTCCCGGCCGATCCCGGTCGCGGGAGGCTTGCCGTTCTATGCGGAGCCCGGCCGCGCGGTGGTCTGGCCGACCTCGATGAGGTGGCCGTCCGGGTCGCGGATGTAGGCGCGGATTTCGCGGTCGTGGTCCTTGGGCTCGGTCAGGAACTCAGCGCCTTTCGCTGACCACTCCGCGTATACCTTGGCGATGTCCGCGACCCTGATGTTGAGAAACGCGCTCGTGTGGCTCGGGTCGGCCGGTGGCGTGAGCGTCACGCCCGGCTTGTCATCTGTCGGGCCGCCGCCCACGTTGAGGATGAGCCAGCTGTTGGCCATCTTCATGATGACCGGGTCGCGTTCCACCAGGACCTTCGCCCCGAACACCGACTCATAGAAGTCACGGGACCGGTCCTGGTCGGAGACCACAAGGAAGTGGGTGACCACGAAACCGGTCGCCGGGTCGGGGAAGTCATCCGGGCTCATCTGAACCTCCGTAGCAGTGGGTGAGCGCCGCCGGCGCCGATCACGGCGACGGGCGGCGCACGCACTTCCTGCTTACTCCTATCGCGCCAAGACGGCTATCGCGCCAAGGCGGCTATCGCGCCAAGGCGGCCCAGTCGGGGCGCGAGCGGCTCGCCGAGGGCGCGGCCGGGTCCGGGGCGGGACTGAGCCCGGGGACGCGGCTGGGCTGCCCGCGGTAGGTGCCCGGCGCGATTCCGAACGTGCGCTTGAAGGCCTTGCCGAAGGAGAATTCGCTCCCGTAGCCGGCTCGCGTCGCGATCGCGGCGAGCGGCGCGTCGGTCGTGTGCAGTAGGGCGGCGGCGTGCGCCAGGCGTGTGCGGGTGACGTAGCGCCTGGGTGACTCGCCGACGAGCTCGCGGAAACGCGCCGAGAACGCTGATCGTGAGAGCGTGACCTCGGCCGCGAGGTCGCCGACGGTCCACGCGCGTTCGCGCTGGCGATGGATGAGCTCGACCGCGGCGGCGATCTGCGGGTCGCGCAGCGCGAGAGCGCCGGCGCCGTCGGAGAACCCGAGCCCGGCGAGCGCCGTGCGCAGCGCCTGGGTGAGGAGCGCATCGGCGAGTCGGCTGACGACCTCGTCCGCGCCCGGCGCGTCAGAGGCGGTCTCCGCGGTGAGCAGCGCCAGGGTCGCGGCCAGCCACGGGACGGGGCGCCCGGCGGTCCCGCGGATGTGCAGCACGGCCGGGAGGGCCCGCAGGATCGGGTGTGCGCCGCCTTCGAGCGCGAAACCGCCGCACAGCAGCCCAGTACGGGTACCACCGCCGCCGTGGTTCAGGCGGCGCCGCTCGCCCGGAGGCGCGGCGGCCAGGATGTCCTCCAGTTCGGTGACGGGGGTGGCCGGGTCATCGCGCATCCAGTGCCTGGGCCCGCCCGGCAGGACGATGAGGTCTCCGGCCTCCAGCGCGAGCTGGGTTGGCTCGCCATCGACCTGGAGCCAGCCGCCGCCCGAGGTGACGACGTGGAAGGCCGGATTGCCGTGCGCCTGGACGCCGAAGCCCCACGGGGCGCTCAGCAGCGAGCGGCAGTAGACGGTGCTGCGGATCCTGATGACGCGCAGCACCTGGCTGATGGGATCAGCCGGGCTGAAATCGTTCAGCAGATCCAAGGGGCATTCGCCTTCGCGTCAGCGTAACCAGACGCGACGATACCGGCTCCCGCGCCGGGGCGGTGCCCGGGCCGGCGCCGGCGTGGCGATTGGGACAAAGATCGTGGACGCCCGGCCATTCCGGGTTGCGTGCCCGCGACCGTAGTTTCGTGGCGATACGACAACCAACCGCAGGAGGCAGCATGCCCGGCGCAGCAAACGTGGCGGAGGAGTTCTTCGACGCGTGGACGAGCAAGGACTACGAGCGGGCCCGCGCGCTCGTGCACGACGACGTCTCGTTCGTGGGCCCCATCGACAGCTTCGCCGACGCGGACTCCTACCTCGCCTCGCTGCAGCAACTCAGTCAGATCGTCACCGGCGCCGACAAGCGGAAGGTGTTCGTCGACGGCGACGACGTGTGCGTCATCTACGACCTCAAGACCGCGCCTGTCCCCAGGACGCCGACGTGCGAGTGGTACCGGGTCCGCGACGGGAAGGTGGCCTCGGTCGTGGTCATCTTCGACGCAAGGCCGTTCGCGGCGATGTTCGAAGGGCACGGCGACTAAACAACGACGGAGCCGCTGGCCACGGTGAGGGTGCGCACTAGCCACCGTGGCTTCCCGGGCGCTTTACCTCGGCGGCGGGCGGCGGATTCTGGCCGCGAAGAGGTCGCGGAGGCTCACCACGCCGCAGATCATCCGGCCTTCTACGACCGGGAGGTGGCGGAATCCGTTCAGGAGCATGATCTGGGCCGCGTCTTCGACGGACGTGTCTGGGCTGGCCGATTGCGGATCGGGGGTCATCCATGTCGACACCAAGGATGCTGAGAGGTCCTCACCGGACGCGGCGGCCCGCAAGACATCGCGCTCGGTGAGGATTCCGGCGACGAATGGTCCCTGCATGACGACGGCCGAGCCCACGTTCTCCTCCACCATGCACGCGGCCGCCGCGGCCACCACTGTGTCCGGCGTCGTCATTGCCACCCGCCTGTTCATGAGATCCCGGAGCACCCTCACGGCTGTCGTACCGGGGTATCGCAGGCCCTCAGTCACTGCCCCCCACCTCATCCAGTTCGGAGTCGCGGTGCGGAGTGCCCGGCCCGGCCAGCTCCTCGGAGAGCATCCTCCACAGCGAGCCGGCCCACGCCGACAGGCCGGGCCACTTCTTCCAGAAGACCTGGAGGGTCGTCTCGTCGAATTCGGCATGGGCACGCTGAGGGGTGATGGCATCCCTGATTTCCTCAAGACCTTGAATCAAGTCGAGGAACTGTCCGGCGTCATCATCCATGGAATCACCCTTCGCGCGAGTGTAAGCCGGCAGCCACTGCAAAGGCGAGAGCCGGCGTCCTGGGCAACCGTGTCGCCAGTCTGGCAGGTTCTTGCGCACAGGGGCCTGACCAGGCAATATGATGCGGTTTCTGGCCATTGGCCGCCGCTCCGAGGCGCCCACGCCGACCGCGTCCCCCCAGTCGTGCTGAGCGATCCTCAGCACGATCGGGCGGCCGCCGGTTTCCGCCGCGAGCACCTCCGGGGATGCGCGGCTGGTCGTTGCGGCCAAGGGTCGCTGTGGCTAAAGGTCACGGTTCCGGTGAGCCGTAGCCGCCGCCGCCGGGGGTTATCAGGACGAGCATGTCCCCCGGGCCGACCGGCTTGGAATCGCATCCCCGCATGCTGGTGGTCGACCCGTCCGGGTGCTCGATCCAGTGCCGCCCGAGCGCACCAGGTTCACCGCCTGCCATCCCGTAGGCCGGTACCCGCCGGTGGCCGCTCAGCATGGTCACCGTCATCGGTTCGAGGAAGCGGATGCGGCGGCGCCCGCCGTTGCCGCCGGGCCAGCGCCCGGCGCCACCGCTGCCCGGCTGGATCTCGTGGCTCTCCAGGCGCACCGGGTACCGCCACTCCAGCACCTCGGGGTCGGTGAGGCGCGAGTTGGTCATGTGGGTCTGCACGACGTCGGTTCCGGCGAAGCCGTCTCCGGCGCCGGACCCGCTCGCGACCGTCTCGTAGTACTGGTGCGTGTCGTTGCCAAAGGTCAGGTTGTTCATGGTTCCCGATCCCTCGGCCATCACCCCGAGCGCCGCGTATAGCGCCCCGGTGACGGCTTGCGAGGTTTCCACGTTGCCTGCCACCACGGCCGCCGGGTATTCGGGGGACAGCATCGAGCCGGGGGGGATGATCACATGCAGGGGCTTGAGGCATCCGGAGTTCAGTGGGATCTCGTCGTTGACGAGGGTCCGGAAGACATACAGCACGGCTGCCATCGCCACCGATGACGGCGCGTTGAAATTGTTCGGCAGCTGCGCCGACGTCCCGGTGAAATCGATCTCCGCGGTGCGGCTCGCCCGGTCCACCCGGATCGTCACCTTGATCACGGCGCCGTTGTCGAGCTCGTAGGTGTACGAGCCGTCCTGGAGGACGGAGATTACCCGGCGCACCGACTCCTCGGCGTTGTCCTGCACGTGGCCCATGTAGGCGCGGATCACGTCGAGGCCGTAGTGGTCGACCATGGCGTGCAGCTCCTGGACGCCCTTCTCGTTGGCGGCGATCTGAGCGCGCAGGTCCGCGATGTTGTCGGCCGGGTTACGCGACGGATACGGCGCGTTGCGAAGCACCTCGGAGGTCTCCGCCTCCCGCAGCGCGCTCTTCTCGACCAGGAGCCAGTTGCGGATGAGGACACCCTCCTCCTCGATACGGGTGCTGAACGCCGGCATGGAGCCCGGGGTGATACCGCCGATCTCGGCGTGGTGGCCGCGGGAAGCCACGTAGAAGAGGATCTCGCTGTCGCCGGAGAACACCGGGGTGATGACGGTGATATCGGGCAGGTGGGTCCCGCCGTGGTAGGGGTCATTGAGCACGTAGACGTCACCCGGCTTCATCTCGCCGGCCCGGTCCTTGATGACTTCTTTGACGCTCTCGCCCATGGAGCCGAGGTGCACCGGGATGTGCGGGGCGTTGACGATGAGGTTGCCCTCAACGTCGAAGATCGCGCAGGAGAAGTCCAGGCGCTCCTTGACGTTGACCGAGTGCGCCGTGCTCTGCAGCCGGTAGCCCATCTGCTCCGCAATTGACATGAACAGGTTGTTGAAGATCTCCAGCCTGACCGGGTCGACTTCGGTGCTTATCACCTGCCGCTCCGGGGCGGCGCCGACGCGGTTCAGCAGCAGGTAGTCCAGGGTGTTCAGGGTCGCCTTCCAGCCGGGCTCGACGACCGTGGTGGCGTTGGCCTCGGCGATGATCGCCGGCCCCTCGACGGCGTCGCCGTGACGCAGTTCCTCGCGGCGGTACAGGTTCACCTCGGTCCAGGCACCGCCGGCGAAGACCCGCGCCCGTGCTGACCGCACGCTCGGGCCAGGCACGGGCGGGCCAGGCACGGGCGGGCCAGGCACGGGCGGGCCAGGCACGGGCGGGCCAGGCACGGGCGGGCCAGGCACGGGCGGCTGCGGTGCCCGGCCTTCCGTCACGGGCTCGGAGGCGCCGATGAGTTCGACCGAGACGGCCTCCACCGTGATCGGCTTGTCTCGCATCAGGAAGGAGAAGCGCCGCTGGTAGCTTTCCTCGAAGGCCTTCGTCATGGCCTCGGGCGTCCCCGCCGGGACCAGGAGCGCCGTATCGGTGGCGTCATAGCGCAGGTGAACCCGGCGCACTGCGCGGATTCGCTCGGGGGCGACGCCCTGGCCGGTCAGCTCGGCCCGCGCTTCCGATTCCAGGCGGTCAAGCGCCTCTTCCAGCTCCGGCCCGAGCTGGCCGCTCAGCGGTGCCTCCACCGCCGACTCCCGCATCGCGGTGATGTCCGCCAGCCCGATGCCGTACGCCGAGAGCACCCCGGCGTAGGGATGGATCAGGATCCGCGTCATGCCCAGGGCATCGGCGACCGCGCAGGCGTGCTGGCCACCGGCCCCGCCGAAGGTCGCGAGCACGTATTCGGTCACGTCGTAGCCGCGCTGCACGGAGATTTTCTTGATCGCGTTCGTCATGTTCGCCACCGCGATCTCGAGGAAGCCGGCGGCCACTTCCTCGGGGCTTCGGCCATCACCGATCTCGGCGGCCATCGCGGCGAATTGATCGCGCACCGCATCCGCGTCGAGCGGCTGATCACCGCTGACGCCGAACACATGCGGGAAGTAGCCCGGCTGGATGCGGCCGAGCATGACGTTGGCATCGGTCACGGTGAGCGGGCCGCCGCGGCGGTAGGCGGCCGGCCCGGGATTCGCGCCCGCCGAGTCCGGGCCGACCCGGTAGCGCCCGCCGTCGAAATGCAGGATCGACCCGCCGCCGGCCGCGACGGTGTGGATGCTCAGCATGGGAGCCCGCATGCGAAAGCCGGCCACCTGGGTCTCGTATTGCCGTTCGTACTCGCCGGCGTAGTGCGAGACGTCGGTGGAGGTCCCCCCCATGTCGAAACCGATGACCCGGTTGAATCCGGCCGCTGTCGAGGTCCGGGCCATGCCGACGATGCCGCCTGCCGGGCCGGACAGTATCGAGTCCTTGCCCCGGAAGGTCCGGGCGTCGGTAAGCCCCCCGCTGGACTGCATGAACAGCAACTGCACACCGTTCAGCTCATCCGTCACCCGGTCCACATAGCGGTTGAGGATGGGGGAGAGATACGCGTCGGCGACAGTCGTGTCGCCCCGCGAGACCAGTTTCATCAGCGGGCTGGTCTCATGAGACTCCGACACCTGGGTGAAGCCGATCCGGCGGGCGATCCCCCCGATCCGCTGTTCGTGGGCGGGGAAGCGATAGCCGTGCAGGCACACGATCGCCACCGACCGGAAGCCGTTGTCGTAGGCCGCCCGCAGCGACCGGCCCACGTCCTGTTCGTCGAGGGGGATAAGTACCTCGCCGTGCGCCGCTACCCGCTCGCTGGCCTCGATCACCTGGGAGTACAGCAGTTCGGGCAGCACGATCTGCCGGTCGAACAGGCGCGGCCGGTTCTGGTATGCGATGCGCAGCGCGTCACGGAAGCCGCGGGTGATGACCAGCACGGTCGGCTCGCCCTTGCGCTCAAGCAGGGCGTTGGTCGCGACGGTGGTGCCCAGCCGGACAGCCTCGATCAGCGCGGTTGGGATCGGCTCGCCGTCGGCGACCCGGAGCAGGTGCCTGATCGCCGCCACGGCCGGGTCCGGGTAACGCCCCGGGTTCTCCGACAGCAGCTTGTGGGTGATGACGGTGCCATCCGGCCGCCGGGCCACCACGTCGGTGAACGTGCCGCCCCGATCGATCCAGAACTGCCAGCGCTGGTTCATGAACTGCTTACCGCCTTAACGACAGGGCCCTCCGCATCGTCGAGGTATACCGCGAGTTCCGCCCGTGCATCGTTCAGTCTTCCTTTGGCGATGTGATCGTGAATCGTGCGGTTGCGCGCCAGGAACGAGCCATGGAAGGCGGCCGGATCGGAAACAGCGAGAAAGCCCAGCCGAAGCTCGGTCATCAGCCGGCGGAAGACTTCCGAGATCCGAGCACTGTGGTGGAAATCGACTATCACCGCATGAAATTTCAGATTGGCCGTCCCGACCTCCACCCATAGTTCGTCCTTGGCCGCCGCCTCGGCCTGCACGACCATTGCGCCCAGTTCTGTGATATCAAGCTGATGCTGGCTCTCGATGGCCAGGTCGAGTGCGGAGAGCTCGAACATGCGGCGCAGTTTGTAGATGTCGCGGACATCGTCGGCGGTAAGCTCCCGCACGATTACGCCCTTGTGTGCCTCGTGGGTGAGCAAGTGCTCGCCGGTCAGCGTCCGGAATGCCTCCCGGACGGTGTTTCGCGAGACCTGGAGCGCCGCCGACAGCGCCGCTTCGGGCAGCGCCGTGCCCGGCGCGAACCTGCCCTCGAAGATGTTCTCCCTGATCACGTCGGCCGCTCGCTCCGAAGCGGTCGGCAGAGGCTGGAGGGACGGGAGGTCGGACATGTCCCCTCGCAGACCCGGCCCGAAGCTCTTGACCACCGCGCTCCTTTGCTGAACACTTGGTCTTGTTGAACAATCGACTGTAGGTCGTTGGAAGACCACAGTGAACCGCCGACTTCTGACTGCAAGGCAGTCTAGGTCACGTTCGCAGGCCGGCACCAGGCCAGGAGGACAGATCATGACCGCAGAGGCCGCCACGCGGGACGCCGCATCAGCCCACGATGCTCAGGCGACGGAGGAGGAGGCTGCGGCGACGCAGATCGTCACTGGCCTGGCGCAGGCCGCGCGCGACGCCGCGGGGTCCCTCTTCACGGCGCCGGACGATGCCTTAGACGAGTCGCTGAGAACCATGGCCCGCCGCTTGCGTGAAGCGGCGGCGCCGGTACTGATGGCCAATGAGGAAGACCTCCGGGCCGCCAGTGCCGCGGGCATGTCAGGAGCCCTGCTCGATCGGCTGCGCCTGGTCGGAGCGGCGTTTTGGCCCTTGAGTTCATGGCGACCGGGCGTCCGGGCAGACAACCTTGGCATCGGGTTCCGGTCTGCAGCACTGACGAATGCTCGCCCTGGTTGCGGCAGAAGCGGGTGACGGCGACCTGCCCGTGACGCGTCGGTCAGTCCCCGGTCGCGCCGTCGAGTCGTTCGCGCAGGAGATCCGCGTGGCCGTTGTGCCTTGCGTATTCCTCGATCATGTGGAGGTAGACCCAGCGCAAGTTCATGTCGACCTTTCGGCCCGAATGGAAGAAGGTCTCGTCCAGAGCCCGGCCCCTGGCGGCTTCCCGGGCAAGTTCAATCTCCCGCCCGAAGGTGGCGAAGTCCTGCTCCGCATCGGCTTCATCGACGTGATCGAACTCCCCGTCGGGATCAGCCTCGCTGGAGTAGAGGACGCCCACGTCCTCTCCCGCGACGCGGCGGCGAAACCACACGCGCTCGACGTCGGCCATGTGACGGACGAGCCCAAGCAGCGACAGGCTCGACGGGTCAGCCGTCCGTTGCCGGAGCTGTCCGGCAGTCAGGCCACTGCACTTGCTCAACAGCGTCTGGCGGTGAAAATCCAGCCACGCCTCCAGCATCTGCCGCTCACCGGCGATGTGAGGCGGGTCGTGACGGACGATCTGCGGCGCTCTCCACGGCATGCGCCCAGCATGCAGGTTCGTGACCTGATGACCAACTCGATTGGAACTTCGCCGTCGACTATCGGGCAGGGCCGCCTGTCCCATCGCTCCCGTCGGGGCTACGACAGTGCACCTGGCCGGGCTGTCAGTCTTGTGCAGGACCCGGTGGCCCTGCGGTCACGATGCTGCGGGCGTTTCTGCTTGTCACCGGCGACCCGGCGCGGGCGGGCGGGCCCGGGGATTGGGTCAGTCGGCGAGCAGGTGACGGAGGTAGGAGTCTGGCTCGGTCAGGAAACGGCGCCACGCGCTGACGAGGTGGAGTTCTTCCCACCGGGCGGCGCGGATGCCCCAGTCACCTAGTTCGAGGATGCTGGCGCCGGGGAGGGCGGCGACGATGGGTGAATGGGTGGCGACGACGGCCTGGGAGCCGGCCTGGGCGAGGTCATGGAGCAGGGCGACCAGGCCGAGGCAGGCGGTGAAGGACAGCGGGGCGTCGGGTTCGTCCATGAGGTAAAAGCCCGGCTTATTCACCCTGGTGCGCAGTATCTCCAGGAAGCCCTCTCCATGGCTGAGCTCATGGAACCGCTCCTGGTGCCGGCCGGGGTTGTCTTCCAGGTAGCTGTAGAGCGTGTGCATGGTGTCCGCGCGCAGGAAATAGGACCAGCGGGGCCGGACGGGTCCGCGCTCGACGATCAAGTACGCGCCCAGCCCTGGCTCGCTGTCCCTGGTCCGGAAGAGCTTCGCCATGGCTGACCCGCCCTGTGGGTTGAGGCCGCAGGCTTCCGCGAGTATCTCCACAACGGTGGACTTGCCGGAGCCGTTCTCGCCCACCAATACCGTCAGGCCGGGGGGCAACTCCAGGCCCTCGCACAGCATCTGTTCGACTGCCGGGACCGTCGCGGGCCATTTGGAGGTATCGACCGGAGCGCCCGGATCGTGGCGGATCAAGCGGATCGCGCGACCGTCCGCCTGCCATCCCGGACTGCCGCCACTGGCCACCCGTCAATCATGCCGCGCCGGCCTGGCAAGCCAGAAAGTCACCCTGCCAGCTAGCGGCCCTGCTGGGGCTCCAGGAGGCTAAGGATGTGCGTGGGGGTGGCCAGGGTGTGGTGGCAGATGGCCTCGACGAACGCGGCGGTGATCGGGTCCGGACGCACGCGGGTGTAGGCCGACAGCATGCGCCGCACCGGCGGATCGGGGCGCCGGAGCACGCCGTCGAAGGCCGGCGGGACGACATTGCCGGGCAAGAGGGTGATGCCCAGGCCCGCGCGAGCAAGGTTCAGCGCGGACGGGCCCTGTTCGGTGCGCACTGCGGCACGTGGCGCGAAGCCCGCGTCGCCGCAGGCGGCCTCCAGGACGTCGGCCAGGCCGCTCGGGGGAGTGAAGTGAACCCAGTTGTGGTCGGCCAGGTCGGCGAGGCTTACGCCCGACCCGGTACCCGGTAGCTGCACGTCGGGAGCTGCCGCGATGACGAACTCCTCGGCTCCGATTTCCCGCACCGGTCCGTCCCAGGCGGGCGGGGTGGGGCCGACGGCAACGTCGGCCTGCCCGGCCTCCATGGCGGCGATCAGGTCGTTGGTGTGCCGGAACTCCACGAGCCGTACCTGCACGTCCGGGTACTTGCGGCGCCAGGTCCGCAGCGCGGCCGGCAGCACGCCCACGCTGATCGAGTACAGCGTCCCGACGTGTAGTTCGCCGGCGTCGACGCCGGAGGCGCGCATCGCCGAGGTGGACGCCCGCTCGGCGTGCGCCAGGCTAGCCCGCGCGTGCGGTAGCGCGGTGCGGCCAGCGGGGGTCAGGCGCACCCCGCGGGGCAGGCGCTCGAGCAGCGGCCCGCGCAGCTGCCGCTCGAGCGTCTGGATCTGGTGCGAAAGCCCCGGCTGGCTGACATGCAGGCGGGCGGCGGCCGCGGTGAACGAGCCCTCGTCCACCACGGCGACGAAGTATTCGAGCTGGCGAAGAGATACTGACATGCACGCAGGTTATCGTTCTTAGAAGATCTATTTGTTGGACATATATCAGCGACGGCGGCAGGCTTTCTGCCATGACTTCTTCCCACGCCACGCACCCACCGGCGCAGTCCGGCCCAGACCCGTACGCCTACCTGCCCCAGGTGCCCTCGTTCCAGCTGACAAGCGGCTCGGTCACGAACGGACAGCCCCTGCCCCTCGAGCAGTTGTCGAAGATGTTCGGGGTGCCCGGCGGCCAGGACCTCTCGCCGCAGTTGTCGTGGTCGGGCTTTCCCGCCGAAACCGAGAGCTTCGTCGTCTCGATGTACGACCCGCAGGCACCGACCGGGAGCGGCTTTTGGCACTGGGTCGTGGCCGACATCCCGGCCAGCACCACCTCGTTGTCCGCCGGCGCCGGAGCGTCCGACGCTGCGCATCTTCCCAGCGGTGCATTCCAGCTTGCCGGGGATGCAGGCGCGCACCAGTACGTCGGCGGAGCGCCGCCGGCCGGCTCGGGAGTGCATGAATACTTCCTTACCGTCACTGCGCTTAACGTGGCCAAGACCGGACTCGACGAGAACGCGAGCGCGGCCTACCTCGGATTCACCATCGCCGGGCACACCCTCGCCCGCGCGACGCTGATCTGGCCGACGCCCGCTTCGGCCGCCTAACGGCCCGCGACGTCGGCCAACCCAGACCTTCCACAGCTAGATCTTCCACAGCTAGATCTTCCACAGCTAGGAGGTAAGACGGTGCGGAATCTGCGCATGCTGTGCCTGCACGGCTACCACGGCACCGGCGCGATCCTGCGCCGCCAGATGGCACCGCTGGCCGCCGCGATCCCCTCGAATGTCGAGCTCGTGTATGTCGACGCGCCCTCCCTGTCTTCGGGCGACTTCGGGTGGTGGCACGACGGGTTCCGCGGATGGGAGCGCACGCGTGACTGGGCCGTCGAGTTGCTGCGCACCGCGCCGCGCATCGACGGGATCTTCGGTTTCAGCCAGGGCGCCGCCCTGACCGGGCTGCTGGCCGCGCTGCGCGACAGCCGCCCCTCGCCGCTGCAGTTCGAGTTCGCCATCATGGTCGGCGGGTTCACCAGCACCATGCCGCAGCACGCCGAGCTGTTTCGGCACAAGCTCACGGTCCCCTCCGTCCACGTGACCGGCCGTGCCGACGTCAGCGTGCCCAGGCGCGACTCGCTGCTGCTCGCCGACCGGTTCGCGGACCCGCTGGTCATCGAGCACCCCGGCGGCCACGTCATTCCCGCCGGCAGCGCCGTGACCGCGCCGATCGCCGACTTCCTAGCCGGGTTCTCCGGCCGCGTGAAGGCCGCCTCGGCGCTCGATGGGTCCCGGAGCGGCCGGTGAACGAGGGGAGCACAGAACCGGCCGGCCCCTGACCGTGGTGGGCGGGTCAGGGGTCGGCCGGGATGGAGCGGAACGCTAGCCGACGGTTGTCTCGACCAGGGTTGCGGTGGGGGTTGTGCCCCCGGTGGAGAATCCAACCGCCCGCAAGGGCCCGCCCGGAGCGGTCTGGGCGAGGGAGTTCAGCACGTTGGAACCGGGTCCCGGGTTGGCGCTGGGCACGATCTGCCAGGTGGTTCCGTTCCAGTGCTCGGCGAGGGTCTGGTTGACCGAGAAGTTCTGCAGGGTGCTGCCCACGGCCCAGACGTCGGTGCCGCCGATGGCGCTGACGCTGCTGAGGACGTCCTGGGCGTTGTTCGCTGTGACGGACGGGCTGGGAACGAGGGTCCAGGCAGTCCCGTTCCAGTGCTCGGTGACGGTCTGGTTCAGGTTCTGCTCGCCAACCGCCCACGCATCGGTGCTGCTGATCACCGCGACGGAGTTCAGGCTGCTGTCGTAGCCGCTCACCGGCTGCGGGACCTGGCTCCACGCGGTGCCGTCCCAGTGCTCGATGACGGGGGTGGGGTGTCGGCCGACCCGGCCCACCGCCCACACGTCGCTGGGTGAGGCGGCGGCGACGCCGGTCAGGAAACCGGAGCCCGTAGCCGCGATCGGCGCGCCCGGGACGACGCTCCAGGCCGTCCCGTTCCAGTGCTCGATCAGCGGCACGAAACCCACGCCGGCGGCCGACAGGGAATGGCCGACGGCCCACACGTCGCTGGCCGACACGGCCGTGACCGCATCCAGCTCACCCCCGGCCGGCTCGTTCGCAGGTGACGGCACGACAGACCAGGCCAGCGCGCTGTTCCTGTGCTCGATCAGGCTGTGATTCGCGTCAGACCCGACGGCCCAGGCGCTGGTAGTGGTAGCCGTCACCGCGTGCAGCCGGGTGTCGTCGCCCGAAGGCGCCGGGATCTTGACCACCGCCCATGTCCGGCCATTCCACTGCTCCGCAAAGGCGTGGAAAAGCGTCTGCCCACTGAGGCGGTAGAACCCGACCGCCAGGTCGTTGGTGGCGCCGAGATCGGCAACCCCGTCCAGTTCGTTGTAATCCGAGCCTGTCACGTTGGAACTGGCCTGAGCCTGAAACCCCGTGACCGCCTGCGCTGTCGCGCTGATCCCCAGCAGGCCGGCGACCGCGAATGAGGTGATCCCCACGAATTTCTTCATACCTTCGACACGATCCGCCGTAGCACGTGGTTCACGTACGCACAACGCGCCGGTCCTGTCTGGCGTCTTCATGACGACAGGTGTCTTCACCACATGCGACGGACGCTGGGGAGCGGATATGAAAGCGGATATGAATCAGCACATGTGGCGGCTGGCTGCGGGAATTCTTGCATCGCTGTTGCTCGGAGCGTGTGCGAGCACTAGCGGCACCAGGAGCGGCGCGGGAGGGGCCGACCCCGTGGCGCCAGCCAACGGCACGCCAGCCTTAGCCTCGTCCTCAGCGTCGCTGGGCGGAAACACGCCACCGGCTGCCGCCCGCCGAGCCCGCCCGCCGTGCCAGCCCCGGGCCCTGGATCTCGGATACGGTCCGGCGCTGTCGCCGATGACCGGCGAGCACGGCGACTTCTACGCACTGATCAACCGCGGCGCGCGGGCGTGCACGCTCGCCGGGTATCTGGCCATCAGGCTGTACGACGCGAACGGCGCGCCGCTGCCGTTCCGCTACCGCCACGGCCACAGCCCATACGTCACCGCCGCCGCCCCGGTCACGGTGACATTGCGGCCGGGCGCATCAGCCTGGGTCCTGGTGGCGAAGTACCGCTGCGACATCGGAACCGACCGGAACGCGAGGAGCATCCGCATCACGGTGCCGGGTGCCCAGCACGCCGTATTGACCGGACGGGCATCGTCTCGCGACGTCGGCGTGTCCGCCCTGTCCTACTGCCGGGGCGGCACCAACGATCCCGGGCAGACGGTCGCGGTATCCCCGGTCGAGCCGACGCTCCAGGCAGCCGTCCGCGGCTGACACGCCAGTATCCACGGCTGACGCGCCATCTGACCGCCGCATCGTGCGGCCTCGCCGACCGGCTGGATGCCTACGCCACTCTCGCATTCGTTCTGGGGCGGACCGCACGTATCACCGGGGTGGTTACGGTCACCAACCTGCCGAGCCGTCCCGCGCCGGTGCTGGCCCGCACCGTGACCTCATTGTCCGCGCTGTCCGGAGGCCGGGTCGTGCTCGGGATCGGTGCGGGCGGCCTGTGGGACGAGATCGTCAAGCTGGGAGTGCGGCGTTTGGACGGCGGCAGCGCCGTACGTGCCGTCGAGGAGGCGATCACGCTGGTCAGAGCGCTATCCGGAGGCGGAGATCCGGTGACCTTCGACGGGGATTTCTATCAGGTGTCAGGCCTCGCGCCCGCCGCGGTGCCGGTGCCACCGATCTGGACCGGTGCGGGCGGGCCACAGTCGTTGTCCGTCACGGGAAGGCTGGCTGACGGATGGGTTCCCGGTCGCGCCTCCGACTGGCTCAGCCCGCTGTTTCGCCAGTCACGCCCCCTCATCGACGAGGCCGCGGTGGCCGCGGGAAGGGATCCCGTGACCATCGCGACCATCTACAACTTCGGCGGCCGCATCACACCTGCCGCGCTCTCTCCCACACGCGACGGCGACGGCCGCTGGATTGGTGGCTCCGTCCAGCAATGGATTGACGAGCTAACGGCCGCGGTCCTCGAACACCATGCAACCGGCTTTATTTACCGAACGACAGACGACACCCCGGCCGACATCGCATTGCGGCGCTGGGCCCAAGAGATCGTCCCAGCGGTGCGCCAGGCGGTCGCAAAGGCCTGAGATCTCACCGCTCCACTCTGGGCCGCACACGTCCGTTCAGTCAGCACATGGACAGCCGCAGATGAATTGAACAGCCGCAGATGAATTGATCTGTCTGGCACTCTGATCAGACGGTTACCCACTCGGTGATGAAGTGGTCGTCACCAAGCCTGCAGTCCAGGCGCAGCGGCCCCGCCGGGGGCGGCGGGAATGTGAAGCAGCCGATGTCGTCGGCCTGCGTCGTCGCTTGCGGGCCGTCGGCGGTGACCAAGGTGACCTGGCCGGGCCGCGGGGGAGTCAGCTGGCCGACGATCCCGGCTTCGTCGATCTCGATTTCCACGCTCAGCCGCTCGCCGTGGAACGCCAGTGTACGTGGCCCGCCCGGCCCGCTGCCGCGCACCAGCGCATCAGCGGTCAGCCCGAAACCGGCGTCGAGACTCAGCAACTCCAGGTCGTCATCCACCGTCCGCCAGGTGAACGCGGCCTGGGCCGCACGGATGACGCTCTCATCCACTGGCGATTCCTGCAACGCGGCGCGTAGCTCATGCAGGAGTTCGTCGTCATTCCACGTCGGCGAGCTCAAGCCGATCACCTCCTGTCACCCCGTCGGAGATAGGAGCTGATGCGAGGTATGCCCGCACCGAACTGGTCTCCCGCAGCCTGTCGAGGCTCCGCCGCAGAGTGGGGCCGATGCTCCCGATCCGCATCCCGGTCAGCTGGCTGATCTCGTGATAGGACGTCGGGGGGTCGGCCGCCCGCAGCTGCAGGAGCCACTGATCCCGCGCGGGCAGCTCGCGCAGCCCGTCACGCAACGCCTGGCGGAGCTCGGCCCGCAGGATGTCAGCGTCGAGATCTGCGATCGCGGGGTGTTGCATCGCGCCGTCGGTCTGCGGGTCCACGGGCAGGACCCGCTGTGCCCGCCGCACCTGACGGCTGCATTCATGCTGAGTGGTTCTCGCCAGCCATCCCGGCAGGGCCTCCGGCTCGCGCAGGTTGGCCAGGTGCTCGACGAGACGCAGCCAGACCGTCTGGCTGACATCCTGAGCGTCCGCTGCGGGGAGCCGGTAGCTCCGGGTCACGGCCATCACGAGGGGCGAGAAGCGGCGCACCAGCTCATTCCACGCAGCCCCATCGCCGCTCGCGGCCGCCAGCACGAGCCGGCTGACCTCGGATACCTCCGCCATGGGCACCATTCTCCTCCCCAACGGCGAGTCCGGCGCGGCGAGATCCCACTCGTCTCGCCTACTAATGCAGAGCACGGCTTGGCGCCGGTGATACGCCGGAAGGCAACCGGGCACGCTCAGATACCCGGGAGGATCTTCAGTGCAGGCCGAACCCCTCCTTGCGCTCAGGACGCACTCTGGAACCGCACGGGCTCCCAGGGAGAGGAACTTCAGGCGCCGAGAGCCACGAAGGAGTGCGCGGTCGCTGCTGCCAGCGGGTCGCCGCTGGTCGCCTTGCGCGCGGTCAGCAGCGCCTCTGGCAGTGTCGCACCTCCTAGAAGAGCGTCGTGTAGAGCCAGCATGAGGGGCACTGCGGCCCGGTCATTGACGGGCACGACACTGGCCACAATTCCGGCCGCACCGAGCGGGACCAGGCTGCTGACGAGGCCTAGGAGCTCGTCGGCGCCCACTGTCGCAGCGACTCCGGAGTCGCAGCTGGACAGGACCAACCGGTGTGGCGCCCGGGTCAGGCGTTCGAAGTCGTGCACGGTGAGCGGTCCGTCGTCGAGCTGCAGTGACGAGAACAGAGGGTTGTCAGTCCGGAACGTGCCGTGGGCGGCGATGTGCGCGAGCCCTGCGCCGTCCAACGCGCTGAGCACCTTCTCAGCCGTCGCGCTGCCCTGACCGAGCATCGCGGCTTCGGGATAGCGAGAGCGCAGCTGCAGGACCTCCGCGCCCCCCGTGGTCAGCCCTGGCCCGACAACGAGGGCGACACGTCGCCTGGCGGGAGGCTTCTTGCGACGGGCCCGCATCCATGTCGACGCGGATGGCGCCACGCTGACGACGCGGTCTTGCAGCGATGGCATGAGGGTCCACGGCACCGCCTGAAGCCGGCCTGGCGGTATGACGACGACTGGGCCGTCCCCAAGGTCCGTTGCGGCGGAGCCAAGCAGTGATGCCTCCAGGCTTGTGCCTCGGTGAGTCAATATCACCTCATTGCCGGGTCGCGGAGGGCCGTAGGCGATGCGGCGCAACGTGAACCGACTCATCCGGACCTCCTGTTCGGGAATGCTGCCCACAGTGTGCAGACGCACCCGACGATCCGCGACGATGATCACGTGAAGCACGTGATCGACCTCAACGAGCTCGATCAGCCTGGTCGCGCCGAGCTCGTCGAACAGCGCGTCGAGGTCGAACTTTCCCGCCTCCTGCATGCGGCTGCCTGGCGACCGGCGAGTGCGGGCCTGCACAGTCGTTTCGAGTCGTCGCCGCTCACGCTCGAGGGCGTTCCGGCGACCGGCGGCCAGCTCACCCGTCTCGAGTCGTCGCCGCTCACGCTCGAGGGCGTTCCGGCGACCGGTGGCCAGCTCACTCGTCTGGAGGAGCCGGGTCACGCTGCGCAGCGCTGACAGCTCGGCCGCGAGCTCTCGGTCGTGCCGGGTCGGCGTGCTCCGGGAGGCCAGAGCGGTCGCTCGCCATCGCTCGCTCCAGAACAGCAGCCGGTGAACGTCGCCACGCCTAAGCGCATCGCGCTGGGCGAGCGTGGCCAGCTCGGCACCGTGCGCCGTGCCGTACGCGCGCAACTCGGTGGCCCCGAGCGTCATCTGGTGCTCCTCGAGGGCATCGAGCCCGCGCACGCAGGCGCCGAGCGTGGCCCGGGTGTCGCCTCGCGCCTCGGCCTGCAGCGCCCGGGCGAGCCAGGCCACACTGCGGGTCAGCGGGGGCCTGCGGCGGCGCGACTTCGCGGCGCGCTCGAGGTGCTGGTCTGCTTCGATCGCTCTGCCTGCGCTCAGGGCGAGGCGGCCGGCCAGCAGGTGGGCCCGCAGGGCCTCGCCGGCCCGGCACACCTCGAGACGGGCGGCGACCTGTGCGGCGGAGCGAAGCAGGCTGGCGGACGGCTCACCGACTGCGTACCTGGCTTCGGCGATGACGAGGTCAGTGCGCGCCTCCCAGACAGCCCGTCCCTGGGTCCGAAATAGCCGGCGCGCTCGACGTGCCCGTTCGCTGGCGTGAGCCGGTTGGCCTGCGGCCAGGGCGGCGGTGGCGGCTGTGAAGAGCAACTCCGCCCTCTTGTACGCGATCCCTCCGCCTGGAGGTATCCGGCTGAGCGCGGTGTCGGTCTCTCGCGCCGCTTCTCCTGCCAGCCCAGCGGCCAGCAGCGCCGAGCAGCGGTCGATGGCGAGGTCGGGGTTGGTCTCGCCCAGCGCGTCGTAGCGGCTCCCGGCTTCGTCGAAGTAGGTAAGCGCTTGGGGAAGGTCGCCGCGGCTCAGCGCGGCCAGTCCGCGGTTATGCCGGGCCTTGGCGTACTCAAGTTCCTGCCCGCTGGTTGCGAGCAGTTCCTCGGCACGGGCGAAGTCTGCGCCCGCGCGCCCGGGGAGGCCGAGCCCGAGGAAGACCTCGGCTCGATGGGTCAGTGACCGTGCCTCCCACACCGTGTCGCCCGCCCGGCGGAGGTAAGGCAGAGCGCGGCACAGGTCCTCGTGCGCCTCGTGAAAGCGGCCCATGTGCAAGAGGACGTTGGCGCGCCGCATCAGCACTCGTCCGGCCGCACCGCCGCGTGAGGCCTCCACGGCCCGGTCCAGAACAGCCAGTCCCTGCTGGGTGCGGCCCGTCCACGCAAGCGTGGCCCCCAAGGTCGCCTGCACGTCGACCTCACGCTCGGGCCGGCCTGACGCGCGGGCCAGCCTCGCCCCCTTCCTCAGCTCGACGATCGCTCCTGGGAGGTCCCCGTGGTCGCGCAGGACGATCCCGATCGCCTGGTGAGCCAGTGAGGCGTCGTACGCGCCGGGCCGGCCGGCCAGCACGGACCGCGCCGCGCGCAGGGCGTCCCTAGGCCTGGACACAGCGAGCGGCAGGAGCTGGGCCGGGTCGAACAGCCGGTTTTCCGTGCCAGGATCTCCCGACGTCATGCAAATGATGGTAAACACTTCACCAAGCCAATTAAATGTGAGATGAGGCCGAGCATGTCGATTCGTGACGAAGGGCGCGACGGGCCGCGAAGCAGTCTCGACGCGCAGATCAGCCTGATCTTGTCCGGCATCACCGATGTCCAGGAGGGCCTGGAAGGCGCGGCGGCCTGGCCGCCCGATTGGGCCGAGCAAGGTGATGTTGACTACCTCTATCGACAACGCACCCTTCTTGTTCGTGACGCCGACGCTGAGCGAGTCCAGGCAATCGTGCCGAGCTTGCCAGTGGAACACGCCAACAACCTGCGCGGCCTGACCCGTCTCGAGTTCACCGGTGAAGAAACCCGGAGCATGGAGGAGGTCTGCACCGCCGTGGACCGGGTGGTCGGCGAGGGGGTGGCCACACCCGACCACATCCTCTACCTGTGCACCACCACCTGCTGTCCGGCCACGGAGCCGGAGGAGGTCCGGGCTGACCCGCCGCCCGACCCGGGTGTGTCCACGGAGCCGTGCGACGGCGACGGTGTCCTCGTGGCCGTTCTGGATAGCGGCTGGCTGC
>WNFE01000616.1_pt1 | contig 34595 bp, 33 predicted proteins | sample 5400451 | NCBI WGS metagenome assembly WNFE01 (sample SAMN13153344, study PRJNA577476) | soil metagenome | isolation source: 200 cm saprolite under Douglas fir tree site 2 hole 2 | place: USA:California | collected 2015-04-18
GTCGCCAACTCCAGTTTCAAATCGCTTCCTCGCGGCAGATAAATCTCCGGTTCCGGAAACATTGGAAACGCCGTGCGGTACACCAGCAGCGTCAAGCAGCTATAAGGATTCCAGGTAGGCAGATGCCGCAATCGGTTGGTAATTCTCCCCTGCGGCGTGTCGGTCGCATTGACGCCGTGAATCGTTCCGTCCTTCACTTTTTCCCGCGCGTTATCGATTTCCAGTAGACGCGACGCGATTGCTATCTTGTTTCCATCCTGCATCTGCAAACTCTTAAACTCGACCCGCAGCGACGCCGTCTCGTGCAGCAATCCCATTCCTACCTTCGTCACTCTTGCAACTTCGCCCTCCACCATCGTTCCTGCCGCTATTTCTTCCGCGCCATCGCAAGTCGGCGATTCGATCACCATCGCATGAATCTTGTCGCCCGCTTTACCGCTATAGGACGACACCGGCTCCAGCAGCCGCACCCACAACGTCTCTCCGGTTTTCAATGAATTGCATTGCGCGAAAAGCGTAGGGCAGTTACTCAGGACGAAAAAAATAATCAGGATCAATAATTGAAGAATAAAGCTCAGCTGTCGCGCGCGCTTCGGCACGCGACATCGAAGCCATTGTTTATCGTTGCGAGGAAGTGCCACATGTTCTCCACCTTAATTCTATCTGTGGAGTTTAGGATGCTCCTTTTACCTCGCAAGGTTTTCTCTCACCGTCACCTGCTCTCAAGTACAGTCCCCAACCTGCCCAAAATGTTCGCTAAGTCTCCGCGCAACTCTGTGACCTCTGTGTCTCAGCGTTATCTTTTCCCTAGTGCTTCTCTACCGCGTTTTTCATCGGACGAAAATACAAATCCTGATAATCAAAACTAAAATCCGCCAGCGGCGAAACCGCGCTCATAGTGAAGTGATCGATTTCTCCATTCGCATTCAGACTGAACGACACAAACGCATCCTCCACTGTTCGATCGCGCCACCGCGCCTTGAACGTGTCGTATTGCCAGTGCTCCAGATCCCCAACAGCGGTAGCGGTATGGTCCAGGGAAAAAATCAGCTTGCCATTTTCCAATCGAATAGTCGCTGGCCCGTACCATGCATCCTCATATTTCCCCGCATATTTCTCCAAAGCCAGCGACGGCTTGGAATCGCTTGCCCGTGCACCGGCCTGCTTCTTTACTTCTTCTTCCGCTTCCTTTCGCGAAGACTCGTTCGCGTCATGCAACACCGTGATCCAATCCGTCTTGCCGCTGCCGAAATAACTATCGAGCACATGGAACAATATCGAATCAAACGCAAAACCTTCTTCGGCGTTGGTTAGAATCACGACTCCCAACTTTTCCTCTGGCACCAGCATCACTCGCGAAACAAATCCCGCTACGCCGCCAGTGTGTCCCACTAACTTTCTTCCCTGGTAGTCGCGCAGGCCCCAACCCAATCCGTACGCCGCAAACTTCGCCGAGATCTCTCCCAACGGTCCATTGCGCTCCCGCGTCGGCAAAATCGTTTGTGCCGACCACATTTCCTGCGACCTCTGCTCGGTAAATAATCGCTTGTCGCTCTCTGGAAACTTTCCATGATTCAGCTGCAGCATCATCCATCGCGCCATTTCCGCCACCGATGAATTGATTGAGCCAGCAGGAGCAGCGTTATCCAACTCCACGAAATCAATCGGGCGTAGTGGTCCGCCAAGCTTTGAATGCGGCCAGGCAAAATTTGCCCCCACCGGGAACTGCGCGTTGCTCAGCGTAGTCGTTTTCATTCCCAGAGGCTGCAAAATCCTTTCGGTAATGTACTGCTCCCACGTTTTTCCCGTCACTGCCGGAATAATCTGCCCCGCGGCGATGTACAGCAAATTGTCATACGCGAACTTGCTCCTGAAACTTGAGGCCGGCTTCATGAATCGCAGCTTATAAATAATTTCTTCGCGCGTGAATGTCGTGTGCGGCCAAAAGAGCAGATCTCCCTCGCCTAAACCCATGCCGCTGCGGTGCGTCAGCAAATCGCGAATCGTCATTTCATGCGAAACGTACGGGTCGTACATTTCAAATCCGGGAAGCCGTTCATATACTTTGTCGTCCCACGAAATCTTCCCTTCATCCACCAGTGTCGCCAGCGCCGCCGTGGTAAACGCCTTAGTGTTCGAACCGATTCCGAACAGCGTGTTTTCATCCACCGGCGCGGCCTCACCCATCTTGCGCACGCCATAGCCTTTCGCCGTCACCACTTTTCCGTCCTTCACGATGGCGATAGCCATTCCGGGTACATCAAATGTTTTCATTGACCGCTCTACAAACGCGTCCAGATCTGCCGGTGGCCTGGCCTGCGCCCCGATTCGCGCTGCGCACGTCAGGAGCAAAACTGCCATCCACGCCGTATTCATTGCCACTCGCTTACGCTTTTTCGCCAAATTCGTGTTCTGCACGCGCGTTCCTCCGCAATCCACTGGTCGTCGTTCGCAAAAGCGCACTGATTAAACCACGTTTCTGCCATACGCCGAAGTTTTGTTCAAGCGGCTGCTCACTGCTCGCTCCTTACTGCACGCTATTCGCTGCGCGCCGATTCGCCGTTTTCATCGAACCGCGCTTGCACTTTTTCTGGAAAATCGCGATGCTTGTTCCAGTCGCTCCAAACTCGCTCACAGAGCAAGAGGATCTGTTTTATTTCTCCATGCCACGTTCCCGTTCATCTATCTTCTGCATTTTCTTTTTGTTCTTTTTCGGTGCGTTCGGCATTTCCGCCGATGATATTTCCAAGATTTCTCCCACCGGCTACGTCACCGATCTCGCCGGCGTTATTCCGCAAGCCACCCAACAACGTCTGGAAGCGCTTGGCACAGAACTCGAACAAAAAACCGGCGCGCAAATGGCCGTCGTCACCGTCAAATCGCTCGACGACCGTCCCGTGGAAGACTACGCCGTGGACCTCTTCAAACATCTCGGTGTTGGCTCGAAAAAAGAGAGCTCTGGCGTTCTGCTGCTGCTGGCTCCCAACGATCGCAAGTATCGAATCGAGGTCGGTTATGGCATCGAGCCGATTATCAACGACGCGCGCGCCGGCGATGCCGGTCGCGCCATGGTTCCTTTCCTGAAACAAAATGATTTTGGCTCGGCAGTGGACGTCGCCGCCTGGCAACTGGCAAAATACATCGCCGACGAAAAAGGCGTCACCCTCTCCGGTCAGCCTCCTGCTCGCAGGGCCGCAAACGCTTCACAGCGGCGCGGCTCCCCGATTAGCCCATTCGCATTTTTGATTATTCTTTTCATAGTTTTCAGGATCTTTGGTTCCATTATCTCGCGCGGCACTGGAGGCCGTGGCGGCGGAATGAGCGGATGCTGGTGGCTGCTTCCGTTTCTGATGAGCGGAGGTGGTGGCCGCGGTGGCGGCTGGGGAGGTGGTGGGAGCAGTTGGGGCGGAGGCGGGGGATTTGGCGGAGGCGGCGGTGGTGGCGGGGGCTTTGGGGGATTTGGCGGCGGATCGAGCGGTGGAGGCGGGGCTTCCGGCAGTTGGTGAAATGTTTTTCAGCGCTTTTGCGTAGATCGGGTTTCAGGGTTTGCACTTACAAACCCTGAGCTAAAGAAGGATGGCATGCTGGCACGCGAAGAAAAATTAACGGAAGTCGTACGCAGGCTGCAGGAAGCCGCGGGAGAGAACCTGCAGTCGGTGATTTTGTACGGCTCGGCGGCGCGCGGCGATTTTCACGCGAAAAAATCGGACTTGAATCTTTTGTGCGTCCTGAAATCCGCGAAAGCCGCGGAACTTTCGCGCATCGCTTCCGTCATTCGCTGGTGGAGCGGGCACCTGCGCGAACCGGCACCGCGCATTTTCACGCACGAGGAATTAATTCACTCCGCCGATGTCTTTGCTATCGAGTTGCTGGACATCGGGCAAGCGCATCGCGTGCTTTTTGGCGACGATCCCGTTGCCGGCATCGAAGTACCGATGAATTTGCACCGTGCGCAGGTGGAGCACGAACTGCGTACCGCGCTGCAGAAACTGCGCGACCATTTTCTGCGCGCTTCGGACGACGAACAGCAACTTCGCGAAGTTTACGGCAAGTCCATTTCCAGCATCACCGTTCTGCTGCGCCACTTTTTGATTGCGCTGGGCGAAGACGTTCCCCCCGATAAAAGCGCCGTCTATCAAAGGATCGAAGAGTTGACGGGCGCGTCGGCTTCCGCGTTCGAGTTGGGACGTTCGCTGCGTGACAATCATGCACATTCTGAAATTACCCGCGCCTACGGCAAATATCTGGAAGCCGTCGAATTTGTGATTCACGCGCTGGATGCGCTGGTACCCAAACGCGAATGGCAACGCGTCAAAAAACAAAAATTCTGAACTACGATTTCAAGGGTTTCAGGGTTTGTACTTAAAAGGAGAAGATTCATGAAAATCGGCATAGTCATCGTAGTCATTCTGCTGATCCTGGCTTTAATCCTGGGCAGCTCTTACGTTGGCCGGCGCAACCAGATGGCCATAAAGCGCGAAGCAGTGAATGCCTCCTGGGCGCAAGTGGATGTGGTTCTGCAACGGCGCGCCGATTTAATTCCTAACCTCGTTGCCACCGTTAAGGGCTTCGCCGTGCACGAGGAGCAAGTGTTCAGCGAAATCGCGCAAGCCCGTTCGGCGCTGATCGGAGCAAGAACTCCGGCTGATAAAATCGCTGCCAACGGCGCACTAGATTCCGCGCTGAGCCGGCTGCTGGTGATCACCGAGAATTATCCGCAACTCAAGTCCAACGAAAATTTTCTCCGCCTGCAGGACGAACTTGCCGGAACGGAAAACCGAATCGCTGTCGAACGTCGCCGCTACAACGAAGTGGTGCAGGACTACAACACTTACATTTCACTTTTCCCCAACAGCCTGGTGGCCAGCATCGGCGGCTTTACGCGCAACGACGCTTATTTCAAAACCGAAGAAGGCGCGCGCACCGCTCCTAAAGTGAATTTCGATTTCCAGAAATCGGCGCCTGCTCCATCGACTGCCGCTCCAGCACCGGCGAAGCCCTGATCAAAAGACGCCCGCCTCCCCGACAAGGTCGGAGCAGGCCAGGCGGCCGCTATGCACAAAAAGAAAGAGCAGCGCATAACCCTTCCTTCGTCAGGGCGAGAAGCCGCCGCTACATGAAGAGTCGACATCACGAGCAGCCTGCTTGACTGATCTCTGGGCTCTGATTGCTGGGGAATTCCTTTCCCAGGAATTCGCTTAGGAGCATGTGGAAGTGGTGGACGCCGTTTTCGCGTTTTACGAAGTAGCGGCCGCGGTCGTAGGTGTAGGAGCGCAGGCCGCGCTGGACGTTCTCGCAGAGGGCGATGTCTTCTTGCTGTACTTCGTCGCTGAAGGCGATGGCGCGTTCTATGCGTTCACGGGTTTTGGCTTGATCGGCATCGTGAAAAAACCACTCAAAAATCGTGAGCGTTTTTTCGGTTGAGAGCGGGACGATTATGTTGGTGGAAATATTGTCAGGATAAATGTTGAGCATCAAGTTGGGGAAGATCCAGAAGTAGAGGGCTTGCTGTAGACCCGCGCCTGGAGTGTAAAAACGTTCGCTGACATCTTCTGCCTTCATGGCGCGAATGGGTGCGAACTGTTGCGAATAGTAGCGGAACGTGTCGGTGCGATATTGCGCGTAATCGATTTCGCGCATCAGTCCGGGATGGGCGATGGGAATATGGTAGCCCTCGAGATAGTTGTCAACGTAAACCTTCCAGTTGCAGTTGATCACGTAGTCGCGGCGTTCGGCGGACTGCAATCCTGCGAATTGGAATCCATGCGCTTGCTCCGGAATTTTTCCGAGATACGCTGCGAGGCTTTCTGCATTGGGATCGAAATTCACGAAGATAAATTTTTGCCAGGTTTCGAGGCGCACCGGAAACATGCCCATGGTGCTGCGATCGAAAAATTTGACACCTTCGGCATCGGGCGTGCCGATGAGGCGGCCATCGAGCGCGTAAGTCCAGCCGTGATACTGGCAGCGCATGACATTTTTGCAGCCACTGCCGAGAGCGATGGGTCCAGCGCGGTGCCGGCAGACATTGCTGAAAGCGCGGAGAATTCCCTGCTTGCCTGCCACGGCAGGCAAGCCCGCCGCAGCGGGTTTATCGCGGACGACGAGGAGCGGCTCGCCTGCAACGTCCGCGGTGAAATAGGTTTCAGGATCGGAAATGGTTTTCTTAACGCCATTGATTTCGCGGCAGGGATGGTCGAGCGTGCCGACGAGCTGCCAGGTACGACGAAAGATTTTGTCCTTTTCGATTTCGAGAACGGCGGGATCGGTGTAGAAGCGGGAGGCGAGGGTGTGCGCACATTCGATTTGTTCGTTTACGTCGAGGTGGAGAGGTTTGGTGTTCATGGGTGCAAGTCTCTCACAGTCGCGCGGTCGAGGCATGAGGATGCGGCGAAAGTAAAAAGTACAAAAGTAAAAGGTAGGAGCGTCGGATCGGCTCCTCTTCGTAGTCACGATAGTCAGAATAGAATGACCGGCTCCGAAGGAGCCGACATTGTTATGCAATCACTGACCAGCGTGGTTGGCTGAATCTCAGATTCTTGATGGTAAGCTCGACCCGCGTCCCTACCGAAAGCCAGCGCGAGCAGAGGCATGAGGAAACTGGCTCGGCGCTAAGGTCTGTCGGTCATCCGCTTGAGACTGTCATTGATTCCCGTTAAGAGGATGACGATCTCGATGAGCGCCCATTCGATCGTTCTGGTGTGAATAGGGATCCTCGCTGAGGTTTGAATGTTCTTCTGTTCAAGTTGTTCCGACTGAAAGTGCTTCAGGTGTTCAATATCAATCGCCATCGGAATTAGCTCCTTCCACGCCCCAATTGTGGCCGAACCGAGGCCAAACGCAAAGAATAAGAGAGCATTAAATAGCCAACCAACACGAAGGTTAGCCGGACATGTGCTTTTCGAGAGAGTCCGCTTGCCCGGTAAGCGTTAATCGGGAGTTGAGTGTGGGTCTGATGGGGCAATGACTCAGGTTGGCGGGTCGTCGTACGCCCATGTGATGCGAGGAAAATCTAACGATGCAGAACAATCCCACGCCCTAACACGAAAACAAAAAGCAGCGACAGGGCTACTGCCGCCGTGATCCACACGTAGCTTCTCTCAATGCCATCTGGTCGCCGCTTGGGAACGGTTCCTTTCGGAATGTAGTACCTCAACCACAGAAGCCCAGACTTCGCGCCCGCCGTTGCAGGCAGGGCAGATTGCCACACCAGTTGGATACCAATCGGGTTCAAGAGTCCGGCTGTGCACACAAGAATCAGCGTTGAAAAGTAAGGAATGAGCGTGAGTCTCCGCAAGCGACGAGATTCGCTCCTCGGAACTCCAACGTACCGCACTATTGCGATGCCCACCGCCAGCACGGCCCCGAAGTAAGACGCCATTCCAACGATGACCAGGAGCGCCCGCCATAGCCAATGCGCGTGCAACCCGGCAATCACTTCCGCCCAATCGCCGAAATTGGTGACCCCAGAAAAGAGAAAATATCCAGTGCCCTCAAAAAGGTTGAACGCGAAACTTGTCAGCAGAAAAAAACACCATCGAACTGACGCGCTTTTCGCCTTGCGTAGCGCAATCCAAAGGACAATGCTGGCTGCGAGATTGGCCAGAGTTCCCCCGGCGGCCACCAGCCGCGAATCGAAGTCGCTGGACCATGCGACGGTCGTCAATAGACCCGATTTTGTGCCGGTGAGCAAGGCCGTCGCAGCATGACCCAAACCTTCGTGCAGTAGGTTGGAGAGAATGGCCGCCAGCAGGCTGATTGCGCACACCGTTAGCGCATCGTCGTTCGCCTGTAAAGTCACGGAACGAATTGCCACGCTCTTCCTCTGTATCGAGCGGCAAGCTCGCCCAAGATGGAGCTCTCTCGGAGCTTCGAGGAAAAGACTAGCAGGAAAATCCCCTCAAAATTTTGAGAGTCACATATCCGGTAACGACACGTTAAGCAGCCACTTGTGCGGTATCGAGCGATCGTCCAAATGCTAGATAGGTTTGTATGCTGTCGCATTACCCGGACATTTAGAACCAGCTTCCGACAAGCGCGCTGATCGAATATTGAGGCACAGCGACGTAACCGGGCCGACTGCAAAACTGTGCTTTTCTGAACATATCGGCCCTCGCCGGTGTGTTCTACTTTAGTGGCCGTTCTGCATCTTTCTTGCCGAGCCGCGGAGGTACGAGCATGTCCGTAAGAATGACCAACAGCGAAGTAGATGGCGTGTCTGTGGTGGAGCTCGATGGTCGCATTGTGCTGGGAGAAGAGAGCAACTCGCTCCGTGAGAAATTGAAGAGCCTCGTCGCCGCAGGTAAGAAGAAGATCGTTCTGAACATGGCTAACATTAAATATATCGACAGCTCGGGCTTGGGCGCATTGGTCGCTGCGCATGTCAGCGCGAAAACTCAGGGCGCCTCCGTGCGTCTCTGCAATCTGGGGAAAAAATTCCACGATGTCATGCAAGTGACGCGGCTGCTTACGGTATTCGATGTCTACGATACACAAGCGGCCGCAATCAGCAGTTTCTAAATCCAGTTGGAATAAAAATGCGGCGACCAATAGCCTCGCCGTGCTTCGGTGCGACACATATATGGAGAGAACGCACGAGTACCAAATCATTAACGACGCTGCTCCAGCGATTGAAACAGCACTTGCGGCACTGTCGGCGGAGGGCTGGCGCCCGATCCTGATGAGTACTGCAACGGTAGCTTCCGGGCAGGTGCAGGTTTTCATCATCTTGGAAAAATCGATTCCGGCTCCATACGCGAAATGACTTTCTTCTCGATCTAGTCTTCGTCTCCTCCCACAACGCAGCTGCATGCCCGACAAGCGAGTCACTCTAGACGCTCCTTCCTCGAATCACTTCTCCGGTTAGCGCGCGTTTATCGGGCACTAGCCGATGGCTGGGGGTAATGCACAAGGTTTCCAGGTGACGAAAAAAGGCATAGAGCATCAAATAAAATGCGCGCTAGAACAGATATCCACAAGAACTTCCGCCTGCTCTTGTTCCGCCAGAAATTTGGCGCACTGAGGAGAGACCGATCATGTCGAGTGTTTTGATTACCGGAGCAAATCGCGGACTAGGGTTGGAATTTGCGCGTCGATATGCAGCGGACGGATGGGACGTGATTGCGACAGCGCGCAATCCGAAAAGTAGCGAGGAATTGCAGCAGTTAGCAAGGAAAAAAAATGTGTCTTTGTATGACCTGGATGTGACGAAGGATGAATCAGTTAAACAGTTAGCGGAAACTCTGGGTGGCAAGCCGGTAGATTTGCTGGTCCTGAACTCGGCCATTTATACGCGAAACGGAAACAAACTTGGCGAACTCAATTTTGCTGGATGGCGCGAGTCCTTCGAAACCAACGTGCTGGGAGCGATCCGGGTGGCAGAGGCGCTGATCGAAAACGTCGCGGCAAGCAATCGGAAACAGATCGTCGCGATCAGCACGGGGATGGGCTCACTGCAAGCGTTAGGGTCCACGATCGAGTTTGGAATCGCCTATCAATACAGGACAAGCAAAGCGGCGTTAAACATGACGATGTCGATCCTGGCGAAAGAAGTGGAGCCGCGGGGAATCAGCGTGGTGATATTCAGTCCGGGATGGGTGCAGACGGACATGGGAGGCGCGAACGCGGCGCTGACGCCGGAGCAGAGCATTGGAGGCATGCGCAAGGTGCTCGAAGGGAATCCGATGGAGCTGACGGGGAAATTCCTGGGCTACGACGGCGCGACTTGGCCATGGTAATTGAGGTTTGACGAGATTTTCCGAGGTAATTGGAACAGGCCCACGATCTCGATCGCGGCGAAATTGCATTGTCCGGTAACGGCGCTTTAAGCAGCCGCTGAGTCTGTGGACACCGCAAAATACCCTGGCGGTTGAAGAACTGCGGGCTATGGACTTTATCTTCTTTAACTTGTTATTTGAAAGGAGCTCCAATTTCTGTTTGAATGACCCCACGGGGAGTCATCATGAAAATATACAACATCGCGGGCTATTCGATTATTTTTGCCTACATGCTGGCTTGTATGTATTTCGCCCCTACTCAATTGGGACCTTGGACTGGAATGTTGATAGGCGGAGTTTATTTTATCTTCTGCTGGTTTCTCGGCGGGTTGTATTTGGCCGATGTTCTTCATTTGGGAATCGCTCATCGTTCACTCGACTATAAGGAATGGTTCATAAAAGTCGTCACTGTCGTGAATAACACCTTCGGGCTCTATGTAGATCCGATCGCCTGGGTGAATCGCCATCGATTGCATCATATACATGCTGACCATCCTGGCGATCCCAATAAACTTTCAGGCGATGGTTTTTGGCGAACTTTATATCTCTGTTTGATGCCGTACCAATGCATTGAAAATTTGGCCAGCGACGAGATTTTAAAATCCCAGACTTTTCGGGTCGTTGCCAACCCGTTTTTTGCAATACTTGCGCAAGCCTTTAGCTTTTATCTCTTATGGAAGTTAGTTGGAGATCTGAAATTTGCGCTGGTGATGTGGGTAGGAATGCGAATTTTTGCAGCGTGGGTAAATATGATCCAAAATTATTGGACTCACACTCGAAATTTTGGATACCGGCGGTATCACGACGAAGACGACAACGCCATGAACATTGGCGAGTGGCTACCGGTAACGGCAACCTTTAGCGCTTGTTTGCAAAATAACCATCACCACTATCCGGGTCTTTTGCGATTAAGCCACGACGAATCCGAATACGATTTTGGATTTGTGACCGTCAAAATTATGAAGCATTTTGGCTTGGTAAAGGCAACGACGAAGGGTGCAGAGTTACCCAAGGACGTTCCGTTAGGCGCACTAGATTTTTAGGGTGTTCTTTTTCTTTTCGTAAATGGTTCAATCGTTTGCCCAAGAAAGTTGGGCGAAATTTCTTCGCCGGCTAGGCCATAACTTTCCGGCCATTCATCCGGATAGTAATAAGTTCCAAAAAGTTTATCAATCCACGGAAAATGAATAGCAAAGTTCTTGTCGATGGCCTCTTTTTGAGAAGTATGGTGCCAATGATGATATCTGGGCATAACCAAAAACTTTTCGAGCCATTTAGCATTGGGACCGAAATTGCAGTGAGTCCAGGTAGCGTGAAGGGTGACAAAAATCAGATATGCCAGGATGATCGATTGCGAAAATCCAAGCATGAGAGGAGCAAGGATAAATCCGCGCACAAGTGTGTCGTCTACAAAGTGGGAGCGTGAGCCCGCGATCCAATCAAGCGCCTTCGAAGAGTGGTGTACGGCATGAAAACGCCATAGAAAGGGCACTTTATGCAAAGCCAAATGAATAAAATATTCAGCAACGTCCGCAACCACAACGGCCAAAACAAATTGCAACAACCAGGGCATTCGAGCGATGGATTCTTGAAGAACCGGAACGCCGAGATACTTAGTGGCCTGGGTAGCGGGCAATAAAACCAGAAAAGATAAAATTTGCAGAGGGAGATGAGTGGACATGAAATAAACCACATCCAAAGTCCACTGGTTCCTGAATGTTCCTTGTTTTGGGTACTGCGGCCAAAGTCTTTCGAGTGGCACGTAGATCAATGCCATCAAAAACAAATCAAGCAAAAACCAGTCCAGGCCGATTGCAAGCCCACCGTGCGGCGTTTCGTTAATCGGTACACTTGATCCGCCCAGCGCCGTTGCCGCGATGGCCAGCAACATTCCAGCCAATGCCAAAATCTTTTTCTTGCGCAGAATCGAAGAAATGACTCCGAATAAAATTGCCCCCACGATGAGGCATTGGATTAGAACGCGCATGGTGTGCATTGGATAATGTGTGCGCAGTTCAGGAGAGCTTAGTAGCTGAGGAAAATGCAGGCACAACACTCCGCCGAACGAAAGAAATCCAAAAAAGGCTGACAAAATCCCACTCCACCAACCCGTTCCAAAGCCAGTAGACTCGGCATCACCAAAGAATTCATTAATTTTTTGCTCGATCACGATGTTTCCTAGTTTACGTTCCTCGACTCATGCAAGCTAGTAGCAAGATAGCGACATGACCTTTCGCTGAAAAGAACTGAGGCCGCTACTGAGGTTCAGTGGGCTCGGCTCGATACGCTCTAGAGGATAGGCAACAATTGTGCTCATCCGAAGGAAGCAGTAAATGCGAGCGATGTTCAAGCGCTGAAAAGCCCAAAAATTGGAATTGCCACTGCAACCTGTCGCAGTGAAGGGTTTTCTATCGTCACGCACCACCTGATCCTTCCTAACGTGAGGGGTGCCACCAGTGAGGTTTCTATACCGCGAATCGCAGCTTGTGCACGTCTAGTGCCCATCTGGTAAGCCCGAATTACCGGACAAGAGGCGGCCTGCCGTCGGCGCAAGGCGATGCGGCTGAAGGTTCGCTCCCGCAGATAAAGGGCCTCGATACTTGACTGATGAGTTGGTTTGCTGATTCCTTTCTGCACCTGCACCTGTTCGTGTGGCCAGTTCGCAACTCTAGCCCTCGGTACAGTTGACGCCATTCGTGCATGGCTTTAAGTCTAGAGCTCACACAAGTTTCAGATTGCTGGGTATAGCTCGAATCGAAGGCGGAATTGCGCCATGAACTTTATTAGACGGTGGCGGCACGGTCCAGAAAGGGACCAGGAACAACTCCTGGTGCGCCTGTGGACGACGAATAGTATGAACGCTGATGCGGACGGCCAACTTACACGTCCAGCGGCAAAGTTGGCATTTGACGCCAAAGCGGAACTGAAACCAAGCCTCAAATTTCTGTCGGGCTTGGAAATAGAAAAGGCGGTTACCGAAGCCGCTTACGAGAATCAGATCGCGCACAATTTCAGAAAACACATGAGCGATGGCCGGCGCGACCGGTAAGACAGAAGCTGGGCTCGCTTGAACGGGTGGGAAAACGCCAGGAAAAGGGACTGAGGAATAAAGTGATGGCCGCCCAGGTTACAGGCGGCCAGTTCGATCAGGTGTCATAGGCTGCTTACGCTTTTGCCAGCGATGCATGACTGGCGACACACTGCCATTTACCGCTGGGCATCTTCGTCCAGGTGTCGGTCCAGCGCTCATTGTTATCAAAAGGTTTTCCCGCTGCATCGGTGCCCTTCCCTTTGAAGCCTCCGGTGGCGATGGCGGTGTCGCCAAATACGGTGACCTTCACATCGGTATACTCGGCGCTGTCCCATTTTGTTTTCTTGTAAAATGCAAGCATCCCAGCCTTGTCGAGGACTTTTCCGTCGGCCTCGGTGACCACAATTTTGTCGGCGAGTAGCGGGGCGATTAGATCGGGATTATTTGCCTTTTGTCCCTGGAGCCATTGCTGTTCCAGAGCCACGACTGCCTTCTCCGTGCCGCCGGCCGTTTGTGCTTGCGACCATGCTGCGCTTGCCAAAGAAAGCAACCCGATTAAACACCACATGCAAGTTTTCTTCATAGGCGTCCTTTTCGTATTCATCGTTGAAATTTTGAAAAAATTGACCCGAGCCTGGCAAATTGGGGCAAAGAAAACAACACCACTCTAGGAATGGAGAGAAAGAACCCGATTAGGAGGAGAAACAGCTTCCTAACTAGCTGCTTTGCCAGTTTGCAAGACGGACGCTACGCGGTATGGGATGCGAAGTCAATTCAATACATGAGAATTTTCGGTCGCCGGGGGATTTAGATCCACAACGCAGTGCGCGGACCAAGACGGTAATCCCGTCGCGGCAAAAGCGGAGCCAACATGGCTACCTACCCCGCGAGACAGCTGGGTAAAAAGGTCGCCGCTACATCGGGGGTTCGGAGGGGCGGCGGAAGGCGCGATACCCTTCGGGGCTCAGGGTAAATGCGAACCAGGCAACGGAAGCCAGCATACCTAGCCAGCCCAAAGTGCGTGTGGCGTGCGCGATCTGCGTGTCGTGGAGCATCAGATTCCACTGAGTGAAGAGGGCTTCCCAGTCGCTGTCGCCGGAGCCGACGAGAAGAAGCGCGCTGGTGCGTGCGTCGGCCATGTAGGTGCCGATGTAGAGAAAGTTTTCAAAGAACCAGAACGCGCAGAAGGCGGTACCGGTAGATTCGCGACGGAAGAAGAAATAAGCGGCGCAGGCAAGTGGGACGATGAGTTCGAGGAGCGTGCCACCGAGGACCATAAGCGTATGGCCGAAGCCGGTTTCCGCGCCGCCGCCGAGAATGCCGAAGAGTGCGTGTCCGGCTTCGTGAATCATAAGATTGGCGTTGTCCAAGAAGAGAAAACCGGAACGGTTGTTTGCGGCGTAGAACAGAAAGAGAAGATAGAAGGCGATGGCGACCAGCGCGACGGGACGCGAAACGGGCTTCCATTCATCCAGCGTAAGTGTGCGCCACGCCATGCGATGAGAGTAGCAAGGAGGAAGAAGAGGCCTGCAGGAAATGGTGGCGAGTGTTTCGTCGGTTGAGATGGTTCTTACGCTGAGATCCTTTCCGGAGGGAGCCGGAATCTTCGATTCGACATCCTGAAGATCGGTAAGCAGATTGCTCGCTTTACCTGCGTGCCCGCCACGGCCTGGGACTGACAATTTGCGTACGGCTTGTGGAAATGATGGGCGGACGGATTCGGGTAGAGAGCGAACCCGGGAAAGGGAGCGCGTTTCAATTCGTGGTGAACCTAGGAGTGCAAACGGAACGAACCGCGCGAAAGTTAGCGGTGCCCCCCGGAACGGCTGCGAAACTTGCATGCACTGATCGTGGACGATAACGCGACGAACCGAAGGGTGTTGCACGGAATGTTGGGCCGGTGGGGCATGAAACCGACGGTGGTAGACAGCGGCAAGACGGCGCTGCAAGCGATGGAAATCGCGAAGAGCACGGGGCATCCGTTCCCGCTGATACTGCTGGATGGTCAGATGCCGGAGATGGACGGCTTCACGTTGGCGGAAGTAATCCATGGCGGCAAATGGGCGCGAAGCTCTGGCGGCTCTTGAAAAAGAAGATTTCGACGTGATCCTGATGGATGTGCAAATGCCGGAGATGGACGGTTTCGAGGCAACAGCAAAAATCAGAGAACTGGAAAAGCAGACCGGTAAGCATATCCCGATCATCGCTATGACGGCGCATGCGTTGAAAGGCGATGAGGCGCGCTGCCTTGAAGCGGGCATGGACGGATATGTGTCAAAACCAATTCGAACTAACGAGTTGTATGCGGCGCTGGAAAAGGTAGTGAACAAGGAGGAGGAAAGCGGGCTAGTAAGCGAGGAAATTGTGCCCACGGCTTCGGCGGTGAAGCAATACGCCGAACGGAATGACACATGAGAAATCCGGCCACCGCCGCAGCGATGCCGGAGAACGATGCCAGGACCCCGGCTGGAACCTTATTTTTGCAGCAAGCGCAGGGCTTCGTAGGCCGCGCCTAGCTGAGGGGCGTTTTCGTTGAGAATAACGGAGACCGGCATATTGGCGAGGAGTTTTTCGAAATGCCATTTGTCCTTAAAGGAGTTGAAGAAGGCGCCGTCTTTCATTTTTTCCAGAATTTTTACCGCAATTCCGCCGGCAACGTAGACGCCACCCAGGGCCAGGACTTTAAGGGCAAGGTTGCCAGCTTCAGCGCCGTAGATGTTGGTCCACAGGTCGATGGTTGCGACGCAAACCGGGCAAGTCTTGTTGAGGCCATTCTGGGTAATTTCCGGAGCGGGGTCGGCGTCGGGGTCGGAGAAAGTAGCGTGCTTTACGGATGGATCGAGAAATTCGTGGATGGTACGGAAGCCGCGGCCGGAAAGAATCAGCTCAAAACTGACTTGCGGATAGCGACGGAGCATGAAGCGAAGCAATTCGATTTCCTGTTCGGTGTGGGGAGCGAAATCGGAGTGGCCGCCTTCGGAGGCGCCGACTTGATAACGCGTGCCATCCCAAACGAGAAAAGCTTCGCCCAGGCCGGTGCCCGCAGCGAGCAGCGCGCGCGTGCCACCGATTTCTGGAGAGCCAGGATTCAGAACCGCGAAGTCGGCCGGATCGAGATATTCGATGCTGTGGCCCCAGGCGCCCAGATCGTTCAGAAGAATGATGTGTTCGATGCTGAGTTCCGAGGAAAGTACGGCCGCATCGACGGTCCAGGGAAGATTGGTGGCGCGCACGCGATTGTTGATGACCGGACCGGCGATGCCGAAACCGGCGGCGCGGATTTTTTCCTCACCGAGATGCGTGGCGGCCACTCGGGAGAATTCCTTGGCGATGAGATCGAAGGTGGCGAAGTCCTTGCTGCGGAAGCGCTGCTTGAAAACGGGAGTGAGCCTGCCGGCCTTTTCAGAAAAAAGCGCGAGGTTGCATTTGGTGCCGCCGACGTCACCGGCCAGTATCACGAGATCCCCCAAAACACAATGAAACAGAAAACTCAGCGATGCTCCGCGAGGAAAATTTGCAGGACGTATCTTATAGATGCACGCGGCGGCATCGCAAGTGGCGCGCCCAAACTAAGAGAGATTCCTCGCTTCGCTCGGAATGACGGAAGGAGGAATTTCTAGGGAATATGCCATTTTCGGCCATCGCGTTCGAGCAAGGCATCGGATTCCTTCGGCCCCCAACTGCCGGACGCATATTTGGGAACGGCCGCGGTCTTGGCGGCGCTCCAGACGTCGAGAATTGGATCGACCAGAGACCATGCGGCTTCGACGCTGTCGCCGCGATCGAAAAGTGTGGCATCGCCGCGCAGGCAATCGTTGACCAGGGTAGCGTACGCGCTTCGCGATGAATCGCCAAATCCTTCCTGGTAACTGAAACTCATATTGACGTTGCCGATGCTCATTTCGGTGCCAGGGCGCTTGGCGCCGAAAGAAATGGAAATGCCTTCATCGGGTTGGATGTTGAGGATAAGGCGGTTGGCTTCAGCTTCGCGGCCACGAAAAACGATGTGCGGGGCACGCTTAAATTGGATGACGATTTCGGTGGTGCGCTTGGCGAGACGTTTGCCTGTGCGGAGATAAAACGGAACGTTGGCCCAGCGCCAGTTGTCGATGAGCAGTCGAGCGGCAACGAAGGTTTCGGTGCGGGATTGCGGGCTGACGTTTTGTTCCTCTCGGTAACCAAGGACAGATTTGTCGCCAACGGTGCCGCCGGTATATTGTCCGCGAACGACAGACTGGGCAACCATTTCCAGATCGAAGGGACGAATGGACTGGAGAACTTTTAGTTTTTCGTTGCGAACGGCGGTGGCGTCAAAGGAAGCGGGCGGCTCGACAGCAACGAGCGAAGTGAGTTGCAGAACGTGACTCTGGATCATGTCGCGTAGAGCGCCGGCGGTTTCGTAAAAACCGCCGCGGCGCTCGACGCCGAGCGTTTCAGCCGCCGTGATTTGCACGTTGTCCACGTAATTGCGGTTCCAGAGCGGTTCGAAGATGCCATTGCCGAAGCGGAAGACTAATAGATTTTGTACAGTGTCTTTGCCGAGGTAGTGATCGATGCGATAGACCTGCTGCTCTTCGAAAACATTGTGGACGATCTGGTTCAGTTCGTGGGCGGAAGCAAGGTCACGGCCGAAAGGTTTTTCAATGATGATGCGGACCCAAGATTTGGAATTTGTAGGGCGCGACAAGCCGGCGCGGCCGAGTTGTTCAACGATATCGGGATACACTTCGGGCGGAGTGGAAAGATAAAAGAGACGATTGCCGCCGAGACCCTTTTGCGCATCCAGCTCGTTGAGGCACTTGGCAAGTTGCGCGTAAGCGCCTTGATCCTTGTAATCGCCGTGGGTGTAAAAAAGATTGGACGCGAACTCGCTCCACTTGGCCGGATCGACAGGACCAATATCGGACATGGTTTTTGCGGCTTCGCCGGTGGCGGAGCGGAAACTGTCATCGTTCATCGGAGTGCGCGCGAAACCAACGATGGCGTATTTTGAGCCGAGAGAATTGTGCACGGCGAGATCGAACATGGCGGGAATAACTTTACGCTTGGCGAGATCGCCGGACGCGCCGAACAGAATTATGGCGCAAGGATCGCAAACGCCGCCGTAACTTGGATTGGTTGAGATGGACTCTGCAGCCATGTATTCTCCTCGAACCGGACCGGCAAAACAGGCCTGGTACACGCCTCAAAAACTATACCTCAACCTGGAGAATTCGCAGGTCGGTTCGCAACTGCTCTGGAGACTGATAGTGAATAACGGAGAAGCCGAGGCGGCGAGGACTTTCGAGATTGAGGGGCCGGTCGTCGACGAAGACGCATTCTTCGGGCTGGCGCTGAGTGACGGCGAGAGCGATTTTGAAGATGCCTTCTTCTGGTTTGCGGGAGTGGACGTAGCAGGAGCTGAAGAAAACCTGAAAACTTTTGCGTAAGTTGAAAGCTTCAATGCGGTATTGATTTAGTTCGAGAGGCTCGTTGTTGATGGCGCCGACGAAATACTTTTTGGTTTGCACGACGGCGTCGAGAACCGCGCGGGAGCCCGAATATTCCTTGGACTGCGCGAACATGAAAGCGGTGAACTCTTCGCGAGTGAATTTGCGCGGGCGATAGAAGAGGGTACGGTCGAGGTATTCGTTGATGGTGATTTGTCCGGCGTCGAATGCGGGAAAGCTGAGGTCGTGGCGGTCCTGAAATTCTTCCCAGTCGAGATTAAAAGCGTCGGAGGCTGCTTTGCGGGAGTTGCGGTCCCAGCCGTTGGTGAGGATGACGCCACCGATGTCCCAGAAGAGTGTGGTGATGCGAGGCATTGCAAAAGTCCTTTCGCAGGGGGATCGGAATGTGCGCCGGAGGATTCTACTTCAGTTCGGGAACGGGTGGCGAATCACGCGGGGCTGGGGACGCTGGGTCAGTTTCCGAATGTCCAACCACCCGGTAATCGGCACCTCACGCATAAACGAAGGAGGCCGCGAGCACGTACAGAAGTATGCCAGCGGTGAAACTTGCAGCCTGGGAAGGTCTCTCAACGCAAGCGCTAGCAACGGAGCGAGCGGTAAGAGGTAAATCTCAACATGACCCCAATACCATCCGAAGCTCTGGAAACCCGGCCAATCGAGGTGACCGAAGAAGAGAATCAAAACAAAAAGTTGAATCGACCAGGCTGTGAAAATAAGTGATAGCTGTTAACCCTATTCCAATTCGCCAATGCGGAAGCTCCCGGCGGTTGTCCTTTGCCCAGAGGAAGTAGCCCCAAACAAGAAGCGTCGGAATCGCCAAGCCGCAGAAGACGAAAGTCAACAGTCGGAACATTTCAGAGCACCAGTATACATTCGCATTTACGATACTGGTTTGCCTAGCGCCTGACCAGCGCGCAAAACGGGAAACTGACTTACTGCTTTGCTGCGAGCTGGCTGGGAATTTGGGCGGGGATGAAGTAAGGTAAAGATTCGTGCAGAGCACGAGGAGGAAGATGTGGCGAACGATTCGTGCGGACCTGAAACACCTTCGACGCAACCGGCTGCGCCCGGAACGCGGATGGTGCATTGCGTGAAGTTTGACAAGGATTTGCCGGGGCTGGACCGTGTGCCGTGGCGCGGGGACCTGGGAAAGCGCGTATATGAAAATGTTTCGAAGGACGCGTGGAAATTGTGGATTGAACATTCGAAGATGATCATGAACGAGTACCGGTTGAATCCTCTGGATCCAAATTCGCAGAAAATCATGGAAGAACAATTGGAGCAGTTCTTTTTTGGCGAGGGCGCGAAGTTGCCGGAGGGTTATGTGGCGCCGAAGGCTAAGGGCTAAAGAAGGTTTTCAGTTAATCAGTGGTCAGTTTTCAGTTCCAAACAAAGAATTAAAGACCCTGCGTGCGGCAGGCAGGCGGCCACTACAACTGCAAGAACGAGGGAGAGACCCTACAGAACGCGTATCAGCGCAGGACTTTTCCGGTGACGGGATGTTCTACTGGGAGAGTTTGGTGGATCTGGAAGTGTAGTTTGGAGTGGGCTTCGCGTAGGGCGCGTTCGGCGGCTGCCGGGCTTTCTGCTTTTGCAAAAATAAAACCTAGATAGGACGAGCCTTCGGGCCACGCGAGGATTTCGTCGTGGACGCGGGCCGTGATTTGTACATCTGTTACATCAGCCGTGACTCTTGCTTCCTCGACGCCGTCTACTTGATCGAAAATTCCGCTCGCGGGAACGGGAATCATCATCACGCCGGACGCTGAGTGCTCGCGTTGCCAGGTTGAGATGTCCTCTCCGATGGCGTGGCGCAGAATTAATTCTTCTAGGACGATGAGCTCGGAATATTGCGCGGAACTGAATGCCAGCGATGCGGCGCACATACCGCCTATCGGACGCGGAGCTACTTCCAGTGGCCAGACGCCACGTTCGTTGATGCGGAATTCGGCGTGCACCGGGCCGTGCGTCAGGCCGATGGCGCGCATTGCTTGGGTGGCGCGGTCGAGAATCGCGGATTGTTGTTGCGATGACAGGCGCGATGGCGTGACATAAATGGATTCTTCGAAAAATGGTCCTTCGAGAGGATCGGGTTTATCGAAGATGGCGAGGAGTTTCAGTTCGCCATCGATGAGGATGCCCTCGACTGCCACTTCCACGCCGGGAATATATTCTTCGACCAGGGCTTCGCGAGGGGAAGAAGGGTTTTTCATTTGCAGATCGGGGCGGTCCAGCAGGTGTGCGAGGCGGCGGGCGGCTTGGCGAAATTCTTCGCGATTATTGGCGCGCATGACGCCCTGGCTGGCCGAAAGCGACAAAGGTTTGATGACGCAGGGGAATTGAATGCCGAGGAGAGCGGGTTCTGATTCGGGCGAAAGTGGAATGCGGCGAAACCAAAAATTGCTGGGGGGATTGAAGTTGCCGGCATCGCGAAGGACTTCGCGCATGCGGAATTTGTTGAGGCAGGCTTCGACTGCGGCGGGATGATTGGCGCGCAGGCCCAAGCCGCGGGCAGCGTAGGCGGCGGCTACGGCAGGCGCGTCGCCCAGCGCGAGAATTGCGTGGAGCGGTTTGCCGCGCAAAGATTGCATCGCTGTGGCTGCAGCTTCTTCTGGATTTGCGAAGCGGGCGGCAATGGCGTTGTCGTTCCAGGGGTCGGCTAGTTCGTGGCAACGGTCGGTGACGTAGGCGAGTTGCACGTTTAGTTTGCGCGCGGCGGATTCGAAACTGCGGGTTTGGTAGCCGAGCTTGGCGGCGAAGAGCGCGACGGTTTTTGTTTGTGGTATAGGCATTATGTTCAGCACTGCAAGCGGGTCCAGATCCGCCTAGATTAATACTACGAAGAGATTCCCTGCTTGCGGCAGGCAGGCTCGCTCCGCTCGGAATGACGGCGAAAACTTTTTACACGAAGCCTTCGCTGGATTCTATCGTGCCGCTGAATTTCGTTATGGGGACCAACTGGTCCTCGGTCGGCTCTGCTCAACAATACCAGGGCTCGCTGAGGTAGGGAGCAGGCCGCAGCGGTAATGCGATGTGGCGAAATTTCTCCGAGATCGGGCTTGCTCGCAATCGCGCCGCAGCTTCCCAGATGCGTGCAAACGTTTCCGAGCGCGACTCCCTTCTCTTCTCGGCCACGATGCGAGAAACGCTTTCCGCGAGGGCGTCCATGGCGGGGTCGGAGTGGCGCCACGGGTAGACCAGTTTTTCGGAGTCGAAATCGCCGACCAGGGTTGCGATTTCTCGAAGTTCGAGCAGGCGCGAGCGCGAGGGAATCAGCAGGCGGATGGCTAGCTGTATCGACGGTACAGCAGCGATGAGACTGAGGTCTGCGACGGTTTCCAGAAGATCGCAATAAGTTTCGCGAGTGGTCCAGGGAGTGAACGGAACGAAAGTCGGCTGCAGAGCAAGACCTGCATCGTTGCAGAGAGCAAGAGCGCGAAGAACATCGGCGCGAGTGTGGCCCTTTTCGAGTTTGAGCAGCACGTCATCATCGAGAGATTCTACGGCGCTGGTGAGAAACAGGCAGCCCGTGCGGGCGAGTGTCGGAAGGGCGTCTGCGTGGCGGAGCAAGTGCTCGACTTTTATTGTTATGTCATAGGTGAGTTGTGGATGCTCGGCGTGCAGCGCTTCAACGATACGCGTGGCGTGGGTGATGCCGTTGAAGAAATCGGGATCGCCGAAGGTGATGTGTTCTGCGCCGGCTGCGACTTGCTGGCGGATATCGGCAAGGACGACTTCTTGAGGGACGATGCGAAATTGGCCTTCGTACACTGGGACCACCGGACAGTGGCGGCAGAGGTGTTTGCAGCCGCGGGAGGATTCCGTGTAGCCCGATGTTTTGTGTGTGCCGTCTGGTAGAACGACGTGTGCATATTTGTGGAGAGCGGGTAGATCGGAACGGTCCGGAACTTCGAACAGGATGCGCGGAAGTTTTATGTCGAGGCATTCAGACTGCTGCGGCGGACGGCCTGTAGATAATGCGTACGCCAGATGCGCGAGATCAGCTTCGAACTCAGGGCCGAGAATGGTGGAAAATCCGGCTGCTCGTAGATGCGAATCGTTGAGCGGCGCGTACAAGCCGCACGCGCATAAGTGCGCGTCGGGATTTTGTCTTCGGATTGTGGGGAGCCATTGCAACACAAGGCGCGTGGCGGTGTGCATTGGCAGGTAGAAAACGATCATTTCGGCTTCGCTTAACGCGGATTCGTCGAGCGATTGACGCGAGAGGTCCAGCGCACGGACGGAATGCCCGCGTTTTCGAAGCCATGCGGTGGGGGAGGCAAGGCCAAACGGCTGGCGGCCCAATTCGTAGGTTCCCAGGAGCAGAATTTTCACAGCAGGGACAGTATAGCGCGGTGTTGAAGTTGGAAAAAACGAGGAGAGATTCTCCTCGCTTCGCCTACCTGTGGCGGGCTGGCTCGGAATGACGATGTCCTTCTTATGTCCTCCAATCTCTTCTGGTGCGAGGGGGGGCACGCTACTGCGAAGTCGGTTATCATAGTGGGTTCGGGAGCAACGAAAGGACCGCAACATGGCCATCTCCGCTGCAAATTCTTTCGGAACGCGCGACAAATTGAATGTGGGCGCGCAGTCATTTGACATTCATCGGCTGGAGTACCTGGAAAAGAAGCTTTCTTCGGAAAACATGGCGAAACTGCCGTTTTCGCTGCGGATTTTGCTGGAAAATTTGCTGCGCAATGAAGATGGGCGGTTCGTGCGTCCAGATGACATCAAAGCGCTGGCTTCCTGGAAACCCGGCTGCGCCGAAAAAGAAATCGCGTTTATGCCGGCTCGAGTTTTGCTGCAGGATTTTACGGGAGTGCCGGCGATCGTCGATTTTGCGGCGATGCGCGAAGCCGTCAAGAAAATGGGCGGCAATCCGAAGCGAATCAATCCGCTGTTCCCTGCTGAATTGGTGATCGATCATTCGGTGCAGGTGGACGCATTCGGAACGGTGAACGCGTTTGGGCTGAACGCGCAAATGGAATTTCAACGCAACGTGGAACGCTACGCATTTTTGCGTTGGGGACAAACTGCATTTCAGAATTTTAAAGTGGTGCCACCGGAGACGGGAATTTGTCATCAAGTCAATTTGGAATATCTGGCGCGGGTGGTTTGCGCGGTGCCGTCAGGTAGCCGGTTCGAAGCGTATCCAGATTCGCTGGTGGGAACTGATTCGCACACGACAATGGTGAATGCGCTAGGCGTATTTGGATGGGGAGTGGGCGGTATCGAAGCGGAAGCGGCGATGCTGGGACAACCGAGTTCGATGCTGGTTCCGGCGGTGGTGGGATTCAAGCTGCACGGAAAATTGCCGGAAGGCGCAACGGCGACGGATCTGGTGTTGACGGTAACGGAAATGTTGCGGAAAAAAGGTGTAGTCGGAAAGTTCGTGGAGTTTTACGGCACTGGGCTTTCAACGTTGAGCGTGCCGGATCGCGCAACGATTGCCAACATGGCACCGGAGTACGGCGCGACGATGGGATTTTTCCCGGTCGACAAAGAGACCTTGGCATATCTGCAATTTACCGCGCGGCCACAAGAGCAGATTGCGCTGGTGGAAGCGTACTGCAAGGAACAAGGATTGTTCCGCACGGACGAAACGCCTGATCCGGCGTTTTCCGACATGTTGTCGCTTGATCTTGGAACGATCGAGCCGACGATTGCGGGACCGAAGCGTCCACAGGATCGCGTTTCGCTGCATGCGGCCAAGAACTCGTTCAGCAAAGTTGTGGAGGGTTCGCCCGCAAAGCACGCGCAGGTGCGAAACAATGGCGATTCGTTCGACCTGTCGAGCGGAGCAGTAGTGATTGCGGCGATTACCAGCTGCACTAACACTTCGAATCCATCCTTAATGCTGGGCGCGGGATTGTTGGCCAAGAAAGCGGTGCAACGCGGGTTGCAGGTAAAGCCGTGGGTGAAAACCAGCCTGGCGCCGGGTTCGAAAGTGGTGACGGACTATTTGCTGAAGGCCGGACTCACAGAATATCTGGATAAATTGAAATTCAATTTGGTGGGCTACGGCTGTACGACGTGTATTGGCAATAGCGGTCCGCTGCCAGAAGCGATCGGCGCGGCGATTAAAGAAAATAATATGGTCGCAGTAGCGGTGTTGAGCGGCAATCGCAATTTTGAAGGACGGATTCATCCACTGGTACGCGCGAATTATCTGGCTTCGCCGCCGCTGGTGGTGGCGTACGCGCTTGCGGGAAGAATGGATGTGGATCTGACGACGGAGCCGCTGGGAAATGACCAGGAGGGAAAGCCGGTTTATTTGCACGAAATCTGGCCGACGCCGCAGGAGGTGGAAGCTACGGTGCGGCAAGCGGTAACGCAGGAACAATATAAGAAGCAGTACGCGGCGGTGTATGACGGCGACGAACATTGGAAGGGCATGGCGGTGCCGGCGGGCGATTTGTATCAGTGGGATGCGAAGTCCACGTACATCAAGTTACCGCCATATTTTGAAAATATGTCAAAGACCGCTGCGCCGCTGGCGGACATTCACGCCGCGCGGGTGCTGGCGATACTGGGCGACAGCATAACGACGGATCATATTTCGCCGGCAGGATCGATCGGCGCGGATTCTCCCGCGGGAAAATATTTGATCGCAAACGGCGTGAAGGCGCATGAATTCAATTCGTACGGCGCGCGGCGCGGAAATCACGAAGTGATGGTAAGAGGCACGTTCGCGAACATCCGGTTGAAGAATCAACTGGCACCGGGGACGGAAGGCGGTTGGACTGGGTATCAGCCGGGCGGCGAGCAGCTGAGTATTTATGATGCTTCGGTGAAATATCGGGAAGCTGGGGTGCCGCTGATTATTTTGGCAGGCAAAGAATACGGGTCGGGATCTTCGCGCGATTGGGCGGCCAAAGGACCGAAGTTGCTGGGTGTACGCGCAGTGATTGCGGAAAGTTACGAGCGGATTCATCGCAGCAACCTGGTGGGGATGGGAATTCTGCCGCTCGAGTTTAAGGCGGGTTCGGCAAAGAAACGTTTGAGATTACCGGAGTTACGGCTCTTGCGCCGCGGATTGATATTCACGTTGCGGTGATGAACGACGACGGAACCGCGAAGCAATTCACCGTGGTGGCGCGTGTGGATACGCCGGAAGAGGTGGCGTATTACCAGAATGGCGGGATCTTGACGTATGTGTTGAGGCAAATGATTTAGCGACACATGATGAAGATGGCCACCTGAAGGTGGCCGCTACGACGGAATGCTAAGATTGAGTATTGAAAATGACTCCGGATTTTCGGAGTCATTTTTTTTGCGGAATTGAAGAAAGTTGAGCGGACGACTATGATGCGCGAGCGGAGTTCGTTGGTCACGATGACGCTGCGTGATTGAACGGCCGAAAGAGGCTGGTGTGAAAATGCGACTTTTTGTTTTTTGGGGACTTATTTTCGCGTCTGCGAGTATCGCGTCAGCGCAACAAACTCCCGCTCCGGAGGTTGTTACTGCGATCAAGGCCGGGCGCTTGATTGATGTGGAGAATGGACGGGTGCTGGCAAAGCAAATAATTTTGCTGCGCGGGAAGAAAATCGCAGCGGTGGGCGCTGACCTGCAGATTCCTGCGGGCGCGAGGATTCTGGATCTTTCGACTAAGACGGTATTGCCGGGATTAATCGACTGCCATACACATTTGGCGGATGGCGCGCACGGCGGTAACGGTGATCCTGTTTCACAACTAAAGCGGACGGCGTCGGAAGTTGTGCTGGAATCGGTTCCTAACGCACGGATGACACTGGAATCGGGATTTACGACGGTACGCGATGTCGGCGTGTATCGTGCTTTGAACGATGTTGCGTTGCGCGACGCAATCAACAACGGTTACATCGTGGGCCCGCGCATGTTTGTGGCTGGAGCGTATATCACGATCACTGGCGGAGCGGGCGCGATGACCGGGTTTGCTGCGGACATCAAGCTTCCGTGGGATTTTAATTATGGCGAGGCGAATAGTCCGTGGGAAGTGCGGCAGAAAATTCGCCTGCTGGCGCATGACGGAGTGGATCACATCAAGGTTCTCTCGACGGGCGCGGTGTTGACGCATGGGAGCAATCCGAACGCGCAGGAATTTACGCTGGAAGAATTGCAAGCTGCGGTTAGCGAAGCAAATAATTTTGGATTGCGAGTCGCGGCGCACGCGCATGCTCCACAGGGTATCAAGAATGCGATCCGCGCTGGAGTGGCGTCAGTGGAGCACGTGACTTTGATTGACGATGAGGGCATCGCGCTTGCCAAAGAACACGGAACCTATTTGGACATGGATATTTACGACGACGAATGTATTCAGGCATCCGGGAAGACAGGCAACATTCCGGCGGATTTTTTGGAACATGATCGTGATCTGGGCGAGATTCAGCGACGGAATTTCACGAAGGCGGTCAAAGCCGGCGCGAAGATGGCTTTCGGGACAGACGCGGGAGTTTGTCCGTATGACGTCGCAGCGCACCAGTTCGCGTTTATGGTGAAGTACGGCATGACGCCGATGCAGGCGATTCAGTCGGCAACAATAAGCGCGGCGACGTTGATCGGGAAGCCGGAAGAATTTGGCTCAATTCGCGCTGGAAAATTTGCGGACTTAATTGCGGTGGACGGCGACCCTATCGCGGACATCCGCCAGTTGGAGCATGTGACGTTTGTGATGAAGGAAGGCGTGATTTATAAACAATAGAATTTGGTCCAACGATCAGATCCTTGACAGATTCGGTCTATGTCGTCATCCCGAACGCAATGACGGGCCAATTTTATCCGGCTGCAGTTATTTGGCAGCAGGCCGCGGCGAAGCTTCTGCAGGTTTCCTGACAAAAATAAAGAACAGCACAACACCGAGCAGTACGGACGCTACGCTAGCGGCCTGGGCGTTGGACATGCCGAAGAACGAGCGCGGGTTGAGGCGAATGATTTCGACGAGAAAGCGCGCGATACCTGTAAGGCCGAGATAGCCACAAAAGACCAAGCCTGCGGGCTTTTTGTGCTTCAGCACATACCCGCCGATTCGCCACAACACGTAAGCGATTAGCATCCAAACAAAAAATTCGTAAAGCGGTGTGGGATGAACGCGACAATCCGCGGGCCAACCTTGCTGCGCACATGTTTCTGTAGTGGGAACGACACCATCAGGAAAGCTCATGCCCCAGGGAAGCTTGGTGGGGACGCCATAGTCGCCATCGCCGCTGAGCAGGCAACCGATTCGGCCGACGGCGTAACCCACGCAGGCTGCTGGGCTGCACGCATCAAGAAGAGTAAGCGTCGGAATTTTTTCGCGCCTACCCAAGAGCAGAAGCGCCGCAAAGCCTCCAAGAAATCCGCCAAACCAGGCAAAGCCGAAGCGGCTGATCAGTAGCGGCCACGGGTTCGCGAAAAATTCGGAGGGCGATTCGAGGACGTGATAGAGCCGAGCACCGACGATTCCTGCCAGACCCGCAAAGCCGATGACAAGGAACGCGTCGGCGTGAATTGCTCGGCGGCGAAAATCAGCTTGAAGAATGTAGGAAGCGGCTAGCAAGCCGGTGGCAACCATCAAGCCAAAAGTGGGCAGGTTCAACGGGCCGAGGTGAAGGTAAGGAATCATATGGATTTGGAAATTTGTTCCTGAAAAGTATACATGAGCGGTTCAGGGAACCTTTGCTGTAGGGCTTGGGCGGCTCAGATGCATTGCAATTCCGATCAGAAGCCAAATGGTGAGAGCGATCCATTCTGCCTGGGAAAAGTGTCCGGGGAATTTCGGGACGACTTTCATAGCGACGAGGAGTAATGCCACGATTGCTCCGATCGCCGCGACGAGTCGCACTCCAAGACGCGTCTCAACCAGGAAAAGCGAAATGCTTGCCGCAAACCAGCCGGTGGCGCAGGCCATCGAGCCGACTTCGGTCACGGGAACGAGCAGCGAGTCGCCAAGAACGAGGCCCGCGAGGGTAGCAATCGTTACGCCGACAATCGCGATTGATGGCGTCTGAAATGACGGATGGATGACGGCAAAACGCGCTGGAATCGTCCCGCGCCTGCCGAAAGAAAACAGAAGGCGGCTGGCTGCAACGAAATTTCCATTGAAGCATTGAAACAAGCCAAACATCGCAGCAATGAGGATGAGACGAACCGGCCATTGCGCTCCCATCACTTGCCCAAATGCGGTGGCAGTTGCGAACCGTTTGCCAAGCAGAGTCTGCCATGGCGCCACATACGAAACGGCCGCGATGACAGTCACATAAAACGCCGCGCCGACAAAGAGCGCCAACACTATGGCTCGGAAAAAGTCCCGCGAACGGAATTCTTTGTGGGCCTCCTCGGCGGCCTTGGGGACGGATTCGAACCCAGTCATGAAGTACGGAACGATCTGCAGCACCAGCAAAATAGAAACCAGCGGTGCTGCGGAAAAGCCGGGATGAAAATTGCTAGCCGAGCCGTGCAGGGCGCCTGCTATCGCGACGATGGCGAAGAAAACCAGCACCGCAGTCGTTGCCAAAACCTGGAAAGTGGCGCTGGCCCGAATACCGCGATAGTTCAGCGCGGCCAGGAACAGCGTCATTATTATTCCGAGCAAGAGACGCGGCAAAAACACCGGCTGGTCCGCGATGCGATATATCTCGAACGAATTCAGGGACGGAATCAAATAGCCAGCTAGTTTTCCCACGGCCACCGCTTCCCACGGGCACACGATCAAATAGGCGAGAAGCATGATCCAGCCCGTGAAGTAGCTCACGATCGGCGGAAAAACTTGCGCGGTGTAAGCAGCTTCACCGGCGGCGTCGGGCAATCGCTTGACCCATTCGCCGTAAACGTACCCTACGGGAAGAAGCAGCAGGCCGCCGATTGCGAACGCCAGCATCGCGCCGAACGGACCGCCGCGGCCGAGCCAATCGTCCATCAGGACCAGCCAGCCGACGCCGATCATGGCGCCGAAGGCAAGCGAGAAGTAATCGCGCAGCCCCAATTTGCGAGCGAGTTGAATGGCCATTAGGTAGGTCGTGTGCGGTGACGATTCTATACGTCATGGGCCGATTTGCGACTACCTTTTGACGTTCCATTCATTTACGGCTAACAGAACTGGCCTAGAAAATTATGCGGGTGTGACCAGTGTGCCTTCAAGAAATGTCCCGGCTCGGGAGGTGTGCGCCCACGCCACTTACGATGTCCTCCAAGGAGATAAAACGATATGCGTCATTGCTTCGCCAAACCGGTGGCAGCGCTCGTCGCACTTGCCACGGCTCTGTTGCCTGTGACACCCGCATATGCGGGCCCGCATGATTTCCCAACGAAAACTCCGATCAAGCATGTTGTGGTGATATTTCAGGAGAATGTCTCGTTCGATCATTACTTTGGGACGTACCCTCATGCCTTCAACCTGCCCGGGGAAACTCCTTTCCACGCAAAAGAAGGAACCCCGGAATCCAACACGCTCCTTTCTTCCGGGCTTATCACCAACAATCCGAACAAGGCCAATCCTTTTCGAATTCCACCGAGCGTGCCTGTAACTTGCGACGAGGACCACAACTACGGCGACGAACAAGCAGCAGCAGATGGCGGCTTGATGGACAAATTTGTCGAAAAGCTAAGCTGCAATGACGCGGTCCTGGGACCCGCGAGCACTATGGGCTACTACGACGGCAACACCGTTACGGCCATGTGGAACTACGCGCAAAACTTTTCGATGAGTGACAACTCTTGGGGAACGACGTTTGGGCCGTCGACGCCGGGCGCGCTAAACCTGATCGCCGGGAACACTTTCGCTGGGACGCTTGCGCCGCTACGGCCCAATGGGAAGCCATCGAGCGCGAGTGGCAACATCGCGAACGGCGCTACCACTGGCGCGGTGATCGGCGATCCGCGGCCGCTGCTGGATGATTGCGTCGCTTCGAATCCCAAGTTTCAAACCGTGAACCAGATTACCGTTTCCGGCAAAAACGTCGGCGACCTGCTCAACCCGAAAGGCATCACCTGGGGTTGGTTCCAAGGCGGATTCGCGCCGACCGGCGTGGACGCAAGTGGGCGGGCCGTATGCGGCCAGCATCACACCGGCCTCGCCGGCGACGATGCAGTCGTCAACGCGGGAGACTATATCCCACATCACGAGCCTTTTATGTACTATCCGCAAACAACAAACATCCATCATCTTCGCCCAAGCAGCCCGGCCATGATTGGCCAGTCCGATCGAGCCAACCATCAATACGATTTGCAGGATTTCTTCACAGCTGTAAACGAAGGGCGTCTCCCGGCCGTAAGCTACTTGAAAGCGGGGGCATACCAGGATGGACATGCCGGCTATTCCGATCCGATCGACGAGCAGATCTTTGTCGTCGATACCATCAACGCACTGATGAAGAGCCCGGTGTGGAACGAAACCGCAGTGATCATTGCTTGGGACGATTCCGATGGTTGGTATGATCACCAGATGGGAACCATCGTAAATCAGTCCGATGTTTTGGACGACCAACTCCTGGGACCGGGAAACTGCGGTTCGCCAAAGGCAAATGACATCAGCGGCGGCACGCAGAATGGCCGGTGCGGTTTCGGTCCTCGCTTGCCGCTTCTCGTGGTTTCGCCCTGGGCAAAGCCGAACTTCATCGACGACACCATCACAGATCAATCGTCGATTCTGCGGTTCATTGAGGACAACTGGGAGCTTGGTCGTCTCGGAGGTGGTTCCACGGATGCCATCGCGGGAACCTTAAATAACCTCTTTGACTTCAATCATGGACCAAGAGCAGGCCGGTTAATCCTGGACCCGGCGACGGGACAGCCGCTCGAAGACTAGCGAGCGAAGCGCGGCCAACAGTTGGAGGCTCATTGAAAGGCCCGCTCCGGCCTCCTCGGAGCGGGCCTTTTTTACTGTTCGGCAATCCAATGTTTCGAATGGCGTGTGGATCGTATTACACTCGATTCCTTATGAAGCTCAAAAAACTGGTCAAAGAAGCAGCCGAAATCTCCCGGCCGTATCGCGTTGCGAATGGCGAAAAATTTCGCCTGAAAGATTACGACCCGGCGGATACCGGCGGAATGAAGGATAAGGATAAAGCGCTGAATACGCTGCAGCAGGGCATAAAACTTCTTTCGCACTTGCAGGAAAAGCTCTACGCGCAGGATCAATGGGCTGCACTGCTGATATTTCAAGCCATGGACGCCGCGGGAAAAGATGGCGCGATCAAGCATGTAATGTCAGGCATCAATCCACAGGGCTGCGATGTTACTTCGTTCAAGGCCCCTTCGCACCTGGAGCTGGACCACGATTATCTGTGGCGAGCTCATAAGGCGGCTCCAGAGCGCGGAAAAATCGAAATCTTCAACCGGTCCTACTACGAAGAAGTATTAGTGGTGCGCGTACATAAGGAGTTGCTCGAGGCACAGCAGTTGCCAAAGGAATTGATCGGAAAAGACATTTGGGAGAAGCGATACGAAGACATCAACAACTTCGAAAAATATCTGGCGCGTAACGGTGTAGTGATCCTGAAATTCTTTTTGCACCTTTCGAAGGGAGAGCAAAAGAAACGCTTCCTGGAACGGCTGGAAATGCCGGAGAAAAATTGGAAGTTTTCGATGGCCGATGTGAAGGAGCGCGGTTACTGGAAGGACTACCAGCAGGCTTATGAAGAGATGATCCAGAACACGGCGACCAAGCATGCGCCGTGGTTTGTGATCCCCGCCGACAACAAATGGTTCACACGGCTGGCGGTAGCGGCGGCAACGATTGAAGCTCTGGATTCGCTGGACCTGCAATTCCCCGAAGTCCACAAGGAAAAGAGAAAAGAATTGGCCAAAGTGCGCGAAGCTCTGATTCGCGGCGAAGAATAGCGATTGCAAGGCACTCCTGAAGTAAACTGTCGCGGTTCTTAAAATCGTTTGCGTTACGGGGAGAAACTGGGCGATGAAACAAGTTGCGGCGGTGATCGGGGCTGGATTTGTCGGAAAGGCGCACATCGAAGCACTGCGAAGGTTGCCGGTTCCGGTACGCGGAACGTTGGTGAGTTCGGGCGAACGCAGCGCCGCCGCGGCAAAGGCGCTGGGACTAGAGCGCGCTTACAGAAGTGTCGACGAAATCGCGTCCGATCCCGAGGTGACGGCCGTGCATATTTGCACGCCGAATTACGTACATTTCGAACAGGCTGCAAAATTGCTGCGCGCCGGGAAACACGTTCTATGCGAGAAGCCGCTGGCGATGGACTCGCGCGAGTCGGCGACTCTCGTCGCTCTGGCCAATGAAACCAATCGCGTGGGTGGAGTCGCGCACAATTTGCGATATTACCCGCTATGTGTGCAGGCGAAGGCGCTGATCGAATCGGGCGCGATTGGACAGGTAAAACTGGTGCACGGCGGATTTTTGCAGGACTGGCTTACGTATCCGACGGATTGGAACTGGCGGTTGGAATCGAAACTTGGCGGCGAATTGCGCGCGGTGTCCGACATCGGCACGCATTGGCTAGACCTGATTCAGTGGATTACCGGCGAGAAAGTAGAGGAGCTTTGCGCGGATTTGGCAACGGTGGTTCCGGTGCGGCACAAGCCGCGCGGCCACGTAGAGTCTTTTTCTTCGGCCAAAGATTTCGCAACAGATGAAATGCCGATTGACACTGACGACTACGCGTCAGTGCTGGTGCATCTGGATCACGGCGCGAAAGGAGTTTTCACCGTGTCGCAGGTCAGTGCGGGCCGCAAGTGCAAACTTCATTTCGAAATCAATGGAACGGAAGGTTCGCTGGGATGGAATGCCGAGGAGCCGAATACGCTGTGGATCGGCCGTCGAAATCAAGCCAACGAAATCTTGATTAAAGATCCGTCGCTGCTGGCTCCCGCCGCGCGGCGTTATGCGGCATATCCCGGAGGACACGCCGAGGGCTATCCCGATACGTTTGTGCAGCTATTTCACGATTACTACAACTATCTGGATGCCGGCGATTTTAAGGCGCCACGGCAATTCCCAACATTCGCGACCGGCCACGAGGAATTAATTTTGTGCGAGGCGATTCAAAAAAGTGCCCAGGATCGCGCTTGGACCAAATTGCATTGGGACTGAGATAAAACAAAGAAGGGCACGGCCCCGAGCGGTTTGCAGCCGGCACGCGCGGTGCCTACTCAAAAAGATCCACAGCGGATTACTTTGCACCGGGGTAGTGATATTGCAAATCCGCCGGCAGTTTTCCGGAGCGTTGGCGCGTGTTGTATTCCAATTCATATTGCGTGTGCGATGCGTCTTCGGGATAAGCAGCGCCGGGCTCATACGGATAAGCCTTCAGTCCGTGCTTGGGCAAAGGTTCGACGGTGAATGCGTGCGCTGCATAGAAGTCCATATCTTTTTCGAAACCATCGGCATAGAAGAAATAATCGCGCACCCAGCCTGAGGGAAGTGCGGGCAATGACTTCGCGTCGAAATCCAGCTTCAGACCTTCTCCAGAACTGAAAATGACAAAGCGATCGTCGGCGGCGCGAAGCAACGATCTCACATCGCCATAGCGCGTGTAATTCCCCGCCGCGCGCGCGTACGGTCCAGTCATGCTGCGCGTCGAATAGGAATACATTGTGTCGCTTGCGGGAGTTAGGCGAATTTCCTTGGGGAAGCCGAGAAAGTCGAGCGAAGCGTTCGCCAAGGGAACTTCCGTTACGCGCACGCTGCGCTGCGGCGGCGTCTGGTCAATGCGAATTGCGTCCCAATAAATTTTCAGATTGTTGACGATGCGAATGCGGTGGGTACCTGCAGGAATCTTTCCAGTGAGATCGGCAATCATAGTGCGTTCGAGGCCCGCAGGAAATCCCATGTCGTCAATAACGCGAACCCATTTGCCTTGCGCGTTCTGCGCTTCGACGTACGGCGCAACTACTTTGATTCCAGCCTGATCGGCGGCGTACATCGAAGTCGCAGTGAAATAATCGGTGTAGCCGTCGGCGATAAGGCGAAGTGGGAGGCGCGGATTCCATTCACCGAGGTCCAGTTCAATCCAGTGTAATTTTGCAAAACCTGCGAACGGCAACTCGTCAAAGCTGGTGACATATTTGCGATCGCGTTTGGCGAGAAACGGTAGCACGTCGTTGCCGCGGTCATCCCACGCGCTGACTGGCAGATGAGCGTCGCTCGTTGGCACCACGCCGAATTCTGGGAATGGCGGATTGCTGGCAAATCGTTCGTTGGGATAAACGTCGAAGCGCGCGGGATGATCGATTGCCAGCAGCTTCACTTGATCGAGATACACGGTTTCTTCCATGGGCTCGAGAAAACGGAAACTGAGCTTGCCATCGCGCAGCTGCAAACTTTTCCCGGGGACTTTCAGATATTCGGTTGGATCGGGAACGTCTCGCTCTCCGGGCGCGATCCAGTGGCCAACGACGCCGGGACCGATCATGTCG
>WNFE01000310.1_pt1 | contig 34340 bp, 32 predicted proteins | sample 5400451 | NCBI WGS metagenome assembly WNFE01 (sample SAMN13153344, study PRJNA577476) | soil metagenome | isolation source: 200 cm saprolite under Douglas fir tree site 2 hole 2 | place: USA:California | collected 2015-04-18
ACTTCGAATATTGACGAAGAGCTGAAAAAGCTGCATCACGCGGTGCATTACGGCGCGGACACGGTTATGGACCTCTCGACGGGCGGGGAGATTCCCAAGATTCGCAAGGCGATTATCGAGGCGTCGCCGGTACCGGTGGGCACGGTGCCGGTGTATGAAGCGATTTCGCGCGTCCGGCGGCCGGAGGATTTGACGTTCGAGCTGATGCTGGAAGTGATCGAAGAGCAGGCCGAGCAAGGCGTGGATTACATGACGATTCACGCAGGCGTGATGCGGGAGCACGTGCCGTTTGTGCGAAAGAGGATTACGGGAATCGTGAGCCGCGGCGGGTCGCTGATGGCGCACTGGATGGAGCATCACAAGAAGCAGAATTTTTTGTACGAGCGGTTCGACGACATCTGCAAAGTTTTTAAGAAGCACGACGTAAGCTTTTCGCTGGGCGACGGGCTGCGGCCGGGTTGCATCGCGGACGCAAGCGACGAAGCGCAATTCGCGGAGTTGAAGGTGCTTGGGGAGCTGACCACGAAAGCGTGGGAGCACGACGTGCAGGTGATGATCGAAGGGCCGGGACACATCCCGATGGACAAGATCAAGGAGCAGGTGGACAAGGAGATGGAGTGGTGCCACGAGGCGCCGTTCTACACGCTCGGTCCGCTGGTGATCGACATCGCGCCGGGGTACGACCACATCACGAGCGCGATTGGCGCGGCGATGATCGGGTGGCACGGGGCGGCGATGCTGTGCTACGTGACCCCCAAGGAGCACCTGGGGCTGCCGAATCCGGAGGACGTGAAGCAGGGCGTGATTGCGTACAAGATTGCGGCGCACGCGGCGGACGTGGCGCGGCATCGTCCGGGAGTGCGGGACCGCGATGACGCTTTGTCGTATGCGCGGTTTTTGTTTGATTGGAACAAGCAGTTTGAGCTTTCGCTCGATCCTGAAACGGCGCGGGCGATGCATGACGAGTCGCTGCCGGATGATTTCTACAAAGAAGCGAAGTTCTGCTCGATGTGCGGACCGAAGTTTTGCTCGATGAATATCACGCAGCTTGCGGAAGCGGAAGGCGGGAACGACCAGACGGAGCGGAAGCAGAAGTTCGTGGAGCTGCTCGCGAAGGTGCAGGGAGCCTGAGAAGCAGGCGCAGCGACCAAGCGCAGATCGGCATTCTTGAAGAGGCGCGATCACTATGGGCCTGTTTGAGGTGAAAGTGAATCTGGCGTCGCCGAGCCAGACGGCAGACGTGTTGTTGCTGGTGGATACGGGTGCCACGTTATCGTGGATTCCCCGAACGATTCTGGAGAAGCTGGGTGCGAAAGCATTCTCGCGGTTGCCATTCTCACTTGCCGATGGCCGTCGTTTGGAACGTGACACTACGGCGGTGCTTCTGACGATCAACGGAAGAAAGGCTCCCGTGCCGGTTGCGTTTGGCGAGCCAGGCGAAGAAGCAGTTCTAGGCGCGACGGCTCTTGAGATTTTGGGCTTCATGGTCGGCCCAGTCGCACAGAAACTGGTTGCCCGCGACCTGCTCGCCCTGAGCAGACTGAAGCTTAGGCCAGAAGGTTTTTTGTTCGGCAGAAACGATCTCGTTTATGCACGGGAAAGGCCTCACGCCTGAAGGGGTGAGCTACATTTTCCGTCGGTCGGTGAGTGACAGATGGATCATCGCTCGACCAAGATGGGGTTGATCGGGGCGGGGCCGGTGGGCCTGGGGATGGCCAAGGCGCTGCTCGAGCACAAGATTGCGTACGAAGAGCTCGAGGCGGACGACGACCTGGGCGGGAACTGGAAGCACGGCGTCTACGAGACGGTGCACATTATTTCGTCGCGGAAGACGACGGAATACGCGGACTACCCGATGCCGGAGAGCTACCCGGATTTTCCGAGCCGCCAGCAGATGCTGGACTATCTGTGCGATTACGCGGAAAAATTCGGGCTGCGGGAAAATATCCAGTTCAATACGAAAGTGGTGATGGCGCTGCCGCTGGCGGATGGGCGGTGGGAGCTGGAACTCGCGACGGGCGAGAAGCGAATCTACAAGGGATTGATCGCTTGCAACGGGCATCATTGGCACAGGCGGTTTCCGAATTACCCGGGGAATTTCGGGGGCGAGTTCATTCATTCGAAAGATTACCGCGCGCCGGAGCAACTGGCTGGAAAACGCGTGCTGGTGATCGGCGGAGGGAATTCCGCGTGCGACATTGCATCGGAGGCGGCGCGCGTGGGAAAAAGCGCGGGGCTGAGCATCCGCCGCGGCTACTGGTTCCTTCCCAAAACATTTTTTGGGATTCCATCAGCGGAATTGATGCAGCCGTGGTTTCCGGTGTGGGCGCAGCGGTTCTTCTTGAAGACGCTGATGCGTATTTCGGTTGGGAAATTCAGCCACTACGGTTTGCCGGAGCCTGATCACCGGATTTTTGAGGCGCACCCGACGATCAACAGTGAACTGCTTTATTACGTTAAGCAGGGGCTGATCCAACCGTGGCCGGATATCCAGCGGTTTGAAGGCAAGACGGTACATTTTGTCGATGGGCGCGCGGAAGAGTTCGACACGGTGGTTTGCGCGACAGGATATCACGTCAGCTTTCCGTTCTTGCCGCCGGGGCTGGTGCCGGTAAAAGGGAGCGTGGCGCAGCTTTATGGCGGTTGCGTGCTGGCGGAGTACAAGAATCTTTACGTGATTGGAACGTCTCAGTTGCGCTACGGCTTTGGGCCGCTGGTGACGCCGGGGATGGACCTGTTCGCGCGAATGATGCAGGCGCAAGATCAGATGGAACTGCCGATCGGGTTGGTGATGAAGGAATCGGGCGTGAAGCTGCCGACGACGCATCTGATTGACCCGCACGCGGCGCTGCGGGGGATTCGGCGCGGGAAGCGAATGCTGCCGGTGCTATTGTGGAAAGAGAAGCGGCTGCGAAAGAAATTTGCAGCGGGCACGCCTGCGCCGCCGGTTTTGCCCAGAATGCCGCAGGCGAACGCGCACGTCGAGGTGTTCTAGTGTCGTTCCTGCGCGGAGGGGTTGCCGTAGTCACGGGAGCGGGGAGCGGCATCGGCCGCGCGCTGGCGCAGCAGCTTTCTGCGGCGGGCTCGGCGCTGACGATTGCGGACATCGATGAGAAGGGACTGGCGGACACGGCGGCGTCGCTCAAGGGAAAGGACGGGGCCGTTTCGACGCATGTTCTCGATGTGTCTGACGAGGCGGCGGTAAAAGCGTTTGCGGAAGATGTGGCCGCGCGTCACGGGCGAGCGACGCTGCTGATCAACAACGCCGGAGTGGCGCTGCTGGGGACATTCGAAGAACTATCGCTCGACGATTTGCGCTGGCTGATGGGAATCAACTTTTGGGGTGTAGTTTATGGGGTGAAGTATTTTCTGCCGATCCTGAAGCAGCAGCCGAGGGGGCATATCGTGAACATCTCGAGCATTTTCGGAATTGTCGCCCCGGTAGGGCAGAGTGCGTACTGTGCCAGCAAATTTGCGGTGCGAGGCTTCACGGAAGTGCTGCGGCATGAGCTGGAAGGAACGCCGGTGTTTGTGTCCTGTGTGCATCCCGGAGGAATTCGCACGCCGATCGCAAAGCGCGCGCGGCTAGGCGCGAACACTCCACTAAGCTCGCGCGAAGAAGCAGTTGCGCGATTCGAACGGCTGACCCCTACTTCGCCGGAGGAGGCGGCCCAGCGGATTCTCGAAGGAGTCGAGCGGCGTGAGCCGCGGATTCTCATCGGCCGCGACGCGCGCCAGATCGATATCCTGCAAAGGCTGCGCCCGGCGACGTACTGGAAAACGCTGTCGAAGAGGGTGCAGGATCCGTCGCGCGCCAAGTGAGGACCGCGCCAGACAGCTTTGACGCCGTTTGGGGTGGACGATATACTCCGTGCTGCGCCGGTCACAAACTGGCCGTCGATCAAGAGGAGAAGAGATGCCGTTTGTGCGAGCAGCGAAGACGAGCGAAGTTCCAGCGGGGTCAATCCAGGAAATTCAGGTTGGCGGGACAACCATCGCCCTGGCCAATGTGGGGGGAAAGTTCTACGCCGTCAACAATACCTGCTTTCATCGCGGGGGGCCCCTGGGGCAGGGAGTGCTGGACGGAAACACGGTGACATGCCCCTGGCACGGATGGCAGTATGACGTGACGACGGGAAAGGTGCCGCAAAACGCCAGCGTTGGGGTCGATTCTTACCCAACGGAAGTGAGGGGGGACGAGGTTTTTGTGGATATCGGGTAATTGTTCCTTCATCTGGTTGTAAATAAAAGAGATAGCTACCATTTGCGGGCGTTTGAGCATTTCCAACGGACGGGCCCCCAGCTCGGTGAAGACCGCTAAGCCTCACATTTTGTTTCGTTTTTTCCTCTCCGGCGTGTATATTGCTGGCGATTCGAAGCCTCAATGGCGATTCCGACAGCGCAACGACACTACTGGATCTTCAGCGCCGACCCGCACCACTACCACTGGGACACGCTGTTCGTAAAGGGCAAGGAAATGTGGCATGGGGCGGACGGAAAGCCCGACGCAATACGCGCCCTCAAACAGGTGCGCAAGGGCGACCGCGTGCTCTGCTATCACTCGGCGCCAGAGCGCTCGCTCTATTCGATTGCGGAAGTGACGCGTGACCCCTATCCTGATCCGCATGACCACAAAGGGAAAAACCTGGTGTCAGACTTGCGAGCATTTGACCGGCTGCCGAGGCAAGTCACCCTCGCCGAGCTGCGGGCGAACCCGGCGCTGAAGAAAATGAAACTGGTCAAGAACGTCCGGCTGCTGATTTCGCAGATTACCGACCTTGAGTACCAGGAAATCCTGCGGATGGCTGGGATTGTAGCGTCGCCGGGGATTCCGCTGCCCTAAAGCGGGGATTGAAGCGTTTACTGGGGTGAGTGATGGGTGTCTCCGGCCGCAGGAGTATTCTCGCCGCCTGCTTGATTGGGTTCATGGCTCTCATTCCGCTGAATCATCGCCAGGACGATTCCTTGGATGGCATCGCGTCGGGGAAAACGCGGGTGATCGACCTAACCTATGCGATTAGCGACAAGCTGGTGCCCTGGCCCGGGGATACACGCTGGTTCGAAGCCAAGATCAATGCCAGCGTGGAGAAGGACGGCTACTTCACGCGCAGTTTTTGGATGCTGGAGCACTACGGGACGCATCTGGATGCGCCGATCCATTTTCCGCCGGGAAAGACGCCTGTCGATCAAATTCCGGTGAAGCAGCTTTTTGGGCCGGCGGTCGTGCTGGATGTCCGAGCCGAAGGCGCGAAGGACGCGAACTACCAGCTTCCGGGCGCGCGAGTTGAAGAGTGGGAAAAGCGGCACGGAAGAATTCCGCAAGGAGCGATCGTGCTTCTGCGGACGGGCTGGGCGTCGCGCTGGCCGGACGCGCAGCGCTACCGAAACCAGGACGCGCAGGGCCACATGCATTTCCCCGGTTTTTCGGTGGAAGCGGCAAAGCTGTTCATTGAGCGAAAAGTGAGTGGGCTCGGATGCGACACGATGAGCGTGGACTACGGCGCGTCGGGCGATTTTGCCGTGCATCGCCTCGCGCTGGGGGCGGGATTGTACCATCTGGAGAATCTGGCGGATTTGAGCGCGTTGCCGGAGAGGGGAGCCTTTTTGATTGTGGCGCCCATCAAACTGGAAGGCGGCTCAGGCGGGCCGGTGAGGGTGTTCGCGATGCTGGAGGAAGCAAAAAATAATGAAGTAATCAAGCAAAGATGAAGAAGAGATTGGGAGAACTTTCTCAAGTCCTGTACGTCTTAAGAGTTAGATTCCGGGTGAGGGTGGGCAATGAAAACAAATTGTTTCCGCAGTGCCGTAGTCTTGCTGTGTGCGCTGAGCTTTTCCGTTTTGCCGGCGCAAGGGCAGTCGCAACAATTTCCGGTCGCCACGCGCACGCTGAAAAATGGGATGAAAGTGCTGGTGCAGCCGGACCATAGCATTCCCAATGTGGCGCTGTACATTTTTTACCGGATCGGCGCGCGGAACGAGCACCCTGGCACGACCGGGCTCTCGCACTTTTTCGAGCACATGATGTTCAATGGCGCGAAAAAGTATGGACCGGGCGAACTCGATAAGGTCATGGAAGCAAACGGCGGGTCAAACAACGCGTACACGACGCGCGACGTGACGGTCTACCAGGATTGGTTTCCGCGCTCGGCACTGCAGTTGATTTACGACATCGAGGCGGACCGCATCCGCGATTTGAATTTTGATCCGCAAAAGATTCAGTCGGAGCGCGGCGTGGTGGCTTCCGAGCGGAGGTTGCGCACGGACAACGACAACGGCGGACTGCTGGACGAGCAACTGTGGGCCACGGCGTTTATCGCGCACCCGTACCAATGGCCGGTGGTCGGCTGGATGAGCGACATCGAGAATTGGACGATGCAGGACTTGAAGCATCACTTCGAAATGGGCTACTCGCCGAGCAACGCGACGATGGTGGCGGTGGGAGACGTTACGGCGGAGGAGATTTTCAAACTTTGCGAACAATATATTGAGCCGATCCCTTCGCACGCGCCGCCTCCTGCGGTAACAACTATCGAGACGGAGCAATTAGGGGAACGCCGCCTGGTAGTGCACAAACCAGCGGAATTGCCGCTTTTGATGGTCGGCTATCATTTTCCGAAAACGAACAGTCCGGACTTTTACGCGTTGAACATTCTCCGCACCGTGCTTTTCCAGGGAGAGAGTTCGAGGATGTATCAGCGGTTGGTGGACAAGGACCAGATTGCGCTTTCTGTGGACGATGGCGCGGAGCCGGCGTTTGATCCAACGTTGGACGAGGTTGTAGTGCAACCAAAGCAGGGCGTGGATCCGCTGACTTGCGAGAAGGCATTGTATGAAGAATTCGAGCGCGCGAAAGCCGGGTTGATCACCGACCAGGAACTGGAGAAGGCCAAGAACATCCGGCTGGTGGAGTTTTACCGGCAGATGCGGACGATCAGCGGCCGCGCGAATACGATTGGAACGTATGAAGTGTTCTTCGGCGATTACAACAAATTGTTTGACGCGGCAAAGAACTACGCGGCGGTTACGAAAGAGGATGTGCAGCGCGTGGCAAAGGCTTATTTCGGGGCAAACAATCGCACCGTGGCAACACTGATTCCGGAGAACCAGGAGAATGCAAAGCAATGAGAATTCCAAGGGTATTTGCAGGCCTTCCCGGTATTGCGATTTTGGCGCTTTATTGCGCCATTCCCGCTGCGGCACAATCGCTGCGTTTGCCAGCGCATGAAAGAATTGTTCTAAAGAACGGCCTGACTGTGCTCTTGATGGAAAAGCGCGGCGTGCCGATAGTGAGCTTCGCCGCAATCGTGAAAACCGGGGCGGCAGCCGACCCGGCGGGGCAGGACGGGCTGGCTTCAGCGACGGCCGGCTTGCTTCGCAAAGGCACAAAGGCCCGGACGGCGCAGCAATTTGCCGCAGACCTGGATTTTATCGGCGGTACCTTCGATGCGGAAGCGAGCGCGGATTTTACGAGCATTTCGGCCGAATTCCTCACCAAGGATTTGGCGCGGGGACTGGGTCTTTTCATGGATGCGCTGCTCCACCCTGCCTTTCCGCAGACCGAGGTGGACAAGCTCCTGGCGCAGAGCATCGACGGAGTAAAAGGAGCAAAAGACGACGCGCAAAACGTCATTCTCCTTTATTACTACGGATATCTTTACGGCGCTCGCCCTTACGGACGGCCGGATGGGGGAGATGAGGATTCGCTAAAGCACGTTCAACGCGAAGGCATTGTGAAGTTCTATGACACCTATTATGCGCCGGGCAATACCCTGCTTGCGGTCGTGGGCGATTTCAACGCAGTGGAAATGAAGAAGAAGTTGGAAGAAGTGCTGGGGGCGTGGCCGGCGAAGACGGCGCCTGCTGTGGCCATTCCCGCTACCGCCTCGGTGAAAGGAAAGCGGCTGCTGCTGGTGGATAAACCGGATGCGACGCAGACGTATTTTGCGATTGGAAACGTGGGAACCCGGATCACGGATCCGGACCGGGTCGCTCTACGAGTCGTGAATACGGTGTTTGGGGGGCGATATACGTCGCTGCTGAATGAGGCGTTGCGCATAGAATCGGGGCTCACGTACGGAGCGCAGTCGTTTTTCGACTCGCGAAAAGAGCCCGGCCCCTTTGCCATGTTCAGCTTCACGAAGAATGAGACGACGACGCAGGCTATCGACCTGGCGCTAAAGGTGTTGCAGGACCTGCACAAGAATGGCGTGACAGAAGAGCAGCTTAAGTCTGCTAAGAGTTACATCAAGGGACAATTTCCGCCGACGATCGAAACGTCGAACCAGCTTGCGCGGCGAATCGCTCAGTATGAGTTCTACGGGCTGAATGACGATGAAGTGAACCAGCTCGAGGCGCGCGTCGATGCGGTGACGCCGGAAATCGCGAAGCAAGTGATTCAAAAGCATTTTCCATCGGACAATCTGGTTTTCGTGCTGATCGGAAAAACGTCGGCCATAGGTCCGGCAGTCAAAAAGTACGCAGAGAAAGAGGACGGGCGAGCGATCAGCGAACCGGGCTTTTGGCCCCCGCTGGATAAGAGGTGATGAAATAAAGATATAAGGAAACAGAGACAAGCAGTGGTGCAACTAGGCGTGAAGCAGCGCTCTTATTTACCGTCTTTGCCGCTGATTTTTTTTTGCGAGCAGCCAAGGAATGAGCTCCGCTTCAGCGTAGGCTTTGTCCCACGAATTGTGGCCGACACCGGGATATTCGGTATAGTGCACTTCGCCGCCGAGAGCCTTCATGGCCTCCGCCATGCGCTGCGATTCCGTGACCGGAACGACGTTGTCGGCCCCACCGTGGAAGATCCATGCCGGCGTGTTGCCGCCGATTTTCTTTGCCGCCTCCACGTAGGGTTTCGCGTCGCCGGCGGACTGCGCGCGGGCCTGGTCCGGCAGGAGAACTCCTCCGCAGATGGGAACAATGGCGGCAAATCGTCCCGGGTATTTTCCGGCTAGGTACCACGTCCCGTAACCGCCCATAGAAAGGCCCGTGAGATAGACGCGCTGTGGGTCGCCGTGAAATTCCTTTTGCGTGGCATCGAGAGTTTTTATGGCGAGGTCTTCCATTTCTGCCTGGGTCCACCAAACATCCTTGCGGCACTGAGGCATGACAATCACGGCGGGAAAACGGCTGCGGCTGAGACGGACAGCAGTTGCGATGCCCACCTGGGTTTGGAGCAAACCGTCGTCGCCGCGCTCTCCCGCGCCGTGGAGAAAGAGAATGACCGGCCACTTTTTCGCTGGGGTCCAGGCATCAGGAACAAAGACTTGGTATTTGTACTCGATGCCCTGAATGGCCACGCTGCGGTCGAGGAAACCGGTTTCGCGCTTCTTCGCGTGCGCGGGTCCGGCGAGCAGGACAACGAGGAGCGGCAACACGATTCGTCTTACGAACGACTTTCTATGGAGCGCCAATCTCATCTCTCGCCGGAAAACAGGCACGGTGCACCCCCGAAGGCGGCACTGTAGCATGAGATTCTCGGAGAAACGCAGACAAACACTTCACGCCTAGAGCGGATCGCTCCGAGACGTGCCGTGAACGTAGACGATGTGATAATTTGTCCGAGGTCTTCTTATGCCGGAACTTCCCGAAGTCGAAACGGTTGCGCGAGGCCTGCGGCAAAGCATTCTCGGGCGGCGGATACTATCTGTCACTCTGGGCAAGACGGATTTCATCGATGATCCTGGCGCATTGGAACAACACCTCCCCGGGCGGCAGATCGAGGCTGTCGAGCGTTATGGAAAGTTCATGCTGCTGCGGCTGTCGCCAGTCAACGGCAGCGGGGAAAGGGTTTTGAATGGCCATGCTGCTCGTGCTTCGTTGCTCGTGCATCTTGGGATGACCGGGCAGATTACGCCGAACCGAGCTGCTGATCCCTGCGAAAAACACACCCACGCCTGTTTCCTGCTCGATGACGGGCGGGAACTGCGCTACACCGACGCACGGCGATTCGGGAGGCTTGCATATCTTCCGGAAGAGGCGCTGTTGGCCAAACTGAGCGCGTTTGGCGCAGATCCGCTCGAGGTGAGCGCGGAAGATTTTGTGGCATGCATCCGTTCTCGCAGGGCGAGGGTCAAGGCGCTTCTAATGGACCAGCACGTTTTGCGAGGCGTCGGAAATATTTATGCGGATGAGAGTTTGTGGCGCGCAAAAATCCATCCGGCGCAACTCGGAGCGCGGCTGAGCGCGAAACAGGCGAGAGCCTTGCGCCGCGTGCTCCAAGACATTTTGAGGAAGGCCATCGCAATGCGCGGCTCATCGATCTCCGATTTCGTCGACGCGGAGGGCCGGCCGGGAGAATATCAGCGGCACCATCGCGCGTATGGGCGCGAGGGAAAGAAGTGCTACCGTTGCGGCGCCCTGATCCGGCGCGCCCTCGTTGCAGGGCGCAGCAGTTATTTCTGTCCGAAGTGCCAGCCCGCGCCGAGAGGTTCCATTGCGCTTCCGCCGCCTGGTTCCGCGAGAAACAAATCGAAACGCGTGAGAGGGCTCCGCGCGTCTAAGTCAGCAAGCCGGACAGCCATGACGGGCAAAGGGTGAAAGTGGCTGGGTGAAGGCAAGACTTCTTTTTCGTGCAAAACAAAATAATTTCGTTGAGAGGGACGGATGAATTCACGCCGTTGTGGTCTGCTTGTCTTAGCTGTAGCGCTTGTCCTGATTGGAATGCGTGCCGGGTCCGCGCGGCCTGCGCCGGATGAAAGCAATTCCTTTGCGGCAGCCGACGCGCAGATCTTGAGCGACGTCCGCGATCACAGCGAGGTAATGCAGAACCTGGAGTATCTTTCCGACGAAATCGGGCCAAGGCTCACGGGCTCAACGCAGCTCAAGCAGGCAAACGATTGGACGGCGGACATGTTCCGCAAGTACGGGCTGACCAACGTGCATCTCGAGAAGTGGACGATCGCGCATTCCTGGACGCGGGGAACGGCGCGCGCGCGGATTGTCAGTCCCACGGAGCATCCGCTGACGATTGCGTCCGCGGGATGGTCGCCTGGCACCAACGGAATCGTGCGAGGGCCGCTCGTGTATTTTGATGCGAAGACAAAGGAAGACTTCGAAAAATATCGTGGAAAGCTGAAGGGCGCGATTGTCATTTACCAGGAGCCGATGAGCCTCTCGCCGCCACGGCCGGAGAATCCGACCGGAGAAATAGTTCGCCCGATGCAGGCGCCGCCTCCAGTGAAAGGACAGCCGCCGGCGCCTTCGCCATTCGCGGCGCAAGCGGAATTGGGGCGCGCGCGGAACGAGTTCTTCAAGCAGGAAGGCGCAGGGGCCGTGCTGCGCGATTCGGGGAAGCCGCACGGCCTCCTGAATATGACGGGGATCGGCGGGGAGAAATTTGAGATCGGCGCGATCCCGACTGCGTTCATCACCGGAGAAGGCTACCGCATGCTCTTCCGGATGCAGAAGCACGGACCCGTGGTTGCCGAAGTTGAGATGACAAATTCCTTCAGCGACAAACCGATAGACGTCTACAACACCGTTGCAGAGATCAAGGGAGGCGAGAAGCCGGATGAAGTAGTGATGCTCGGCGCGCACCTGGATTCCTGGGACCTCGGAACTGGCTCGACGGATAATGGCACAGGCTCGATGGTGGTTCTCGAAGCGGCAAGAGCTCTAGCGAAGCTGAACCTGAAACCAAGACGCACCATCCGTTTTGTACTGTTCAGCGGCGAAGAAGAGGGTCTGGTCGGCTCGAAGATGTACGTCCAAGCGCATAAGGATGATCTCGAAAAAATATCCGGCATTCTCGTGCATGATACCGGAACGGGCCGTGTGCTAACGCTCGGACTGCATGACAACTATCAGGATCGCGAATTGGTCGATCAAGTGCTCGCGCCGCTCCGCGAATTGAAGCTGCTCGAACCCAGCATGCTACGCCTGTCCGGCACCGACCATCTATCATTTAATGAAGCTGGAGTGCCGGGATTCTGGTGTATCCAGGATGGCGCCGAGTATTCGAAGACACATCACAGCCAATCGGATACTTTTGATAAAGCTTGGAAAGACGAGTTGATTCAAGGCTCGCAGGTACTGGCGGCATGGGCCTACAACACAGCGCAACTTCCTGCGATGCTGCCGAGGCGGCCGCTCCCGTATAACCCCAGAACAGACAATACCCGCGTAGCGGAAGCGCCGAAACCTGATCCAATCACGGAGATGGATGGAAAAATCCTGGAGCAAGTGAAGGCCGACCAAGCGGTCATGAAGGCAGACTTGGAGCACCTGGCGGATCAGATCGGCCCGCGGCTGACGGGGTCGCCTCAGCTGGATAAGGCCAGCCATTGGACGCTAGAGCGATTCAAGGAGATGGGGCTCTCGAACGCGCATCTGGAATCGTGGACGATTGCGAACAGTTGGACGCGCGGGCGGGCAAGCGGACGGGTGATCGCGCCGGCGCCTCATACGCTGACGCTGGAGACTGCAGGTTGGTCGTCAGCTACGAACGGATTAGTGCGGGGGAAAGTGGTTGGCATCGCCGCCGAAAAGGTGGAAGACCTGGAACGATACAAAGGAAAGCTCCAGGGAGCAATTGTGGTTGTCGGACGGCCGCTAGAAGAGGTAACTCCAGGGAATCCTATGACGACGCCATGGGCCGAAAACACGATTCCCGTGGCGAGGCCAAAGAGTGACAAGCCCATCGACTTCGAGGCCCTTTTGAACCTGCGGCGGACGCAGGCGAAGTTTTTCCAGGACGAGAAAGTTGCTGCCGTGCTGCTCGGGTCGGAAAAGTGGTACGGGTTGCTGAACATGAGCGCGAGCGGCCGGGAATACCAGCCCGGACTGGTTCCTACGGCATACATCACCCGGGAGAACTTCACGCAGTTGTGGCGGCTGCTCGACGCGGGAGAGGTGGAGGCGGAAGTGAGTATCGCGAGCACCTTCAGCGGCAAGCCAGTGGAGGTGTACAACACGATAGCGGAGATTCCGGGAAGTGAAAAGCCCGATGAGGTCGTGATCATCGGCGGGCATCTCGATTCGTGGGATTTGGGAACCGGCGCGACAGATAATGGCACGGGCTCGACGGCCGTGCTGGAAGCAGCGCGCGCGCTGCAGAAGCTCGGCGTGAAACCGAAACGGACCATCCGATTTGTCTTGTTCACCGGCGAAGAGCAGGGACTGAATGGTTCGAAGGCGTACGTCAAAGCCCACACGAACGAGTTGGGAAAGATTTCCGGCGTGCTTGTTCATGACAGCGGGACGGGAAAAGTGCTCACCATCGGATTGATGGGAAATTACGCGGTGCGTGAGATGATCGACAGGGTGATGTATCCGCTCGCGAGGCCGCTCGGATTCGCGGAGCCCAGCTTGCGCTCCGAAGGCGGCAGCGACCACGTGCCTTTCGACGCCGCAGGCGTGCCGGCATTCTGGTGCGTCCAGGAAGGCGTGGATTACGCCATGACGCATCATTCGCAGGCTGACACGATTGACCGCGTCCGCTGGGATGATCTGACCGAAGGCGCTCAAGTGTTGGCGGTTTTCGCGTACAACGTTTCGCAATTCCCGGAAATGTTGCCGCGTAAGCCGGCGAAACAGAGCGGCAACTAAGCCGATCGCATGCGAGCGGTACTGCAGCGGGTGGGCCGTGCGCGCGTGACGGTAGGTGGGGCCGCGACCGGAGAAATCGGCGCTGGCCTGATGATTCTGCTCGGCGTCGGTCATGAAGACACATCCGCTGTCGCTGTTTCCATGGCGGAGAAAATCGCCAACCTGCGCATTTTCGAGGACGATCAGGGAAAAATGAATCGCTCGCTGCTGGAGGTGAAGGGCAGCGCTCTGGTCGTTTCCCAATTTACGCTGTATGGCGACGCGCGGGGACAGCGCCGGCCGAGCTTCATCACTGCTGCTCCGCCGGAAAAAGCCAAAGCGCGGTACGAAGAATTTACGGGGGCGCTGCGGAAACTTGGAATCAACGTGGCGACGGGAATCTTTCAGGCAATGATGTCCGTGGAGCTGGTGAATGAGGGACCGGTCACAATCCTCCTCGATTCCGATAAAACATTCTAGGCGGCGGGCGGCGCACGCTTCCGAGGAGAAGTGGACGAAGGCGGCCGTTCTACGCGAGATGAAAAGACTTGCGGATCCCAAAGTGCGTGCAAAAATGGCGTACTTCGGCGTAAATGTTCCGAAGGCGCACGGGATTTCCGCGCCGGTGCTGCACGCCTTTGCGCGGCGCATCGGCAAAGATCACAAGCTGGCAGAGGAACTCTGGACTACAGGCATTCATGAAGCGAGGATTCTCGCCACTCTCATTGGAGAGTCTGGCAAAGTCACCGCATCACAGATGGAGCGCTGGGTGCGCGATTTCGATTCCTGGGACGTGGTGGATGCCGCGTGCTGCTATCTCTACGCAGCTTCTGCACCGGCGTGGAGCAAGATTTATGAATGGAGCCGCCGGCGTAGGGAATTCGAAAAACGCGCCGCGTTTTCGCTGGCCGCTTACCTGAGCTACAAAGACGAAGAGGCAGAAGATAGCCGATTCGAGCGATTCCTCCGCATCATTGAGCGCGAAGCACGCGACGAACGAAATTTCGTGAAAAAGGCTATAAACTGGGCGCTGCGGAACATTGGGAAAAGAAACCTGCGATTGAACCGGGCCGCGATCCGCACAGCAGAACGAATCCGGAGGCAGGATTCACGCGCGGCGCGATGGATCGCGGCGGACGCGCTGCGCGAACTGAGGAGCGCCGCCGTGCAGGCCCGGCTGCGCAGGAGGGCTTCCTGAGAAATGGGGAATTCGGCCTCTAAAGCGGAACTCAAAATTCGCCGGGCAAGACCAAGCGATGCCAAGAGGCTTGCGGAGCTTAGCGGCCAACTCGGGTACCCGGTGAGCGCGGGGGAGATCATCAAAAGACTGCGGCGGCTTGCGCCGGTTTCACAACATGCCGTTCTCGTGGCGGACTCCCCCGGCGCCGGAGTCATTGGCTGGCTGCACGTCAGCGTCGAGCATCTCGTGGAGGTGGATGTCCGCGCAGAAGTGAACGGGCTGGTTGTCGCAGAAGAGCTTCGCAGTTTGGGTGCGGGCGCGCGCCTGCTCAAAGCCGCGGAAGATTGGGCGAGAAAGCATGGCTGCCTGAGCATGCACGTGCGCTCAAACGTGATCCGCGAGCGCGCCCACAAATTCTACGAACGGCTAGGTTACGAGCACTACAAGACACAAAAAGCCTTCCGCAAGATGTTGTGAGCTTCTCCCTTCCTGTCTTGACTGATTACTTCTCGTAAACAAAGAACCCGCCGGGTGTCAGGGTATATCGTAACACGATATACTTAACCCATGGCCGCTGAAATCACAACCGCTGAATATCGCGCGCTGGCGGAACTTCGTTACCGCATCCGGCATTTTCTACGGGAAGGCGATGCCAAGGCACGGGCGACGGGTCTGGAACCGCAGCAATACCTGATGCTCCTCGCGATTCGCGGGCTACCTGAGGCCATGGAGTCGACAATCCAAGTGCTGGCGGAGCGGCTGGCGCTGAAGCACCACAGTGCTGTGGAATTGATCGATCGCCTGGAGGTCCACGGGTATGTGCGCCGAAGCCGCAGCCGGGACGACCGGAGGCGGGTGCTGGTCTCGCTGCTGCCTCGCGGCGAACGTCTGCTCGAGCAAGTCGCGCGCGACCGCATCAGCGAGTTGCGGGCAACCGGCGCGACGCTGGTAGATGCGCTCGCCGCCCTCCTCGAGCGCAAGCTTCAAGAACGCGGCGAAGCAAGGAAGGCACAAAAGAGGGGAGAACGAGCCAACTTTGGGTAGCGACACAGTCTGCACGTTCTGCCGGTGGTTAGTCGCGCCGATGTTCACAAACTGGAAGGGATTGTCACTTTGCCGGACGTCCTTGCTATATATAGTGTTACTGACAATGGTAGTATATGTTTCCCTGCTAGAAGCCGCCTCCTCCACCGCCGCCGAAACCCCCGCCTGAGAAGCCGCCTCCTCCACCGCCCCCGAATCCGGAGCCGCTGGAACTGCGCGGAGCGGAGGTCATGACGCTGCCGGCCTGCGATGACATCATGTTGAGGTCGTTGACAAACATATAAGGCATGAAATTCGGCCCGTAGCCGCCCTGATACCAGCTGGGTGGCTGTGTGTAAATGCCTTGGAAGGCTTTGCTCCAGTTTTTCTCCACGCCCAAGGCCATGGCGAAGGGCAAAAACTTTTCGAACATTTCCGGCGTTTTCACCATGCGGTTAAAGCGATCGGATTCGACGTGCACGAGGAAGTCTTCGAAGCCGAGGACTCCTTCGAGTGCGCGCGTGCCTTGCTCGGTGTGCGCGGGCATGAACCAACCGAAGGCGCAGATCACCAGGGCGGTGAGAATCGCGGCCGCGAAGAACGGAAGAGGCTGCATGCCAAGCTTGCTGGCGACGGGGGCGGTGCCCAGGAACATGAGGGCGCCTACGACGACGCCGAAACCAAGGTAGCTGGCGCGCACGGAGTCCGGACGCCTCCGGTAGTATCCGCTGGTGACCAGCGAGCCGAAGATGCGGTCTTTGATCCTAGGCAAATACGTGTAGAACTTGTTGTGCAGGTCGGAGAGCGTGACGGCGTCACTCCCACCCTCAGAGAAAAGACCGCCGAGGAGTTCCTGCTCGTGCGGCTTGAGCGAGTTCCATTCGTTGCGCGGCTTGCGCAAGTGAAACGTGTAGTCCTTGTCGTGAAACAGCCCCAGTAATTGATCTTTCTTTTTTTCCTCGATGAGGATGTAGCCGCGGACGGCGAGGTCAACGATCGAAGCGGTGATGTCGCGCATATCGGCGGAATTATCCACGAGGGTGCCGACCTCGCCGGGAGTGAGCTTGTCCGGCGGCTCGTAGCGCGCGGCGATCGGACGAAGGCGCGGATCGCGGCCGCGCGTCCACCACAGCCAGAACATCAGGACAAAAGCGATGATGGGTATGACCAGGGGCCAATTGCTGCGGAGAAAAAGGAAAAGCAGTTCGGCCCGGCCGGGCTCGTGGACAAAGCCTTTGTCGAATGCGACCGCGACGGTTAGACCTTCGTGATAGCGGAGCGGCTCGCGCGTGCGAACGTCAACTCCGTTCGCGGCGATGTCAACGTCGGCGCCTTGCGCGCGCGAGCGGTATCCGCCCGTGAACGGATTGGCGCGAATGCCGGTCGTTCCGGCGGGAAGGATGATGTGCGCGCTGGCGGATTGGATGGGAACATCCCACTCATCGCCGGTTACGTTCCAGTAGAGCTCATCGTGGTCTTCAAAAAAGCGGAGGGCGTCCGAGACCGTGTATTCGATGGATATGGTCTGCGTGGAGTTATCGGCATCGGGGACGTACATTTTTAGCTTGCGATAGTGGCGCACGCGACTGGATTCGAATTTGAGTTTTCTGCCGTTGCCGTCGCTGATGCGCTTCACATCGAGGAAGAGCGTGTAGTTGAGTCCTTGAGGAGTTACGTACTCGATCGGAATCTCGCGATAGAAGCCGTGCCAGGGGCCTCCGATGAAGTGGACTTGAATGTTTTCCGTGACGTCGACCGACCCGTTGGGCGAGACGATGACTTCCGCGTCGAATTTCTCGATCCGGAGTTCACGCGTGATGAGTGCCTTCGCCGGCGGCAAGACAAGGGCAGTGACAAGGACAATGACAAACAGGAAGCGGACCCGGTTGTGGCGCAGGCGCATCATGCCGGCTGCGGTGCGAGTCTCATGCCGAAGGCGCGTTGAAGCTTACTTTTGGAGCTTCGCGCTCTGCGGGGGCCGTGACTTCGAAAAACTCGCGCGCTTTGAAACCCAGCATATTGGCGAAGATGTTCGTGGGAAATTGCTGGATTTTCGTGTTGAGGTCGCGGACCACAGCGTTGTAGTAGCGCCGCGCGTTCTGGACGTTGTCTTCGATCTCCGACAGCGAGTTCTGCAGTGAGGTGAAACTTTCGATGGCCCGCAGCTGGGGGTAGGCCTCGGAAAGCGCGAAGAGGCTTTTCAGCGCTCCTGAGAGCATGTTTTCCGCCTGCGCCTTGTCGCCGGGACCCGTCGCCGTCATGGCGCGGTTGCGCGCATTGATGACCGCCTCCAGCGTTCCTTTTTCGTGGCCCGCGTAGCCTTTCACGGTTTCGACGAGGTTTGGGATCAGGTCGTAGCGGCGCTTGAGTTGCACGTCGATATCGGCCCAGGCGTTGTCGCACTGAACTTTCAGCCGCACCAGGCTGTTGTACACGCCAATAAGAAAGAAAATGATCAGAACGAGGGCGCCAAGAATAATCCAGCCGATCATCAGCAAACCTCACGCGGGGTGGAGTGGGTGCACATTTCGGATGAGGCCAATATACGTGGACGAGGAACGAGTGTAAAGCAGTCGAGGGGCGCGTCGCGCCGCGGCCTTGAGTATCTCTGGCGTATAGTGCAGGATTGATTTATGCTGCGCGCGAAGCTTTGAGGCTTCCCTCTATCCATGCTCTTCAAGACACAAAGCGCTTCCGTGTATGGCATCGACGCCTATCTCGTCGAGGTGGAGGTCGACGTGGGCTCGGCGCGCATGCAGGATTTTAACGTTGTGGGCCTGCCGGACAACGCGGTCAAAGAGAGCCGCGAGCGGATCAAATCAGCACTGAGGAATTGCGGATTCGAATTCCCTCACGGGCAGGGCGTGACGATCAATCTCGCGCCGGCAGACGTCCGCAAAGAGGGATCGGCCTTCGATCTGCCTATGGCATTGGGGCTAGTCGGATGCATGGGCCATTTTTTCGGCAAACAACTCGACCAGTGCATGTTTCTCGGCGAATTGTCGCTCGACGGGAGCGTGCGCTCGGTGCGAGGTGCGCTCTCGGCAGCGCTGGCGGCCCGTGAATTTGGATTGAAGGCTCTTGCTGTGCCGGAAGCCAATGCGCGCGAGGCGGCAGTGGTTGAGGGTATTGACGTGTTCGCGCTGAAGTCATTGCCGCAAGCGGTCGACCTGGTGAACGCCCCGGAGTCTTTTCACCCCGTCACAGTCGATGCCAAGCAAATGCTTTCCGAGGCCGCTCAGTATTCCGTGGATTTGCGCGACGTCCACGGGCAACAGGCCGCCAAGCGCGCCTTGGAAGTGGCCTGCGCGGGGGGGCACAACATCTTGTTTATCGGGCCTCCAGGTGCGGGCAAAACCATGCTCGCAAAACGCATCCCCACGATTCTGCCGCCCATGTCGCTCGAGGAAGCCATCGAGACAACGCGCATTCACAGCGTCGCCGGGACTCTGGAAGACAGCCGGGGGCTGGTAGGAACGCGGCCGTTTCGCTCGCCGCATCACACCATCAGCGACGCGGGCTTAATCGGCGGCGGCGCTGTGCCGCGCCCCGGTGAAGTTTCGCTAGGGCACAACGGAGTTTTATTTCTCGATGAGTTGCCGGAGTTCCAGCGAAATGTCCTCGAGGTGATGCGGCAACCGCTCGAGGATGGCGCCGTGACCATATCTCGCGCAGCCGTTTCGGTAACGTTCCCGTCACGCTTCATGCTGGCGGCGGCGATGAACCCTTGCCCGTGCGGGTATTTTGGCGATCCGAAGCGCGAATGTCATTGCACGCCGCCGATGATCCAGCGATATGTCTCGAAGATTTCCGGGCCCTTGCTGGACCGCATCGACATTCACATCGAAGTCCCAGCGGTGAAATACAAAGAACTGCGCGCACCGGCGTCATCGGAAGATTCCGCCGCCGTCCGTCAAAGGGTAATTGCCGCGCGGCAGAGGCAACTGGACAGGTTCCAGGGCGAGAGAAAAATTTACGCAAACGCCCAAATGATGCCGAAGATGATTCGAAAGCACTGCGTTATCTCAGCCGAGGGGGAAAAATTGTTAGAGAACGCCATCACCCGCCTCGCGCTTTCGGCGCGCGCCCACGACCGCATCTTAAAAGTTGCCAGGACGATCGCCGACCTGGACTGCGCTGAAAGCATCGAGCCTCGCCACCTGAGCGAGGCGATTCAATACCGTACTCTGGACCGCTCTTACTGGGCCTAGGGCGGAACAGACATTCTCGTCATTCTGCTGACGCCGCTCAAATCTGGTTAGATTGACCCCGGAATTATCAAAATAGAGAGACCGGCAAGATTGCTTGTCCAGCAGCAATTGCTCCATTGACTTGGGTTTAGCCGCTGTGTTACCGATAGTTGCGATTTCTTAGGTAGCAACAACCCGCGGCTACGGGCTGCGCATGGCGCCAGAAACCAAGCACCTCGAAATCACTTTGGAGACGCAGGTCGATAGCGTCAACCTCGCCGAAGAGATGTGCCTCCGCGTGGCGGAGGCGGCGGGATTCGGCGAGGATGACTGCTACCGGATCGGCATGAGCGTGCGCGAAGGCGTCATCAACGCGTTTCATTACGGCAACCAGGAACGCCCCGAAAAAAAGATTCACCTGGCTATCGACCTCACCTCGGACAAAATGATCATTCACGTGTTGGACGAAGGCATAGGTTTTAGCCTTTCCGATGTGCCGGATCCCCTGGCACAGGAAAACTTGCTCAGTACGTCCGGACGCGGCATCTTCCTGATGCGTGCATTCATGGATGAATTTGATGTCGTTCCAGGCCGCACAGGCGGAGCGGAGATCGTGATGGCGAAGAAGCTGCCGCTCGACGAGCACTCCGGGCCGAACGGCCAAGGTAACCGGGGCGCCGCTCCCCATCAGAAAGCGTAAACAAGCAATGTCCTTACATGCCACACACCGTGATGCAGGTCCGGTAACAGTAGTGGACATCAGCGGACGGATTACACTGGGCGAGGAAAGCGCGCTTTTGCGAAAGACGGTGCGCGGATTGCTCGATGATCAACGCACAAAGATTGTCCTCAATCTTGCGGACGTGAACTACATCGACAGCGCGGGAATCGGTGAATTAGTTAGCGCCTATACCGCCGTGAAGAAGAGCGGCGGCGAACTGAAACTGCTGCATCTGACGAAGAAGGTGCACGACCTCATTCAGATCACCAAGCTGTATACCGTGTTCGACGTTCATTCCGACGAAAACGCGGCCCTCCATAGTTTCCAGTAATCCTTTTTCCGCGAAACTGGGAGCGGTAAGTTTTTCTTTTTTTCTCGTGTGGACGGCTTCCATCCGGCACAATCTCTCTGTGGGCCTTCCCCAGGCTTGCCGATGAGAAATGGCGCTGACACCGCGTGGATCGCCGCGCATGCGAAAACGCTGGGATTCGATTTGTGCGGAGTGGTGCGCGCGGAGAAATTCCTAGAGCTGGAACTTATGCAGGTATGGCTGGACCGCGGCTACGCCGGAGAAATGAAATATCTGAACGATCCACGGCGGATCGATCCACTGAGTGTCATGCCAAGAATCCGCAGCGTGATTGTGTGCGCCCTGAACTACAACTGTGATCTGCCCCGCTCCACAGAAATGGTGAAGGGAAGAGACGCGCAGGAGCCTCGTGGATGGATTTCGCGTTATGCGTGGGGCGACGACTATCACGATGTGTTGCAGGAGAGACTAGACGCGCTCGTTGAATCCCTGCGCGAACGCTTCACAGTTCCATTCGAAGCGCGCGCTTACGTGGATACGGGACCGGTCCAGGAGCGGGTGCTCGCGAAACATGCAGGCCTGGGATGGCTCGGGAAAAACACGCTGCTGCTCAACCAAACGGTCGGCTCCTTCTTTTTTCTGGGCGTCATTCTCACCACTCTCGATCTGGAACCGACGCTCGGGGCAAACGAGCTACCGCCGCCGGATTTATGCGGGAGCTGCCGGCGGTGCCTGGATGCATGTCCGACGCAGGCCTTTGTCGAACCCTACGTCATGGATGCCCGAAAGTGCATTTCCTATTTGACGATCGAACTGCGCGGCTCCATCCCGGAAGAGTTCCGCGAGCCGATGGGAAATCATGTTTTCGGCTGCGACATCTGCCAGGACGTTTGCCCGTGGAACCGGCGCGCACCGATTGCCACTGTTCCGCAGTTCCAGCCAAGAGTTTTTCCTGCACGAGAGGAAAACGGCGACCGGACGTCTTTGCCGCCGCAAGACGAATCGCTCTACCTTCCAGGACTGGAGTGGCTCCTCGGGCTGAGCGAAGCTGACTTTCGCGAACTCTTTCGCGGAAGCCCCGTCAAACGGACCAAATGGCGTGGTCTGATTCGCAATGCCTGCATCGCGGTGGGGAATTCCGGCCTGCGGCCGGGGATGGCGGATCACCATCGTTTCAGTGATCGATTGCAACAGCTCGCGGCTTCCGAGGATCAGGTCCTCGCCGAATCTGCCCGTTGGGCGCTTTCGCGCATCCAGTGATGGCGAGGGGCCGGTAATTCAGCCGGGCTATCTGGCTCGGACTCTCTCCGGCGAAGTTAGCGAGCGGCACTCCACAACATCAGTTAGAAGCCCTTAACTTTTCCCGCCTTCTTATAGCATTGCCAAATGATGTGCCACCCCAGCAGTATCACGACCAGCATGGTGACCCATGCCCAGCTTGCGCTAATTCCGAGATTGCCCCCGGCGAAGTACGCAGCATGGAAGTTGAGCATCGCCCAGATCAAGGGGAGCGAGAGATAGGTGTTGTGCCGTGACCTCGAGCCCGCCAGGGCGACGACGGCCGCATCAGGCGCTTGGCCATTCTTGATTGCCGTGATAATTTTCTGCTGGCTCGGCCAAATCCGGAACCAAACGTTGAAGGCCATAATCGTACCGAACATCGCCCCGATGTGGATCAGGTACGCGCGATAAGTGAAGTGAGCCCATGCAGCCATCAGGAAAAGCACCACCCCGATGAGGACGAAACCGACCGTAGCGAGCACCTTTATATTCTTTCCCGGCGCGGACTTTGCCAGGATGTCGTAAAGGATCACACCAAAGAAGGTGACGGCCACCATCACTATTGCGCCCAAACCCCAGCCCTTGTCCGGATTATCCAGAAGAACGGTCCGGTTGCTGTAAAAGACGATACCGAGGAGCAGCACTCCCGTGATCCAGGTCCAGGCCGCACCCCAGCGGAACCAGAACAGCGCGCGTGGCATTAACTCCGGCACGACTTTCTTCTTGGAATCCGCATCGAGTGTTCCCGCGAACGGGCCATTTACGAAGTTGAAAAAATAGAGCAACCCAATCCATACAATCCCGGCAAAAACATGCAGCCAACGGAAGAGTTGGTCCAAACCACTGAGATTGGTCATGACGTTCCTCCTTTTGAGTTTGGCCCTGACGGGCGCGGGTTTAGATGGGTGCAGTTCAGCGAGTTATAACCGAACGCCTGCGAGCGCGCTATTATACTCAGCCAGTGAGGGTGGTGCCAGAGATATCGTGATGTATCTGGCGTTTTGGCTCCTTCGCCAGACTTCGGTGCGCTGTGAGATTTGCTCTCGAGGATTCGCCGAGGCGATCTCGAGGACCTGCAGGCTGTCGCGAGCCCGGTAGTTCAGCCGAGCTGACAGAGTTGTGCGTCTCTCCGGCGGGGTTATCATAGCGCCTGCACAAGTTGTATAATCCGGCTCGCAGGTTGACTAACATTCCGCATTGCTGGAGTTCCCATGAATCGTCGTACGTTCCTGTTCAATACGGGTATCGTCGGCGCGGGATTGCTCGGCGCAGGAAACTCTGCACCCGGGCTTTTGTCCGTCGGCGGTGCGATCAAGTCGGATTCAAATCTCAAGCCAGAGGAAAAAACCGTGGCATTTTCTGTCCCCCCGTTGCCTTACTCTTTCGACGCACTCGAACCCTACATCGACGCCAAGACTATGGAGATTCACCACGACAAACATCATGGCGCCTACGTCACCAACCTCAACAAGGCGCTGGACGGCAACGCCAGTCTGCAATCCAAGTCGCTGGAAGACTTGCTCAAGGGTCTCGACGCAATCCCCGAAAACATCCGCATGGCGGTGCGTAATAACGCCGGCGGCCACTGGAACCACTCCCTCTTCTGGACGCAAATGAAGAAAGGCGGTGGAGGCGAACCTAAAGGTGACTTGGCTGCCGCGATCAATTCAACCTTCGGATCGTTCGCCGGCTTCCAGGAAAAGTTCGGCGCCGCTGGTCTGGGGCGTTTCGGCTCGGGGTGGGCCTGGCTGATTGTGAAGGACGGCAAGTTGGCGATCGACTCGACTCCGAATCAAGATACCCCTTTCCTCTTGGGGGGTAAGGCCGTGCTTGGACTGGACGTTTGGGAGCATGCCTATTACTTGAAGTATCAGAACGTGCGCGGGGATTACATCAAAGCGTGGTGGAATGTCGTTAACTGGGACTCGGCAGCCCAACTCTACGCTGCGGCGAAGAAGTAAGCGCCGCCGCAGATTCTCCGGAAAAGCAAAGGCCCGGTCCCAATTGTTGGGACCCGGGCCTTTCTGCTCTTTCCTCGTTTTATTTCTAAAATCGGCTCAAGCCATCATCTGCCGCTTGGCAAGTGGAACAACCGCCGCGTTGCGGGCCGGATTCACGTATCCTTGCGGGACTGACGGCGCGCACGGCCGCGATTCGCGAGCCACCGGCATCAGCAACGGCATGGGCCCGCCCGTGTGACGCGAGGCTTCCCGCACCAGTTCCATTCGTCCACGCACGCGGTATTTCGCAAGCAGCGAAGAGACGTGAAATTTGACGGTGCGCTCCGACAGGTTCAGAGACGCGGCAATTTCCTTATTTGCGAGACTTCGCATCACGCCGCCGAGTACTTCTTCCTCGCGCCGCGTCAGTTGCACGGGGCCGCTGACCGAATGGCCGGCCTGCAGGAGCTTCTCCGCCTTTTCGGCTAGACCTGCCAATATGTCATTTTCAGCCTGGATCATGACCACGTAATCGCTTGGCGTCTGCCCACGCACCATGCAGTGCATGGCAAGTAACCCGGCAGCCTGGTCGACGGGGAACCCTCCTTGCGGGTCTGCTTGCACATGAAAATGAGCGACGCCAGAGTTTTTTTCGTAGAAGTAATACAATTCGCGGGTAGTTGCGGAGCGGGAATGACTCAAACGCTCAGTCCGTTCACTTCTTCGGGTAACCTTCACAAGAACCCCTCCCTAAGCAGCTTCGCGAGACATCCGAAGCTCTTCGTCTAGATTGAGCCCCTCAGCTCGAGGCAAGTTTCATTGCGAAGGCAAGCGGACAAGTAAGAAGCCTAACAGAAGGCTTTGGACTCGGCGCCTGGATCTTCAGTAGCCGCACCGAGTAAGGAGAAGGAGCTCCCTGCCAGTTCGCCTGCGTTAATGAGACCGAACCGTATTGTATGTGCACCTCTTCTTCCGAATTCGGCCGATTACAACTTACTCAAAAATGGATGGTTAGCTCCCACTCTACTCCGTCCAGGCTTGCCCTTCCTGGTAGGAATTGCACTCGCCACGAAATTTTTTCTTTACACGGACCCCTTAGAATCTCTCGAGGTCTCAGGTTAGAGGGGTCGGCGCTCGAAAGCTCTCTTGTTGGGCCTCTGGTCGTCGATCACAAGACTTTGGTCGAGCCCCAGGTCCTGCAACTAATACGGAACGCGGAAGTTAGGGTGACCACGCCCCTCGTGGCCATCAGATATACACGCAAACAATCATTTGACAAGACGAAAGTTCCCTGAAAACCTGTGGAAAACTCGTTTACCGGCCCCGGCTATGCTATTCCGGCTTATCAATACGCAAGGATGCGCGTTTGGTTGGGCGAGACTAATTCATATACGACGCCACGCCAGCGGATTTTGCGGGTGAATAGAGACTTAGCGAAATTCATCAGGTAGAAGAACGGGACAAAGACTGTCAGAAAAACATAGATCCAGCCCTGACCGCTGACTTGCGAGCGGTACGCCGACAGCACATCGCTAACCGCAGCCGCTCGCAAAGCGCCTCGGATCATCGCGAAAAGAATCGGTAGAAATGTCAGCGCCGCCAAATGAAAGGCCGGCCGCGAAGCGAGTACAGTGTCCAAAGTTACCAGTAGTCCGAGAACAAGCGTAAGACAATACAAAAAGTGGGTGGCAAACGCCATCCCCCAAATTTTCCGCGCATACACGCGCGTGATCAAAGTCTGCCGGTTTGTGAATTCCAGTAATCCCCTGGAGTCCGTTTCCACAAAGGATGCCACCAGGCATTCCGGCAGGAAGACGATAGGGCGCCCGGCCCGCTCCAGCGCCCGTGTCATGGAGTAGTCGTCGCTCACCGAATACTTCCACTCTTCTATCACGTTTGCCTGGTCGAAAACACTCCGACGGATCGCCGTGCCTCCACCCCAGCAGAAATTCTTTCCCTTTTCGCTGAGCATGGTGACGATGGGCGCGTTCCAAGCAGCGAGCAACGCGCTGGCAAAGTTGCTGCGGTTCGCGATGAACCAGCGCATGGTAGTTGTGGCGCCGATACGCGAATCACTCAACGGGGCCACCATGCGATGCAGCCAGGTTCTTCCGGGGCGTCCGTCCGAGTCCGCGAAGACCAGCACGTCGAAATCCGGCTCCAAACGTTCGACACCAATGCGAAGGTTGTTGACTTTCTCGCCGCAACCCTCCGGCTTTTCCGTAATCACCACGTGGGCCTTGGGCTTTGATTGCCCGGCGACGCGTTTCGCGATGCTGCAAGCCGAATCGTTAGACGATGCCATCAGGAAGAAAATCTCGTAGTTCGCGTAATCGAATTCGGTCAGCGACAAAAGATTGCGCTCGAGGCCCGGCTCCATGCCTTTGCACGGACAGAGCACCGCCACCCGGGGGGCATAAAACCCAGGATCCGTCAGCATGCGCCGTCGCGTGTAACCCAGCCACTGCAGCCCCTGCCCGATCAGGTAGAGACCCAGCAAGATTTGCGCGAGGACCAGGAAATAGAAGAGGGTTTCCACGTATTCTTAGAATATCAGACGCCGTACACTCGCGCGCGGGCTCCTGAGCGAGTAGAATCGCGGCGGTAAACATCTGCGCTAAGGAGAATCTAGATGGCCAATCGAGTCGATTTTGGCATGGTGACGACCGGGACCGAGATGGCTGGATACCGGATCGTGCGGAATTTTGGAATCGTGCGAGGGATCATTGTGAGATCGCGGAGCGTGATCGGAAATCTCGGGGCCGCGCTGCAGACCATCGTCGGAGGCAACATCACCATTCTCACCAACCTGTGCGAGAAGACGCGCGAAGATGCCTTCGAGCTGCTCTTGCAGCACGCCGGAGAACATGGAGCGAATGCCGTGATCGGCATGCGTTATGACGCTACCGAAGTGATGCAGGGCGTGACCGAGGTGCTGGCCTACGGCACGGCGGTGCAGGTCGAGCGCATTTCCTAGCCGTTCCACGCCGCGCATCCATGGAAGGTCGCGGGCCGTGTCTCGCAATGGTAGAATCCCGGCTTCCCATGTATTGCACATCCTGCGGCGCACAGGTTTCTCCGACAGGCCGATTCTGTTCTTCTTGTGGTTCGCCCGTGGATCTCAACACGGCGGCGACGATTGCCCGGGAACGAACTCGGCCCCGAGGCGGAGACCATTGCCCCCTCTCATACGCCACGCCGGCCGTCTTCCGCGCCATCTTCTCCTCGCTCCCCGCGCACGCCTTCGAGCGCCAGCAGCATTCTGACCAGCTCCGATCCCATCGGCGGCGGGAGATTCACGCCCGGACTGATTATTGCCGAGCGCTACCGCATCGTGGCCCTGCTTGGCCGGGGCGGGATGGGTGAAGTCTATCGCGCAGAAGACCTGAAGCTCAGTCAGGTCGTGGCCATCAAATTTCTTCCGGAGACCCTTTCACAAGACCCTGCCACGCTCGCGCGGTTTCATTCGGAGGTGCGGATTGCGCGCCAGGTGTCGCATCCCAACGTTTGCCGCGTCTTCGACATCGGCGACACCGAAGGGGCCGCTGTTCTGCGCCAGCGTTCTTGATACTTAGCGCTTCGGACGAATGCCCGCCGATTACCGTATTCCGAGGACCGAAGCCGCGATCTGCGCAGCAAGATCTTCGAGGTCCGTTAGCGCGCGGCTGGCGGCCAGCCGAGCCTTTTCCAGGAAAGACGAGTCCAGCAAGAACGCGCAACGATCCACGAACGGGTGATTGGCCGCTTCGAATGGCTTCCGGCTCCGGCGCGCCGGGTTGCCGCGCGCAAGCAAATCTTCGTACAGCTGCAGGTCGCTCTGAAATTCCAGCGCGTCCCCCGCGGTCCACTGCTGCTGGCGCGTGAGAGCGGCCAGGAATTTCTTCCGAAACGCGGCTGCATCTTTCCGTGGCATCGGGCGTGACTTTGATTTTCCTGTGGGGAGCGGCTCGGTGGCTACCATTTGCAATGCCCACACAGTCATGGCCAGCAAGGCTTCGCGCTGTAGCAAAGTCAGAAGATCGCGGTAAAGGGAAGCATGAACCTGCAGGGCCTGCCGGCCGTGCTCGACTACATAAGAGTCGACGAATCGCTGAACAACGCGTTCTCGCAGCAGCCCTTCGCTCAGGCGCTGTGCCAGCTCCGCGGGCGCCTCTTTCGTGATTTGCCTTTCCCTGAGCATGTTCCGAAACCATGTTAGCAGGAGTCCAAGTAGATGCCGCCTGGCACAGCGAAAAAGGGAAAAGGCCCGTCGAGCTCCGGCGGGCCTTTGCATTGATTCTGCCCGTAAGGGCGCTCTATTGGGGCTTAGTGAATGGCGCGCGGGGTTTCCGGGCCGACGCGTTTCTGCTTAGGTTCCGGTTGTGGCACAACGGGTGGGGCCACGGCTTCCTTTGAGAGCGCATGCTCCAGCACTTCGTCGAGGTTGCGCACGTAGGTGATCTTCATGTCGCCGAGAATTTCCGGCGGAAGATCCGCGACCGCGTTCGGCTCGTTGTCCGCGGGCAGCAGCACTTCCTTGATGCCCGCGCGCTTAGCCCCGAGCACTTTCTCCTTGACTCCGCCGATCGGAAGCACAACGCCCGAGAGCGTCATCTCACCGGTCATGGCCAGGCGGTCCCGCACCTGGCGCCCGCTGAGCAAGCTGACCAGTGCGGTCACCATCGCCGCCCCGGCGGACGGGCCGTCCTTCGGCACCGCGCCCGACGGCACGTGAATGTGAATGTCGTGTTTCCGGAAAAAGTCCGGATCGATGCCGTAGCGTTCGGCGTTGGCGCGTGTCCACGTCAGCGCCGCCGTCATGGACTCCTGCATCACTTCGCCGAGATGGCCGGTCATCGTAAACTGCTTCCCGCCGCGCATGCGGCTGGCTTCGATGAACACGATGTCCCCGCCCACCGGCGTCCAGACCAGGCCGACAGCGACGCCGGGTTTCTTGACGCGCTCTTCGACCTCTTTCTCCGTCCGGAATTTCGGCACGCCCAGAAACTGGTGCACGATTTCCGGCGTGACGATCATTTTTTCCGTCCTGCCTTCCGCGATCTGCCGCGCCTGCTTGCGCGTGATCGTCGCGATCTCGCGCTCCAGGTTGCGCACGCCCGCTTCACGCGTGTAGCTGTGGATGATTTCCTGAAGCCCTTCGTCTGTGAATTCGATCTGCTCTCCGACTTTCAGCCCGTGTTCCGTGGCCTGTTTCGGGATCAGATACTTATGCGCGATGTGGAGTTTCTCTTCTCCGGTGTATCCCGGCAGTTCGATGATCTCCATGCGGTCGCGCAGCGGCTCCGGGATGGGATCCATCCAGTTCGCTGTGGCGATAAAGAGCACCTTCGAAAGGTCGAACGGCACGTCCAGATAGTGATCGCGGAACGAGTTGTTCTGTTCCGGGTCGAGCACCTCCATCAATGCCGAAGACGGATCGCCGCGGAAGTCGCGCCCGAGCTTGTCCACCTCGTCCAGCATGCAGACGGGATCGTTGGTCTCGCCGCGCTTCAAGCCTTGAATGATCTGTCCGGGCAGCGCCCCGATATACGTCCGGCGGTGGCCGCGAATCTCCGCTTCGTCGTGCATGCCGCCGAGGGCGATGCGCACGAACTTGCGGCCCAGCGACCGCGCGATCGACTTGCCCAGCGAAGTTTTTCCTACCCCCGGAGGCCCGACGAAGCACAGGATCGGCCCCTTCATTCCTGGCTGGAGTTTTTTCACCGCCAAGTAGTCGAGGATGCGCTCCTTGACCTTCTCCAAATCATAGTGATCTTCGTCAAGAATCTGCTTCGCTTTGCCAATGTCTATTTCCTGGCTGCCGGAGGATTTCGACCACGGCAGCGAGGTCATCCACTCCAGATACGTGCGCGAAACCATGTATTCGGCCGAGGCCGGCGTCATCTTGGCCAGCCGCTTCAGCTCGCGCTCGCACTCTTTTTTCGCTTCCGCCGTCATTCCGGCTTCTTCCATTTTCTTGCGAAGCTCGTCGATCTCCTGCGTTGAATCGTCCGATTCACCGAGTTCCTTCTGGATTGCTTTCATCTGCTCGCGCAACAGGTACTCACGCTGGTTCTGGCTGACCTGCTCCTGCACCTGATCGTGAATCTTCGAGCGGAGTTCAAGCACCTCCAGCTCTTTCGACAGCTCGCGGATCAGCATATCCAGTCGCTTGCGCACGCTCGGCGTTTCGATCAACTCCTGCCGCAGCAGCGTCGAGAGCGACGGCAGCGTTCCGGCGATAAAATCCGCCAGCCGGCCCGGGTCGTCGATGTTCGTCACTACCGATTGCAGGTCATCGGAAAGTTGCGGCGAGTGGCTCACCACGTCGCGGAACAAATCCTGGGCGTTGCGCTGCAGCGCCTCGAGTTCTGCATCGACTTCGCCGACAATGTCCGGCTGCGCTTCCACCGCCGCACGTAAGTACGGCCGCAAAGTGATCAACTCGATGATGTTGATGCGTTGCAGGCCTTCCAAAAAAATAACCACGTTGCCGTTCGGCATTTTGACCGTCTTATGAACCTTGGCAAGCGTTCCCACCTTATGGAGGTCAGCCGCAGCAGGGTCTTCAACGCGCGGATCGAGCTGAGCCACAACGCCCAGAAGTTTATCGTCCTCCTGCAAACCGCTAACCAGCGCCAAAGAACTCTCGCGGCCTACCGTCAGCGGCAGGACAGCCCCGGGAAACAAAACCGTATCTCTCACGGGCAGGATCGAGAGCGTGTTGGGCACGACATATTTTTTCTCAGCCATGGTATCCCCTAGATTCAGGCGCGGCGGAACCTCACCCGCGCTTAACAACTTTAGATGCTGGGTATAGTGAAACGGTGCAAGGAAATATAAGCCATTTCAGCACATTATCTTAGTATCCCACACTCATATCTTAACTCAAAAGCTCCTGCTCTTGCAATGTACTAAATAAGTTGTGTAATATCATTAATTTACGAAGATCCACCACAATCCTCACCAGACCTGTCGCCGACCTACATGCCAAGCCGCTCAGGCTTTTGCCCTCTGAGTTCTGAACGTCTTCCGAACAAAATCGAAGGCTTCCTCCCTTGTCTTCAGTTGCCCCTCCAGCTGGCCGTCTTCGATGGCTTGCAGGATCTCCGTGAACGCCGGCCCCGGCTGGTACCCCATCGTTTTTAGGTCCTCACCCGTCAGAAGACGCTGCGGACGAACCTGTTCCGGTGGGGTCTCTAAGAAAAACTTCCGTACATAGTCATATGCCTCCAGCCTTCCATTGCTCGAAACGCAATCAATGCGGTGCAGCTCCAGATGCTCCTCGAAGCGGCGGAGCCGAGCGAAGCGCTTCAGGGTGGAAGTCCGCATTTGGGCGGCATCTGCAAAACGCATGTGGTTTTCAACGAGCGCAAGGATCTGTTCAGTGTCTTCATTCGAAAAGCGCAAGCGCCGGCAGATCTCCTCGGCCATTTTCACACCGACTCCGACGTGACCGTCGAAGCGAATGCGGTCGCCGGTTTCGGCGGCCGATTTGAACGTCGGTGGTTTGCCGACGTCGTGAAGAAGAATGCCCCAGGCCAGCGTCGGCGATGCTCCCGCGGGGAGCATTTCGATCATCATCCGGGTGTGGATCCAGACGTCGCCTTCTGGATGAAACTGCGGCGGCTGCTCGACTCCTTTCATCGCCGCGATTTCCGGCAGCACCTGCTGCAGCAAGCCTGCTTCGTCGAGGAGTTCAAAGCCACGGCGGGCCGCGCCTTCCGTGAGGAGCTTGGTGAGTTCCTCGCGAAGCCTCTCGGCGGAAACGTGCCTGATCTCCTGCGCGCGGCTGCGGATGGCTTCAAACGTTGCCGTTTCGATATGGAAGCCGAAGCGCGCCGCGAAACGCACGGCGCGCATCATGCGCAGCTTATCCTCGGCAAAACGGAGAGCCGGGTCCCCGATCGCGCGAATAATTCCCGCTTTGAGGTCTGCCTGGCCGCCCACGTAATCCAGGACTTCTTCCGTATCGGGGCGCATCAGCAAACCGTTTACCGTGAAATCCCGCCGCTGGACATCTTCCTGCGCCGTTCTCGTATAGACAACACTGTCGGGATGGCGGCCATCGGAATAGCCAACGTCAGAACGAAACGTGGCGACTTCGACCTTCCAATTCTCCCGCGGGATCAGGACCACGCCGAATTGTGCGCCGACGGGGACGCTCTCGGGAAATAGTTCTATCACACGTTCCGGGGAGGCGTCGGTAGCCACGTCATAGTCTGCGGGCTGCCGGCCCAGGAGCAAGTCGCGCACACATCCGCCAACGAGCAGCGCCTGGTGGCCGTTGCGCCTCAAAGTCTCGCAGATCGAGTTTGCAAGTTCGCGGGATGTCACATTCGAATTATGCGACACTCCGGGACGCGAGAGCGAATGAAGTGTCGTAAGGAGCGTTAGTGGATCGCTACATGCAGCGGAAAACGAGGCACGTGATGTCGTCGGACTGCCGCGTCGAGCCGACGAATTCATCGACTCGCTTCATCAAGAATTGCAGGGTCTCCTGCGCCCCCCAATCCGGCAAAGCGCGGATGGCGCCGAGCCAGCGCTCGTTGCCGAATTCCTGGCCATCTTCATTGAAAGCTTCCACGACGCCGTCGGTGAAAAAGATCAACGCCTCGCCGGGATGCAGTTCGATAGCATCGGTCTGGTGCGTGGCCGCGGCCTCGATGCCCAGCGGCAATCCGCCCACGTCCAGTTGCTGGAGATCGCCATTAACGCGCCGCAAGACGGGAGCGTTGTGGCCCGCGTTCACGTAGGTGAGCCGGCGCAAAGCGGGATCATATTCGCTCAGCACTGCGGTCGTGAAACGCCGGCCATCCAGACTATGCGCACAAGCGTAGCGGTTTAATCGCGTCACAAGCTCTCCGAGAGACGCGCCTTCTCCCGCAATTGTGTGAAGGCTCGCTTGAAGCGTGGCCATCAGCAGCGCCGCAGGCACGCTTTTTCCTGCGACGTCAGCGATGACTACCATCAGCTTTCCAGTTGGTCCCGCATCAGGGTTGGGGTAAAAAGCGTCATAGTAGTCGCCCGCAACGGAATTCTGCGGGCGCGTAGCAAACGCGATGTCTGTGCCGGGCACCTCCGGCGCTTTCGAAGGAACCAGCCAGGTCTGAATCTCCCGCGCGATCTCCAGGTCCCGCTTCATCGTGACTTTGTCCGCAAGCTCCAGCGAAAGAAGGAGCAAGAGTAGTAGAGCGGCGGCAAATTCAATTTTCATATCGAATGGATCTTGACTTCCAAAGAGGAGGCTCAATCCCGCGATGACGAGAATCACAAGCGCGATCAGGAGCAGGATACGGCGCGCCGGCGTCATCTTCAGTAGAAGCGCCCAGAAGAATTCCTTTGCGATGTGCAGCGGCCGGCGCCAGCGAGGTAATTGCTGGATTTTTTCCCAGTCGACGTCGCGGCCGTAAAAGCCGTAGCTGGCGCGTGCGTCGGCGGCGAATTGCGACCACAGATCGTCGATCTGGCGGCCTTCGCTGACGCGCTGCCAGAAATAGCGCATGCGCTCGAGAAAGCTCTCTTTGGGTCGCACGGAGACCGCCGGTTGAGTTGGCGCACTCATTTCACGGAGAAGTATAGGACATCCCGGTAGGATTTCGTGGTGAGCTAGGAATCATCGTCGCCCTGGCCCGAACCGTCGGGGCGGAGCGAGCCGCCGAATTGCACCACGCCGAAGCCGAAGCGGTCGCGCAGACGATCGGTGGCGCGCGTGAGTTTCTCCAGTTTTGCGCGGCGCTCGGGATCGAGCAGGTCGAGCTGCTCCGCACCGTGCGCGAAGCCGCTGAGGCTGACGCCGAGAAGCCGGATCTTGCGGCGAGGATCGCGATGCTCGCGGAAAAGATTCTGGAATACGGCGTAGATGTCGGCGTCGAGACAGGTGGGTTCAGCGAGCGATTTCGCCCGAGTGTGCGTCTCGAATCCTGCATAACGGATCGTCAAGGTGAGAGTGCGCGTTGCAAGTCCGGCTTCACGGAGACGCTTGCAGGCTTTTTGCGAGAGATGGCTGAGCATCGCATTGAGAGCTGCCGTGTCATCGGTGTCTTCGCCGAAGGTGTGATTATGTGAGATCGATTTCCGCTCGGCGTCGATGATGAATTCGTAGGAATCGCCGCCGCGCGCCTTGCGATAGAGCGCCGTTCCCCACTGGCCGAGAACTTTTTCCAATTTTTCCTGCGGGAGGGCG
>WNFE01000314.1_pt1 | contig 34328 bp, 28 predicted proteins | sample 5400451 | NCBI WGS metagenome assembly WNFE01 (sample SAMN13153344, study PRJNA577476) | soil metagenome | isolation source: 200 cm saprolite under Douglas fir tree site 2 hole 2 | place: USA:California | collected 2015-04-18
CATCGAGGCGACGTGGAAAACCGGATTAAAGAATTGCACGACGGCATGCAGATCGGTCGGACCAGTTGCTCGAACTTTTTGGCGAACACGTTCCGGGTGCTGCTGACCGCGGCGGCGTATGTGCTGATGCAGGAGATGCGACTGCACTTGTCCTCGACCCGCCACGCCCGCGCGCAAGTCTCGACCTTGCGCGAGCATTTTCTAAAACTTGGAGCCCAAGTCATAGCCACGGTGCGGCGTATCGTGCTGCATTTGCCGCAAGCATTTCCGTACCGCGATAGCTTTCATCGTCTCGCCCTGAGCTTGGGCGCGCAAACCGGCTGAGTTCCCCCGCAGCGCTGGTCAGGAAATTTTACTCGTCGCGCCGCTACTCAAGGTGTCTCTTTTCGCGTCAAAAGCAGACTGCGAACCTCGCTAACAGCCTTAGAATCAGTCTTTCCGTTCAACCGCGTTCCACTTTCGCGAATAATGCAGGCTAAAGACTCACTCGTTAGATTCTTTTCGACATTAAACTCCCCCCTTTTTGGAATTCATTATTCGTTGACAGAATTTTTTCTCAGCATTAACGCAATCTGCCGGTACACGTGTGACTTTCATGACCTTCCTTAGGGAGGGCCCATGAAAAGAAATCGAATGGTGGTGGCAGCAGCGCTTGCGGTTTTTGCAGTGACCGCAACGATCGCGTTGAAGGCTAACGATGACCAGAGCAGCAATCCTGCGCAGTTTAAGTTTCAGCCGAACAGTCTGGTTTTTAGCCGCAGCGTTTATGTTGGGGATGCCAACACGGTTGCACCCGGCCAGACGCTGCCGCCGGGATGCGTCGCTGGGAATGTCACAGTGCCGCTCATCGCTGGCGGTTCGAATCAGGTGGCGGTCACGTGCGGCGCGGCAATCGACAATGGGGAATATCCCAACCTTGAGGATTCGCATAACGTCTGGAACAACGATGGACCGGACGCCAGCTTTGGTGTGACTTCGCCAATCTTCCTGGACAATATTGATTCGAAAGGGAAACTTATTGGCACATTGGCGGTCCCGAGCGACCAGCTGGTTACAAGTTTCAGTTCGAAATCGGAATTGGCCGTTAACCTAGCGAGCGACGGAAAGTCGATCACATTCGTGGGCTATCACGGCGGGCCGGGATTTTTGACGGCGCCAAATCAGCTTGATGTTTCGAACTCCAATACGCCGGGAGTGGTTGATCCGACCAACCCAGTGAGATCGAATTACTACCGGTCGGTGGCCGAGGTCGATGCCAATGGCCAAGTCATCGTGACCGACGGGAACGCTTATAGCGGCAACAACGGACGCGCGGCGTTCAGGTCTGCGCCGTACTACTACCTGGTTGGAAACGACAATAATGGCGGACTCTCGAAGACGCAGCTGACCAAAACGCAAGTCGGCGTGAATCTGGTTACTTCGACCGGCGCGGAACTGCTGATACCGGAACAGACAGCGCCCGTACCCCCAGGCATCAATATGATTGGCGACTTCGAAGTTACGCAGGTTGGCTACACCGCTGCGGACAAACCGGGAAAAGACAGCAATTTCCGCGGGCTGACGATTTTCAACAATACGATGTACGTCACAAAAGGTAGCGGCGGCAACGGAATTAACACTGTGTATCAGGTGGGAAACGCTGGCGTGCTGCCAACTCCGACGGATGTCAAGACGGCTCCGATCACCGTCTTGCCGGGTTTTCCGACCATGCTGGCAAGCGGCGTTGCGCAAGATGGAACGGCCGGGCATCCAGTGATGTTTCCATTTGGAATTTTCTTCGCAAATGCAAACACGTTGTATGTCTGCGATGAAGGTGACGGCGGATTGGTCGCGCCACGGGTCGTCAATGGCCAAACCAATGTGGCGGACGATTCCGAACTGGCCACCGCGGGGCTGCAAAAATGGACACTGCAGGACGGGACCTGGCACCTCGTGTACACGTTGCAGGATGGCTTGAACATTGGCGTTCCTTACAGTATTGGCAATTATCCGGCGTCGCTGAATCCTGCCACGGGAGGCTGCCGCAATCTGACTGGCCGCGTAAACGGAGACGGCACTGTAGATCTTTATGCGATCACGTCAACGATCAGCACCAACGGCGATCAAGGCGCCGATCCGAACAAACTCGTGACGGTGACTGACCGGCTGAATGCGGTAAGTCTGCCCGCAAGCAACTCCAATGGCTGGGGACACTTTACGACGCTGCGCACGGCGCAAGCCGGTGAAGTTCTGCGCGGAATTTCGTTCGCTCCGGCACAGTAGAAGGATCGCAGGTTAGCGTAGAGCATGCGCAGGGATGGTTCAGCCTCAATACTATGCTGGATTGTCCCTACGGATGCGAGAGTATGAAAATCCCGCAGGCTTTACCTCGATTGACAATTCTTACCAAGTTCGCAATTTCGCCGAAGAAGAAAGCGGCTGGCGCGTGTGGGCCCTCAGGGATAGAATGCGATTCAGCGTGAGCCTGACGAGCCAACCAAAGTCATCGGGTGTGGGACGCCTTGGGTTTCGCGGCGCGTGGCAATGTCTTAGCGTTCGCCGGATACCCGCCGTCGCTTTGGTGGTCCTTCTGAATGCGCCTGGGTTTGGGCTGCACTCCGCAGCTGAAGCGCAATCTAAAGAGCCAGAAACAAGGGTGGAAGGAAATGTTTGTACTGCCTCGGGGGCTGCGGTTGCGGAAGCATTGGTGTCGTTGGTGAATGGAGCAGAAGAAAAAGTTGCAGAAACTCAGACGGATGGCGATGGGAAATTCGTAATTACGGTTGCTCTACCCGGGAAGCACTGGCTGCTGGAAGCGCGGAAGGATGGATTCCGCCAGGTCAGAGTGGAATTGGCTGGGCTGGGTGAAGGAGAGGGCCGGCACTGCAAAGTAGTTATGGAAACGTCGGAGCAGGCAAAGGTTGGTGCCGAGACGGGTGAAACGGGTAAGACGATGGAATATTCGGACGAGGCGAATTTCACTATCGCCGGAGTGAGGGATTGGAGCGGGGGAGGTGTGCACGGTTCGGACGTAAAGGTGCGAACCAGCGAAACGCTGGCCAAAGAGGCGGCAGCGTTGAAATCCAATTCGGCCAATAGTCTTGGAGGGTCTGCGAACGACGCAAGTGCGCACCGGTTGCTGGGAGATGCCAAGGAAAAAAACCGCGATGCTGTTGGAGCGGTGAGCGAATACGAAAAGGCCGTGAAGATTGAGCCGAGCGAAGAAAATTATTTCGCTTGGGGTGCGGAACTTTTGTTGCATCGAGCGGGAGTGGCGGCGGTGGAGGTTTTCAGGAAAGGTTCAGTAGCGTATCCGAAATCATCGCGAATGCTGGCCGGGCTGGGAGCAGCATACTTTGCGGATGGCCAGTACGGGGAAGCGGCGGAGCGGATGTGCCAGGCTTCGGATTTAAACCCGCAGGACCCGGTGCCCCACCTATTTCTTGGAAAAATGGAAAAGGCGACGGTGGATTTGCCGGCCTGCAGCGCGGCGCGGCTGAAACGTTTTGCGAGCGAGCAACCGGAGAGTGCGTTGGCGAATGAATACTTCGGTTTGGTGTTATGGAAGGAAGGCAGACGAGAACAGAGCAGCATCGAGATTCAAGAAGCGGAAGACTACTTCAAGAAGGCTGTAGCGATTGATCCATCGCTGGGCGAGGTGTACGTGCAACTTGGAATGTTGTATAAAGCGCGGGGCGAAAATCATGAGGCGCTGCGGGCTTTCCAGAGCGCAGTGAAGGCAAGTCCCAAGTCGAGCGATGCGCATTACCAATTGAGTCTGGCCTATCGACGAGCAGGAAACGCCGAGAAATCGAAGCGGGAAATGAATACCTGCGAGGAATTGAGAAGATCCGAGGACGCAGAACTTGAAAAAGAGCGCCGCCAGATGCGGCAGTTTGTAACGATGTTGAAAGGCGGGCAAGCTGCTACGCCCAAGTGAAATCAGAGCGGAGCCACCACTAATAATTTGCCTGACAACGACTCGAGCGCGGGCGGGGCAGTGCCACGGCGACGTTGGGGCATTGCCGTACTGTTGGCATTTGGAATTCTGATCAGCTACTTCGATCGCGTGAATCTTTCTGTTTCGCGCGATGCGCTGCACAATGCGTTCGGAATTACCGACCTGACGTTCGGAATTCTGTTGAGTGCGTACAACTGGACGTACATGGTGCTGCAGCTTCCGTCGGGATTATTGTTGGACCGGTTCGGTGTGCGCCGAGTGGGAATCGTCAGCACCACGATCTGGAGCGTGGCTTCCTTTTTTGCGGCCGTTTCCACGGGAATCGCGGGTTTGTTTGGAGCGCGTTTTCTTCTGGGCATCGGAGAAGCGCCAACGTTTCCCGGCACCGCAAAAGCGGTTGGCTATTGGTTTCCAAAAAATGAGCGCAGTCTGGCGACGGCCATATTCGATTCCATGGCGAAATTCTCTTCGGCGATCGGCGTACCGGTTCTTGGATTGATCCTTCTACATTTTGGCTGGCGTTGGAATTTTGCGGCGACAGGGATCATCAGTCTGCTGTATCTTGCGCTGTTTTGCGCCTACTACAAAAACCCCAGCCAGGACGTGCGACTTTCGCAACGAGAGCGGGAACATATTCATAAGGGTGGAGCGCAACCGGAAGACGCAGTGCGCTCGGCGGCCGGAGCGCCATTCTTTTATTTGTTAAGGCAGCCGAAAGTTTGCGGCCTGGCGCTTGGCTATGGTTCGTACAATTATGTTTTCTACCTGCTGCTGACGTGGTTGCCGACATATCTTTCCGACGCGCATCATTTGGATTTGAAGCACTCCGTGTATTACACCAGCGCGCCGTGGCTGTGTGCGACCGTGGCGGAGTTGATTGTCGGAGGATGGCTGGTGGACTCGTTGATTCAACGAGGATGGAAAGCGGCGCGAGTGCGCAGGACAACTCTGGTTACCGGGATGTTGTTGGGCTTGGGAATTTTCGGAGTGGCGTACGCGCACAGTATGCCAGCGGCGCTGTTGTGGATTACGCTTTCGATTACCGGACTTTCCATTGCGGCGCCGGTGGGGTGGTCGATGCCGTCGTTGATTGCGCCGAAAGAAAGCGTGGGGACGGTTGGCGGCATTATGAATTTCAGCAATCAGATTGCGGCCATTGCAGCTCCGATAGCGACGGGTTATATCGTTACTGTTACGAGGAGCTATTCCGGAGCGTTTGTTGCGGCGGCGATTGTTTTGGCGATCGGAATTGCGGCGTATGTACTTTTGCTGGGAGATATGGAGGCGATTGCGGAGCCCGGATCGCGGTGCGGATAGATTAAACCAGGACGAAGATGGCCACCTGAAGGTAGCCGCTATAAAAGTGGGAGTTCCCGCGTAGCGATAGAAGGTCAGCGAGGTAAGAGCGTGTCTGGGACTGCGCGCAGGCTTTCGGCGCTGGTTTCTGGCGTGATGTCGCGCTGCGGCATACTCAACAGTTCAAATCCGACCATGAATTTGCGAACCGTGGCAGAACGCAGCAATGGCGGAAAGAAGTGGGCATGGAAATGCCATTCGGGATGCTCGTGGCCGTCGGTCGGCCGCTGATGAAATCCCATGGAGTACGGAAACGACGTCTGGAATAGATTGTCGTAGCGAGTTGTTAGCCGCTTTAGGATGTCGCTAAGGGCATTACGCTCGGTCGAATCAAGCTCATCGATTGCGCCGAGATGCCGTTTGGAAATGATCATGGTTTCGAACGGCCAGACTGCCCAGTAGGGGACTACCGCCAGAAAATGTTCGTTCTGGACGACCGTTCTAATCGCAGATGAGGATTCGAGCGCGTAATAATCGCAAAGCAGACACGAATTTTTCGTCTTTCCGTACGCGATCTGCGCTTCCTGCTCAGCTTTCGGAATATCCGGGGTGCTTGCGGTCGACCAGATCTGGCAGTGAGGATGCGGATTGCTGGCGCCCATCGTTGCGCCGCGATTCTCAAAAATTTGTACATACTGGATTTCAGCGCCCGCGCCAAGTTCCTGAAATTGGCTGGCCCAGCAATCGACTACGGCTCGAATGTCTTTTTCTTCCATGCCGGATAGTGCCAAATCGTGCCGCGGAGAAAAACACAGCACGCGGCAGATTCCCGACTCCGATTCGGCCACCAGCAGATCACGGTGATTCATTTTTGCGGATTCGGCATGCGACTGCAGAGCGGGGAAGTCATTGTCAAATACGAAGACATTTTTGTAGGTGGGATTAAGGTTTCCGTTGGATCGCGTGTTGCCGGGACACATATAGCAGGCTGGATCGTATTCGAGAATGTTATTGAGCGCGCTGACCTCTACCTGGCCTTGCCAGGGACGCTGGCTGCGATGTGGAGAGACGAGTATCCATTCCCGCGTCAGCGGATTGAATCGGCGATGCGGCTGTATTCTCCAGTCAAAAGCGGTCATTTGCTCAGCTCGCTTAGACACTCGCGTCGACTTCGGTGATGCCTTGTCCCGCTTTTGAAACATAAATGTCAGGGGCAATCTGAGTGGCGAGCGTATATTCTTTCGCGACGCTGTGCCTGAATTCTTCGATCGCCGCAGTCCTAACAAGATTGATGGTAGAACCGCCGAATCCTCCGCCAGTCATGCGAGATCCTACGACGCCGTCAAGGCGTGCCGCAATTTCCACCATCACGTCTAGCTCACCGCAGCTGACCTGATAATCGTTTTTGAGGCTTAAGTGGGATTCCGCCATACAATGGCCTACCGTTGCGAGATCTCCTGCCTGCAGGGCGGTTGCGCAGCGAAGGACGCGCTCATTTTCGCTGATGGCATGGTGACACCGTCGGTAAATCAGTTCTGGCAATTCATCGCGGTGAGCTTGCAGTTGCGCGAGGGTTACGCCGCGCAACGCTTTAATCGAAGGAAAGTAACGCCGTAGCAACGCCACGCCTTCTTCGCATTGTGCGCGCCGCTTATTGTATTCGCCGCCCGCATGCCCGTGCTTGACCATGGTATTGCAGACCACCATGGCCAGGCTCGCAGGCAATGGCAATCGCTGGAATTCCAGCGTACGGCAATCCAGCATGATGGCGTGATCCGCGCTTGCGAAGCAGGAGGCAAACTGATCCATGATACCTACGCGGGCACCGACGAATTCGTTCTCCGCACGTTGGCAGAGCTTCGCGATTTCGACGAGATCCAGAGTGCGTCCTGAATTACTGAGGAGCGCGCTGGCTACGGAGACTTCAAGGGCTGCGGATGAGCTGAGGCCGGCTCCACTGGGAATGTCGCTGGCAATGAAGATGTTGCCTCCGGCCAGCGGCACGGCGAGTCTTTGCAGCATCAGAGCAACGCCGTGGATGTAATCCGACCATCGATGCTGCGGCTGGGGATGCGTTTCGGTTAGGTCAAGCTCAGCGGTTTCGTTCAAGTTCTCAGAAAAAACATGCAGCTCGTGATCCTTGCGCGGCGCGATGGCGGTCCAGGTGCAGAGTGCGATGGCCGCCGGCAAAACGAATCCGTCGTTGTAGTCGGTATGCTCGCCAATCAGATTCACACGGCCCGGAGCGCGAAAGATGTGGTGAGGAGCTGCTGCAAATCGAGCGAAAAATTTTTTCGCGAAGCGGCTAGCGATGATCTCGTCGTGTTTGCGCTCAGGCATGGTTTAGATAACCGCAATTGCGGTTGAGCTGGAGCCCACCTTCGCAAGATTACCTGAAGGATCTGACGGATTGTGAATGGTCGGGGCGCCCTGCGCCCAAGGTAAGAGCAGAAACGCTAAGTACTTGCATCGTCTAGCATTTTCCTATGTCATGCATCACGGTTGCCAGGGTATTCGTCAATGTTTGCCCCCAAGTTGTTTCCAAGTTTTTCGACTGCACCCCTTCAGTGAGACAGATTCTTTGGGCGTTGTTGCCGTGCGCTTAGGCACTACCCATAGCCCCCATCTCTGGCCAACTTCCGGTTTGCGGACATTCCGGGAACTACTCTATCGATGGACAAAAGGGTTTGTCGTTGCTGATCTGACGGCTAGCCAACTTCCGGATTGCCCATTGACCGATTTGCTGGTCACGGAAGAGCGGTGGTGCGGCCTCCCAAGGGAGTTCCGGGCATGTCTGTGACTTCTGCGTGCAAGCGCGTTGCTTCTCTGCCGAGACGTCGCGCCTGAAACAGCGCAGTCAAGTGCAGTATCAAGAATGTTGGCTCCAAGTATGTCGGAACCAGCACCAGCGGCAGCTGTGTCATCGGAGCCGTTGAAACAACTCCGTAAAAATTGGGAGCGAGCAGCGGCACGAGCGCCCCGATACTTACGGCCACGGTAAGGTCCAAAATGCCGGAAACGTTCCAGGCCACAAAGCTCTTGCCTGCCGCAAAACCGGGCCGGCGCAGGAGAGCGGACAACACCCATGGAGCAGTCACACCGATTGCCATATCGCCCAGGCCCGCAGGCCAAGCGAAGAGAACAACCGAAGCGGAGCCTGCGCTTCCTCCTCGGATCACCAATAGACGCTTTCCATCGGACATGATCGCATACTATCCGAACACCTACGCAAGCGTATTTCGTTGGTGACATACGACCGGATGTAATGCATCGCCTCATGTCGCGAAGGCTTTGGTTCATGGCACGCGTTGGCTATCGACGGACCTCACCTGGAATTACTGCCGCGGTGAAATGGCTCCCCGGTTCAGGAGGCCACTTGCCTTGGACGCGGCGGTGGCCGTTTTTCCTGCCTGTCGGCTTCAGCGTCGCCTCCGTTCCGGTACGACGTCGACGAAGTAATTCACATCTTGCTTCGTCCTTGCACAATCTCAAACCCAAATAGACTGAGAAAAAGGCCTTGCTTAAAAAACTGCATTTAGATAGCGTACCCGCAAGCGGGGGGGGTGTGGTCAGCCCATGTGTTTCTGCTCTCTCTCGGGTCCATTCCGAAAATCGACGGAGGTGTCTGTATGGCTCGCCTAAGATCCATTTTTCGTATGGGGGTGGTGGCAGTATTCGTTTTGTCCTTCACGGGTGCTCCGATGCCCGCACAGACAGCGTCCACCTCGACGGTCGCAGGGGCAGTTTTTGACAGCAGTGGCGCGCTGGTGCCAAAGGCAAAAGTAGAACTCTTGAATACGGAGACCAACGCGCAGACTTCCGTCACCACTAGTGCGGACGGGCAGTTTACATTTCCTTCCGTGCCGCCAGGGAATTATAAGATTACGGTTGCAGCCCAGGGTTTCCGGCAGGCGGTAATCACCGGGATAAAGGTAGCGGTCGGAAAGTCCGCCAACGTCAACGTCACCATGGACGTGGGGCAGGTGACGGAAACGGTGGAGGTGGTTGCTACCGGCGGTATTGAGTTACAGACGCTGAATGCCAGCGTGGGCAACGTGCTTGATTCGAATCTGCTGTCTCAACTGCCCACTCTTAGCCGTGACGCGACGTCGTTGCTTCTGCTGCAACCGATGGCTATCCCGGGTTTTAACGGGCCGGGCGGAAGCGGGGAAGGGAATCTCGCTGGCGGATCGGTTGCAGGTGCGAGGGCCGACCAGAACACGTTCATGGTCGATGGCGGCGATGCAACAAGCAACATGGAGGGTGGCGGCGGGTATAACACTGGATTTGTGGCCACGCCGCGGGCCGTGGTTCCTACGCCGATCGAGAGTTTGGAAGAATTCCGCGTGGCTACCAACAACTCCGGCGCAGACTTCACGCGCTCCGCGGGCGCCGAAGTCCAAATGGTGACCAAGCGCGGCACCAACAACTGGCACGGAGCTGGCTATTGGTATCACCAAAATGACGAACTGAACGCTAATGATTGGTTCCGCAACAATGGTTTTGGGGGTGGCAAAACTGTCGAAAACCCGGAATGGCGGGACAACCGCTATGGTGGCAAGATCGGCGGACCCATCTGGAAGAATCGGACGTTTTTCTTCGTACATGAAGAGGAGCGCCACTTTTTCACACAAGCAGTCTTTTCTCGCTTGGTTCCGACGGCTTCTTTACGGGCCGGAATTATCGAAGTGAGTGATGGGACCGCTTACAACCTGAACTCCGTGCCCACGGTAGACCCGCTCACCGGAAACCTAATTCCGTGCAGCGGCCTTGATCCGCGCTTTCCTTGCGGGTCCGCGGGAGCGGATGGCAAGGGAGGTAACGTCAGCCCCGCGATCGCCGCAACCTGGGCGAAGATGCCGCTTCCCAACGATTTCTCAGGTGGTGACGGTTTGCGGACCGCAAATTTTACCTCACCAGAGTCCAATCTCTCGAACGAACACTTCGCAGTGCTACGACTGGACCACAAGATCAACGATAAGTGGACCTTCATGACTTCGTACCGGTACAGCACTTCGGCTATTCAGCCCCCCAATACTCAAGAGGACATCAGCGGTTCTGCGCCTGGGTGCAAATTTGGAACGGTTTGCGCGCTAGCGAGCAGACCACTTCAGCCCAGATTCCTAGTGGCGGGTTTGACTGGGCAAATTAAGCCAAATCTGATCAACGAGTTTCATTTCGATTGGCTGCGGCACTGGTGGTCCTGGATTGCACCCGGGGCTAGGATTCCAGTCATCGACTCATCCCTAAGCGACGCGCCGCTGCAGATCTGGCGCGAAAATCGAACCGACGGAATGGTCCCAATTAACGTCAACACCCAGCAAGCGCGGCAGCGAGTTTGGAATGGCCAGGACTACACCTTTATAGACAACCTGAGCTGGATCAAGGGCAAACACAACTTCCAGTTTGGCGGCCGTGCGCAAATCGAACACTTCTTGCACGTGCGCGACGACAAGGTGACCGGTGGTATCACTCAGCCGATCTACTATGTGGCGAAAGGGGGCCTCTTCAGCAACCTCGGGGGAATTCCCGTGCCGAGCGACGCTGACTCGTCCACAGCCTTCAAGCGAGCGTATATCTCCGCGCTTGGTTTGGTGGATTCTGCCACGCAGGTGTTGACGCGAGACGGCGGTCTGAATCCAAATCCGCCGTTTACCAACATCATCCAAAAAGAGAACGTGGACGCCTACGAACTCCACTTCGCCGACACCTGGCGCATAACGCCATCGTTCACGTTCAGTTACGGCCTAACGTGGGGTGTCCAGATGCCGCCCTATGACCCGACAGGGAAGACCGCGATGATGATCGACGTCGGCACAGGAAAGCTCGTTGATTCCAAATCCTACTTGAACCTAAAGAGCGCAGCCGCGCTGAATGGCGATGTCTATAACCCGACAGTGGGCTATGTGCCTATAAAGGCCACTGGACGGAAGTATCCTTATGATCCCGACTACTCGAACGTCGGGCCGCGCCTAGCGGCCGCTTGGAACCCGAGATTCACCGATGGTCTTCTGGGCAGTGTTCTCGGCGACAAGAAAAGCGTCATCCGAGCTGGGTGGGGACGCGTGTTCGACCGCATTAACGGCGTCGGAATTGTTCTGACACCGGCGCTCGGAATCGGCTTCGGTGATCTCTCCGTCTGTCGCACGCCCGACACGAGCGGTGTATGCGGACAGGGTGGAGATCCGTCAACCAACTTCCGTATTGGAGTGGACGGCAACCACATCACTGTGCCGCCACTTCCAGCGGTGAGCGGCGGCGTCATCATTCCCGGCCTGGGTCAAGCGCTTGCGCCGACGAATGCCAATAGCGTGTATGAAAACAGCGACTCCCGGCTCGATCCGCATAACCGGATCGGCAGCTCGGACGAGTTTGACCTGAGCATTCAACGCGAATTGCCCGGCAGGATGTTCCTGGAAGTCGGGTATGTTGGCCGGATTGCGCGTAAGTTGTTCATGAACATCGATCTGAACGCTATACCGTACATGTTCACTCCCAAGGGAACCAGTCAGAGCTTTGCTACGGCGTTCGATGCCGTCGCGAAGCAGCTGCAAAGTGGGGTCAACCCGAACAGCGTGGCCGTTCAACCGTGGTTTGAAACCATGCTCGGAGGCACAGGAAGTGCCTTCTGCACCGGATTCACCTCGTGCACGGTCGCGGCCGTTCAGTTTGACCAAGCCAATGGCAACCCCTACTGGCCCTCACATGGAGCGGGAGCCTTGTGGTCATTGATCGAGCCGAACTTTGTCACCGGGCCGACGACACTGGTCAATACCCAGGTCGCCGGGATCGACTGGAACACAAACAAGGGCTACTCGAACTACCACGCAATGTTCGTCACTTTGCGGAAGAGCTCCTCGCATGGTCTGACCTTTGACATGAACTACACCTTCGCACATTCGCTGGACAACCTCGGCTTCACGCAAGAGAACACCTGCGCCGTGGCCGATGCTTACAATGTGAATCGGACTTACGCGCCCTCGTTGTTCGACCGGCGCCATACCTTCAACATGCTGGTCACCTATGAGCTGCCGCTCGGCAAGGGCAAAGGCTGGGCAACCAGTGGCATTGCGGACAAGGTGTTTGGCGGTTGGTCGGTGTCCAGCGTTTATTCTGCTGCAAGCGGTCTGCCCCTGGAGGTGACTGACCTTAACGCCTGCGCGACGGAGTTCGGCTCCACGTCCAACAACGGGGCGCCCGTCGGATTGCTGCGGACGACATCCGGCAGTATCGACGCATCCCGGCATAACAATCCCATCACGACGGGAACCTTTGGAACAAATAGCTCGCCTGGGGGCGTGCCAAATGCCTTCCAGAACCCCGATGCGGTGGTCGCGCAATTCCGTTACCCGACCTTTGCGGACAACCGTCTGGGCTTGGGAGCCGTGCGAGGCATGTTCCGGTGGAACGTGGACTTCGCTCTGGCAAAAACGACGCGCATTACGGAGCGTGTGTCCACGCGCTTCGACGTGCAATTCGTCAACGCCTTCAACCATCCGATGTTCGGTGGGAATACGTTCTTCGGCTGGAACAACGAGCCGAACACCGACATCTCGTCACAGCAAACGTTTGGCGTACTCAGCCAGCAATTCAACTCGCCCCGTTACATTCAGATGGGCCTGCGGTTTGACTTCTGAAAGAGAAGCCAAGCTAAAAACTCACTGAGGGTCAGGTCGTCATCGGCCTGACCCTTTTTTTCTTCGACCGAATATTCTTACTGAGAGCGAAATGAATTCGGGTTGGCCAGGGAAAGCTATGAATGGAGCTGCTAATAGACCGAATCGCAGGAGTTTTCTGCGTGCGTCCCTTATGGGCAGCGGAGCCTTTCTGACGGGCTTCGACAAGCTAACCGGACTTACAGAATTTAGCGGCAACAAGAAAATCAACTCCTTCGACGGAGGAATGCTGCTTGGGCTACTCGAATTTGTGGGCGAAAGCCGTGTGCCACTCAATTCCGTCATTGGCGCCGGCTTGGATGCGCGGCTCTACACCAACCTTTCCGCATTCACTCGAGAGCGGTCCGTAACACCCACCGAAGAATTCTACGTCCGGACCAGTGCCTCTGAGCTTCTAGAATCCGATAAACCGTGGTCAATTCAAGTGCGAGGGCTCGTTGAACAGCCGATGGATCTTTCCCTTGACGAGTTGAAGAGCAGCGCAAAGCCCATGGGTTTGCATCTGATGGAGTGCTCAGGCAACGCGCGGGCGACTCGATTCGGCTTGATTAGTGTGGCGGATTGGGCAGGTACGCCAATCTCCGCACTCCTCGAAGCCAAGGCCAAGCTACAAACCGACCACGCGATCATTTCGGGATTCGATGAGTATCCCAAAAGTTCGCTGACCTCAGTTCCGGGCGCCGAGTGGATGTTCACGTTGGAACAGCTCAAAGCCGCCAAAGCTTTTCTTGCCACGGAAATGAACGGCCAAGCTCTTTCTAAGGATCACGGCGCACCTGTCCGGCTTGTTGTACCAGGCTGGTATGGATGCACGTGCATTAAGTGGGTGAACGCCGTGACCTTTGCGGACGAAAATGCCCCGGCGACTTCGCAGATGCAAGAGTTTGCCTCACGAACGCATCAGCAAGGCGTTCCAAAATTAGCGAGGGACTATCGTCCAGCGGCAATCGACCAGGCGGCCATGCCGATTCGCGTCGAAAAATGGGTTGTGGGTGGCAGAATCAAGTACCGTATTGTGGGAATCCTCTGGGGAGGTTCGCGCCCGGTCGAGCGCTTGGAAATACGCTTCAACCCAGAAGAGGACTACGTGCAGGTCGATGATTTTTCGCAGACCACGAATGATCCATGGAGCTTCTGGTCACATGCGTGGACGCCCAAAACTGTAGGAACCTATATGATCCGGCTGCGCGTAACGGATCCAATCGTGGTAACCAAGCGGCTCGACTCCGGATATTACGTTCGCACCGTCGAGGTGAAAGAAACTTGAGAATCGAATTCCTGCGAAACCACGGCGTCAGTTGTGGCGGCAACCATGGGGAAACGGCCAGCGATAATGCAGCGTGCGGCCGTGCATGCCAGTTCGTCGCGCATCTGGCAATTGCGGCCTTCTTCTTTTTGGCGTGCGTTGCGCCCGCGCTGGCGCAGCACGAGGGCCACGCCGAAGATGACTCTGTCAGCTGGGTGCCCCGGGAGATTCTGGAACGGCCGGTCCACCTCCGACGCGATATCGGGAATCTCCACGAAAAAGTAACGACGTCTTCGAGCGAGGCCCAGACCTTCTACGATCAGGGAATTAACTATCTCAGTTCGTACGTCTGGATCGAGGCCGCCCGCTCCTTTCGTCAGGCGTTGCGGCTGGATCCGGCCCTTGCGGCGGCCTACGTTGGCCTGTGCGACGTTTACGTGCAACTCCAAGACGTGCCCGCAGCGCGGGCCGCGATCGAAAAAGCACAGTCACTGACCGGCCAGATCACTGAAGCCGAACGACAGAGGATTGAAATTCGCGCGCGGCAAGTGGAATTCCTGGAAGACAAGCAGAACCTGGACAAATTCGTTGCGTACCGAAAAGCCATTTATGACGCATTGCTGGCAAATCCTCTCGACCCAGGTCTTTGGATTTTGCGCGGGTTTGCAGATGAAGGACCAGGAGCAGGGCACGGACAAACTGGAGATTTAGATTCGATCGCGTTTTACCAAACAGCGCTGGTTGTTTCTCCGAACAATTCAGCGGCGCACCATTTTTTGGCTCATTCTTACGAAAATATAGGGCGGACAGAAGAAGCACTATTTCACAGCGAAGCGTACCTGCGCGTTTCTTCCTCCATTCCGCACGCGCATCACATGCGGGGTCATGAACTTCGTCGCGCCGGACGCATCGAGGATGCTATCGAGGAGTTTCGTACGGCAAACGAGCTGGAAACTGCCTACTATCGTGCCGAACGCATTCCCGCCGAATACGATTGGCATCGGCCTCACAACCTGGACCTTCTGGCGATGTGCCACCAATTGTTAGGGCAAATGAAAGTTGCTGAGCAACTGCTGCGCGAATCATTTTCACTGCCGGCGCACGGCGAGCTCGCGCAGTTTGGACGCAAACAATGGCCAGAGTTTCTGCTGGCCCGAGGCCGCGCGCAGGAAGCCCTTGAGCAAGCGGATATTCTTGCGCAGAGCCCCTCCATGATGGCGCGATTTGCCGGCCACACGATAAAAGGCCGAGCGCTGGTCGCCATGAATCATGTAGACGACGCACAGCAGGAAATGGCCCTAGCCCGCGATGCCCTAATCCTTATTCCTGCATCCGATGCAGATCGCTTACGGCCCTATTCCGACACTCTGCGTGCGGAAATTCTGCTGTCAGAGAGGAAATCGGCTGAAGGCGTGGCTTTGATGAAGGAAATCGAGGAGCAGCTCCGAGCTTCACCTGGGCCTGATGCGCGGAGCCAAGCGCTTATCGAGTTGGATTCCATTGCCCGCCGGGCGTACGAAAGCGAAGAATGGAGCTTGGCCGAACTCACGGCGGAGCAAATGATCGAACAAGATCCGAGCTATGCCAGCGGATATTATGCCAAAGGGCTGATAGCTGAGCACCAGGGCAACTCGGGGCTCGCTGTGCAACAGTTCGCTATCGCACAAAAGCTCTGGGGCGAGGCCGACAAGGATCTGCCGGAACTGCTAGCCATTCAAAAAAAATTGACCTCTGAGCAGTCAGAGCTCTCTCAGAGCCGACAGGAATATCTGAAAATCCTAAAGGAACGTGGCCCGGCACGGAAGCAGGAGCGAGCAAGCAGCTTCGAGGTGTCATATGATCCAGCCCGGCTGCGAGGAAACGTACACGCGCCCGTGATGATAGTCGAATTTTCAGATTTTCAGTGTCCTTTTTGCAGAAAGATCCAGGCAACTCTGAAAAGTCTGTTGGCGAAATACGATGGCAGAGTCAGTCTCGCATACAGAGATTTTCCGCTACGCGGAATGCACGGCCAGGCGGAACTGGGAGCAGAATCATCCCATTGTGCTGGCGATCAAGGAAAATTTTGGGAGTATCACGACCTTCTATTCGATAACCCAGACAAGCTCAATCGGGGTGGCTTGTCGGAACTTGCTCGCGGCCTCAAGTTGGACGAAAAGCAGTTCGAGTCGTGCCTGTCCAGTGGCAAACACCGAATCGAAGTCGAAAAGGATTTGCAGGACGGTATTAGCGCCGGAGTCATGGGAACGCCGGGGATCTTCGTGAACGGAATTGCGGTGAGTGGCGCCCAAACAGAAGCCGTTTTCGAACGGATAATCGAATCAGCATTGGCAAAGGTTGACAAAAACCGCGCCGCGAACTAATGCCGCTCGCCAATGCTTCACGTGCTCATTTGCGAGCGGCATTAGCTGTCTGTGACTGTTGAATCCGCGCAGCTGTTAACATTTCGCGCTGCGCGGCTTCCGATCTGCCCTGCTCCCGGTACACTTGGCCAAGAAAATAATGTGCGGTGTAACTGCTGGGATCGAGGTCTGTGGCATGATGAAAATTCTGCTCCGCGAGTGCGATTTGGCCCTCTCGAAACAATACTTTGCCTAAAAGGACGTACGATTCTGGCGCCAGAGGATCGATAGCAATGGAGCGCAGCAAAATCTTCTTCGAGTCCTCATCCTGATTCAGGCGCCAGTACACGTCCCCTAAACGTGTTAGCGCTGCAGCGCAGGTCGGATTCACCGCCAATTCTGCGTTGAATTCCTGAACAGCTTTGGAATAGTGCCCGCCGTAGAGACCGAGCTCTCCTAGCGTGAGGTGTGCCAGCGGCAATTGCGGAGAAATCACAAGGGCTGCGCTGGCCTCGCTTTCCGCTGAAGGATCAAATCCTTGTCGAAGCAGCATACGGGCCAACAGCAAATGAGCAGCGGCTGAATCGGGCTTCACTCCGTACAGTTGTGAGAATACTTGTCGCGCCTCGTCGCGGCGCTCGGCCACTGCGTAGCAGATCCCGAGAATATATAGCGCATCAATACTTGAGTTTGGTCTCCAGGCGCGAACTTTTTCTAGCGCTGCAATGGCTTGAACAGGTCTGCCGCTGAAGTAATAGGACAATCCGAGCAGCTGTGCTGCATCGCGATCTTCCTCATTCTCGTTCAAGGCGTCTTGCAGATATTTGCTCGCCTCCAGATACTGTGCTTCACGATAATAAGCGACACCGAGGTCGTGGTTGACGCCCCTAAGCTTCGGCTGTCTCGCCGCAACGGCTTTCAGCCACGTTATCGCTTCATTGTTTTTCCCTTGTTGGAGAAGGGAGTGAGCAGTGAAGAGCGCGTCGTTTTCGCTCTGCGCCAAAGCCATTGCGGACCACAACAAAACGAAAACATGTGGCAGCATCCGCATCATCGCAATGCAGGCGCACCGAAAAGAGGATTTGGCCACCGTCTTGCCCTCGATAGTCTAGTTTGGTTTGTGCTGGCCGAAAGCGCCTGCTCGGAGGGGCTCGCCTGACCCTTCCCTGATCGTGATTACTGTATCCGCTCTCGCATCGGGAAAGCGTTCCGCGAGCCCGCTGGGCCAGCGCACCTCGATGCCTTGAATCTCGTTCTCAACTCCCAGCCCGAAATGAAGACGCATGTCACTGTGAGAAATGTAACTGGAACCACTGCGCACCTCCGCGATCTGCTGCCGCGATGACGTTCTCACCAAAACGCGCGCCCCGATACCGCTCCGGTTCGAGCGCGTTCCGACTGCCTTAATATCAATCCAATGGTTTGCATATCTAGTTTGATTCACAAGAAGATTGGGCAGCCCATTTCGGTTCACAATCACAGCGGAAATTCGGCCGTCATTCCACAAATCTCCCACTGCCAAACCTCTGGCAGGTGTCACTGAGGTGATTCCGGGTCCTGCACTCTGGGAAACGTCCGCGAAAGTTCCATTTCCCCGATTACGGTACAGCAACTTCGGCTCATTGTAATCGATCCCGATCTTCAGGCTATCTACTTCGGGATACACATGGCCATTCACCACCAGCAGGTCCGGCCAGCCGTCGTTGTCGAAATCAATGAACATGGTGCCCCATCCGAGGTACTGCGTATGTGCCCCAAGTCCTGCCTGATAGGTTACGTCAGTGAACACTCCATCCCCATTGTTGTGATATAGCGTTGAAGTGTCGTCGGAAAAATTCGTGCGGAATAGATCGAGGCGTCCGTCTCCATCATAGTCGGCGACGGTAGAACCCATGCCGGCCTGCTCGCGGCCGTCGGCATTGTAGGCCACGCCCGACAGTATGCCCACATCTGTAAACGTCCCATCGTGATTATTGTGATAGAGAATGCTGGGAGCACTGTCACAAGCCACATAGATATCGGGCCATCCATCATCGTCATAATCAAAGGATGAGACACTGAAACAATAATGTCCCATGGTGCGGTCGATGTGCGACGAAGCGGTCACGTCCTGAAAATGTCCGTTTCCCAAGTTCCGATAGAGAATATTCTTACTAGCCGGCAAGCCACGCGGTCCGCAAAAGACTGCTATGCCCTTCCATAAGCAGGTTGGACGTGTCCCCGGGGCCGGCGCATGGAGAAGATCGAAATCTGCGTAGTTCGCAACGATCAGATCCAAGTAGCCATCCCGGTCATAGTCCACAAAGGCGCACCCGCTGCCCCAAGTCTTTCCGTTGCCTGCGACGCCGGACAGTTCTCCCACCTCTTCGAACCGGCCGTGCACGTTGTGGTACAGCTTATTTTTGCCGTAATAGGTTAGGTAAAGATCTTCCCAGCCATCGTTGTCATAGTCTCCAACACATACTCCTTGGCCCCAGCCGGTCGCGGAGAAACCTGCACTGACCGTCACGTCAGTAAACGTTCCATCGTGATTGTTGTGATAAAGATGATTGGAGGGAGCGTTTTCGCCTGGGAACCCTGGAAGTGTTGTTCCGTTTACAAAAAAAATGTCAGGCCACCCGTCGTTGTCGTAGTCGAAGATCGCTACGCCCGTGCCGGTGCTCTCGAGGATGTATGTACTGGCATTATTGGCGCCAAAAACGTTTGCGGCAGTCAGTCCTGCTTTTTGAGCCACGTCTCTGAAATCGGCGATCTCTGCAGTTCTGACCTGAGCTCCGCTAGCTGTGGTCATCCACAAAGAAGCAAGAACGATTCGCCCAATGGTGAATAGGATCCGGCCCCGGTATGAGTGCACTGATATATCCTTGCTGTTCTGAGTCGTTCTGATGTTGCCGGCCACAAACCTCACGCGATACAAACGCGAATGCACCCGGCTGCTAACCAGCGACAATCATAACTCGTTAGTAGTCGGATTCGGGACGGTCTAAATCGACATCCCGTGAGGTTACCTCAACGAATGACGGCGTGGCACGGGTGTATCGAACCCAAAACATTTGCCTTATAACCGGATATTCGTGGAAGTGGCCGCATCTGGCATTCAATTCGAGTCATTACATGATTAGTCCATATTGTTTGAATGAATAAGTCATGGAGGAGCGCTTGGTGTAAAAAAGCAGAACTCAGCGACCGCGCTGATTCAGATACAACCAAGGAGGCTCCCAATTTTCCGACAGGGCGGCGAAAACGCTGTACTTGTACCAGTACTACCCATCGTTCCGCGTTCGTGTAGAATCCACCACGCTGGATGCGAGTGTGCTCTTTGCCAGACTCAACACGATCGATTCTAACGCGCAGAAGCTTTGTCCGGACATCTTGCCTTTCTTCGGGCGCGATACTGCTCGGCTTGAATCATCTTGGGTTGCTCGCGGCGGCGCGGCCCTGCGCTCAGGAATCCGCTGCGAACGGTAAACTCCTCGAAGAGTTGGAATTTCTGAACGAGGGTCGCGCAGAAATGGACTCTGCCTTCGGAAGTGAGCTCGATGGCAGGCTTTACACATCGCTTTCCGTTCTATCGAAGGAATCCCTCGTCACGCCGGCGGACCGCTTTTATATAAGGACACGCGCGTCCCAAATTCTCCCGAAGCCCGAATCCTGGACTATCTCACTCGACGGCCTCGTCGCCGCTCCCCGGAAATTGAAAATCGGCGACCTGCAGGCGGCGGCCAAGCCGCTCGGGCTTCACCTGATGGAGTGCGCCGGAAACACACGCGCCGCGCACTTCGGAATGATCAGCGTCGGAGAGTGGACCGGAGTTCTCATCTCCGAAATTCTCTCGGACGCAAAGGCGAAATCGTCCGCGACTCAGGTTCTCATTTCCGGATTCGATCGCTACGTCACCAATTCCGTCACTTCGACGCCGGGCGCAAGCTGGATTTTCCCTCTCGCGGAACTTGCAAAGTCCGGCGCCTTCCTCGCCACGCAACTCAATTCACGGCCGCTCGCTCGCGACCACGGCGCTCCTATCCGTCTCGTCGTTCCCAATTGGTATGGCTGTGCTTGTATCAAGTGGGTCGATCAGATCTCTATCCTGGACGATTCCGCCGCGTCCACGTCTCAAATGCTCGAATACGCAACGCGCACGCACCAAATTGGCAGTCCCAATCTGGCGAAAGGCTTCCTTCCCGCGCGCATCGAGCATGCGGCCATGCCAATTCGCGTGGAGAAATGGTTGGTAAACGAAGAAGTGAAATATCGTGTGGTGGGAATCTTGTGGGGCGGCAGCGGATCGATCCAATCGCTCGGGATTCGATTCAATCCTGAAGAGGATTTCGTTTTGGTTGATTCGCTTCGGTCGCCGCAAACAGCTCCGTGGACGATTTGGTCGCACACGTGGAATCCGAAGGCGCCGGGTCGCTACACGATTCGTCTCGCACTACTTAATCCTGAATCGCATCCCAAGCGCCTCGATTCCGGTTACTATGCTCGCTCCGTGGAAATCATCGATGTATGACCGGCGAAACATTGTCGACTTGCGGCGCGGCCTGTCACTTTTCTCTCTATTAATTCTGCTCGTAGCCCCATTGACTCTCTGTCTCGCACAGGTACCAGATCATTCCTCGCACGCTCCGGCCGGCCCCGTTCCGCGCGAAATTTTGGATCGGCCTGTTCCGCTTCGCACGGGAATCGGTTCGGTTCACGAAAAAGTCTCGACTACGCCTCCCGAGGCACAATCCTTCTATGACCAGCACCTCTCCTATTTACACTCCTTTGTCTGGATTGAGGCAATCCGCTCCTTTCATCAGTTTTTGCGCGCCGATCCCGATCTCGCCATGGCTTATCTCGGCTTGGCCGACGCTTACATTGGATTGCAAGACGTGCCGACCGCGCTCTGCTGTGGAGCGCGCAAAAACGTTTGAGAAAAAACTGAATCAGCGCGAACGCTCTTCGCTCGCCATCCGCGATGCCGAAGTAGCTTTTCTCGAAGACTCTGGAAACGCTGACAGCTACTTCGCCTATCGGAAGGCTGTCGGCGTCGCGCTCAAGCTCCATCCAACCGATGTGTGGTTTTGGATTCAGCGCGGCCTCGCGGATGAAGCGTCGCCGTTCACGAACGGGCAAGCCGGGGGAGTCGATACGCTTGCGTTTTACAAAACGGCGCTCGCTCTCGCGCCCGACAATCTGCCCGCGTTGCACTACTACGCGCACACGTGCGAAAGCACTGGACGTGCAAAGGACGCGCTCGACCTTACGGCAACCTATGCTCGCCTCGCTCCCGCAATGCCACACGCGCACCATATGCATAGCCACGAACTCCTGCGCACGGGCCGAACGGAAGAAGCGATCGCGGAATTTCAGCAACGAAAGAACTCGAAGACACTTACTATCGCGTCGAGAAAATCCCCGCGCAATACGACTGGCACCATGCTCACAATCTGCAACTTCTCGCGCTGGCTTTCCAATCTCTTGGGCAAGTGAAATCCGCTGCAAGGTTATTGCAACAGTCGTTCGCTTCACCCGCTTACACCGAATTTCTCGAATATAACCGGCGCGCCCGGCCGGAATTCTCGCTCAATCGCGGTCGTCCCGACGAAGCGCTCGCTGCGTCGCGTGAACTCACGCAGAGTCCCTGGCCGATGGCTCGGCTCGCGGGCCATGCACTCGCGGGGCAATCCCTTGTCGTACTAAACCGTCGATTATCTCAACCCCGTTAATTAACCAAGGACAGTACCGTCCAGAAGGCACGATGCTCTTTTCGCAATTCATCGCAGACTGCTTTGAACCCGGAGTACTGCCGACACTCAAGTATGCGACGCGGGAGATTTATTCACTCCTGCTCCGCAAACACTTGATTCCACGGTTTGGTGGACATCGCTTGTGCGACATCTCCAGAGTCGAAGTTCAGCAATACCTCCTGGAGAAGCTCAAACAAGGATTCGCATGGGAGACCACCAACCATTTGCGACATCTCCTCAGCAAAGTGATGGGAACAGCTGTCAATTGGGACTACGTCCTGAATAATCCCGTGCGTGGCGTAAAGATGCCAGAAAGGACGCTGAAACGTCCTCACAGGTTTCTTAAGGCAGAAGAAGTTCGACGACTCATAGCTGCGAGTAACGAACCTCTCCGCACGATCATTATTCTTGCGACAATGACCGGACTGCGGATCGGTGAAATCCTCGCGTTGCGATGGGGACGAATTGATCTTCTTCGTGGGACATTGCGCGTGGCAGAGACCTGCTACAAAGGGCACTTCGGTTCGCCCAAAACACGAGCAAGCCGACGTGAAGTTCCATTGGCTGCCGCAGTTGTGCGTGAGCTGAAAAACCTCTATTCGAGTTCAGCAGAACACTCTCAAGACGCATTGGTATTCTCTAAAAGCCAAGGCCTTCCGCTCGCGGCGGATAATCTCAGAAAAAAGGCATTACGAACCGCGTGCAAGAGAGCTGGTCTGCAACGAATCGATTGGCATACTCTCCGTCACACGCATGGCACATTGTTGCATTCGCAAGGAACTCCTTTGAAGGTTGCACAGGCTCAGCTTGGACACTCGCATATGGCGACAACTTTGGATATCTATACCCACGCCACCGGGAGTGCACAAAGAGGGAGGCGCTGTGAACTTGCTTGAAGAGCAATTGTTCCCAAATGTTCCCAAGTTGGAGAGTAGCGGAAGTATCGCGGAAACAGAAAGTCAGTTAGTTCAGTGAGTTAGTGGTCGGGGCGCCCGGATTTGAACCGGGGGCCTCCTGCGCCCAAGGCAGGCGTAATATCTCTCGGAAGTCCTTCCTTTTCAATCTCGTTTTTGAAAACAAAAGAGTTAGAACAAAATTTGGTAGTGCCACGATATACCGAAATGTGGCTCCGCATGCGTAGAGTCCCCCCAATTTCCCCCTCAGCGAAGAAACAGCGAAACGCATCCGCCGATTGCTAACCGCTGAATAACACCAACCCTTCGGTTTTTACCCGAAAGTCGTCAGTCTGAATCTAGCAGGGCAATCAATTTTCCCATTGCTTTCAATCAGTTGCAAAAGCGAGGTTCTGACGTCCCAGCTCGGAAAATCGCAGTGTCATGTAGGTGTCATGGCGAGTTGCCCGATTCCACTGTTCATTCATATTCAGCAAAAAGTCAGGAACGTCCGAGTGCTTTGTTCTGGAGCCTGAAACACTGGTTCGCTGCAATTGACCACGGGCAACCAAGGTTGATCGCCAAAGCTCGAATCCAGAGGCGGCCGAATCTTAGGTGATTTCTTTGACGGTGGAGGATGGTTTTGGTGCCGCCGATTCGGATTCAGGTTCCAGAACATCCGTGCTTCTTCGGCCCCAAACCGTTCCAACAGGATGATGTTTCGAAGCTTCCGGGTAGACCGCCCTTGCGCGACTCAAAGCTTCCGCGATGCTGTTGCACATATTCTCGGGTCCGATGTGCTGCTGAAACTCCGCCTGATGCATGAGTCTCGAAGGTTGTTCCCTGGCCCCGCAGAGAATGAGTTCTCGTCCCGATTCGTGTACCTGGTCCGCTAAGCTCTCCAATGCCTGGAGGCCCGTGGAGTCGATCGCGGTCATGTTACGCAACCTGAGAATCAGGATTGGAGGCAGGCTCGACAACCGCGTTGTGATTTCGTCGATCTTGTCGGTCGCACCAAACAGGAAAGGCCCGTGAATTCTAAAGATAGAGACATAAGCAGGGATCACCTTGTGCTGCAGGATGTGAACATGCCCCTCGCGGACGTATTCTTCGGTCACCTCCGAGACCGACGTGGTTTGTGTGACTTTCCGAATAAAAACGAGAACGGCGAGAATCATGCCGGCTTCGACAGCGACCGTCAGATCCGCAAACACGGTCAATAGGAAAGTAACGAGCCAAGTCGCAATTTCCAGCCGGGACAGTTTCAGGAGCTCTGGAATCTCCTGCCATTCACCCATGTTGTAGGAGACGACCAAAAGAATGGCGGCCAGTACCGACAATGGAATGAACTTTGCCAGGGGCGCCGCGAAGACCACGATAGCAAGAAGAGTCAGGGCATGAATCATTCCCGATACTGGCGTTTTCGCTCCTGAGCGGATGTTAGTGGCCGTTCTCGCGATGGCGCCCGTAGCAGGGAGTCCTCCGAACAGCGGAGAGAGAATGTTCGCGACCCCTTGTCCCACAAGTTCCACATTCGGGTTGTGCTTGTCGCCGCTCATGCGGTCGGAGACGACCGCGGACATCAGCGATTCAATTGCGCCTAGCATGGCGACCGTGATCGCTGGCGAAATCAAAGGCCGTAGTAAATCTAGATGAAAGTGCGGAACCCTAAGCGTTGGCAGCCCAGAAGGGATACCGCCAAAGCGAGTGCCGATCGTTTCCACAGGGAGCTTGAACAGTAGAACCGCAGCAGTACCAAGAAATAGGGCAACGATATACCCGGGAACTCTTTTTACATAGCGCATGAAAACGATGATCACGGCGAGGGCGACAACGGCCAGAGTCGTCTCGATGGGAGAGAACGAAGAGAAATTACGCACGACGGTTTGAATGCGAGCGAGAAATTCGCCCGGAACCTTGTCAATCTTTAGCCCAAAGAAGTCTTTGAGTTGCGTGCTGGCGATAATGACCGCAATGCCGTTTGTAAAACCAACGACCACGGGGCGCGGTATGAATTTCACGGCCGTTCCCAAACCGGTTGTGCCCAGAATCAGCAGGATGATACCGGCCATAAAGGTGGACATGAACAGTCCGTCCACACCGTACTTCGCGATGATGCCGAAGACGACGACTACGAACGCTCCAGTTGGGCCCCCGATCTGGGTCTTAGATCCACCCATGGCCGAAATCACAAAACCCGCGACGATCGCGCAATAGAGACCGGCTTCGGGCGGAACGCCGGAAGCGATGGCGAAGGCCATTGCTAGGGGAAGCGCGACGAGACCGACGGTTACGCCGGAAAGAAGGTCCGCCAGGAATAAACGCTTCGTGTAAGACTTGAGACACAGCACGGATTTAGGTAGCCAGTTATTCATTTAGGTTCTCTAGTTTCTCTCGTTTTGGATTCTGTAGGAGTTTGCCGCTTGCACGGGGCTGCGGGAATGTCGAGTTCCTCACTAGTTGGAATTCCTGTTTTCTGTGAAGCCGCACTTGAAACCCCCAGCTTCACAGGAACTGAATCCTCATTACTCCTCGGCTCGCTGAATGAGAGGTTGGATTCTGGACGCTCGTCTCCCTTCAATCAGGTCCAATTCCTCGTACTCTACCCAGTCCCCTACCGAGAGCTCCCGGAGGTCCAACCCTTGGAGCGAGGACTCATCAAAGGCCACCAAGCAACCGTCTCTGCCGAGTATGTACCCGGGATGCTGATTTCTGAGCAATTGTGTGATCGATCCTCTCGCTTTCATTTCAGACTCCTGAGTCATCCGGCAGACTCTCGCCTGGCTCCTCAAATTAATCGACTATTCCTTGAGGCACGGACGAGTAGCTTGCATTCGTCGCTAGCAAACAGGATCGGCGGACGAGAAAACAGATCATATCCCGCGCATTCCGCCTTTGGGCCGTCACCCTCGACTCAGCCTGTCTCCGCGATTCGGTCCATCGGCAATAGACACACTTCGACGGCTTCTTTGCCAAGCCAACCGTCCTGAATTTGATAGCGAACCCTCTGGCCGGAAGAAAGTGCGCAAAACTCGATTCCGCTTACGGCGGATTTTCGAAAAGGCACCTGGGCTCCGTCATCGCCGCGAATCATGCCTTTCTCCTGGTTTCGATAGACATGCCAGATCACACCTTTCATGCTTCCGACTCCTGTTCGTTCCCAAAAGCTAAGACTAAATCTCATTGCTTCGCCTAGGGGAAGAGCCCCTTTGCCTCTGAGCAGCCCTGCGCGATCCGAAGCCTAGGAGCCCCTCAGCCTACGCGACCACTGGCGGGGCTACACCACTCCGAGCCCACCTGCTCTCGCAGAGAGCGTGCTTTCCGAGTCCTTCGTTGCCTCGGTTCGCCCGCTGGAAGCAGGCTGCACATTAATAGCTGTCGGAAGCTTCGCTCCCGTCGCGAAGAAGATCCCGTAAGACACTCGTTGCCCGATGCCGATCTCACTATAGGTGAGGCCCACAACGAGCGATTCCTCGTTGAAGGTCACATCGTACCCATCGTCCCCATGAATGATTCCGGTGCTTCGAGAATGGAAGAGTGTGACAACCTCTCCGGTCAAGCCTTCCCGCTGCATCAGTTCCCCAACTTTAACGCGGCTTCTCACGCAGCCTCCACCGGAAGGGCGGATAAACGCTTTCGCCCCAGATGCTCAAATTCGAGTGCACCTGCCGCGACTTCGATCAGTGCGGAGTCAACTAATTCCGCTAGTCCGGCCTGCCCGTCGCTCGCCAACAACAGTTGACGAACGCGCGCCGAGGTCAAGGCGCAAAGAAGGAAAGGATTCAAAATCCTCTTCTCTGCTGCGAATAGGAGCTCACACCGCACGCTCATATTCTTAATCCTTAGGCGCTTCTTCCTCAGGAATTCGTCGGACGATAAATCCCTGGCCTCCCTGCCACCAGAGCCATTCTGGAAACTCGACAGGCTCAACTTCCAAGCAAAAGGTTCGTGCGTCCTCGTCGTGCCTAGCGGGGACCGCCAACCATCGACCCAGCGTATTTTCAAAAGGCCGTGCGATGGCGTGTCCCGCGGCACCTGAAAACACGGCGATCAGAAGAACTGTCGGTAGATCGATTACTCGCCAGACGCTCAGTGCAAGGAGAACTCCCGTCATCAACCACACGGCGATGAGGAAGCGTACCGCTTTGCATCCTCTTGAATGTGTGGCTCTCTCGCGCACACGGACAATCCCTCGCCAGGCAGCCTCTGCGGTCCATCGGACTAATTGCTTATTGCTGCCAACACCGATCACAACGAATCCGTCCGCCATGGCAAACCCATCGACTTTCATGGATATGCCGATCGATTCACGAGCCAATTCCTGTGTCCGATGAAGCCAAATGTGATTGACGCGGCGGGATCGGCTCAAAAGCAATTGCATGGCTTCCCAAGGTGCCGTCCAGAACAAGGGTGTGGGGTCCACCGCTTCTTGCAAGAGCAATACGAGAGTTGCCCCGGCTACTCCAATTAGCAATCCTTGGCCAAGCACTCGAAAGATGACGAGAAGCAACAACAGCCAGGCGAGCGATTGCGCAGCGCGGAGTAATTTCGCCCAACGATCCTTGCTCCCATCTTTGACGCTTCGCAAATGATATACCCGCCGCATGCGCCAACTCGGCAAGAGAAATTCATGCGCACTTCCCGTGGCCATCGCGCTAGTCCTTCGGCGCGGTCGTGTGGGCAAGCCAGCGTGCTTCTACGCGCGCGAAAGCCTCGTGCAAATCTATTTTGTCTCTGTGTGCCCACCGGACGGCCGCACGTAGGCAGTGCGCTTGTCTAGAGGAAAAGAAAGCCCTACCTTCCTTTACCGTTGGCTGGAGTAATCCTTTGCTCTGGAGTTCGATGATGGTGGCTTCCGCGATTCCTAACGTCTGGACGAGTTGCTGAGAGGTGTAATAATCCGGCATGGTTATCGATCCCCTGTCTCAGACCCAAGGAGGAACCGAGTGGCCTGGAAGCGCTGTTGCATATGCGAACATTTGCAGATGCTAAACAAATTTTTTTTCTCCCTAAGAAGCCGCTTCCATCTGCTGAAGCATGTCTCGCACACCCACCAAATGGTTGTTAAAAATATCTTTGGCTACGTCGAGAAGACGAAACAGTGTTGCGTCCGAGACGGAGTAATACACATTGCTTCCCGCTTTGCGTCCGACCACGATGTTGCGTACACGCAAAATGGCAAGCTGCTGTGAGACGTTTGCTGGTTCAATTTGCAGAATTTCGCTGAGTTCGTTAACCCCCTTCTCACCATCCCGGAGACAATCCAAGATTCGGATGCGGATGGGGTGAGCGAGGGCTTTGAAGAACTCAGACTTGAAGTTGGCAAGCTGCTGTGGCATGCTCATCCTTTAGTACATGCATATTCTAATCTGCGAAATTTACTAGGTCAAGCGCTATCCCGTGTCCTGTGAGTTCTTTAGACGCTAAGGGCCGCGACATCGCCTAGCGGTAAGGGAGATGCTTATGTCCGGCAGACCCAGGTTCTCTCTGTTTCGACCTTGGGTAGAGCCTTCACCTTTGAAGAAGACAAATGGCGACAGGCTCGGTTTGCTTCCTCTCACCGATGGCGCCGATCGCGAAGAACGAAAGGCCAACGTCAAGCACGCTTGGTTTTTCACGACAGTTGCGGTCTTATTTATTCTCGCCGATCAGGTTGGTCATGTGAAAAATGTGTCTCATTCAAACTCAGGCCTGGCTTCTGCAGAACATGTCAGTTTGGCTTTGTCTCCCAAGGAAGGGCCTCGAGATCGAGTTGGATTGTCCGTTCGGTTCCGACTGAGCAACAGGGGAAATCATTCCATCTTCTATCCTGTGCGCCCGGAGACAAATGTTCCGCTCGGACAGATTGTCACGCGAACTTCTCCATCATCAGAGTGGATCAGTCCAGCGACTGTCTCGAAACAACCGATCTCCGCTGTCCCAGGACTCGTGGACACGAATCCCACGTGGATTGAGATGCCGCCAGGCGGTTGGGTTGACGGTGAATTTCAAGATCTTGGCGAATCTCCCCGAGATCATGCCTACGTGATCTACGTAAAGCTAGCACGGGATGCGAACAGTATCAGAATTATCTCAAATTCCTATTACTCTCTTGCTATAAGGGGAAGATGATGCAGTGCAAAGGAGTTGCCCATCGCAACGAAAACTCGCACGGGAAACTGTGGGACGATGGTATCCGAAATTTTCTATCATCCGATCCTGAACAGGTTTCATGAACTCGCTTCCAGTTGGCCCGACCTTCGCACTTAGTGTTGCGGCGTACGCAATGGGCGCTTTTTCTTCTCTCGCGAGTTGGCGAAAGCCGGCCCTCTGTCGTTACCTGTGTTGCGGCGCGGCCTTCACAGGAGCCATTTTGGAAGGGCTCGCCGCAGTGCTCGGCATTCTTCAAGGCACGCCAGTCCGTTGGTCGATCTCCTCGGGAATTCCTCTGGTTGCGTACAGCTTCGACTACGATGCTTTGGCTGGCTTCTTCAACTTAACCCTGGCGATCCTTGCAGGCGCCGTGTCCATCTACTCCTTTGGCTACTTGAAAGAATTCGAGGGCAAGAGAAACATTGGCTTCTTTGGTTTTCTATTCCATCTCTTACTCCTCAGCTTGACGATCGTTTTCACTGCCGCTAACGCCTTGTTGTTTCTGATCGCCTGGGAAGTGATGGCGCTGGCTGCCTACGGGCTGGTCACGTTTTATCACGAAGACCGCGAGAGCCGACGAGCGGGGTTGCTGTACATCGTCATGGCGCACATCGATGCTGGGTGCCTGCTCCTCGGTTTCGCTCTATTGATCCAGATCAGCGGCAGCGCGGACTTTGCGAGCTTCCGCACCGCCGCCGAGCATTTGTCCAGCAGCCAGCAGGCCGTCGCGTTTGTGCTGTTCTTCCTAGGCTTCGGCATCAAGGCGGGTGTTATTCCGTTCCATATCTGGCTTCCCGCAGCTCACCCAGTTGCCCCAAGCAACATCTCGGCGCTTCTTTCCGGAATCGTGCTCAAGGCAGGTATCTACGGCATGGCGCGCATTTTCCTGGATGGACTAGGGGTGCTGCCGTCCTGGGCCGGATTGATGGTCCTCATTGTGGGAGTCGCCTCCGCCGTTCTCGGCGTCTTGTACGCTTTGATGGAGCATGATCTGAAACGCCTGTTGGCCTACCACAGCATCGAGAATATCGGGATTATCCTCATAGGTCTTGGCGCCGCTTTGGTGTTCCGCGTCGCAGGACATCCGCAACTCGCGGCGGTAGCGCTGATCGCCGCGATGTTTCACACTCTCAATCACGCGATCTTCAAGTGCCTGCTGTTCCTGGGAGCCGGGTCGGTGCTCCATTCGACGGGGACGCGAAACATGGAGGAATTGGGTGGCCTGATCCGCCCGATGCCTGCGACAGCGTTTTGCTTTCTGATCGGCGCGGTCGCCATTTCTGGACTTCCCCCGCTGAATGGATTTGTCAGCGAGTGGCTGACCTACCAGAGCCTCCTCGCAGGATTTGGGGCGACCGGAGGTTTGACGCGAATCCTGTTTCCGCTCGCTGGTTCCATGCTCGCGTTGACAGGAGCCCTGGCCGCGGCTTGTTTTGTGAAGGCATTCGCCATTACTTTCTTGGCCCTGCCGCGCGGGGCTAAATCCAACTCCGTGCGTGAGGCGCCTCGGTCCATGGTAGTTGGCATGGGTTGCCTGACGGCGGCTTGCCTCGCGTTGGGCTTAGGAGTTACCTGGTTTCTCCGCGTATTTGATGCGATGAATGAGCAACTGCTCGGACAGAGAGTCGGCGCCAATCTCATTACCGGAAATGGATTCGTGCTTTCGGCGGGCTTGCCTCATGGAGGTACAGTGTCCACTGCAGTCATCGGAATCGGGCTACTGGTCTTACTGATTCCCGCTGTTCTTTTGGTATCGATCGGGACGAGGCGGTTCGTGACAAGGCGGGGCCCTGCGTGGGACTGCGGGTTGCCCGGCCTCACCGAAGATAACGAGTACACCGCTACCGCATTCTCAAAGGCATTGCGGATGATCTTCTCCGTTTTGTACCAACCACGCCGCGAGATTCAAGCCGTTTTCGATGTATCCCCGTATTTTCCGAAAGCAATTCATTTCGAGAGTGAGGTCGAGCCGACCTTTGAGAAACGGCTATACGTTCCGCTGAAAGATCTCCTGCTGCGGTTCGCCACCAGAATGCGAGCCATACAGGCCGGAAGCATTCACGCGTACTTGGCATATATTTTTATAACTCTCGTCTTGCTCTTGCTCTTTGGAGTTCGCCGGTGATCGGCCTGTTAGCCAAAGCGGGTTTGCAGCTGGTGCTGTTGTTGCTCGTTGCTCCGCTCCTCAGCGGCATTATCAAGACTCTGAAGGCCAGACTGCAGACACGTCGCGGACCGGGCGTGCTGCAATCCTATCGAGACATCTTCAAGTTGTTACGCAAAGGGATGGTCATACCGGAGACGGCGTCGTGGATTTTCTCAGCGACGCCCTACATTGTCTTTGTGACGGCCGCTCTTGTCGGACTCATGATTCCCATGACCACGACAGACGCCCCTCTCAGCCTCTTTGGTGGTGTTCTCGCGGTCGTGTATCTTTTGGCTCTTGGGCGCTTTTTCCTTGCTCTTGGCGGGCTCGACGCAGGCAGCTCATTCGGCGGGCTCGGCAGCAGCCGCGAAATGACGCTTTCCGCGATCGCTGAGCCTGCCATGATGCTCGCGATTTTCACGGTGGCCTTGGCAGCAAGTTCCACAAACCTGAGCGAAATGGCCAAGGTTGCCGTGAGCCAAAGCTGGAAGTTTCTGGCACCCTCGCAGATGCTGGCATTTGCGGCGCTGTTCATCGTGCTGATTGCCGAAACAGGCCGCATCCCCGTAGACAACCCGGCGACGCATCTCGAATTAACAATGATTCACGAAGCCATGATCCTTGAGTATTCGGGACCATACCTCGCTTTACTTGAATGGGGCGCTTCGATCAAGCAACTGGTGCTGATGACGCTGGTAGTGAACACGTTCTTCCCGTTCGGTTTGAGTGCTGACTGGACGGCTCGAGGACTTGGTCTGGGCCTGATTTTTTACCTCACCAAGATGGTTCTGCTGGCGTGTCTCATCGTTCTGGTGGAAACCACCAACGCGAAATTGCGGCTCTTTCGAGTTCCGGAATTGCTCATGGTGTCTTTCATCTTAGGGGCGCTCGCGCTCATTTCCACATTCTTATTTTGAGGCTTCGATGACCTTTCTCCAGGATCCAGAGTTCGGCGACAGAGTCATCACGCTGATGGCGGCATTGGTCCTTGTGCTGCAGATCGCCGCCGTCGGGCAACGCTGGTTGGTTTCGAGCATTCGGATTTTCGCGGTGCAGTCGTTCCTGTTAGCGGCGATTGCCGGCATCATCGCGTACTTCAACCACGCCAGTCATATATATATCGCCGGCCTTCTGACGCTCATATTGAAAGCAGGACTGCTTCCTTGGTTTCTCGAGCGCCTCGTAAGAAGAATCGAAATCCGGCGGGAGATTGAACCGCTGATCAACGCTCCGCTGTCGATTCTGATTGCAGGCTGCCTGACTCTGGTGGGCTACGTCGTTGCGCAGTCTTTCTACCATCCAGAGGAGACCTCTGTCCGAGCGGCGCTTGGGCATAACACGCTTGCTGTCGCGATCGCGCTTTTCCTGATCGGTTTCTTCACCATGCTGAATCGCCGCAAGGCCTTGACGCAGGTCCTCGGGCTGCTTTCCCTGGAGAATGGTCTCTTCCTGGCCGCGATCTCGCTGACGTACGGAATGCCGCTGGTCGTTGAACTCGGTATTTTTTTTGATGTTCTTGTCGCGGTAATGGTTCTCGGCATTCTCGTCTTTCGAATCCGCGAGGCGTTCGATTCGATGGATGTCAGCAAGCTTCGGAAGTTGCGAGAGTAAACAACCGTATGATTTTGCTCTGGCTCCTTATCGTTCCTCTGGCCGCCGGTCCTCTAGCCTTCTTCCTCCGAAGACGGTCCTTCATGGAGGTGGTCAATCTCTTTGCCTTCGCTGTTCTTTTGTGTTTGGCCGCCGCGCTGGGCGTTCGGGTACTTCGGAGTGGCCCTGTTTCAGTCTGGGATGGATTCTTTTACGCGGACGCTTTGAGTGCGTTGGTCGTTCTCTTGTCTGCTTTCGTTGCCTTGGTGTGTTCCATTTATGCCGTTGGCTATTTCCGTCACGACGAGAGAAACGGAGTTTTCCAGGAGGGTGAAGAATTGGGCGGCGGGCGAGCCGTCAATAAACTGCGAGAATACTACGCGCTTACTCCTCTGTTTGTTTTTTCCATGATTCTCGTCGCTCTTGCCAACAACCTGGGAATACTCTGGGTAGCGATCGAAGGAACCACATTAGCGTCTGTGTTCCTGGTTATGTTCTACGGCCGCGAAACGTCTCTCGAAGCTGCATGGAAGTACGCCATCATCGGAGGCGTGGGCCTCTCCATGGCGCTGTTCGGCACAATTCTGACCTACTATTCCGCTCATCAAGCCCTTGGAACGGATACGCTGGCGGGTTTGAATTGGTCTGCCCTCGTTGGACACGCTTCTCAATTTGATAAGCCGACCATGCGGCTAGCATTCATTTTGATTCTGCTGGGGTATGGAACCAAGGCGGGCATCGCTCCCATGCATACCTGGAAGCCGGATGCCTACAGTGAAGCACCCATACCGGGGGCGGCAATGCTCGCCGCAGGTGTCCTCAACTGCGCTCTCTACGGTCTCGTGCGGTTTTACATTCTAAGTTCCAAATGCTTAGGCCCGGAATTTGCTTCTCATCTCTTGATTCTCTTCGGGCTGCTTTCAATGGGAGTCGCCGTTCCTTTCATCCTCGTCCAGAAGAACTTCCGGCGTATGCTGGCATATTCCAGCATCGATCACAGCGGGATCATGGTGCTGGCCCTCGGCTTCGGAGGATCCTTGGGCGTCCTCGGCATGCTTCTTCACATGACATTTCATTCGATTACCAAACCACTGCTTTTCTTTTGCGCCGGAAATGTCCAGCAGCAATTGAAGACCGACCTGTTCCGCGAGGCGAAAGGGGGCTTGATCCATTCGATGCCCCTGAGCGGTGCTGCCTTACTTATGGCCACCCTTGCTGTCACCGGAGCACCTCCTTTCAGTTTGTTTCTGAGCGAGTTCACAATTCTCCGTGCTGGGTTCAGCCGCGGCTATCTCGTTCTACCTGTTCTGTTCGTCACTTTTCTCGTGGCGATTT
>WNFE01000620.1_pt1 | contig 34174 bp, 34 predicted proteins | sample 5400451 | NCBI WGS metagenome assembly WNFE01 (sample SAMN13153344, study PRJNA577476) | soil metagenome | isolation source: 200 cm saprolite under Douglas fir tree site 2 hole 2 | place: USA:California | collected 2015-04-18
TGCTGCGAACGGCGTTTGTGCTGCGCGAAGTGCAGGGGTATTCGACGGGCGAAGCCGCGAAGAAACTCGGAGTCACCGAGAATACGCTGAAAGCGCGGTTGTGGCGCGCGAGGCACCAATTGGCGGAGCGGCTCGGACGGCGTCTGCGGCGGATGAAGGACGATATTTCCAACGCTGGCGGGATGGGCGACGCGGAGTGCAGCTACTGCTAAGAGATGAGATAAAGGAAGTACAGGAAGTAAAGGAAGAAAGGGCCGGCGATTCAGCTGGCCCTCTTGCTTTTGGGACAAGATGAAGCGCCCGGCGTCTAGCGAGAGGCGGCGCCGTAGCGGCCGAGGACGCGGAGTTCGCTTGTTGCTTTGCGGACTTCGGTGAGGGCTTGATCGAGGCGGGCGACGTCGGCGGCTTCAACGTCGATGAAAAACTGATATTCCCAGGGGCGGCCGTGAATGGGGCGGCTTTCGATCTTGAGTAGATTGACGCCATGCTTTGCGAAGGGTTCGAGGGAGGCAAGGAGCGCACCAGGACGGTGCGCCAGGCGCATCGCAAGGGAAATTTTGTGCGCTTCGGCTGAGAGCCATGCAGCGGCGTCTTTTTCTGGAACTAGAAGAACGAATCGAGTGAAATTTTCCGCGTTGTCCTGGATGTTCTCGGCAAGAATCACGCCGCGATAAAGGTCGGCGGCGCGGCGTCCGGCAATCGCTGCGCCGGATTTATCGCCGCGAGTGAGAGCTTCCCGGACACTTCCGGCGGTGTCTTCCGCAGGCACGCGCTTGAGCTCCGGGTGGGACGAGAAGAACCGCTCACATTGCGCAAGAGCCATGGGATGCGAGGCCACCGAGCGCAGGCCTTGCAACGTGGCGCCCGGACAACCGATGAGATGGTGCTCGATGGGGAGGATGGTTTCCGCCACGATGGTGAGCGGGTTCTGCAGCAGAAGGTCATACACGCGCACGACGGATCCGGCGAGGGTGTTTTCAACGGGCGCGAGCAGCGCGTCTGCTGAACGATCCTCGATGGCGCGGAATGCGGCATTGAACGTTGCACGTGGAACAGTAGTGATGCGTTCGCCAAGAAGCTGGATGGCGGCGGCCTCGCTGAAGGCGCCGGGTTCGCCCTGGAATGCCACGCGCATGGTCGTGCGATCGAGTGCGGTCATAAGCACGGGCTATCTTGCAATAAGCGCGGCAAAACAAGAAGGGGAGATTGCACGCGATTGGCGGCCGAAATGGTTGGTGCCGTTCCCGCTTTGGTATGCAAACTTACTGCTTGGGCCTGCAAGAGGAAAAGAGCAGTTCCAAGTAGGCTGGCGTTTGCCTCAGCGGTATAATTTCCGTTTCAAGGAGCGAGGAGTCCCCATGAAGAGACCTGAGCCGACGGAATTTGCGGAATTCTACGCGGGGTACGTATCAGAAGTTCCGGGCAGCGATGTCCTGAGTGTGCTGGAATCGCAGCGGGTGCAAATGCTGCAGTTGTTTGCGGCACGCAGCGAGCGAGACGGAAGTTTTCGGTACGCGCCCGGGAAATGGACGGTGAAAGAAGTCCTTGGGCACATCAACGATGCCGAGCGTATTTTTACGTACCGGGCGTTGCGCATCGCCCGGGGCGATCGAACGCCGCTGGCGGGATTCGAACAGGAGGATTTCGTCCGGAACGGAGGATTCGGCGAACGGACTCTTGCGGACCTTGCGGAGGAATTTGGGTCGGTGCGCAACGCGAGCGTTGTGCTGTTTCGCTCGCTGCGGGAGGACGCCTGGCCGCGGCGGGGCGTCGCGAGCCAGAAGGAAGTGACCGTCCGCGCGCTGGCCTTCATCACCGCGGGACACCAGATCCACCACCGGTCGATCCTGGAAGAACGGTATTTTCCGGCGATTCCGCGCGCCTGAATCAGGAAAGAAAATCAGAGCCGGATGCGCGAGTTGTCCCTGTAGACGCGCTGATAGACCAGGTCTTCGCGGCGATGGTCTCCGAGCCCGGCCACGACAATATCCCCGAGCAATTTGTTTTTCGGCGGAAACTCGCCGTGCCGCGGCTGTCGCGTCCGGGACGTTGGCGCGCCATTCTCCGGCCTGATGAGGTAGAAAAGCAGAATGGCCGCCAGCGCGGTGATGAAGGCGCCGAAGATGAGGGCGGCCGCTTGCGCCGCAAGCGGATTCGCGACGGCGTCCTCGAGCAGGTAGATTCCCGCGCAGAGGAAAGTCAGCACGAGAAAGGTGGCAAGGCCGCCAAAGGTGCGTACCAGACCGCCGCGGGCCGCCAGTGATTTGGGAGAACGCGCGGCCGCGGGACTTCGCCAAGCTCTTGCCGGCATGGTTCAGTCCTCACGATTAACCCGTGCAGTAACCGCCGGCTCCGGCTCATGTAAAAGTTCGAGGTAACGAAAAACAGGCGGAGAATACTCCTTCTTCATGATGCTGCCGCAAGGGCAGCGCGGATGGCTTCCTTCCAATTCGCCGGAAGTTTCCACGAGTACAGCACAGAGGCACGCCGGGTTCATGCAATGCCAGCGTTCCCCGGATTTCATGACCATGGCCGTTGTTCCTCCCTTCGCACGGATGACTGGGATACCCGCAAGGCAACCTCAGGTTTTTGGGCCGTGATAATAAGTGCTAAACTATACTCATAGGTAAATTATAATGCAAGAGAAATTTTTCCTAGTTATTCTAAGTACACGAGCAGTACTGAAGAGGTAACACGATGCCAAGCTGTTGATATGCCGCGCTGCCATTCGCGGGAAAAGAATATTCTCCTTATCTTCGCCTGCATGGAAAGGGCTTTCCGCGGCCAGGCAGGAGAGTGCGGGAGAGAATAGAACAGGCCGAAGCAGCTTCGTCGGAGGAGGTTGCGAGGGGGGCGCACCACTGTTAAAATTTCTTGTTTGCCGGGACGCAGCCGTCTGCGCCGTAAGCGCGGGCGGCTTTTTGTACGTTTAGCATGGCGTTCGTAGAACGGATGTCTATTCTGGCGTTCAGAAGACGAACGACGGGCGCCCCGCCTTTTTTGGCCTGACCTCTCGAGTTTCTTCGAGCGTGGCACTGGTGCGGCGGCAATCCGATCGCCAGATCCGGTCACCGGTCCTGGCCGCTGCGGAAGGGAGACTACGAGTGGCAAAGTACGATGTGGCGATTATTGGGAGCGGTCCGGGCGGATATGTAGCGGCGATCCGGGCCGGCGAACTGGGACTGAAGACGGTCGTTGTGGAGAAGGATCCCTTTCTCGGCGGAACCTGTTTGCACGTCGGGTGCATTCCCACCAAGGTGCTGCTGCATCACGCAGAGGTTTACGATCATTTCAAAAATGGCGCGGAACTGGGATTTGAGGTCAGCGGGCTGAAAATCAATTGGGCGAACGTCCTGGCGCGGAAAGACAAGATCGTCAAGAAGCATGCGAAAGGCATCGAGTTCCTGTTCAAGAAAAACAAAGTGGAGTGGATGCAGGGTTGGGGAAGGTACGAAGGGCCGGGAAAGATCAGCGTCGAGAAGGACGGCAAGAAGACGCCGATCGAAGCCTCGAACATCCTGATGGTGAGCGGTTCGGAAGCGAAATCTCTGCCCGGCATCGAGCCGGACCACAAAACCATTCTCACCAACCGTTCGATCATCGAGCTCCCTGAGATTCCAAAAACACTGATCGTGGTTGGAGCCGGGGCCGTGGGAGTGGAATTCGCTTCGATTTACAACTCCTTCGGAACGCAGGTGACCATTCTCGAAGCGTTGCCGCGCGTTGTTCCGGTGGAGGACGAAGAGATTTCCGCGGAGTTGACGAAGGCCTTTCAGAAAAAGGGCATCCAGATCTTTACGAGTTGCGCGGTGGAGTCCGTGAAGAAGGATGCGAAAGGCGTCACGGTTTCGTTCAAGGACAAGGACGGGAAAGCGCAGACGCTGCAGGCGGAGAAGCTGTTGCTGGCGGTGGGTCGCAAGGCGATGACGGATGGTTGCGGCCTGGAGAAATCGAAAGCCAAGCTGGAGCGCGGGTTCGTGCACGTCGGGGATTACATGGAGACGGCGGAGAAGGGGCTCTATGCGATTGGCGATATCGTGGCGGGGCTTCCGCAATTGGCGCATGCGGCCATGATGGAAGGAATTATCGCGGTGACGCACATCGCGGGAAAGCCGGCGCACCAGATTGTGAAAACGCGGATTCCCAATGCGACGTATTGCGAGCCGCAGATTGGTTCGATTGGATTGACCGAAAAGCAGGCGCGCGACACGGGCTACAAAGTGAAGGTTGGAAAGTTTCCCTTCGTGGGGAACAGCAAAGCAACGATTCTGGGGAATCACGGCGGGTTCGTGAAGGTGGTGTCCGACGAGATGTACGGCGAAGTGCTGGGGATTCATATTATCGGGCCGCTGGCGACGGAAATTCTGGCGGAAGCTGCGGCGGTGCTGAACCTGGAAGGCACGATCGACGACATGATGAACATGGTGCACGCGCATCCGACGGTGTGGGAAGCGATGGGGGATGCGTTTGCGAGCGTGCGGGGATTGCAGATAAACGTGTAGTGACTGGTGACTCGTGACTGGTGACTGGTGAGGATCTGCCGGATTGTCGACCTCGGATTGATTGGGTACGCGGAGGCCTGGGCGCTGCAGAAGCGCTTGGTCGCGGTGCGGAAGGCCAATGCAATCGAAGATGTTCTGCTGCTTTGCGAGCACCCACACGTGATTACGCAGGGACGAAACGGGAAGCGGGAGCACCTGCTCGCTTCCGAACACGTGCTGCGGCAGAAGGGCGTGGAATTCCATACGACGGACCGCGGCGGGGACATTACGTATCATGGCCCGGGGCAGATCGTGGGCTATCCGATACTGAATTTGGGCGCGATTCGGCGCGACGTGGTGTGGTATGTGCGTATGCTGGAAGAAGTGATGATCCGGGCCACGGCAGAATTCGGAATTACTGCAGAGCGCGTCACGGGGAAGACAGGCATTTGGGTGGGAGACGGCGGGGCCGAAGAGAAACTCGCCGCCATCGGCGTGCACATCAGCCGGTGGGTGACCTCGCATGGATTCGCTTACAACGTAGCGACGGATCTGCGGTATTTCGATTTGATCGTGCCGTGCGGGATTGCGGGCCGCAAGGCGACTTCGCTGGAAAAGCTGCTCGGACGCAGCGTGAAACGGGAAGAGATTGCGCCGCGAATCGCGAATCATCTTGGCGAGGTATTTGGGCTGGAACTGAAGGAAACATCACGGACGGAGCTGTTGGAAAGACTGCAGGAAGCAGAACAGCCTGTGGCGGCATCGGCTTAGAACAGGTAGGACAGACATTTCCTGTCTGTCCTTTGAAGACCTCGGTTGACGAGGCGGGACAGGCAAGAATGCCTGTCCTACCGGAGCAAGGGATGAAGAAGGAACTGACGCGGCAGCAGTACCTGGACTTGTACTACTACATGCGTCTGAACCGCGCCGTCGAAGACACCATGGTGAAGCTGTTCCGGCAAAACAAAATTGTCGGAGGGCTGTATTCGAGCCTGGGGCAGGAAGCCATCTCGGTGGGCTCGGCGTACGCGCTGGAAAAAAAGGACTGGCTGGCGCCGATGATCCGCAATATCGGCGCGCTGCTGGTGAAGGGTGTGCCGCCGCGCGACATTTTCATGCAGCACATGGCGAAATACGATTCGCCGACCAAGGGCAAGGACGGCACGAGCCATTTCGGAGACCTAGACAACTTGCACATCGTTTCGCCGATTTCCATGCTCGGCGATTTGATCCCGGTGATGACCGGCGTGGCCATGGCCGGACGGTATCTCGGGCAGAAGATCGTGGCCATGACGTGGATTGGGGACGGCGGCAGCTCGACGGGCGTTTTTCACGAAGGATTGAATTTCGCGGCGACACAGAAGGCGCCGTTCGTTTTGATCCTGGAGAACAATCTGTGGGCGTATTCGACGCCGGTACGCAAGCAGGTTCCGCTTGAGAATCTGGCGGACCGCGCAAAGGCTTATGGTATTGACAGCTACATTGTGGACGGCAATGACGTGGTGGCGATGTATTCGACGGCGAAGGAAGCCGTCGAGCGCGCTCGCGCTGGCGAAGGCCCTATCTTGATTGAAGCGAAGACATTCCGCCGGCTGGGCCACGCGCAGCACGATCCGGCCGAATACGTGCCGAAGGAGATGCGGGCGTACTGGGAGGCCCGCGATCCCATTGCGCTGTATGAAAAGTATTTGACGAGCGAGAAGCTCCTCGATGCGAAGAGCAAGAAAGAGATCGAGGACAAGATTGACGCGCTGCTCGCGAAGGAACGGGAGTTTGCGGAAAATTCGCCGATGCCGCCGGCGGAGCTGGCGGAGGAGGGCGTGTACTGCACGGGCGACGATTGCCACAAGATTCGCGCGAAGTGGGAGCGGCCCATCGCGGAAGTGACGCCGCCGAAATCGAGCGTTGCGGCGGTGTGGACCGTGCCGGGATTTGGCTCCGGCAAAGGCTCGGGCGGAGCGAACGCCCCGATTCATTTTGACGATGCGCCTGCCTCGGCGGAGAAATCCGCCGGCGCGCGGAAACCTGGCACAAAAATCCTGACAAAGTCGGCAGCAAAGAAGACCGTGAAGGCTGCGGCGGCGAGCGCTTCGCGAAAGGCGCGGAGATAGAATGGCCAAGACGAACGGGGCCGGAACGAATGGAAACGTCGCGGGCGGAGCGCAGGTCACGTTTCTCGAAGGCATCCGGCAGGCGATGTTCGAGGAGATGGAACGCGACCCGGCGGTGGTCCTGCTCGGCGAGGACGTGGGCGTGTACGGCGGGGCGTTCAAGACCAGCGAAGGATTGCTGGCGCGATTCGGCTGGGAGCGCGTGATGGATACGCCGATCAGCGAAAGCGCCATCATCGGCGCGGCCTGCGGCATGAGCTATCTCGGCTTGCGGCCGATCGTGGAGATGCAGTTTATCGACTTCATCGTGTGCGCGTTCAACCAGATTACAAATTTCGTGGCCAAGGGACATTATCTTTGGAACGCGCCCGCGCCGATGGTGATCCGCGGGCCTTCGGGCGGCGGAGTGCACGGCGGGCCGTTCCACTCGGCAAATCCCGAAATGTATTTCGTGCACACGCCGGGGCTGAAGGTCATTTATCCCTCGACACCGTACGACGCGAAGGGTTTGCTGAAAGCCGCGGTGCGCGACAATAATCCCGTGCTCTTTTTCGAGCACAAGTTTCTCTACCGGCGCATCAAGGGCGAAATTCCCGCCGGAGATTACACCGTGCCGATCGGAAAAGCCGTGGTACGCCGCGAGGGAAAGCACCTGACCATCCTTTCTTACGCCGCGATGATGCATACGTCGCTGGAAGCCGCGGAGGCACTGGCGCAGGAAGGGATCGAAGCGGAAGTGATTGATTTGCGGACGCTGCTGCCGCTGGATGAGGAGACCATCCTGCAGTCGGTGAAGAAGACCAACAAATGTCTGGTGGTGCATGAAGACACGAAAACCGGAGGAATCGCGGGCGAAATCGCGGCGATTCTGTGTGAGAAGGTGTTCGGCGATCTGGACGGGCCCGTGATGCGCGTGACGTCGCTGGATACGCCGGTGCCGTACGCGCCGACGCTGGAAGATCACTTCCTGCCCAACGCGAAAAAGGTTTTCACTGCCGCGAAGGAATTGGCGCGGTATTAGGATTTTGAGGAAAGAGGAGAGCGATCATGGCCGTTGACATCGTAATGCCCCAGATGGGGGAAAGTATTTTTGAAGGCACGATCACCAAGTGGCTGAAGAAGCCGGGCGACAAGGTGGAGCGCGACGAGCCGCTGTTCGAGATTTCGACGGATAAAGTCGACGCGGAAATTCCGTCGCCTTCGGCCGGCGTGCTGAAGGAAATCAAGGTCGGCGAAGGGCAGACCGTGCCGATTCAGACGGTGGTGGGCGTGATTGATGCGGCGGGATCGGCGGCGGCTCCAACGGCTGCTCCGGCAAAGACCGAGGCCCCGGCTCCTTCCGCTCCTGCGCCTGTGAAGGCTGCGGCCCCGGCTGCTCCTCCTCCGGCCTCAGCGCCAAGGGCTGCGCCTGCTCCGGTTGCGGCAACGCCAAGGGCCGCTATGCCTGCAGCCGCTCCGCCAGCCGTGCAAGATGGAGGACGAATTCACAGCTCACCGCTGGTTCGCCGGATGGCCGCGGAACATGGCATCGATCTTTCCACACTCACCGGCACCGGAGCGGGCGGGCGTATCAGCAAGCAGGACATTGAGGCTGTGATTGCAGCAGGAGGCGCACCTGCGGCGGCTCCCCCTGTATCCGGAGCTTCGGCCGCGCCTTCACGGCCGGCGGCTCCTCCAGCGGCAGCTCCCGCGCCACCGGGAGTTTCCGGCGCGCAGGCGCACGTGGCGCTGGAGACCGCGGTGCCGCGCGAAAAAATCTACTTCGGCCACTACGAAGTGCAGCCCATGAGCCCGATGCGGCAACGCATCGCCGAGCACATGGTGGCGTCCAAGCGCGTTTCGGCGCACGTGTACTCCGTCGATGAGATCGACATGACCAAAGTCGCGGCGCTGCGGGCGAAGTCCAAGGACGAATTCGAAAAGCGCTACGAGACGAAGCTGACGTTCATGCCGTTCTTCGTGAAGGCGGCGGTCGCGGGGCTGCGCGCCTTCCCGACGCTGAACGCTTCGCTGGATGGAACAAACGTGGTCCTTCACAAGGAGATCAACATCGGCATCGCCGTGGCGCTTGACTGGGGGCTGCTGGTGCCGGTGGTGAAAAATGCCGACGAGAAAAACATTCTGGGGATCCAGCGCACCATGAACGACCTCGCCGAGCGCGCGCGTTCGAAAAAGCTGAAGCCCGAGGAGGTGCAGGAAAGCACGTTCTCGATTACCAATCCGGGCGTGTTCGGCGGATTGTTTGGATTGCCGGTAATCAGCCAGCCGAACGTCGGGATCCTCGGATTGGGCGCGATCGAAAAGCGCCCCGTGGTGATCAACGATTCGATCGCCATCCGCTCGATGTGCTACGTGACGCTCAGCTACGACCACCGCGTGGTGGACGGCGCGATCGCCCACCAGTTCCTGCACAAAGTGAAAGAGACGCTGGAAAACTGGTCGGAGTCGGTGCTGTAAGAGACACTCTTCGCGGCTTCGGGTAAACAAATCGCGAGTGGATCACAAGCTTGACGCGTCGAGCGGAAAGAAGCCCCTCCAAATCAGGGGACTTCTCTTTTCGGAACAAACCTTTCGCTCTCTCGCAGTGTCCGAAATTGGGACGAGCGTTCCCGCTAGCCAATATCTCGGAGCGGGATGGACGCCCGCACCTGGGGACGCAGAGTAACCAGCGATGATGACCACAACGCTCGAAATCTCATTGGACCGCGAAACGATGCAGCCGCGAATTCTTATCGCCGATGACCAACAGGACGTTCTGGACGCACTGCGACTCCTACTCAAGGGGCACGGCTACAATATTGAGACTGTGAATTCGCCGGCGGACTTGCTGGCGGCGGTGGCGCGCCAGGAGTTCGATATTCTGCTGATCGATCTAAACTATGCACGGGACACGACGTCGGGACGCGAAGGTTTGGATGTGCTCAGCCGGCTAAGGGAGATCGCAGACCCTCCGCCCGTGGTGGCGATGACCGGGTGGGCCACGGTGGGCCTGGCCGTGGAAGCGATGCAGTATGGCGTGAGCGACTTTGTGGAGAAGCCGTGGACCAACACGCGGTTGCTGGAAATCCTTCGCAAGCAAATCGGCCTGGGACGCGAGCGCCGCGAATTACGGCGGCGCGCCGCGGAAGAGGCCCGGGCGCGGGAAGAAGCCCTGATTCATCTGCAGGAGCAGGAACGGGAGATCGCCGAAGCTAAAGCCATCCAGGAAAAGCTGCTGCCGCGCGAGATTCCGCAAATGCCGGGATATGAAATCGCCACGGCGTGGCAGTCCGCCCGGCTGGTGGGAGGCGATTATTTCGACATTCTCCCTCTCGACGACAAAACGCTTGGAATCTGCATTGCCGACGTGGCCGGAAAAGGCATGCCGGCAGCTTTACTGATGTCCAATCTGCAGGCGGCCGTGCGCGGCCTCTCTTCGCTCTCCATTGCGCCGGATCTCCTCTGCAGCCGGCTGAATTCCATTGTCTACCGCAATACGGGAAGCGACCGCTTCATTACTTTTTTCTACGCGCATCTTGACGGCTCCACGCGCCGGCTGGCGTATGTCAATGCCGGACACAACGCGCCATTCGTGGTGCGTTCCGACGGCTCGCACGAGCGATTGCGGGATGGCGGCGCCGTGCTTGGCGTCTTCGCCAGCCGGAACTATGAGATGGGCTCGACGCAGCTGTCCGCGGGCGATCGCGTGATTCTGTTCACCGACGGCGTCACGGAAGCGTGCAACCCCGTTGGCGAGGAGTTCGGCGAAGCCCGCTTGCTGCGTTTGCTCGAAGACCACCGCACGTTGTCCGCCAATGAATTGCAGGGGAAAATCATTGCCGTGGTAGCCGAGTTTAGCGGCGGCCGCTGGCAGGACGATGCCACGCTGCTGGTACTTGCTGTAGCCGCCTAAACAGTGGGGAAGAGGGACACCCCCAGGCTGCCGCGAGGTATCGGCTCGCCGAATATTCCGCGATCCCCGAATTCCCCGCTCTCCCTCATTGCAGCAACGGCTTCATCTTGGCCACCCACACGGCGAAGCCTTCCATAGGGATAGGCTCGATGCCGGCGTCGCGAAGCGTGTCGCGCACGAAACGGTGACGATCGTTCCCGGCGTTCAGCGCGACGTCGGTGACGGCGGCGAATTCGGTTTTCAGGGAAGCCTTGGCGGTGATGCGTTCCGCGGTGTAAGCGAAAAGCTTGGCGTCGGCCGGAGCGCGGGTGACGGAGAGCGTCTGGACAAATCCGCGCGTGCCATTGCGGCGGTAGCTGTAGTCGAGGCGCATGGGGTCGCCCGGAAACGTGAACTGCTCGGCGCGCACCGATTTTTCAAGCCGCTCCCACAGGCGCGCTGGGGAGCGACGTGGTCGCCATACAGCCGCTCCAGTTCGGCATCCAGGTCCGAGGCAAAGACGCCCTTCTGGGGAGCGAGCTGCAAAGCATTTGAGAGCGTCTCATCCCACTTGCCCAGGAATTGCTGCCAATTGCCGGCTTGGCCCTTCCCGCCGTCGACGGATGCCGATTGAAACCGGTCTTCCAGATCATCGCGAATCGCACGGAGGAGCAATTCGTCGGCCCCGGGATGAAGGCGTCGCACGCGCCGGAACTCATTCTCTTCTTCGATCATGCGCAACCGGCGTTCGCCGGTCTGCGGATCGAAGAGCAGCACGCCGATATTCACCCACTCGTCGCGGACCAGGTTCGGTGTGTACCGCAGAACGCGGTAGGCGCAGGCTCTTTCTGAACCTGCCGGTTCCGCGTTTTCTTGATGGTCAGAAGTTTCAATCATGGCTCACACCCAGTTCGGAAACGGCTGCCGATTGGTTCGTTTGGCTTCGAGAATCAGTTCTGGGACCCGTGAACGGCGGCGATGAAGGTGTTCGAGCAGCCGCAGCAGCGCGTCATAGTCATCCTCGTACCACGCGGGGGGAATCTCCCGGCTGACTTCGTCCAAGACGCGCTCGGTCATTCCGCTTTCCAGTCGTTCGAGCCACGGTGCGAACGATTCCATCCCGGTGACACCCAGGTAGACGCGATTGCGGGCGTACAAACCCCGGAGCGGCGCGTCAGGAAAATTCCATTCGCCGGCATTAAAGCAAAAGCCCTGGTCGATCATCCGTGTTTCATAGCGCACTGCTGCATCATTTGCCGCTTCATTCTGTCTGTGAAAAAACACCGTCTGGCGGCCGTTGGTGTTGCAAGTCCACTTGTCGAAGACCAGCATCCCCGCGAAGGCGTGCAGGTTTTCCACCTCGCGCAGCTGTTCGTCGGGAAGGAAATCGTGCAGCGTCAGTTGCCGCGGGTCTCCGGGATAGCGCGATCCAAATTGCGGGCCGGGCTGGCAAGGAATCGGCGCACGCGGCAGTTCCATCGCCAGTTCCGGCGTCAGCCGGATCAACTCTTCGGACACCTCTACAATCGCCACCGGAACGGTCGGCAGCCCAGCCGAGCCGCCAGTTTGGTTCCAACCATTTCATTGACCAGAATGCGGCAATGCTGCGAATTATTTTGGAACTTCACCACGTAGTAGAGGCCGTCGGAGCAACGCATCAGGTGCGATTGCGCTCCCCCACGCATCCGGCGTATCTGCTCCAGCGCATGCGACATGGCGAATTATCCTAGCGGTACTTATTGCTTTGGGCAAGCGCGAGTTGGGCCCTGGCGAGTCGATTCCTGAATGGGAAGACTGCATATCCAGGTCGGGAAAGCAGCGCGGCCCGGCCGATTCCAGAGTGGGAGACAGGATTCCACAAAAGGAAAAGGCCGGGACCAAGGCCCGGCCTCCGCCAAGAGAATCTTGCCAACGTGACGTGCGCTTACCGCCTCTTTTTCTTCTTCGGTGCTTTCTTGGCTTTTTTCTTGCCGGTCTTCTTTTTCGGTTTCGCTTTCTTCGCCGCCCTTTTCCGCGCGGGTTTCTTCTTCCCAGCTTTCTTGGCGCGTTTCTTTGCGGTGGGCTTCGACGCGGGCTTCGGCGCGGGCGCCACTTCTTCCGGCTCTTCTCCCACGATCACCAGCTCTTCTTCCTCTTCCACGATCTCTTCGGTCTCGCCGCCCAGCTCCTCGTCCTCCAGCCGGGATAGTTCGTTGTCGTCTTCAAAACCGTCCTTCTCGATATCCATTCCATCCTCCCGTGGGGGAATCTTTGGGTCCGGGCAAAAAATGGGGCCCAGAGGTCACTGTTCTGGCCAGAGCTCTCTCGAATGCCGCCCCGCCCTTGCGCCGTTGTTATCGCACTCGCCGGAAGTTGTCAAGCACTCTGCGGTTTTCTTGCAGGGGGCCTGCATAAGCAGCCCCATCTGCCGCGGGCATGGACTCGCCTCAGAGCCGTGCAGCAGCGTTGAGCCCCACGTAAATTATTCATAATAAACGAATTAGTTGCGGTTTGAGGCCAGAGCGCCGCTCCCCGCGCTGCCCGCCGGCGATTTCTGTGATTTTCTTTTGGACCGGGATCGCGCCCGGGCCGAGGTAGCTTCCGGAGCGCCGCCGATGGTGTAAATGCGCAAGACCATGCCGCGGCTCACCCTGTTGGACTTCAGCCGGTTCCACTTGCGGATGTCCTCGGTGTCCACGCTGAAACGATCGGCAATGCCACCCAGCGTCTCCCCTCGCCGCACGCGATAACTGACCAGACGGCGCTTCGTTTCCGATTGCGGCAGCGTCGCGGGGATGATCAACTTCTCACCCACGCCGAGCGCCGCGCTGCGTTCCAGGTTGTTGGCATCGGCGATGGCCGCCGCCGTCACACGATATTTCTTCGCGATGGACGTAAGCGTTTCGCCGACCTCCACACGGTGGCGGCGCCAGCTGACCCACTTGTCCGGAGGAATGTCCGCGATTTCGGCGGAGAACCTTGTCGCTGTGCCCTGCGGGAGGCGCAATTCAAAGGAAGGGTCGTCCGGAGTCGCCATACGCAAGAGTGAAGGATTGAGCGCGCGCAGTGTGGTGACATCCACGTCGATCGTTTCCGCCACCAATCGCAGATCGATGGCCCTGCCCGGCTTCACCACGTCGGTCGGGACAGGCGCTTCCGGATCCGCTTGAATATTGTAGTGGGCCGCATCCTTGGCGATGAGCGTCAGCGCAATGATGATGGGCACGTAGTTTTTCGTCTCGCGCGGGAGTACTTTGCGCTTGTAGAGCTCCCAGAAATCCGCGTAGCCGGTGCGCTCGATACCTTTTTGCACGTTGCCCGGGCCGCAATTGTAGGCGGCCATGGCCAGGTACCAGTCGCCGAAAAGTTTGTAAAGATCGCGCAGGTGCTGGGCGGCGGCCCGTGTCGCCTTCTCCGGGTCCTGCCGTTCGTCAATCCACCATGTGTGACGGAGCCCATACTCCTGGCCGCGGTAGGCCACGAACTGCCAGATACCGCGGGCGCCTGCGCGCGAAAGAGCCAGCGGCTGAAACGCGCTCTCCGCTTGCGCCAGGTAGATCAAATCCTGAGGGACGCCCTCTTCGCGCAGCACGCGCGAAATCATTTCGCGGTAGCGGCCGGCCCGGCTCAGCCCGGTTTCCACGATGGCGCGCCCTCGCGGGGTCTGAAAGAAATTGAGAAAGGACAGAACTTCGTCGTTCACGGTCAGCGGCAGGTCGTGAGAAACGTTTTTGGCCGCTTCTTCAGCGCGGCCCTTCAGGCTCGGGTCCACCGGGAAGGTCATCTCCGCGACTTCGTCAATCGCCGCAGGGACGGCGGGGGCTTCGCTGAATCCGTCGCCGGCGCGGAAAGCCTGCAACTCGTAAGCGTAAACGCTGTCGACGACGCGGTGGAACAGCTCGCTCAGCCGCGGGTCGCCGTTCGGGTCGTAGCCGCTCTCCAGCATCCAGTCGACCGCGTCGTCAAAATCCTTGCGCGCTGCTTCGAGATGCCCGGCCTTGAAGTTCTGCTCGCCGGAAGCGAATTTTTCCTGGACCTTCTGGATGAGGTAGTCCTTGCCCGCGGGAACGGGGGGCAACAGGGAGACGAACCGCCGGGCCGGGTTTGCCAGCGGGAGCGCTGGAAGTTCCGGCGGGGCCTGGGCGGCGGCGGTGGCCTTGGGCGCCAGCGCAGGGACGCGCGCCTGCACGGGTTTTTTCCCGGCATCCTCGCAACCCGATAAGCCGCCCGAGACCAGAATCGCGCCGGTCGCCAAATAGAGCCTTAGCTTCATCTCTCCATGGTAAGGAGGCGCTTGCATCCGGGTCAACGCTTTCTCCCGGATGGGGGGTGACGCTCTCAGTACATCGCCCACAGCCTACATCGCCGCTTCCGGCACCTGCCCTTTGGGGTAGACTCGCCCTGCGAGGTGATCCTGTGAAACAGCGCGCGCGACTCACGATTGCAAGCTCGCTCCGAGTTCCGGTCTTATGTTTGTTCGCTCTATCTTTGGTGGAGGTGGCCGGCGCCGCCGCTCAGCAAAAGAGTCTTTCCCCCGAGAAGCGTGCGGCAATTGAAAAGGCGGTGTCCAGCTTCATGTCGGCCAACAGCGTCGCCGGCATTGGCGCGGCGGTCGTTCTGGACGGCGAACCCGTGTGGTCCGCCGGATTTGGCATGTCGGATCTGGAGGACTCTGCTCCCGCCACTTCTTCGACTCTCTTCCGCCTGGGATCGATTTCCAAACCAATTACCGCCGTTGCTGTCCTGCAGCTTTATGAGCGGGGAAAGCTGGAGCTCGACGCGCCCGTCCAAAAATATTGTCCGGCGTTTCCCAAGAAAGAATGGCCGATTACCACCCGCGAGCTGCTCGGACACCTCGGAGGGATTCGCCATTACAACGAGGGCGGAAAAGGAGATATTCCCGAAGACAGCGCCCGGCATTTTTCGGGCATGGAGGAGTCGTTGCAGATTTTCGCCGCTGACCCGCTGGTCGCGAAACCCGGCACGAAATTCCAATATTCGACCTACGGCTATACGCTCCTGGGCTGCGTCCTCGAAGGCGCCGCGTCGGAGAAGTATGTGGATTTTGTGAAAAAGAATGTGTTCCAACCCGCGGGAATGGAGCAAACGCAAGCCGATGACTTCTTTGCCGTGATTCCCCATCGCACGCGCTGGTACCACAAAGACAAATCCGGCTTGGTGCGCAACGCGGGAGTCCTCGACTCCAGCTACAAGATTCCCGGCGGCGGACTGATTTCCTCGCCGGACGACATGGCGCATTTCGAAGCCGCCATCCTCGCGGACAAGCTCATAAAGCACCCCACGCGGGAACTGATGTGGACCTCGCAGAAGACCGAGGATGGCAAGCCGACCGGCTACGGCCTGGGATGGGGAACTCTGGATAAATTCGGCGTTCATATCATGGCCCACACCGGCGGGCAACAAGGCACCAGCACGGCCTTCGCACTTGTGCCGGAGCGTCGCGCGGGCGTGGTGGTCCTGGCTAACATGGACGGCGTGAACTCCGGCGGCCTGGCGGAAGAGATCCTGAAAATCGTGCTCGACCTCCACGAAGCCGAATCCAAAAATTAGTCGGCGCTTCTTCTCTTCATCCCGACAGTCCCGAGACGCAAGTGACGTCGAATTTTTCGTCCGCGGCAACTCCACGGAAGTCGTCCTCACGCACGCCGTATTTGGCTCCGCGAAAGATCGCGACGACCACAAGCAAGGCTAGAGCGGGTCCTTCGACTCGCTGGCGCGCACTCTCTGATTCTCGCCAGCGCCGTCAAGCACCAGGGCCGCTAACCAATGGTAGACAAAGGAATTAAAATTTGGCTTGGCATTTGGTACAACTTGTGGTACTCTGTCTTTGCGTTTGTTGCTCTTGTATCGCCTTTGGGTTGTAAAGCGGTCGCGAGGTCAAACTTGCGGCCTTTTTTTGTGCTATGAGCCTGCTTTGCGGGCTCGTAACACAAGGCTTGAAGACGGCCGAAGCTCTGTTGAGGGGCTCGGAACTTGAGGCATCAGATAGCTTAAAGAACTAATGTTCAGCTGTAACCCAGCTGACAGAAACGAGTAAAGCAGTGAGTAAAGAACAAGGTACAGTGAAGTGGTTCAATGCCAGCAAGGGCTTCGGTTTCATCCAGCGCCAAAGCGGTGAGGACGTTTTCGTCCATTTCTCCGCGATCGTGGCTGATGGCTATAAGTCGTTGAATGATGGCCAGGCGGTTGAATTCGAAGTCACCAAGGGCCCCAAGGGCCTGCAGGCCTCGAACGTACAGCCCCTCTAATTTTTCACTTCACAAAATTACAAGAACGGGCGTCCCGGTTCACCGGGGCGCCCGTTCTGCTTTTAGCGCCACTCCTTTCGCCGTTCTCCGGCGGTAGCGCAGCTTCCGCGCGCTCCCAGCGTTCCGAAAAACTCTTGCATATTTTTGCAGATTAGAGTATTTCAAATGCAGTTAACTCTCCAAGTATGCCCTTCAAGGAGTCCCGATACGTAAATCGATTGCGCTCCGTCCCCTCGGGTTGTTCGTTCTCAGTATTTTTGCCTCTGCCATTCCAGCGTTTTCACAGGACATCCCCTGCACCGCGACCACTCTTCTCGCCAAACAGCACCGTTCCAACATGAAGCATCGCGATCCCGCTCCGGGGGCCCCCGAGGCTCGCACTGTCGTGCAGGCGCTCCAGTGGTCCGCCCCGGCCGGCATCCAAACCGCCGCGGTGCGCAAGCAGGACACTCCCTATTCCGGCAGGGAGCAAGACGGCAAAATCTACGAAATCACCGGGGACCTCTGGCGAGTCAAGCTGGAATCCAACGACTGCGACTTCCACCTGGAAATCTCCGCTCCCGGGCAGCCGAAGACCGCCAACCGTATCATTGTCGAACTACCCCAAGGGCCGCTGTTCCTCGCCACCCGGCAAAAGCTCATCGATGAGCTGATCGCCAACGGTTACGATCCTGCCGTCGACAAGCCCCTTGACCTGGATGAACCTCTGTGAATCAAGGTGATCGGTCTTCCCTTTTATGATTCGGCTCACTATTCAAAGAAGAATCCCAAGCGCGGACACGGTCACGGCACTGCCAAGGTCGGTACCCTCTGGGAACTCCATCCCTTTGGGACATCCAATTCATCGAACAGCCCTAGCTTGCCCGCGAGAATCCTGGAGACCCTTTCGCACAGATTTCGGACTGGTCGGAAGGGACCGCTTTCCTAAAATGGGACAGTGCCACTTGCGCTACATAGTACTCTGCACCCATTGCACTTAGCGGCCTCGCACCGGACGATAGAGGTTCATTCTGGAACGAAAGTCGCCCCACACCCGCGGCCAGGGGCCGTCGGGAGCTAAAGGCTGGTCATGGTAGCGCTGAACCGCAAAGAATTGGATCATCTCGAACGCCGCGAGCTGCAGCTCACCATCCTGGCGGCGGTCATCGTGCTGGTGCTTGCCGGCGGTCTGGCTGCGTTCATGTATCCGCTGGTGTTCCTCCACCCCGTAGGGAACAAGTGGACGCTCCGCGTCGCGTTTTTCGGTTTCTGCGGCTTGACATTTCTTTTCGTGGGTTACCTGTTCGAGCGTCAGCGCACCGTGCGCCAGCTCAAGCAACAAATACTGACGGAGTTGGAGCGCAACGTCACCCTGCAACAGCAAGCCAGCGTGGACTTGCTGCACTCCATGCCCGATCAAAATCATTTCTGGGATCGCCTGACCATGGAATACCGGAGGGCCATGACCATGCAAAAGACGCTCTCACTCCTGCTGGTGAAAGCCAAACCCGCGAATGCGTCCGCGAAAAATAGCGAGGACAACTCCGCGGCTTGGAGCGACGCCGCGAAAGCCATGTCCCGCAAACTGCGGCCCACCGATTCGATCTACCGCCTCGCGGCGGATCTGTTTGCCCTGGTTCTCCCCGAAACCGATACACTCAATGCCAAGCGCGTTGCCGTCCGGCTGCAAGAAGAGCTGCAAGAAGTCCGCGCCAAGCACAGCAAAGCCTTCGACATCACCGTCCACAACTTTCCGGAGCATGTGCAGAGCTCCCACGAATTGGAAGACATCGTTAAATCTCTGCTCCCCTCCCAGGACGAATGGGCCCCTCCTGCGCCAGGCACCGCACCGGCTCCCGCGGCTGTTCCCGTACCCGCAGGCGCGAAGAGATAACTCGCTTCGCGCGGATTTCCTGAAATGGGATAACCGGGCGGCCTAAGCGAGCGCCTGTTTCAAGTCCTCGATCAGGTCTTCTTTGTCTTCCAATCCCAGAGAAACGCGTACCGTGCCCGGGCTGACCCCCGCGCGCCGGAGCTCTTCTTCCGTCATGTTGTAGTGCGAGCTGTAGATCGGAAGAATGACGAGCGACTCCACTCCGCCCAAGCTCGCCGCGAGGAGAAACAAGCGCACGCGATCGCAAAAGCGGCGCGCCGCGGGCAGGCCACCTTTCAGATCGAATGCCAGCATTCCCCCGAATCCACGCATCTGTTTTTTGGCCAGCGCATGATCCGGGTGGGACTTCAGCCCCGGATAATGCACGCGCGCCACCTTCGGATGTTTTTCAAGGAATTTGGCGACGGCCATGGCGTTTTCGCCTTGGCGCTGGACGCGCACGCCCAGCGTTTTTATTCCGCGAATCAGCAGATACGCCGCGCCGGGATCCATCGAGCCGCCAAGATAGATGATCATCTGGCGTACGCGCTCCATCCACTGCGCGCTGCCGGCGGCGGCCCCGGCGATGATATCCGAGTGGCCGGCCAGTGCTTTCGTAGCACTGTGCACGACCATGTCGTAGCCCACGGCGATGGGATTCTGCAGAACGGGAGTAGCGAATGTGTTGTCGATGATGGAGACCAGCTTGTGCTTCTTGGCGAAAGCAACCGCTTTACGAATATCGACGAGCCGAAGCGTGGGATTCGTCGGTGTCTCCACATAGAGGACTTTCGTGCGCGGCGTGACGAGAGCCTCGATTCCCGCCAGATCCGTGCCGACCTGCCGCACGACGATGCCCATGTTCGGAAACACGTCGCGCATCAAGCGGTACGAGCCGCCGTAGAGCTGCGCCGTGGAGATGACCTCATCGCCTGCTTTCAAAGCCGCCAGCAAAGCGGAGGAAATCGCGGCCATGCCGGAAGAAGTGACGATGGCGGCTTCGGCACCTTCCAGCGCGGCAATTTTCCCCTGCGCGACCGTCAGCGTAGGGTTGCCGTAACGGGTATAGATGTACGCTTTGTTCTTGCCTTCGGCCCAGAGTTTCATTTCCTCCGTGGAAGAAAACGTGAACGTCGAAGAGCGAATAATCTCCGTGACGATCGGGCCGTTGACGCCGCGACGGTTCGGCTCCCCGCCATGGATGGCTTTCGTTTGCGGGCCGAGTTTTCGCGCGGATTTGTTCTTCATAATGGACACCATTTTGGCGGCGGTTCTGCTACAGGCAAGCACCAAATTGGCGGACTGCCTTGTACCTCAAACTAATGATGTGCAGGAAGTGGCCCCGCACTTCGAGACAAGATTCTTCCTACGAAAGTCTACCGATAGATTTCTTTGCGATGGCCAGCGCGCAGGACCAGCACTAGCAGGCGTTCGTCTTCTATTTTGCAAATGAGCCGGTAGCCACCCAGGCGATACTTCCAAAATTCCCCGAGACGCGTACCTTGCAACGCTTTTCCGATGCTGCGCGGATCATCCAGTTTGGCGATTCGTTCTTGAAGGAATTTCAGGATACGCTTGCTCTGCTGCGGGTCGAATTTGTTGAGTTCTCTCTCCGCCGTGGCGGACAGTTCAACCTTCCAGGCCATGACGTTTCAATACGTCTTTGAGAGGAATGGTGCGCTCCTCGCCGCTGCGAACCCGCTCCAGCGCCTGTTCGGCGAAATAGATATCCTCAAGATCATCGAGATGTTGGAGGATGGCCTCACGGACATAATAGGTCTTGGTGCGCCCGGTGCGGCGAGCTAGTTTTTCAAGGCGTTTTTCAATGGACTGCGGAAGCCGGATGGCCAGCATAAGCACCTCGCTATACAAGTATAGCACAGGCGCAGAAGCAGGAGCATGGCCTTGAGCTCGGCCCACACAAAGCATCACGCCTCTTCTTCGACGAGTTGCTCTCCGTGCGTGGCCTTGTGCGTGGCGATCACTTTTTCCGCGAGTTCATTGGGCACATAGTCGTAGTGCGAGAACTCCATCGAATACGTCGCGCGCCCCTGCGTTTTGGAAGTGAGGTCGTTGGCGTACGAAAGCATTTCCGCGAGCGGCACCTGCGCCTTGATGATGACGTTGTGACCGCGGGCTTCGCTGCCTGCAATCCGGCCGCGCCGTGAACTCAAATCGCCCATCAGGTCCCCGGAGTATTGATCGGGCGCATACACTTCCACGTGCATGACGGGTTCGAGGAGCGCGGGCCGCGCCTGCTTCATGGCTTCTTTGAAAGCGAGCGAGCCGGCGATCTTGAACGCCATATCTGACGAATCCACGTCGTGATACTTGCCGTCATAGAGCACGGCGCGGAAATCGACCACGGGGAACCCCGCGAGATAGCCGCGCGCGGCGGCATCGCGGATGCCCTTCTCCACCGACGGAATCCAGTTCCGCGGGATGGCACCTCCAAAAACGTCGTCCACGAACTCGACGCCCTTGCCGCGCTCGATGGGTTCCATCTTGATGCGGCACACGCCGAACTGGCCGTGGCCGCCCGACTGTTTTTTGTGCTTGCCTTCTGCGTCAGCCTTGCCGCGAATGGTTTCGCGGTAAGGAACTTTCGGCGGCTTGAGGGTGAGGTCCACGTGATAGCGCTTGTGCAGTTTGGCGACCACGACCTCAATGTGCTGCTGGCCGGAGCCGGCCAGGAGAAATTCTTTCGTTTGCGGATCGCGCATGAAGCGCAGCGCCGCATCCTCTTCGAGAATCTTGTGAATGGAGACGCCGATTTTATCTTCATCGGCGCGGGTCTTGGGCTCGATGGCGAAGGTGATCGAGGGCTCCGGCAAGCGCGCGGGGCCGTAATAGATCGGCGAAACTTTGTCGCCGAGCGTTTCGCCAGTGGTCGTTTCTTTCAGTTTGGCAATGGCGCCGATATCCCCGGCGTGGAGGTCGCCGACTTCCGTTAACTGCTTGCCCTGCACGACCTGGATGTGCTGGAAGCGCTCCTGGATGCCGCGATTGTAGTTGTTGAGCGTGGCATCGTTTTTCAGCACGCCGCTCTTTACTTTGAAATAATTGATGCGGCCCGCAAAAGGATCGGCGAGCGTTTTGAAAACGAAGAGCGAAAGCGGCTGGCTGTCGTCATACTTGCGCTCGACGCGGTCGCCTTTGCCATCCGGATCTTTGTATCCGACCTGCGCATGCTCATCGGGATGCGGGAAGGCGTCGGTAAGAAACGTCAGCAGGCTGGCGGTGCCGATGTTGTGCAGCGAGGAGACCATCAAGACAGGAAAGATTTTTTCGGCCACGATCGCCTTGCGGACCGCGGGGATCAAGTCGTGGATCGGAATGGTGCCTTCGCGAAAAAACTCTTCCATCATTTCGTCGTCGCCTTCGGCGATCATCTCCACAAGCTTTTCGTGCGCTTCCTTGGCGTCGTCGGCCAGTGCGGCGGGAATTTCTTCAATCGAGGGCTTGCCGTCGCCATCGGGCTTGTAAATATGAGCCTTCATGGCCACCAGATCGATGACCCCTCGGAATCCTCGTTCCGCGCCGATCGGTAGCTGCAATGCCACGACGTTGCGCCCGAAAACCTGCTCCAGCGATTCCATCGAGCGTTCGAAACTCGAGAGCTCGCGGTCCATCCAGGTAAGCACGAAGGCACGGGGAATGTCGTATTCCGTGCAATAATCCCAGACTTTTTCGGTAGTGACCTGCGCCCCGACGTGCGCGTCGACGGTAATGAGCGCGGCATCCGCGGCGATCAGCGACGCTTTCGTTTCGGTGATGAAGGTGGAATAGCCCGGGAGATCGATCAAATTGATTTTGACTTTTTCGGAAGAGCCGGAGGGAGTCGTAGGTGTGGCGGGCCACTCGGCATAAGAGAGGCCCGTTTGAATGGAAATCTTGCGCGCGATTTCTTCTTCGTCCCAGTCCGTGGTCGTGCTGCCCTCCGCAACTTTTCCCCATCGCGGCGTCATCCCCGCGGTGTAAAGCAACGACGACACCAGTTGCGTCTTCCCGGTGCCGCCGTGGCCGACAATGCCAACGTTTCGAATGTCCTTGGTGAGATAGCTCTTCATAAAGCCTCCTGGCTCTGGCGACCGCAAAGCGGTCGGCGTGGCGAGGTCCGTCCAGCAGAATTCGGGCGCGGGCCTGCGCCGGGCAAGTTGGAACTGAGGGAGGAGAACGTGGCCACTGCACCTTGGTCCCCATGGGGCGGGGGCGAAGGTCCTGCGAAATTTCCCTGGTCCGATCTCCTGACGAGCCGGATGCTAGCACAGCCGTTTGCCCACGGCAATGCGTTGGAGCTGTTGGCGGTAGGTCAATTTTGGCTGAAAGCGGGGGACCACGTTCGCTACCCTGTCAGTTTTCGAACAACGCGTTATGCCAGCTTGTAGATTGCTTCAGAGTGCCCCGTGATCCGTGAGCTAGGCTTCCTGCGTCGGTAGTACCTCGGACAACGCCACTTAGAAATTATTACACCTCCGGGCGCGGAAGATCGGAGTACTTTTGTTTGGAGGGAAGGTGCCCTAGTCCTCGGCTGACATGTTGCCCACGCCCCAAAAACAACTGTGGAGCTCGGATGAGACGACTCCTTCTGACAATCGTTGCAGTGGCCGTTCTGCCCGTGGCCGCGCGTGCCCAAACAGCGGCATCTTCCGATGTCACCTTTGCCCAACAGGTTGCGCGTGAGATCACGGAGGTGAAGGGCGGCACGACACCAGCGGAGTGGCTGCGCGCGCACGCGGGCGAAAGACTGCAATTGTTCAACGGGCCGCAGTTCGCAAACGACACGGAGCAATGGTGCGCGCAGACGGTCGTCGAGCGTTCAACAAGCACGGACCGCACGTGGACGCGGTCGGTATATTTCTACGATCCACGCCCTCCTGCCGACGATGCGCTGCCCGCGCCGGGAGCCTCTGGAAGAGAGGTGCTGGAAACGACCTGCCAACTGGGATTGATGTGGATCAACATTCCGGAGAGCAATCCGGCGGCCGGAATAAAACTCTCGGAGGATATTCAGGCGGCTTTGGCGGCGCAGTACGGCTCTAGTTCGACAACACGGTTAGGCCCGGGCGGGTTCGGGTCGGCGGGATGGACCGCTGCCCGGCAGTGGCGCGTGGATGGTGCCGTGCTAACGGTCGCGTACGACCAATTCAAGGGCCAGGCTCATCGCACGCTCGTGCGTCTGGCGTTCGCGAACTCCGACGCGGTCCACGACCTCGTTAAACAGACCGAGCAGGTGCGCATTGACCTGACGACCGAGATCGACGAGTTGGTTCGCAGAGTAAAAGAAGCCGGGCTGCCAGCAGCGGAGACCAGCGAGATGACCTCTTTACTCGAGAAGCCTGACTATTTCATCGGGCAGAACCTGCCAAGCGATACCCAAGTCGTTACAACCTTTCGCGACTGGCTCACGACCGCAAAATCGGCGATCGCCTGCTCGATTTTTTTGCCCATAACGGTGTGCCCGCTGGAGAAGCGGCGCGCGCGGAGATGAAGAGCCTGGGGGCCGATTATGTGCATAACGAGTTGGCTGGCGGCGACGTCTATGCCCACGGACTGTTGAAGCAAGCAAAGGCGCTTGCTCCGGCTGGGCCCTCGGACGACGAGGTCCTGCTGTTCCAGATGGAACGAGGCTTCGACGAGACCGGCATGTGTAGCGCGGGGGCGGAAGAATTCTCACAAGTGATTCAGCAAGGCGAGTCACTGCTCGCGGGCGCGCGGGCCCTGCCGCCCGCGACCCTGTCGTCGCTGCATTTCATGATCGGCGATGCGTATACGACGATCGTGTGGCTGGCCACGACCACTTACGCCGAGTATCACGATCCGAAGAAATACGAGCCGGTGGCGGAATCAGCGCGGGCAAAGGCGCTGGAGCACTACCGCGCCGCCTTCAAACTGGAGCACGGAACTGCCCGGGCGCAGAAAGCGTGGAAGGAGGCTTGGCGATTAGCCGCCGGCCTGCCCCCGACAAGCGGAAGATATTTTTGCGTGTACGACTGACGGAATTGAGTGATCGGGACACCAACCCTGTGCCTTCACCTCAGGGCTGCCAAACCAATTCCGCGAAACGTCGCAGTGTCGACTGAAGTGTCTCGAGTCCCGGTTTGTCGGCAAGCCGGAAACTATCGTGAACTATCGTGAACTATCGTGAACTATCGTGGCTAACCACGCGCGGCTAGCAATTCCTTCCGCAGAGTGGTGGGCGATCCCGCTCTACAGTTTGCGTCAAGGGCCGGGTTCGAGCGGCCGGAGAATTTTCTGCCCCTATCTCCTGACGAGCCGGACCCTAGCACAGGGAAAGAGCCGGAGCAACGCACTTGGAGATAAAATCGGAGAATCCCATCCAGCTGCCACCCGGTAAGAGTCGGCTGGCTGCCAGGAAAAAAATGCAGGGACTAGTACCGGGCAAGAAACCGCGCGTAGCTATCAAGCCTTGTTAAGTGTTGGCAGAACGAGACTTACGCAAACACCAAACGGACGGCACACGGCAATCCTTTTGCACAATGGAGCCTGGAACGAACCTGTCCGTTTCAGGTGATCTCGCGGCCGGCTGTCATCCGCCCATTCGGCTGCCGCTGCAGATTGCAGTGAAGATTTGTCCATCGTTCTAAGAAAAATGAGGCACGGGAGGGTCGCAATGGAAGAGTATCGAGACAGAATGGAAAGAGAAGAGCCGGAAAATCCATCAGGCACAAGCACCGCCCGCTGGCTTGCGATTGCAGCGGGAACAGCGATCGTGGCCGCGTGTCTTGCTGTGGGTTACGGGTACCACCAGCAGACACTCGTTGGCCAGTTGACGGGAAAACAGGAACAGATGACCGCGACAGTCGGCCAACTGCAAGGGCAAATCGAATCGCTGACCGGCAAGCTGAATGAAGTGTCCACTGCGCAGCAGGCCGCGGCGGCAGCGGCTGCACAAGCGAACACCCCGGCGGCAAAACAAGCCGCTGGCAAGCGCAGCGCGGTGGAGAACAAGCGGCTGAAAGAACTTCAGGCGCGGATGGAAGACCAGCAAAAGCAGCTAAAAAATACGCAAGACGAAGTCGCCAAGACCCGTTCGGACCTGGAAGGAAATTTGAGCGCGACGCGGGACGATTTGAACGGGTCCATCGCCAGGACTCACGAGGAACTCGTCGCCCTGCAAAAACGGGGAGAACGGAACTACGTCGAATTCAACCTGCCGAAATCGAAGCAGTTCCAGCGCTACGGGCCGCTGATGCTCTCTCTTCGCAAAGCGGACACCAAGCACAAGAGCTACGATCTGGCCATGATCGTTGACGACAACCAACTCAGCAAGAAAAAAGTGAACCTCTATGAACCGATCTGGATCCACCGCGTGGATGATCCGCAACCCGTGCAAGTGGTCATTAACAAAATTGACCGAGACCGCGTGAGCGGATACGTGAGTGCTCCGAAGTATAGAAATTCGGAGCTTACTCCAAGCCTGACGCCCGCTTCCCAGAAAATACCGGCAGAGAGTCCTGCTCCTGCCAGCCCTCCGGCGAATCCTGACGAGCCTTTGCAACAGCAACCTTTGCAATAGAGAGGACAGACCCATCTCCGGCAGAGCGTGACGTGATGTGACGCTCTGCCGCATCCTTTTCTCTTGATGATCCTACGCGGCCGGCGGTGATGGCGAGAGCCTGTTCCAGAGGCGAGGTTCAACGACTCGGCTCGAGCGTGGCCTTCAGCGAAGCTTTGCTGGACTTTAGGACCTCCAGTGTGCGGCGCCAGTCGGCGCGACCGGGGAATTTCAAGAGGATCGAGTGGCTGCCGGTAGGAATCTTCAAAGTGGCTTGCGTGTTGCCGTGGAATTTATCGTCGACAAAGATTTCGGCGCCGTCTGGGTCGGAGGAGATGGAAACTGTACCAACTCCATCGGGAGCGGGCAGCGAAGCCGGGGTTGATGGTTGGGGAGAGTTGCTGGTTTCGGTCAGCGCCGATTGAGTTGCAACAGGAGCAGCAGGACGGGAGGCGGCAGCGACATTCGGATAGAAACGGCGAAGGACATTAAGAAGGTCGGAGGAGCTGAGAGCAAAACCGATGCCATTGGCATTTTTCTTGACAAGCTTCTGCGTATTGATGCCAATGACTTCCCCGCGCGTGTTGAGAAGCGGGCCGCCGCTGTTACCGGGATTGATGGGAGCATCGGTCTGAATCCAGGTGCCCTGGCCGGCGTTCGGAAATTTTCCAACGGCGCTGACGATTCCCTTGGTGACGCTGAACAGCATGGCATCGCCGGGATTGCCAATGGCGAGCACGCTCTCGCCCTGACGAACGCTGCCCGCGTCAGCGAGGGCGAGGTGCGGAAAATCGATTTGCGCGGATGGGCTTTCCACTTTGGCCAGCGCGATATCGAGCTCCGCATCAATGTAAACGACTTTGGCCTCTACTTGCTCGCCGCCGGAGAGCAGCGTAAGCAGTGATTCTTCGCCGCGAGCAATGTGAGCGTTGGTGACAAGTACCCCCGTGCCCGTGACGAAAAATCCCGTGCCGGATTTGTTCAATGCCTTCAGATAGACAACGGCGGGCTTGGTCTGACGCACCAATTCCTCGAGAGATAGTTCCGGCTGAACCCCGCCGCTGGCATCGGAAACTCTAGCGACGATCTCCCCGGTGAAAGCTTCCGAGATAGGCTGCAGATCCACATGGAAATGATCCGTCTTGAAGAGCCAGTACTCGCCATGGCTGCCATTCAGCGAAAGCCAATTCAACGGCCCTTCGGTGAGCGTAAGCTCCTTGGTGGCGTAGCCGGTGAGGCTGATGCGCGCAACCAGGGGGTGCTCGAGCCGCGCGCCAAAGCAGTCTTTGTCTTGTGAAAGTAGCCGCCGGGGAAATTCTTTTCGCAGGGTGTGGTGCCAATGGCGACGCCGTCCAGTTCCACAGTCGCGCCGGAGGGATTGCTGGTGAATTGCAATTTATCAGCGTAGCCACGCGCGGGGCAGGCGAGCAGCAACAAGACAGCGCAGATTGATATTCCCGACCGGGATGCCATGAAAAGACCTCACCGGATGGACGATCCGCCGCATAACTTACCATAAAGTGACATAACCTTATAAAGAAAAATATGAATGCGGGTCGAAAGTCCGCTGCTACAGTTTCTTCTTGTAACCGTCGCAAGAGAGAACGGGAAGCCGGGGATATTTCGGGAAACGCGGATCGGTGTGGGAGAGTCCGCAGAGATAGAAGACGGAGCCGTGTGAAGATTCAATGCGCCGCGCGTGCAGGCAAGAGGCGCAAAGGCCCGCGGTGGAAGTACTCGCCTTTTCTTCGGGCGGCTGTCGCACTCAGGCAGGATAGCGCAAGTGAAAGGCCAAGTGACTTGTCAATGGCTCAACGCAGCATCTCTCCCCAAGCCGGTAATGGCCGATTCACGCGAATCAAGGATGTTGTGACTGCCGCAACTGATGACCGGGATGTAGTTGACATGCAAATAGATTAAGCGTAGTTTCATCAGAAGGTTCACTATAGTTAATAAAATTCAGATTCGCCTGCGGCGGCACGATGCTGCTGTTGCGGTCGCCAAAAGGGCCGCAAGAAACGCGGATGTTGCGTCCACAGGTATTCGCTTCTCCAGCGGAGACAAATTGGGAGTATTCACCAGACGATCTTGCGCCCTCGCCTTCCTCTTGCTCGCGGGTCTCACGCAGTCCGCACCCCTTCACGCACAGGCGGCGCAAGTCGAACTCGTGGCCGTGCCGAATCGCCCTACTTTTGCGTCAACAGCAGAAACAGTGCAGCGCGGTGTTTTCGAGGTCGAATATGGATTTGAAGCCGCGAAGGGACATCAGAATATCAACGGTCTATTGAAATGGGGCGTTTTCAAAAACCTCGAGCTATGGTTTCTCAACAATCCGATTCAGCGGGACGCTGGCGTGGCCGGAATGGGTGACTCCGGCGCGGGATTCAAATTCGCAATGATTCCTCAGAAGAAGGCCATCCCAAAGGTTGCAGTGCTCTACGTGGCGACGCTGCCGACTGCCTCGGCCGGGCTCGGGGCCGGCGCATCCGGTCATTCCGTCCAAATGCTGTTCAGTAAGGACCTCGGGAAACACCACATTGACATAAACGAAGGCGTGCAATTCGTTGGGAGACCGGGCGCGAGCGGATATGACCGCAATTATTTTACTGCATTATCGTATTTCCATCCGCTGACGGGGAGGTGGGGATATACGGGCGAGATTGCCGGTTTCAGCAGAACAAATGCCGCGACGCCCGCGACGATGACCCTTCTTCATGCCGCCACGTACAACGTGAGCCCCCGCTTGATTCTGGATGCTGGAGCCTATTTTGCAGTCTATGGAGACCTGCCGCGCGTCACATTTTTTGGCGGCGTGACGTATTCGATCGTGAATCTGTACCACCTGCATTCCGCACATAAGCACTCAAAAAATTAGCGCGTCTTCCGGATACCAGGTAACATCTCTTCGTCGGAAGCGTTAGTCCGATGGCGGCGGGCTGGTCGGCGCCGGGGACGCAGCTGGTGCTTGCGGGACAACGGGTTTGGCGAAGCGCGTTTCGTCGATTTGCACGTTGATCTCAATCTTCTCGGCCACCACCGTTTGTTTCAAGTCCGTCCCGGGACTGTCCGAATCGATCTGGAACGCATACTTCACGCCATTCACCTCGCGATAGTCCGAGAAAAACGATTCCCACGGCGTCTCTTTGCCTTCCACCACGCGCGTTTCTTCCCACTTCGCCGGCAAAAAGGAAGTCGCGTCAAAAAGATAAAAGCGGATATTCCCGTTTTTGTTCGTCAGCTTGATGCGATAGGCGGACTTGCCCTGCAGTTCCTCTTTGCCCACCAACTCAATCTGATTGCTTTTGGCCTTGTAATCGATAAACGGCCCGTCGAAATCGGATTCTTCTGAAACGCTCTTCAAATCTTCCGCGGACATGGGCTGCGCGTCCTTCTTCTCTGCGAACGGATTGACCACCCAGCCCGCGGACTTGCCGTCATACACGCGGATAATTTTCTGGTCTTCGACTACAATCTCAACGCGCAGCTTATGCGGGCGCTTGAGCTCCGCGACGAGAGTGCCCTCCAGTCCCGGTCCGAACGTGACGCGTCCGCTGACGCGCTCCGACTGAATCGCCTTGATCTTCTCGGCGCCGCCGCGCGCGGCCAGGGATTTATTCACGATTTCGTCCGCCGTCTGCGCGCTCGCCGCGATCGGCAGCAGCACGAAAATCGCGAACCAGAGAGATCTAGCTTTCATGGAGTATCCGTTCACCTTGCTCCGCGGGAAGTCTGCGCGCCTCTTCATCGTAAGAGCAGAAGCAAACGGCGTCAATTTCGTTGCCTGCTATTTCGCTGGCTTGGCCCAGACGATATCGTACTTTCGGTCGAACGTAACGAACATCAGGCAGGTTACCTTCGATTTGCACGTGAACCAGTGCATCGCTTTGCCGGGCATCATGGCGAACCCGCCGGGGTCCATCGTGGTTTCAGGCATGCCATCCATCCCGGTGAGCACGTCGCCCCGGACCACCATCAATTGTTCCTCCGCGGTGTGATAGTGCGCGGGAACCACGCACCCGGAAGGAGCTTCGAGAAGAAACGTGGAAGCGCCGATATCTGGATCCCCGTTCTCGCGGGCCACTTTGAGACACGCGGGTTCGCCGTCGAAAACAAGGTTGGCGCTCGCGAGCGGCGTGACCACTCCGTGAGCAGCAGTCTGCCCCTGCCCCCGACCGTGCCCATGGCCGTACAATGTTGCGCCCAACGCGCCAAGCAGCATCGCCAGCGCCGCGAGCCCAACTAACATCTTCGTCGTTCTTGCAGAAATCGCGTTCATCATTTTCATCGCTCCCTCAGCGGAAAAGCAGCGAACTAAAATCCGTCAAATTGCGTCGCCAGACAATCCAGGTGTGTCCCCCGGGCGTCTCGATGTCCACGTGCGGAATCTTCTTGGACGCCAGCCACGCGCGAAATTTACGGTTGATCTCGATCAATCGATCGTCCGTCCCGCACGCAATCCATAGCAAGCGCGGCTGCGGCGCGGCCTTCGCGTCCAGCCCCGGGAATTCTTTGTCGAACTCTTCGGTGATCCCTCCGGAGCTGAAGGCCCCGATCCACGCAAACTGGTTCAGCGTGTTCAGCCCCGTCAGCAAAGATTCGGAGCCGCCCATGGAAAGCCCCGCGATGGCGCGGGCGTTGCGGTCCTTCGCCACCAGATAAGCGCTTTCGACCCGCGGGATCACTTCCTTCAGCAGCGCTTCGCGAAATTTATCGAAGTTTCGCTCCGTCAGCGCGCGATCGTGGAATACGCCGGAGTTGGGAAGCAGCACCTCCGGCGCGCCGTAGCCCAGCGGTATCACTACGATCATGGGCTTGGCTTTGCCCTGCGCAATCAGGTTGTCCAGGATCACGTTGGCGCGCCCCACCGCCGTCCAGGCACTCGCGTCATCGCTGAAGCCGTGCAGCAGGTAGAGAACCGGATACGACTGCTTGCCGCGGGGATCGTATCCCGGCGGTGTGTAAACAAAAAAGCCGCGGTCGTCGCCCACCACCGCGGACTTATAGAAATGATGATGAACCTCGCCGTGCGGCACGTCAGCGGTTTCCCAGGGAAGCGAGGGCGGTCCGGGAACGTGCACTTCGCTGGCCCGGTAGAGAAAATTGGGTTTGATGGCGTAGTTCGAAGGATCGAAGAGCCCCACGCCGTCGGCGATAATCGTGTAGCCGTAATAATCAGGAGCAAGCGACTCGGTGGTCGCGCTCCACACGCCCGCATCGTCCTTTTGCATGGGGAACGGTTTCGCGGCGCCTTCGAGGGAAACGGCAACTTCCTTGACGTTAGGCCCGCGGAAACGGAACGTAACGCGATGGTCGGAGTGCACCTCGGGAGAAACCAGCGGCGGCGGTGGCGTTTGCGCCGCCGCGGTCGCAGCCAAAAGCAGAATCGTGATCAAACTGAACTTTTGCCTCATGATTCCCCTCATGCCCCCGTTTCTTGTAGGGGCACGATACATCGTGCCCTTCGTGCCCGCCGCGCGCTCATCGATGTCTCGATTTCCGAGCGCCTGCGCCGAGGGATGATACAACAAGCCGCCCCGGTCGCGCGGTAGTGACTCGTGACTAATGGAGGAGAGAGCCCTAGCAACGGGAAAGTGGCTGCCACAGAGAGATAGAGCGCACTTTCGAAGGGATTCTCCGTCGGCGGGTGGGCCAGACTCCGTATAGCCAAAGGCATTCCCGGAAGACTTGCTCTACGCCACCCGCCATGCGTTCAACCTCTACCACGGAGCGGCGAGAAGGAGTGTAACATCACGTAGTTAGTGGACGCCCTTCGGCGAGCTCAGTGTGAATAAAGGGATTGGCGCAAGGCGGAGACGGCCTGGTATAGGTCCACGCGGCCATTGCCGACATCGGCGGAGATGGATTTCCAGACTGACGCTGGGCTCGAACTCGAAGTTAAAGTGAAATTCGCCGAACTTGTTGGCCGTTGCCAGGGCGATGGCGCCCTTGCTCCCGCGGAGCTCAACTGGAATCGTATCGAACTGACAATCGAATCGGGCGGGGTCCACAATCTGGCCAACCAGCGCGATGTGCTGCGAATCGCTCTGCGGCTCAAGCCAGAGATCCGCCATGAGACTTCGGATTGATAGACCAACCGCCGATCGGGGAGCCGTGTGCCCCGGACGCCGGCGGGTATGGGCTGCAGAAAACTGTCGAAAACGAGCTGGGCAGCATCTACGACGCGGCGAAGGATTTTATTGGGGTGCAACAAAGATTCCAAGCTGCCCCAAAGTTCTTGCAAGAGGCGGTCGCGGGATACGCGGCGAAGCGAGTATCGCCGGAGCAAGTCTTCGATTTCCGGTTCGCTCTCGTTACCGCTGAGGACCACTACGCGGTCGCGCAAACTCGGATGAAGTTTGTCAAATTCTGAGACGATCGAAGCGGCCGAAAAGCCGGAGCTTCGCGGGTCCACAATGGCCGCATCGGGGTTTTCCTGCTCCAAAACGGCAATCGCCTGCTGCACCGTCGACGCGACGACGCACTCACACCCCATGCTCCCCAGCAACACGCGCATGGTGTCGCGCGCAGAGGATTCCTCGCAGAGGATCAATAACTTACGCAACTGCCGCCCGATTTCCATCGACACCTACTGGGGCTCAGAGGCTTCCACTCGAGGATTTATGATCGACGGTCGCCGACAGGATATGGCGTTGGGTGCAGCACGCAATAGAGGAAAGACTGCATTCTGGCAGGGAAAAGACCTTAGGAACAACCGGATCTCGGTGCAGCACGCCGCGGTTGGGGGATATTTGGCGGGCGGTCCATACGCCGGTGGCGTTTACCCCGGCCGGGTCGGGCCGTGTGGGGTCTTTCGCTTTTCTTTCTGAGGCCCCTGGCGTCGCATGCTTGGAACCTGCCACAGATAACCAGAGACAAACCCGTCCTATGCGAGCCTCAGGCGGGTTGCTGGTAGAGGCCGATCACGTTTCCTCCCGGCCGGTACCGGGGATCTTGCGTTGCAGCGAATCAAAGTAGCACTGCATTTTCTCTCGCACCTGTTCTTCACTCAGGCCTAGATCGTAAGCGGGAGAAACGACCGGCATGGCTTCGTCAATCTTGACCAGTACAAAGGACCTAATCTTAATCCGGCCCTCGTCGAGGTTTCGCTCCGCGCGATAGAAATCCAGGATTCGTTCGAACAGGGCTCCCTCCGTAAGCACCGAGGCCACTCCCTTGAAGCGGTAGCCCTTGCGCACCATCGGATCGACCACATTGATCTCCGTCGACGGATTACGCCTTAGATTTGCGACCGTCGCGGGGGAGCGGATATCCGCAAAGACGATGTGATCGTCGTCCCATACCGCTGTCGTTCCCTTGGGCGACAAGTTGGGAGTTCCGTCCGGACATACCGTCGCGACGAAGCCGAGCCGCTGCTCGCTGACGACGCGCTTCATGTCTTCGGTCAAGATTCCCACTGCAACCTCGAAGAGAAACGATTAGCGTCAGGCGGGTTGCTGGTAGAGGCCGATCACGTTTCCTCCCGGATCGCGGAATCTCGCCGTGATCTCGGGCGCGTCCGCGCCAATCGGCTGCACGATCTCGCCCCCATGGGCTACCACCGCGTCAAGGGTCGCCTCCACGCTGTCCACCATGATGTAAAAGAGGAGCCCGGGCTTTGCCGAGGGCGGGCGCCCCAGCACCCACGTGCCGCTCACTTCCCCCACCGAGTCGTCAAACGCCGTGCTGCCATCGCCACGCTTGCGGTTCTGCCAGCCGAAAACCTTCTTGTAGAAGTCGGCCGACCGCGCAATGTCCGTCGCCGGCATCTCGATGTAACAGATCTTTCCATTCGCAAACGTGGGAGCCATCACCATTCGTCTCCGCGCGCCGTTATTCTAGCAGCCCGCAAACGGAACATGCGATAAGCACGGTCATCCTGATGGAGCATCGCGAGTCGGAGGATCCTCTTTTCTCCGTGCCCTCTGTGCTCTCCCAATCTCTGTGACCTCTGTGTTAATTCCGAGCTTTTGACCGGCGTGTGGAAACGCTCTCTTCCCTAGTTTTCTAGTCTAAAATTTCTAGTTTCTAGTTTCTAGTTTCTAGTTTCTAGTTTCTAGTTTCTAGTTTCTAGTTTCTAGTTTCTAGTTTCTAG
>WNFE01000490.1_pt1 | contig 34087 bp, 38 predicted proteins | sample 5400451 | NCBI WGS metagenome assembly WNFE01 (sample SAMN13153344, study PRJNA577476) | soil metagenome | isolation source: 200 cm saprolite under Douglas fir tree site 2 hole 2 | place: USA:California | collected 2015-04-18
GAACGATGGCACGCGAAGTGCTTTGATCAATCTCAAAGGAGATAGAAACTATGCAATCGTTCAGAAACAAAGCAATGGGTGCATTGGCGGTTGGGTTTTTTTTGAGAGTAGCGAATGCCGCACCGGTCATTGTTTTCGAGGGACCAATCGACAAAGGGCACCAGGAAGTCTCAGCAGACTTCGGGGTCAACCGCCAACTGGGTCGAGCCTGGATTGATGTAAAGGTGACCACCGATTCTTTCAACGAATCGCCACCGATACAAGTGGTGACCATGAAGATGGTCGAAGGCCTCTATTATGATTCAGCCCACAAGCAGGTGCTTTATCGGACCGTGTCCGGACCCATCGTTTGCGCTGAAGACACCACCTTTCTCTGGTCGACTCAGTTGAAGAGTACAGGGCAGTGCCTGTTGAACGAGCGCACCGAGCAGCGAAACGTCGACGATGGATTTGAAACCCGCGAGCAAAGCCTAGCCCAAGTCGTGTTCGACGCTCAGACCCCCACCGGCAGTCAGCACGCCCCCGCTTCAGCTGAGTGAGTCGCGGGAGGATTCCAATCGCGATTAATTTGTCCGGAAAAAACAGCACTCGTTACTGGTGCGTCTCGCGGCATCGTGGGTGACCGCTTGGACATCCTCGTGGCCAATATCTCGGGTTCGTGCTTGGCCCGCGCGGCATTCGCGCCAACGCGATTGCGCCGGCTGTGGTCGCAACCGAAATGTCGAACTTTGCCAAGACGGAGGAGGGACGCGATTACGCCCTAGGTATCCAGGCCCTAAAGCGCCTAGCCCAGCCCGACGATATCGGCGGAGTAGTTGCATTCCTGGCATCCGAGGATGCCCGCTGGATCACTGGCGACACCGTTGATGGCGGAATTCGAACCTTGGCCACCGAGGAAATCAGCGATCGCGCGAGTGCAGGACAGTTAGGCTGCCTCCTTTGCCAATCCGCCGTTCTCGATAATAAAGCTTGCGATTTGCTCGACGCCTTCGCCACTCTTTAAATTCGTGAAAACAAAAGGTCGCTTCACACGCATTCTCAGCGTATCCGCTTCCATGACCGCAAGGTTTGCGCCAACGAGAGGAGCTAGATCAATCTTGTTGATAACCAGAAGATCGGAGCGCGTAATACCAGGGCCGCCCTTTCGAGGTATTTTTTCACCTTCCGCGACGTCGATGACATAAATCGTTAAGTCGGCCAACTCGGGGCTGAAAGTCGCCGCGAGATTATCGCCGCCCGACTCAATAAAGCATAATTCCGCGTGTGGGAATTTCTGACTCATTTCTTCAATCGCGGCGAGGTTCATCGAAGCGTCCTCGCGAATTGCGGTGTGAGGGCAACCTCCCGTCTCGACCCCCATGATGCGCTCCGCCGGAAGCGCTTGAGCGCGCGTGAGAATGAGCTGGTCTTCTTTCGTGTAAATGTCGTTGGTGATTACATAAATGTCGTAATTGTCACGCAGCCCTTTGCATAGCGCTTCCACTAGGGCGGTTTTGCCTGAGCCAACGGGACCGCCGATCCCAACCCGCAAAGGGTGAGTTTGTGATGCGGTGCGAACAAGAAGAGTCATGAGCGGAACAACCTCGTGTATTGAGTTTCATGTGCCATCGAGGCCAGATCCACGGTGAATGCGGCAGATCCGAGATCGTCAATCGTTGCTCCCATCGCTTCCTCAGTCGCAGCGAGCACTGCTTGTTCAAGCGCGGCGATCGCACGCTGACCGTCCGTTTGACCGAGGGGGATCAGTCGAACTCCAGCAGTCACCAGATTGGCGACATAACTCTGCAGGAAGGCGGCCAAGGCGAGGTTAGCTAGAACTCCCGCCTTTGCTGAAGCGACTCCGTGAACGACGGCTAAAGCAGGCGGAAGATGCTGTTCACTGAGTAATTCCGAAAGCTGGTCTAACAGATCGTCCGGCCAGACGCGGCGTAGGGTCGAGAGGCAACCGCCGCCCTGCTGTGATGATTCAAGGGCGAATTCCGAGGTTCCCCGAAACGCGCCTGCCAGTTCAGCAATTTCAAACAGCTTCACCCGATCATCGCGTGCGGCCGAGCGCCAAGCCTCGATGAAGAAAATCGCTTCATTTCGTCCCGAGCCATAGCGAAGGTCCGCCTCGAGCCAATCGATGAGAGTTTCGTGGTCATCTACATATCCCGCCTCGACGGCCCATTCGAGGCCATGGGAATAGCTGTAAGAACCGGAAGGAAATGCCGGCGAAAGCCAGCTCTGCAGCCTCAGGAGCGCCAGCGGCGTAGAGTTGTACCGTTTATCACTCATGATGATGCCCGCCGTCGCCATGGTCGTGAGGGTGGCCGTGGTCGCCATAAGCGCCACCCTCGGGCTGGAAAGGGGCCTGCACTTTCGTGAGCTCCGCGCCGAAGCCGTAGAGCATATGCTCGATCACATGGTCGGGCCGAATGCGGAGAACCTGGTTCCGAATTTCAGTCGGCAGATGCCGATTTCCGAGGTGCCAAGCCAGGCGCACAAGCTGGTTGGGATCTCTGTGCCTAATTTCGACAATAGGCTCCGCAGCAGCCTGAACCAACAGCCACCTCCCGTCTTCAAGTTGCAGACCATCTCCGTCAGCCATCGCAACCGCTTTCGGAAGGTCGAGAAGGATATCTTCGCCTTCGTCCGCAGTCAGCCGAATGCGGCGGCGATGACGCGCGTCAAAATCGAGAGTGAGAGTGCCTGCCGCGTTTGTCTTCGGCCAATGGCCGGCGGGGCGATGAATTGAAGCGGAATGCATAATCCTCTCAGTACATGAAATAACGTTGAGCGAGTGAAAGCACTTTTGCTGGATCGCAGGTGAGGAGCCGGTCATCGGCCCACACTTCATAGGTCTCCGGATCGACCTCCATCCGGGGCACCAGGCTGTTCAAAATCATCGAACGCTTGCTGATGTTGCGGGTGTTCGTGACCGGAAGAAGCTTTCTTGCCAGTCCAAGCTGCTCACCCTTCTCTCCTAGAGCTTGGCTAACGAATGTGACCGAGCTCGCTGTCATACAGCGGCCAAACGCACCAAACATCGGACGGTAATACTCTGGCTGAGGGTTAGGAATAGAACCGTTGGGGTCTCCCATGATTGCGGCAGCAATGACACCGCTCTTCAGCACCATGTCCGGCTTCACGCCGAAGAAGGCCGGGTCCCAAATACAGAGATCGGCGAGTTTCCCGATTTCGATCGAGCCCACATAATTGGAAATGCCTTGAGCGATCGCGGGATTGATCGTGTATTTCGCGATGTAACGCCGCGCCCTGAAATTATCGTTGTCACCCTTCTCTTCCGGCAGCCGCCCGAACTGTTTCTTCATTTTATCGGCGGTCTGCCAAGTACGGATGATGACTTCGCCTACCCGGCCCATCGCCTGACTGTCCGATGAAATGATCGAGATTGCGCCTAGATCTTGCAAAATGTCCTCAGCCGCTATGGTTTCCTTGCGGATGCGGCTCTCGGCGAAGGCCACGTCCTCGGGAATGCGGCGATCCAGATGGTGAGTCACCATCACCATGTCGAGCGCCTCTTCGGCCGTATTCGCGGTGTAGGGCCGGGTTGGAGTGGTCGAGGACGGAATGACGTTCGCCTCACCGCACACTTTGATGATGTCCGGAGCATGCCCGCCACCAGCCCCTTCGGTGTGAAAGGTGTGAATGGTTCTACCCTTGAACGCGGCGATGGTATTTTCGACAAAGCCGCTTTCGTTCAGTGTGTCGGTGTGGATAAGAACCTGGATATCCATCTCATCCGCGACAGAAAGGCAGCAATCAATCGCGGAGGGAGTTGTGCCCCAGTCCTCATGAAGCTTCAGGCCGCACGCCCCAGCTTCGATCTGCTCAATCAGACCCGCTGCGGAGCTCGCATTGCCTTTGCCGAAAAAGCCGAGATTGATTGGAAAGGCGTCCGCAGCTTGAAGCATCCTCTGAAGATGCCAGGGGCCCGGCGTGCACGTCGTAGCGGTGGTACCAGCCGCCGGCCCCGTCCCGCCGCCCATCATTGTCGTGAGGCCTGAATAAAGCGCTTCCTCAATTTGCTGGGGGCAGATGTAATGGACGTGAACGTCGATGCCGCCGGCAGTGATAATCTTACTTTCCCCGGCGATCACTTCTGTTCCCGGTCCGATAATAATGTCTACATTCGGTTGAACATCGGGATTGCCAGCTTTGCCGATTCCAGCAATCCGACCGTCCTTAATTCCGATATCGGCTTTCACAATTCCCCAGTGATCGAGAATCAGTGCGTTGGTTATCACCGTGTCCACGGCGCCATCGCGGCGGGAACGCTGCGACTGACCCATCCCGTCGCGGATGACCTTCCCGCCTCCGAATTTCACTTCCTCTCCGTAGGTGGTGAAGTCCTTCTCCACCTCGATGATCAGGTCCGTGTCGGCAAGGCGCATCTTGTCGCCGACCGTTGGGCCAAACATCTGTGCGTAGGCAGCACGATTCATTTTGTGGGGCATTTCAACGCTCCCATCACCGCTTGGTTGAACCCATAAACCAGGCGCGCACCGCTGTAGGGGACAAGCGAAACATCACGGGACTGTCCTGGCTCGAACCTCACGGCTGTTCCCGCCGGGATATCCAGGCGATAACCGAGAGCAGCCTTTCGATCGAAAGAGAGGGCGGCGTTGGTTTCGGCGAAATGATAGTGGCTGCCCACCTGGATCGGCCTGTCGCCTGTGTTCGCGACTTTGAGACAAATTGCAGCTCGGTCCTTGTTCAGCACAATCTCGCCAGATGCTGGAAAAATCTCGCCCGGTATCATGTCAACCCACAATCGAAAAAATTCCGCCCAACACTGCGAGTCCGCCCAGCGCGCGCAAGGCGACCTTCCCGATCGAGCCTCCGGCGAAGCGCCCAAGCCCGATCCCGGCTACGTGAAGCCCAGCGGTAGCGAGCGCGAAACCGGCCGCATACGGAATCAGACTGGCCGCCGTGGCTTCAGTCCCATGGGAGTGGCCATGAAAGAATGCGAAAAGCGACGTGATCGCTGCACCCCGCCAGACCGGGGCTTTCACCGCGAGCGCGACGAACAGCCCTAAAGTGACGATCGAGGACGATATGGCAGGCTCCACGAATGGCATCTGTAGGCCCAGGGTCGCTGCTGCAAAGCCTGCCAGCATCGTTGCCACGAAGGCCATCGGCCAGAGCCAGATCGCGCGGCCGCCCGTAAGCACAGCCCACAGACCGACAGCGACCATGGCGAGGACGTGGTCCGCCCCATGAAGAGGATGAGCAATCCCCACAGCGAAGGAATTGGTTTGCCCCACGCCGGTATGAGCGAAAGCAGGGGAGACGAGTGCTCCAGTCAAAGCAAGGCAAGTCAAGATCAAGCGCATCATTGGCTCCTTAGCGAATTGGATCGTGAATGCTCACGAGTTTGGTGTTGTCGGGGAACGTTGCTTCCACCTGGATCTCGCGGAGCATTTCAGGGATGCCTTCCATGACCTGATCGCGATTCAGGATTTTGCCGCTTTCGGACATGAGCTCAGCAACAGACTTGCCGTCTCGCGCGGCCTCCAAGACGAAATCTGTGATCAGGGCGACGCTCTCGGGGTAGTTAAGCTTTACGCCTCTTGCAAGGCGGCCGCGAGCGACCAGTGCCGCGAGCGCGATCATCAGCTTGTCTTTTTCGCGTGGCGTGAGGTTCATGAACTCCTCCGTGATCGGGCGCCCGTTAGCATGACCACATCTTCGGTACCCGGAATGGGCCTGGGCCAAACGCTCGGCTGAATTGCTGCAGAAAACTGCGCAAGGCAACTCTCAACTCGCTGGAGAGCCTGGTTGCAAAGCGAGCGACAATCAGCCCACCGACCAATGTCGCGGCGCACTGACAGCGCAGCGACGCAACAATGTCGCGCACGAACTCGAGTCGTGTCTCAACCGCGCGTCCGAAATAGATCAACGTTGCAACCGCTTTGCAATCCGAAAGCAGGGCTCTTCTGCTAAGCTGTGGAAACACCCCGTCGGTGACGCGGAAGCTATCCGCCCAGATCAACCTGCCGTCCTTCTTGACCCGCCAGCGATCGGTTATGTGTCCGCCGACCACTTCCTCACCATGCGCGGCACGCCCTAGCACAAGCGATTCAAGCGCAAGCAACTCCGCGCCAGACGAAACGTCGATTTCCGTGTCTCGACAAATGCGTCCCCAGTTGAAAACAATTGTTTCTTGAGGGAGCCACGCGAGTCTGGCGCCAGCGTGCGCTTTCAGCTTTGTCGCAATGTGTGCGGGTTCGTTCAATGCCCGGTAGACCTTTTCAGCCGCCTGCGAAGTCACCGCGATCGAAGCATTGGCCAGCGCCGTCACAGTGCATTCGAGCCAGTCTCCACCCGCAACACCGCCTGCGGTATTGATGAGAACAGCCTCTTCCACCGGGGCACCGCCCACCCTTGGAAACATGATCCGAATAGGAGACCGTTGAAAGACATCCGTTATGCAGGTGCCCTTTTCAGAGCCGCTCACGACGATGCGTCCGGAGCCTTCGGCGCGCTCCAAATCCTTATCGGACGGATGCGTCATTGACGTGCTTTCGATCTTTCCGTCGATGGCGATGCATCCAAGCATCGCATCTGCACGGCTGAAGACAACGGGTGCGGCGCAGCCGCTCGCGGGATTGCGCTCCAGGCGCGCTGACCAATCTGCGTCCCGCAAGCAGCTGCTCATCGCGCCCGCCTCGAACCGAGTCAGAATCCCGCCAAGCCTTGCGGGCTATTGTAAGGAATTCTTACGCTGGTAACTCGCGCAAGAGAACCATCCGGCCGTGTGGCGTAGCCGATTAGTTTCGAGGCGTTACCGTAGATCTGGTAGAGATACGCTCCATCCGGCGTCAGCCAGCTATCGCTCGGGCCGCTGCTAACTACTCCATTGATTGCTCGGAAAGTGCCATCCCCCCGGACCTTCGGGCTCGCGGGATCCTTCGCGATGGAGAGCACGGTGCCGTCGATGCGGAAGCTGCTTACGGTGCTGTAACCAAAGTTCGTCGAATAAACGAATCGGTCATCCGGGGAGACTGCCAGCCAGCACAGTTCAGAGGGTAGCCCTGCGCTCGTGTCGATCTGCACGAGCTTACTGATGACGTTGATTTTACCGTCTGCGTCGATGCGGCCCATGGCGACCCCGTCAGAAATGGCGAACCCGATGATGAAGGTATCCGGCCGGTTGTGCAGGAAGGCGATGTAGAAAGGAGAAGCGCCTCTGGCGTCGTAAAATGAGGGTTCGCGGAGTGCGCCGTCTTCGCCCACGGGGAATACGGCGATGCCGTCGGGGTCCGGTGCATTCGAAGCGATGATGTGCAGTGCGCCATCTTTGTGCGGGATCCAGAGAATCAATGAGCCGTCCGGATTTTTTCTACTGGGCAACTCGTCGAACGTGGTGCCTACAACGAGGAATTTCCCGTCGGGCGAGAGCAGGGCCATCGTTGCCCCACGATTGGGCCACTCCTTCGTGCTCACCGAGTATCGCTCCGGGCGTGCCGTGAGGTTGCCTTTCTCATCGACCGACATCAGACGGAGTTCGTCAGGGCCGAACGTGTGCAGCACGAAAAGTGTGCGACTCGATGGGGCATAGGCCACCGATTTAGCGCCACCGCTTGTTGGGTTCCCCGTCAGCTTGACGTCGAGCAGCGTGATCCGGCCTTCCTTATCTACAGCGAAGCTGGAGACGGAATTGTCGCCGGCGTTGGTAGCGAACAGAAAGCGACGATCCGGCGTGAGAATGACACTACCCGCACCCTCGAAGTCGTTCGGCCGGTTAACGTGGTAGATGGGGCTCAGTTCCCCAGAACCGGCACCGCCGGTCGCGACACGTTCCACCTCAGCAAGCGCGCCGCTCGTAGACCAGCGATAGTGCATGATCGCGTTGCGGGTCTCGTTCGTCTGCATGTACAGATGCCCGCCACGAGGATGCGGCCTACTCGTCGGATTCGACATCCGCATCTGCGAAATGCCGCGGTCCATCTGCGCAGCAGCATTTTCTGGCATCCCACATGCGACGGCGGCTACAATTACCGCCGCTATCATCTGAAGCGAACCTCGACGACTTACGCCCCACAGGAATGGATGAAAGTTTCTCGTCTTCTTGGACATGTTTATCTCCCGCTTAAACATTGATTCTTAGGAGGGCACGATCTTCGCGCAACGGGGGCGCCGATTTAACCTTTCGCCGTCGGCGATGCCTTGCCGGCAGCGATGGCGCCCCCTCGCGAGCGAATCAAAATCCCGCCAAACCCTCCGGGCTGTTGTAGGGGATGGCGACACTGGTAACCTCCTCCAGCGAGCCGTCCGGTTTGGTGGCATACCCCACCAACTTCGACGCATTCCCGTAGATCTGGTAGAGGTATTCACCATCTGGAGAAATCCAGCTGTCGCTCGGTCCGCTGCTGATGTCTCCACAAAGCCCCCTGAAGGTGCCATCGCCCTCGACGTCGGGGCATGCAGGATCCTTCGCGACTCTGATCTCGAGACCGTCGTCGATACGGAAGCTGGTGATGTTGCTGTACCCGAAAACCGTACCGTACAAGAGTCGGTCATCGGGGGACACGGACAGCCAGCAAAGTTCAGCGGCCGCGCCTCGCTTTGTGTTGATCGGTACGACCCTGTCGACGCCAATTCTGCCATCTTCGTCGATTCGGGCCAAGGCCACTCCATCGCTGACGGCATATCCGATGATGAACGTATCCGGCCGGCTTTTCAGGAAAGCGATGTAGAAAGGAGAAGCGCCTCCTCCATCTTGGAACGAGCCTTCGCTGAGCGTGCCGTCGGCATTGACGCGGTGGATTACTATGCCGTCGGGATCCGGAGCATTCGAAGCGACGAACTTTGGTTTGCCGTCCGGACCAGGCACCCAAAGAATTGGTGAACCGTCCGGATAGGTGCCGGAGATCGCAATGGGCAGATCGAACGTGGTGCCGACAAGCAGAAATTTCTCATCTGGTGAGAGCACACCCATAGTTGGAACACGGTGCGGCTTGTCTGGCGTGTTACACGTGTACTTCTCCATGCGTGGAGTAAGCTTGCCATCACTGGAGACCGACATGAGCCGGACATGATCGGGCCCGAACGAGTGCACAACATAGAGCATGTCCTTCGAGGGTGAGTATGCCAGCGATTTGGCAGTACCGCTCTTCCCCTCGATCGCATTCCCCGTCGGCTTTGTGTCGATCAGCCTGAGCTTGCCGTGGTCGCCCACGGCGAAGCTGGACACCGAATTGTCCCCTCCGTTCGTGGCAAACAGAAACTTGCGATCTGGTGAGAGGATGACGCTACCCGCGCCTTCAAAGGCGTTGGGCGCGCTCTCCTGACCGCTGATCGGCTTGAAAGTCCCCGAACCTGCACCGGCGGTGGCGACACGTTCCACCTCTGTGAGTGTGCCGTTGGCGGAGCGATGGTAGTGAATGATCGCGTTCTTGACCTCGTTGGTTTGCATGTAGAGATGTCCGCCACGATGATCCGACATAGTCATCCCTTTACCCATTTCAATAGACATACCTTTTTCCATCGGCATATTTGTTTCTCCTTTTGTTTGTGTGTGAACTGCGAACCTAATACCCTTTTTTGTCACGAAGTTGCGGATAGAACTGAATCCAGGTCATGTCGGTGTTTGCGACGTTCGCGATATGGCATCCTGCACATTCGGCCACAGGCCTTTCCGCGGAGGTCTTATCGTAGGGCAATGGGTGATGCCCGAAGGTGAAGAATCCCCAGCCGTTGGTCCCAGCAAACCGCTTACTGTCTTTCACCGACATGTCGATGCCGTTGTACTCACCGTTGAAATACCCGCGCCCAGATGGTTCCTTCCGAGACCCGTCTGGAAAAGTGGGTTTTAGAACCCGAGTCAACTCTTTGACGATGACCGTTCCTTCGGGAAAGGACCCGGTCTTCAGATAGGCATCGACATTTTTCTTTTCTATATATACATGATGATATTCGGGGAAGTTCGACTTGGTGCAGTTCGTTCCGTCCGCGTTGCAGTTGAACTTTCCATCATTGAGGCCCTCGGGAGTTAAGGGCGCGCCCACAAAAACCCATGCGCGATAGCCGGTTGGCGTCTTCACTCTGCCAGCAGAGTCATACACAGGGTACTCCCGGGTTTGAGCGAGAACGGGTCCCGTATTGAACAGGAACCAACTCGCAGCAAGCACACCAACTCCACCGACGATTCCCAACAGGTACTTTTGCATTGCAATTCTCCTTGTGAAGCGTTTTCAGAAACGAGTTTCCGCAGGGCCTTCTGCTTACTGCGATTTGAGGACCGGGTAACCCTGCACGTAAACCCAGTCTGTCGCCTTAGCTGGGATGTGGCAGCCCAGGCAGTCTTTTTTGAAGTCAGTTGCGACCTGCTTATCGGGCGCGTCGGACTTGAAGAGTGCCCATCCCCATCCATCACCCCACAGCGGATTGCCGGGATAGCGTCCTTTTGTGTCTTTGATCATCACAAACCACACTTTCGTTCCTGAAGCCCAATATCCGTCCCCGGTCGTCAGTTGAGCGTGAGCAGTGTCAAAGACCTCTTTCATCAATACGGTTCCATCGGCGAACTTTCCCGTCTTGCGGTAATACTCAGCCGTGCCTGGCGGCGCCCATACAGCGTGCAGCTCGTGGTCGCCATTGAGATCGACCACCGAGAACGTCCCAAGTGCTTGATAACGGTCGCGATAGTCTGCCGGCTTTCGAATGTTTCCCGCATTGTCAACCAGATCCCATCCGTTGTAGCTGCTGTCGCTTTGTGATTTGACTTGTCGATCCCCGGCCAAACTGATGAGCGTGAGAACGAGAATCGAGATGCGTGAACTCATGACTCCCGCCGGGCGATTCGATTGGGTTGTTGTGTCGGTTTCATGTTGTTGCCTCCTTGCACGTTGGGGGCCAACGTCGAAAACGCAGCATTCGGCTGCCGATGCGCGTCACTCAACGCGCGTCATCGCAGGCTGCGTTTAGCTCGCCGCCGATCGCGTGTCGCGACGACGTCTCCGTGTTGCAATGCCGTCTCCGGGTCGCTACACCGACACCACGAGTTCAGCCGGCTCGTCCCCTCATGGCTATGATTCGCTCGCGTGCGTCAGCGGGCAGCACTGCGCCGTTTCGGTTGTTGTATTCCGTGCGCGAACCGGGAGCGGTTTGGTACCGCGGTGAACTGCCGGCGCTATGAACGTAGCGTCACGTTCGAAGAAATAGGGGCATTCGACACAGGCGCGAGGGTAGAACTGGACTGCGCCAACCAAAGCGACTGGCAACAGCAGCGCTTTACGGCGTCTCCATTTGCTCGCCGACGGCGATTGGGTGCGCCATGACGGTCTTGAGGCTCTCGGGATCGAGCTGGCGTTCCCAGCGGCTCACCACGAGCGTCGCGAGGCCATTGCCGATCGTGTTCGTCAGCGCGCGGACTTCGCTCACGACTTGTCGATCCCGAGGATGATGGCGAGGGACAGGATTGGAATGTCCGGAACCGCCGAGGTGAGGATCGCCACGCCGAGGATCGCGACGTCTCCGTGTTGCAATGCCGTCTCCGGGTCGCTAAACCGACACCACGAGTTCAGTCCAACACAGCAACTGATCTCGCGCGGCGGCACTGGACTCGAGGGTAAGTCCTATTTCAGCAGTGGCATTCCTTGTGCAGGGGAAGTCGGTATGGCCATCACCTCAAGAGGCTTTTCCGGTCGACGTAGCGCGGAAGCTGGGAAGCTACCGCCAGGGCAGTACCTGACCGCCACCTTCCCCGTCTTGTCTGCAGGGCCGACGCCAAACGTGCCGCTCGACCGGTGGGAGTTTGTGATCGACGACGGCACTAACGTTTTGCGGCGATGGGATTGGAAATCGTTTCGCGACTTGCCCTCCGAGACCTTCACGACTGATATTCACTGCGTTACGCGCTGGTCGAAACTCGGCACAACCTGGGAGGGCGTTTCCCTCGATACGCTGTTTGCAGGCCTAAAGACCGACGCGTCCTATACGCTCGTGCGTTCCTACGGTGACTACACCACAAATGTGCCTCTAAAGGACCTGACGAACCACCAGGCGTGGATCGCGTTCCGATTTGAAGGCGAAGATCTTGCGCCCGAACACGGTGGCCCCGCGCGTCTTCTTGTCCCTCATCTTTATTTATGGAAGAGCGCGAAATGGGTGCGGGGCATTACGCTGATGCAGCGGGATAAACCCGGCTTTTGGGAAAGCCTCGGCTACCACATCTATGGGGACCCCTGGCGAGAACAGCGTTATTCGGACGACAAGTGATGTGGCGTGTTGGAAAGGTCGTAGCTCTTCACGACGAAACGGCGATGGCACGGACGATCACGCTCGAAGTTCCGGATTGGCCGGGTCACCTCGCAGGCCAGCACGTTGACGTGCGCTTGACGGCCTCGGATGGATACTCTGCGGTGCGGTCATACTCGATCGCCTCTGCGCCGAACTCCGAGCGGCGCGTTGAACTGAGCGTCGAACGATTATCGAACGGCGAAGTCTCACCCTATTTGACGCGAGAGCTCGTAGTTGACGATCGTCTGGAGTTGCGAGGCCCGATCGGCGGCTGGTTCGTGTGGCGCCCCCAACAGACTGAGCCGATCCAACTCGTCGCAGGGGGCTCCGGCATCGTTCCCCTGATGGCGATGATTCGTTCGCGTGCGTCAGCGGGCAACACTGCGCCGTTTCGGTTGTTGTATTCCGTGCGCGAACCGGGAGCGGTTTGGTACGGCGCTGAACTGCAGTCGCTATTAGACCGCGATCAATCTGTGAGCGTTACCTACGCGTACACGCGAGCCGCTCCGAAGAATTGGCCGAGACCGCCCAGCCGTATCGACGCGGCTCTGATCGCGAACACGACCTGGCCCTCAAACCTGGTTCCGACTTGCTACGTTTGCGGCCCCACATCATTCGTTGAAAGTGCTGCTGGCCTTCTTACCGCCTGCGGCAACAGTCCTGATAAGATCAGGACGGAGCGTTTTGGCCCCACGGGAGATCGACGATGAGCTCACAGACATACGATCACCTTGACGGTGACTATCTTGACGGCAACGCGGCCGCCGGTGAATTGAGCAAAATATTCACCATGGACGTTACTACCGCATTGGGTCAGTGTGCGCAGTGCGGCGCAACAGGACGCTTTGCCGAGGCGCATTTGTACATGCGATGTCCCGGCGTGGTGGCACGGTGCGCCGTTTGCGAGCACGTGCTCCTTCGTCTTGTAAGTGTTCGTGAGCGCGTATTCCTTGACGCGCGTGGCATGACATACCTGAGCCTCGACACATCACAACTCCAGGACTCCGGCAAATAGCTCGGATTTTGGATTCTCGGACGAAGTCTGTCCCGTCCGAGCGCCGTTCAGCGTAGATCTCAGTAGCCAGAGATCTCCGGGAGCTCATTCAGCCGCTAGTTGCCATCGCCCCTCGTTCTCGCGGTTCTGGTTCAGCTCATTGCTGTCGTTTTGCCGGATCGGCCGAAAGATTCCCAGCTTCTTCATTTTAGTAATTAGAGTGGTCCGCTTTAGTCCCAGCCGGGCGGCTGCACCACGGGGTCCTCCGACAACCCAACCTGCCGCCTGCAGTGTCTGCAAGATCAGGGCTCGTGTAGAATCGCTCAACGTGCCGGGTGCAGGAGCTACCTTCACCGGATTCTTGTCCGATATCGGCAAAGGATTTGGAAGCACTCCGTTGGTTGACCGAATCACGGCACGTTCGATCAAATTCTGAAGTTCCCGCACGTTCCCAGGCCAAGAATACGAAGCGAACGCATCCAGCGTTTCCTCCGGTATATCGTTAATCCGCTTACCCATTCGCCGGCCAAAAATCTCGACAAAATGTGAGACCAACTGTGGAATGTCTTGGCGGCGCTCCCGCAATGGCGGCAGCACGACGGGAAAGACGTTTAGACGGTAGTAGAGATCACTGCGGAATTCTTTCCGCTTCACCATCTCGGTGAGATCGCGATGTGTCGCCGCAATCAGACGGACGTTGATGCGATGCGTCCGGCCGCTTCCCAGACGCTCGAACTCCCTCTCTTGGAGGACCCGCAGCAGCTTAGGCTGTAGTGCCAGCGGAATGTCTCCGATTTCATCGAGGAACAGCGTCCCGCTGTCCGCCATTTCGAAACGGCCAATCTTCTGCGCGACCGCTCCGGTGAAAGCGCCCTTCTCGTGCCCAAACAGTTCGCTTTCCAATAGGTCGAAAGGAATGGCTGCGCAATTGAGCTTGATGAAGGAACGCCCGCAGCGTGGGCTCATTTGGTGAATGGCGCGGGCGATCAACTCCTTACCTGTACCCGTCTCTCCAAGAACCAGCACGGTGGAATCGGTCGGTGCCACTCGTTCCACCTCCGCGAGTACAGATTCCAGAGCAGGGCTGTTGCCTATGATTTGTTCAAATCTATAATCGCCGCAATTCTGTTCACTTGACGGAACTCTGTTGACATTTTCCATAACTCACTCCCCAGAGGCCTTCTGTAAACTACAAACGCGGAGCTCACTCCTAGTCATGCGGTCTCCGTACCGCCTTTGTCGTGTGTAAGGCTGAACGAATGGCTTCGAGTAACTGCTCGTCACTAAAGGGTTTGCCTAGGAATGCGATCGCACCGGCTTCCATTGCTCGCCGACGGGATTCTCTTTCGTCGTAAGAGGTGATGAAAATGATAGGAATGCCGGAGCCCTCAGCAGCCAGGTGGCTTTGGAGCTGCAATCCATTCATCCCCGGCATCTGTACGTCAAGGATGAGACACGAGGTATCGTCCCGTAGGCGGGATCTCAAGAACGTTTCGGCCGATTCAAAGGCAGCCGCTCGAAAGCCGAAAGATTCGATCAGTCGGGTTGTGGTCCGACGGACGGACTCATCGTCGTCAACTACGGAAATGAAATTCCTTGCCACTCTGAATTCCTTCTCAACTCACACTATTCGCAGATGAGAAGGAATCTAATGTGGCGTTGGTAGATCTACCGTCGCAGAAAGGAGACTGCGGGTAATGCTTTCGTTTACGAGGCCGAGACGCCCTTAAGCTTTTCGATCATTTTCACGAGCTCGGCGAGCGATTGCGCGTGCATCTTCTCCATTGCCCGGCTCCGATGAACCTTCACGGTATTTTCTGCAGTTCCGAGTTGACCAGCAATCTGCTTGTTGAGCATGCCCGAAACGACCATGGAGATCACCTCTTGCTCGCGAGGAGTCAACGAGTGAAAACGCTGTTCCAGCTCTGCTATTTCGTGCTCCCGTTCGCGCATCGCACGATCTCGCTCCAGTGCGATGCGAATGGCATCCAGGAGATCCTGGTCTCGGAACGGCTTGGTAAGGAATTCGACAGCCCCAGCCTTCATCGCGCGAACACTCATTGGAATATCACCGTGGGCGGTGATAAAGATTATCGGGATATGAATGTTTCTCGCTGCAAGCTCGCCCTGAAAATCAAGTCCACTTAATCCACGTAATCTGACGTCGAGCACAAGACAACTGGCCACATCTGGCGGTTTTCTTTGCAAGAAGCTGTCAGCCGAGTCAAAGGTCTCAACCTGCAGACCTACGGTGCTGATGAGAAACTTGAGCGAAGAACGTACTGATGGATCATCATCAATAACGAAGACGACGGGGGCGCCAGTCATAAGGGACTCTTGGCGGCTACCGGCAGGGTGAAGGAAAACACAGCGCCGTGGGGGAAATTGGGCGCGGCCCAGAGCCGTCCGCCATGACCTTCAATCAGCGAGCGGCTGATGCGTAGACCCATCCCCATACCGTTCGCTTTGGTTGTAAAGAAGGGAGTGAAGACGCGATCTGCTTTTGAATCGAGGCCAGTGCCCGAGTCGCGTACCGCAACCAGTATGTCCCCAGATTCTTCGATCCGGGATTCCACCCAGAGTAGCCGAGGTCGATTTGTTATCGCAGTCATGGCTTCGATGCCATTCACGATCAAGTTCAGCAGGACCTGCTGCAACTGGACGCGATCGGCCAGCACGAGCGGAAGTGCGTCGGTCAATTGGCGTTCGAGCCGGACTCGATTCTCATCAAGCGCGCGACCAACTAGGGCCAGCACCTCCTGAATCACCTCGTTTAGGTCCAATTCGTTCTTTTCGGCAGGCGTTTTCTTTATGAATGCGCGGATCCGAGCTAGGACAGCGCTTGCGCGAGTACCATCGGCAACGATTTCCTCGAGAGCCCGACGCAGAACTTCAGGTTCGAGATTACGAGCAGCGAGCAGTCTCAAGCACGCGTTGCCGTTATTGGTTACGGCGGTCAGAGGTTGATTGACCTCATGGGCTATCGACGCTGTCAGTTCGCCCATGGTTGTCAGCCTGGAAACCCGGGCAAGCTCCACTTGCGTCATCTGCAAAGCTTGCTGTGCCTCCTCCGCCTGCTTTCTTTCACTGATGTCGCGGATAAAGCCGGTAAATACCCGATGCCCCTCCTTGCTCAGCTCTCCAAACGAGACTTCCACCGGGAACTCCTGTCCATTTTTGCGCAGGCCGGTAAACTCGGTGCCTTTCCAGTTGATATGCCGCTGGCCGGTCGCCAAGTAGCGTCTGAACCCATTCTCGTGCAGCTTCCCGAAGGATTTCGGCATTAGTACGGTCAAAGGTTTCCCAATCAACTCCGTCGACTCATAACCAAAGATTCTTGAGGTGGCGGGATTGGCAAACTGAATTGCACCGCTCTCGTCCGCGCTGACCACGGCATCATTGGCAGTTTGAACCACAACCCGATACCTCTTTTCGTTTTCTTCGAGATCGGCGTAAAGGCGCGTATTCTCCAGGGAGATTGCGGCCTGGGAGGCAAGCAGTTTCAGCACCGCGATCCGGATCGGAGTGAAGACGTGCGGAGTCAGGCTGTTTTCGAGGTAGAGTACACGAATGAGTTTGCCCTGATGGATCAGTGGCAAGCAGAGAATGGAGCGCGCGTGACGTTGGCGGATGTACGGATCCGCAGAAAAGGGATTCTGCGCTACCGCATCGTCGAGAATCACGCTCTCCTTGGTACGCGCAACATGGTGGACGATCGATTCCGGCACCGCGCCTACGACCGCTTCCGCTTGGTGAACGATGATCGTGTCCCCGCTGGTGGTAGCTTCCGCTTCGATCCGCTGCTCATCCCCTCGCGGTAGAATCAACAAACCTCGCTCAGCGCCCGCGTGCTCAATCGCTGTGCTCATCAGCGTGTCGATCAACTTATCCAGAACCATCTCGCCCGACACGGCTTGCGAGACCTTGATCACCGTAGCTAGATCCAGGTGTTCGACGGGCGCCCCGATCGTGCTCGTCGGCCCGGGCACTGCCTCTTCGTCTCGGAGGTGCGGATATAGCTCTTCGAGTTGCCGAACCTTACCAGCGGCTCCCCAACGGACGTAGCCATAGCGGGCGTCCCGCAAATAGGCATACGCAATCTTCTCGAAACCACGTGCCGCGTAGAATCGCGCGGCGAGTTCATTGGCGAGCGCCTCATTGTGGACAAAGCCGTTTGCGTGCGCCGAGCGGATCGCCTGCTCGTACAGGCGCATGGCATCGAGGTGGCGGCCTTCTATTCGTGCGATCTCCGCGCCTACCAATGCCGCGCGATTTTCGAAGTTGTCCGGGCAATTCTCCGCCCATACTTGCAGCTGTCTGTGGTGGGCGGCCAGAGCCACGAAATGCTGCGGTCTCTGGTCCGGTAATGCGGAATCCAAGGATGCCGCGCGGGACAGGCCACCATATAAGTGATACTCCGCCATTTCTAAATTTGATGGTGCTGTCGAGAGCAGCGGTTCCGCCTTCAACGAGGCATCGAGAGCGGAAGCATAGTCCCCGGTAAGGAACCGAGCTTGCAGTTTTCGGATCCAGTAAAAGCACTCGGGTTGGCCCGGTGCCGCGCTATTCGCCAAATGGCGCTCGAACCGAAGCTCCTCAAACTGCGCATCGTCAAAGGAGCCGAATTTCGGCGTTAAGCCGCGAAGGGTCCGGATAAGCCCGAGCTGAACCGTGATCATGTCAGTGACAACGCCAAACCGGGCCTTCTGCGCAAACCCGATGCCATTTTCGGCTTCACGTTGCACCTCCACGAGCGGATCTCCCGCTGCCAAAAGGTTTGTGTTCAGGTTGACGCAACTGTAGGCTGCAAAACAGAGATCGCCGATCTTGTTCGCGACCTCGAACGTCCGACGTATCAGGTCTCGGCCGGCCTGGACATGCTTCGTCCATGGCACCACGTGACTTCCGAAGACCATATAGGTCCTGGCCTGGAAGCGTTTCAATCCGCGTTTTTCAACCAGTTCGTAGCCGAGCCGGCCGAATTGAAATCCGGCCTTGTAGTTGCCGAACTTCGGTCCGGCTATCTGACCAAGCCATCCATAGGCAACACACGAACCGTCGCTGCTGCCCCGCTCGAGACTGAGATTGACCGCCCTGCAGATGGCCAGGGAAAGAAGGTTTGCGTCCGTAAACAATGCCGGCGGCAACACCTTGGTCAGAACGTCCAGTGTGGCGACGGACGCCGGATCGTTCATCAAGGGCAGCTCAATAAGCTGCTCAATCGTACGGCTCCCCAGCTGTGACCAGATCCGCTCGTATTCCCGCCGTCCTTCCTCTTCTGTCGGATGCGCCGACCATTCGATGCCCAAATGCCGGAGGTAGTCGAGACCGACGGCAACCGCGCGGTCGCCCTGATCGAGGATCATGTACAGATCCATGCGCAAGCAGGTGACGGTCGCTAGTTCGACCGTGTTCACGGCGCGGGATGAAAGCATTGTCAAGCGCTCTTCGGCAGCCGCCGACTGGCCAGTCAGGAACTCGCATTCGGCCCGGTGCAATTCCAGGAGGAAAGTGAGCTCATGCCGGCGCTCCCAAGAATCGTCCAACAGTGCTGCGCCCGCGATGAGATACTTGAGGGCTGAGGTATAGGCTGTGGAGGCCTTGGCGCGCTTGCCCGCGATCAGGTTGAGCTCGGCCAGTTGCTCACGTTCGTCTCGTGAGGTGATCAAGGCTGCACCGCGGTTGAGCTGATTGACTATCTCGAAGATCCGCTCCTCCCGCTTCTCTGGAAGAGTGTGCGTCACGAGCAGTCTGCCTATTCGGAGATGGGCCTTGGCGCGCGATTCTTGCGGAATCAGAGAATAGGCTGCTTCCTGGACACGGTCGTGGAGGAACTTATAGGAATCTTCCGAGCGGAAGATGAGGCCTGCTCGGACCGCTTCCCAAAGCTGACCGTGCATTTCCTCGTTCGATTCCTGGTAAGCCATTTGCAGCGTTGTGAAGTCCGCGCTGTTCCCCAGGCAGGCGAGCTGCTGTAATGCGTTCTGGGTTTCGACGGAGAGCCGGTTCAACTTCCCGACCAGAAGGTCCACCACATTATCGGTATAACCCTTCGCGTGAATGCGATTCAGGTCCCAAGACCATCGCCCTTCGCTATGATCGAAAGTAAGCAACGCTTCTTCAGCAAGCGCAGAAATAAACTGAATGGCGAAAAATGGATTGCCAAGAGTCTTGTCGTGGATCAGTTGCGCCAACGGGGTGGCACGCTCGGGATCGCAGTGAAGAGAATCCGCAATTAACTGTCTCAAGTCTTCAAGGGCCAGCGGCGCAAGGACGATCTCCTGCACTGTCGCTCCAGCCTGTCGGATCGCTGCCAGCTTGCGCATCAGGGGGTGGGTGGGATTGACTTCGTTGTCCCGATAGGCGCCGATCAACATCAAGTGCGGCACGTCCGCGCGGATCAACAGATCTTCCATCAAATCGACCGTTGCCGCATCGAGCCATTGCAAATCGTCAAGGAACAGGACCAGCGGATGCTCCGGCCGCGCGAACACGCCGATAAATCGACGGAATACCAACTGGAAGCGGCCTTGCGCGTCCTGTGGCGGAAGCTCAGGGACCGGTGGCTGTTCTCCGGTGATGAGCTTCAATTCTGGGACGAGATCCACAATGAGCAAGCCATTCGGGTCTAACGCCTCATGAAGGGCGTCGCGCCACTTGCTCAGCTCCTCTTCGCTCTTACTCAGAAGTGGACGGATCAGGCTCTGCAAGGCTTGCGCTAACGTGGCGTAAGGAATGTCGCGCTTGTACTGATCGAATTTGCCCGAGGCAAAAAGGCCGCGCGGCGGAACCAGTACTTTGTGGAGCTCGTTGACGACGGAGGACTTGCCGACGCCGGAGTATCCGGAAACGAGCACCAATTCCGGCCTGCCGCCGGCCACGACGCGATCGAAGGAGGCGAGCAGCTTCTCGATCTCGCGTGCTCGGCCGTACAATTTCTCGGGAATCAATAGCCGGTCTGGCGTGTCGTGTTCGCCAAGCGGGAATTCGTCGATTCGGCCCTGAATCTCCCATTGAGTAAGGCACCGTCGAAGGTCACTTTCTACGCCAACCGCCGTCTGGTAGCGTTCTTCAGCAGTCTTGGCGAGCAGCTTCATGATGATTGCAGAGACAGCACCCGGCAGATTCTTCACCCTCTCGCCGGGCAGCACCGGTTGCCGCGCAATATGGCAGTGCACCCATTCCATGGGATTGGAAGCGGTAAAGGGCAGACTACCGGTCAGCGTTTGGTAAAGCGTGACGCCGAAGGCGTAGAGATCGCTCCGGGAATCGATGGAACGGTTCATTCTGCCGGTCTGCTCGGGAGCCATATAAGGGAGCGATCCGGCGATGAACTCGGGAGGCTCGGGCGACTGACGTTCGCGGGGAAGGCGCGAAGCAATCCCAAAGCCCGTGAGCCAGACCTGACCGGTCGTGGAGTCAACCAGGACATTGGAGGGCTTCACGTCTTTGTGGATCAGTTGTCGCTTGTGTAACTGGCTGAGAGCAGTTGCGAGACCAATCGCGAACCGTAAAAACTGCGCCATTTCCATCGGTCCTTGGATGAGACCATCGAGGGGCGCACCGCCAGGATCCTCGAGCGCGAGCATCGTGCGCCCGCTGTGCTGTGAGATGACGAGGGGACGAACCGCCCATACTGGGTCCAGTTCGGCTCGGAACGAGTATTCGTGCTCTATCCGCTTAAGACTTTCCGGCGCAGGGCGTGTTGAGATGGGCGTCCGCACCAGGACGGACGGTATGTCTGCTTGATTCCGGTGCCGGGCCCGGTACAGGACAAACTCCTCATCCCTGAGGATAGGTTCGAGCACGTATTCCTGAACGCTCCACGACGATTCTCCTCCCCCTTCAGAGATCTGCCCCATGACTACCTATAGTGGTAGTCCGATCGACTCGGCAGATCAATTCGAGCTGTCCAGGTACAGCTAGCGAGACATCCAGTAGCCAGGTCACCGCCGCCCGTGGGCAACGGCAACAATCTGCACTGTGGATCGGATGAACTGCAGTGCTCGTCGAACGGGGATCAGAGCGGGCACGTCGAGAGGACCGACGTTTACCTCATGGTGCGCGATCAGCCCGGGGCACGAGGTCGCTTTCCAATAGGCCAAAGGGAATGGCCGCGCAATTGAGCTTGATCAAGGGGCGCCCGCAGCGTGGACTGATTTTGTGAATGGCGCGAGCGATCAACTGCTTGCCCGTACCCGTCTCTCCAAGAACCAGCATGGTGGAATCGGTCGGTGCCACAGAGGCTTTCTGTAAACTACGAACGCGGAGCTCACTCCCTAGTCATCGTTCTCCGTACCACCTTTGTCGCGCCGTAAGGCTGAGCGAATGGCTTTGAGTAACTGGTCGTCGCTAAAAGGCTTGCCTAGAAATGCGACCGCACCGGCTTTCATTGCTCGCCGACAAGATTCTTTTTCGTCGTAAGCGGTGATGAAAATGATCGGAATGCCGCAGCCCTCGGCAGCGAGGTGGCTTTGGAGCTGCAATCCATCCATTCCCGGCATCTGTACGTCAAGGATGAGACACGAGGTATCGCGCAGTTGGCCAGACCTCAGGAAAATTTCGGCCGATTCAAAGGCGGCCGCTCGAAAGCCAAAAGATTCGATCAGTCGTGTTGTGGTCCTGCAGATGGACTCATCGTCGTCAACCACCGAGATCAGATTCCTTACCACCTCTGAATTTTCCAATCGCCTGAAGGTATTCTCGGACGCAGAACAAATCTATTGGGCGTTGGTACACCTAGCATCCCAGAAAGGAGCATGCGCGTAATGCTTTCGTTTACGAGGCCTTTTCGATAATTCTAAAGAGCGGCCGTGGCGCGGCCGACGCCGCGAGAGGCACCCGTAACAAGTGCTCTTTTCCCGGACAGATTAGTCACAACATGGCCTCTTGTGAGTAATTCAACAACGCTGCCGGGCCCGTCACTTGCCGACCGTTTCAGCGATCTTCCCCTTGGAAGCCGGGGCGCGCTGACCAGCGGTGAGGGTCTGAGCGTCGAAAACGACCTGGGCCACAGTTTTGTCGACGGTACTGAATCCATCGTCGACTTTGCGCTGCTCGGTGCGCGGGTTCAACAGACACTGCCCTGTACTCTTCAGATAAGTCTTCCACAGAAAGGTGGCGTCTTCAGCGCAAACGATGGGTTCGGACGCGCTCCGATAAAGCACCTGCTTGTGGGCTGAGTCATAATAGAGGCCTTCGACCATCTTCATGATCACCTCTTCCGTCGGTGGCGCTTCGCTGAGGGACTCGGTGGTCACCTTTACATCAATCCAGGCTCGACCCAGTTCGCGGTTCACCGCGAAGTCTGCTGAGACTTCCTGGTGCCAATTGTCGAGGGGTGCCTCGAAAACAATGATCGGCGCGGCATTCGCGACTCCGAGAAAAGACCCAACCACTAATCCAACCACTGTTAATTTGTTTCTGAACGATTTCACAGTTTCTATCTCCCTTGAGATTGATAGAAGCACTTCGCGTGCCAGCGTTCTTCTGAACCGCGTCTTTCGCACCTTCACGGTTTCTGTTGACGCGATGTGCAGCGCGAAAGAGCGTTTACGAGTTTTGGGAGCCTATTCGCTGCGGCAATCTCGGGACAGGAGATCAGTTACGTCCTTGGGCTCAATCGTCGGTGTCGCGATAGCAACACGGAGACGTCTGCCCGTCACACAATCAACACCGCTCCGATGGAGACCAAGCGACGAACGAAGGTCATTCGGCAATGTAGATACTATGGGCGTTCCGCAGGTTTTGGCGATAGCGTCAACAGTTTACTGGAAGGGTTCGTCGGTGATTGCGACGCGCCATCTTCATTCATGGGCCTCGGCTTGGGTGGGCAGCGTGAACTGAAAAGTTGCGCCGCGTGGGGAGTTGTCGGCAGCCCACAAGCGGCCGCCATGCGACTCAATGATGGATCGGCTGATCCGAAGCCCCATGCCGGTGCCGTGAGGCTTGGTGGTGAAAAATGGATTGAAAGTATCTGCTCACGATCGTCGGAATGATATGCCGATGCCCAACCCCACCCCAGCCCTTGCTCCAGTGTCATTCCCGTGTACTCCAACCACCGTTGATTAATAAAGTCGATCGCGCCGTCTGGTCGCGCGGTCCAGAGTAGTCACGGTACCGCATCGATAATCAGTCGAACCTGGTGTGCGGCCTCCTTTGCGGCCGTGACGTCCATCACCGCTCCGGCAAACTCGATGCTGCCCGATCCGTCGCTTAAGGGATGAGCCACCACGTGAACATATTTGACGGAACCATCTGGCATCACCAAGCGATATTCATGCTCAAAATTCTTCCCATCCTGCGTCGCGCGCTCGATCGTTTCTTTCACCAGGGCCACGTCGTCCGGATGAACCCTTTGGAGGACAAGCTCCACGGTCGGTATCGTGGTTGGCTCGTACTGGAAGATTCGAAAGGTTTCCTCTGACCAGATGATCTCGCCGGTGGAAGGCCTCCAGCCGAAGCTGCGAGTGTGGCTCAGACGCTGCGCCTCGGCGAGGTAAGTCTCGCTCTTTCGGAGCGACTCCTCGGCTCGCTTACGTTCGGCCTTTTGTGTGGCTTCACGCAGCGCACGCTGCACCGACGGCACAAGCCTCGATAGCCGGGTCTTTAGAACGCAATCGGTTGCGCCAATCTTGAGCGCTTCAATCGCCACCTCTTCCCCGAGCGTTCCGGAAACAAAGATGAACGGCACATCCGGGCAGGCTTTCATTGCGAACTTCAATGCGGAGATGCCGTCGAACGCGGGAAGGGTGTAATCCGCCAGAATCAGATCGATTCCGCCTTGCTCGACGGAAGTCAGGAAGTCAGCCTGAGTATCGACCCGCCTTACTTCACAGACGATGCCTTCCGTCTCGAGCAGATCCTGAATGAGCTTCGTGTCCTTGGGATCATCCTCGATCGATAGAATCCGCAATGGGCGCCGCATGTTTTCTTCCCGACGACACTCACTTCCTGACGGTTCCAGGCGGCGGCTCGTTAATCACGGCCCAGATCCTCGTTCTCGCGGTTCTGCTTCAGCCCAGTGATGGTTTTGCCGCCACACCAGTGGATCAGGAACTCAAGTTTTGGCTTTCATCGACTTGACGAGATCTGCTGCGGAGGCGCCTTCGAGCGCGAGGCCGTAGCCAACTTCCCGTACGATGCGCTCCTTTAACGGATGAATGAAGTGGACGCGGGTGTTGCGGCGGGTGACTTCCGGAGCTTTCAGGTAGAGCGACGCCAACTCACGAGCCCGAGCGAGTGCTTTTCCATTTGGCACAACCTCGGCAACCACTCCCCATTCGTGCGCGGTGAGCGCCGTCAGCGGCTGTGGATTCAGCAGGAATGCCTCTGCCCTTCCTGCTCCGGCGCGGTAACTCCAAGCGGTAAAGACTCCGTCACCCGGAATAATACCACTGGCAAAGTGGGGCAGATCGTTAAAGGTTGCCCCTTCACCGGCGACAATCACGTTGGCGAGCAGCGCGTACTCGGAATGCACATGGGCGCGTCCTTCGACCGCGGCGATCACCGGCACACGAATGTTGGCAAGATTCTCTAGAATTTGAACACCTTCATCGTGCACTTGGCTCCAGACACCCGGGTCGGCAACGTTGCCAAAGGACGAAAAGTCGATCTCCGGAATGAACTCCCCACCCGTCCCCGTCAGGATCACGATCTTGTTCTCCCGATCCTGAGCGATCCGGTAAAAAGCGTCGACAAACTCCGTATGATCGTGCGCCGTAAAGGTGTGCGGCCCGCCGTTGGTGTGGAACTCGACGACCAATACACCCTGGGCGTCTCGACTCATCTTCAGACCGCTGTACGCGGCAAGATAAGCAGGCTGCATCGTTTTCATAGCACTCTCCTGGCTCGAGTAACCGCTCCAAATGATTGGAGATGCCAACGCTGACTCCGCTTCCTCTGCAAGACTTTGAGACAGCCAGTTCGGTTGCACCGACTGAGCCAATACCGAAACTCTGCGCTTGGCCTTGACCCGCGCCAGATTCGGTGTCGATTGGTGTGTCGTTTTATTGACACGGCCTCGACAGCTTCAATGCCCATCAACCTTCGGCCTGCAGACTGCTGGACTCTCGCGTCGACGCGCTCGAGATAGAAGGCAAGCGCAACGGGTTCGCACTCGCGCTCAAAGCACGACGCGGGATTTGGTAGACGCGCCCGATTCGATCAGAACTTGTAACAAGCACCAGTGAATGCTTCTTCAAAACTTGAACCAAATCGGCCGAGTCTATTTGTTTAATTACACACCGCTGTGAAAAGAACGCCGCCCTCAACCAGCTCAAAAGCCACGAGATCATAATGCTGGACATAGTTGCAATACCCAGGCCAGGGCTTTCGGCACCTTTTGCCCCGTCTCGCAGGGCTATCGGGCTTGCGTCAGGAGTTTAATCAACGAAGCTCGCTTGCTACGTGCCTTCCAGACGTCTCGCGTTGCTATCGCGACACTGGGCGATGGAATCACAGAATTCGGCAGCCATCGTGAAAATCGCGTCCTAGGCACCCCGGTGAAACGCGGTTGCCAGGGATCATTCCGAAGTTACGGATTGGTTGGTGCGGTTTGGGCCGGCGTTGGCGCTCGGACTAAGTCTTGGCTCACCTGTGGTAATGGAAGAGAAGCCGCTTCGGCCTTGGCCTGCTGCCGGGCCAGGTAGGCGTGGATCTGCAACACCACGGCCGCGCCCTCGCCGATCGCACCCCCGACGCGCTTCACCGATCCGGCGCGCACATCGCCGATCGCGAACACGCCCGGCACGCTCGTTTGCAGCGGAAGTGTCAGATCATTCCCGGTGGTGACGAAGCCCTTGTTATCGACCGCCACGTCGCAACTCTCGAGCCACTCGGTGCTCGGGTCGGCGCCAAGGAAGAGGAACACGTGGCGAATGGGACGCGCCTCGGTCTTCCCCGAGTCGCGGTTGCGCCAGGTGACCGACTCGAGGCCGGTCTGGGGAGAGCCCGAGAGCCCGGCGATCTCCGTGTTAGTGAGCAGCTCGATGTTCGGAGTGGCGGCGATGCGGTCGATCAAATACTTCGACATGCTCGCCGCCAGACTGGCGCCGCGCACCAGCATCCAAACCTTGGCCGCATGCGAAGAGAGAAACACCGCCCCCTGCCCCGCTGAGTTGCCGCCGCCGACCAGCACCACCTCCTGCCCGGCGCACATTTTCGCCTCGATCGGCGAAGCCCAGTACCACACGCCGCGCCCTTCCATGGCCACGAGGTTTTTGCAGTCGGGACGGCGATAGCGCGCGCCGGTTGCGATCACCACCGTGCGACAACGCACGGTGCGCCCGTTGCCGAGCTCGAGCATCATCGGCTCGCCGGGTTTGCAATCGAGGCGCCGCACCTCCATCGGGATCAAAATGTCCGCGCCGAATTTCTGCGCCTGAATGTAGGCGCGTCCTGCGAGCGCCTGGCCGGAGATGCCGGTGGGAAATCCGAGGTAGTTCTCGATCCGCGCGCTCGCGCCCGCCTGTCCGCCGAAGGCCCGCGCGTCGATGACAAGAACCGAGAGGCCTTCGGAGCCCGCGTACACCGCCGCAGCCAGACCCGCGGGCCCGGCGCCGACGATCGCAACGTCGTACACCCCCGCGGTGACGTCGGCGTCCAGCATGCCGACGCAGCGTGCGAGCTCGCTCTCGGGTGGATTACGCAGCACCTCGCCGTTGGGGCAGACCGCGAGCGGCAGCTGCTCGGGCTGTGGTGCAAAGCGCGCGATGAACGCCTGTGCATCGCTGTCGGTTGCCGGGTCGAGGAGCTGATGGGGAATGCCGTTGCGGGTGAGAAAGCTGCGCAGGCGCGCGATGTCCGGGGATGAAGCGGCGCCGATCAGCACCGGCCCACCCCCGCCCGTCTCGATCAGCACCATGCGGCGCAGGATGATGGCGCGCATCAGCTTTTCGCCGAGCGTCGCTTCCGCGATCAGCAGCGCCTGCAAGTTCTCGGTGCTGATCTCGAGCGTCTGAGTGTCCCCCACCGCCACGGCATCGACGAAGGATGGCTTGCCCGATAACTGGCTCAGCTCGGCGGCGAAGTTCCCGGGCCCGTGCTGTACTACCTGATACTCCTGCCCGTGCGCGTCGCGGGCGGTGACCCGGATCGCGCCCGAGAGCACCACGTAGATGCCGGGGCTGACCTTGCCGGTCTCGAGCACCCGCTCGCCATCGGCGAAGCCGCGCGGCCTGCCGAAGCGTTGAATGTGCGCAATCTCGTCCGCCGCGAGCATCGGAAACAGTTGCGCGCGGCGCGTCTCGAACGTCGGGGAAAAAGGAGCGGTCATGCGCGTCCTCCACCATGGCGCCGGTAGATACTACTCGGCGCGCTCTTCGGGAAGGGTCACCATCTTTGCAATGCCGGAACGCTCTCCGGCAGATATAAGTGGGTGGGAGGCGTCGAATGAAAGCACAGTCGAAAGGCTCATCAGGGAAGCAACGGCAAAGCCATTTGAGCAGCGCAGATCTCAAGGCGCTTCGAGCGGCGCTCGAGGCCAAGCGTGCCGAGCTGCAGCGCGAGGTCTCAACAGACATTTCCGAAGGGACGCACTCGGAACAATTTGCTGAGGTGAGGGACTCATTTGCTGAGGTGAGGGACTCAGCCGAGCGAGCCGAGCGAACGGAGGAGGAGGAGGAGCTGCTCGACTTGGCAGATCAGGAGAGTACGCTGCTCTCGCAGATTAACCGCGCGCTCGGCAAGATGGACAAAGGGATCTACGGGCTGAGCGAGGAAAGTGGCCTGCCGATCCCGCTCGAGCGGTTGCGTGCACTGCCGTGGGCTAGATTCACCGCCGAGGAAGAAGCGGAAATTGAGCAGGGCCGCCGGGAAAAGCGCCAGCGAACGCGCGCTCAAAGCTGACATGGCCCGGTTCAGCGCTTAATTCGGGTTGCGAAGACCGGAACAGATAGTTGGTTTGTCCCTGTTAGCTTGCTCCCATCGTAGGAGGGTATTGTCTCCGCTTGCCATGGCGAATATCGAATCCTTCCGCTCCCCTGTTGCGTCGCGAGAGACGCCCGTTCAGCGATACGCACGTGCCGCCGGTATTCTGATCCTGCTCTCCATTGTGTTTGGGACTTGGGGCGAGGCCTATGTGCCCGCGAAGCTGATCGTCGCCGACAACGCCGCCACAACGGCACAAAACATCGTCGCGTCCCCGCTGCTCTTCCGCACCGGTTTCGCGGCGTATCTCGTCGAAGCCGTGTGCGATGTCGCGCTGGCGCTCGTCTTTTACGTGTTGTTGCGACCGGTGGATCGAAACCTTGCGCTGCTCTCCGCCTTTCTCGGCCTGGTGGCGACGGTCACGTACGCCTTCGCCGAGTCCTTCTACTTCGCGCCATCGCTCATCCTGAGTGGCGCCGGCTATCTCAATACGTTCACGCCCGACCAGCTCCAGACGCTCGCCCTGTTATCCATGAAGCTGTTCCAGCGCATCGCCGGCCTTTTCATTGGATTCTACGGTCTGGCGACGATGGTCCGCGGTTATTTGGTTTATCGGTCGGGGTATCTGCCGCGGGCGCTGGGGGTTCTATTCGCCCTCGGAGGCGCGGGATTCGTCGTCCAGAATCTGCTGGTCGTGCTGGCGCCGACGTACGCTTCCGATCTTCTCCTCTTCCTCATGGCGCCGGCAGGTGTGGCCATGATGCTCTGGCTGCTCGTGAAGGGCGTCGACATGCAAAAATGGAGGGCGCACACCGTGTAGTCGGAGGGCACGGGCGCAGGTCAGAGAGGGCTGCGGTCGCGGCCGTATGAGAGTGGACGCTACTCCGTGCGGCGCGAGAGCGGTCTGCACCACTTTCACGGTCTCCTCGCTCGCTCCTTGCGTCAGCCCTAGGCCAGCTCACAACTACCCGAGCAACGCATCCCCGGAGAGCAACGATGCTGAAGAAAGTAATTTTGTTATGGCTATTTTCCCCTGGTGTCTGTCCGGCCATCGGTCCTACGGCCATGGCGTCCGATGTCTGGCATGTCGAAGGAAATCCGAGGGTGCTGTCACAGGAGGTAAGGTTTGCCAACGGCAATGCGAATCTGGTTGGCACGGTCTACCTTCCTGCGAATGGCGACCATCTGCCCGCGGTGGTGAGCTTGCATGGGGCATCCAATGCAACGCGGCTCGATGCACTCTATCGACACCTGCGCGAAGGCTTGCCTGCGATGGGAATTGCGGTGCTCATCTACGATCGTCGGGGAAGCGGAGCGTCATCCGGAAGTCGGGCCGACTATGAGACTCTCGCCGACGACGCAATCGCCGGGAAGAATGCGTTGGCCAAGCTACCGCGGATAGATCCCAAGAAGATCGGATTCTGGGGTTTGAGCCAGGGTGGATGGCTCGCGGTATTGGCTGCCGCTCGGGCGAAGAACGCAGCTTTTGCCATCTCGGTTTCCGCTCCTCTGGTTACGCCTGACAAGCAAATGGAGTTTGCGACCGCGAATCTGCTGACGGTCCGCGGTTACTCGGGAGACGTTGAACGGATGCTCGACGCCCGCAGGGCGTGGGTCGGCTATTTGAGAGGGACAGTTCCGCGCGCCGCAGCAGTTGACGCGCTCCGCCAGGTGGAGACGCAGCCTTGGTTCGATCTTTCGTTTTTGCCGCGGGCGTCCACTCTGACGACGAATCCGGAGCACAGCGCGTCTCGGAAGGAGATGGATTACGATCCGATCCCGGCAATTCGCAGCGTCAAGGTTCCGATGTTGTTCATTTACGGCGGCGCAGATCCATGGGTTCCGGTTGCCCAGTCGATAACACAACTCGACAGGATCTCGAAACAGCAACACAATATTCGGTACGCAGTCATTGCCGAGGCGAGCCACGAAATGATGTTTCAAGCGCGTGAAACGATGGAATTCGGTGCCAAAGCGGTCAGCGAGTACGCTCCTCAGGCGCCCGCGTATTTCATGGCCTTGGCCTCCTGGCTCTCTCGACAAGTCGGCAATTGAACGGCGGACCGCGAATTATTGGACATGCGGTGGATATCGGCGCTTGCTGGCCACGCTAACCTCGGGACGACAAGGACGCGCGGCGAAGCTTTATGCGCTCGATAGCTGACGGCAGCCATCAGCGCCTTTCGCGTCCTTGGAAATCGGGAGAAGCTCCGGGGAGTCCTCGCACAGTGCATCCTTCCTACGTCCCAGCCCCGCACAGGCGCGCGCCAGAACGGCGCGTTGGTAAGCGCGGCGTGGGTCGTGCATCGATCCCTGAGAACATACAGAGCGAAGGCGGATGCTTACGCAAGTTGCAGAGGGATCCCAAAGCGAAGGATGTGACTAAAGTCAGCATCTCGGGTGAGCAAAGAAACGGAGTGGCTGAGAGCGTAGGTCGCAATCAACAAATCCATTGACTTGACCCTCCTTTCCTGTCGACCGAGGAGGAAGCCAAGCTCCCCAGCCTCTTCCCACAGCAAGGGGGGCTGCTCCAGAAAATGGCATCCTCCAAGGAGCGGGAGCACTCGTCGCCGTTCGGCGACAGAGTGGAAACCACGCCGGAGCTCGGTCAGTATGGGACCACAGATCGCCAGCTGGTTTTGAGCAAGCAGTTCATCGACTCGCCCGGCCAAAGGGGCCGTCCCGCGAAAGAAATCAATCCATGCCGACGTATCCACGAGGATCATCGACGCGTCTGGTCGAGATCGAGCTGGAAGCGGACTTTGCCGCGCAGCTGTCTCAGTGCCGAGCGCTGCGCTCGTCGCTCTAACTCTCGTAGACCCTCGATGATCGTCGGGGTGATCCCCCGCCCAGTGATCTTCTGAGCTTTCTCCAGCACGTCGGTGGGCAGATTGACGGTCACCTTCTTCGCAGTGCGGCTCATCCCGACAGTATAGAGATATGGCATTGAACGGTCAAAAAGCTGTAAAACCTCGCGCTCTCGTCTTTTTCGGCTCGTCTCGGTTTCGGAGCGTTCCAGATGGTTCGGCTGGTATACCTTCTTCTTTTGATTGGCCTGTTTGTGCGATTGCGTGATGCATTTTCTGCGCGGTGGGCGGACGACGCCGCTTTGTTCCGATTGCACCAAGCACAGACCTGCCTCGCGCTGCTCAATCTGGCAAGCCTCCTGAGTCCCTTCGCGCCAGACGTATATGCCGTTATCGGCACACTGTGGTTGCTGATTCTGGTCGTCCCGGAGATTCGAGTCACCTGGTCGAACGTCATGGCGCTCGTGCTCGTTTGGCTCGCGCTCAATGTCGTCGCGCCGTTAGGACCGGGCCTACCAGAGGTCGGACTGGTGACACGAATAATCGCAGGATTTCTCGTTCAATCGATTCTCATCATCGTGAACGTTCGCGTGTTGTTGACCGCGAACGCCCGCAGTCCTGGCGTTGAACGTCGAGAAGTTCTCGTCGATCGATCCGCCATTGCGTCATCCGGCTGGCGCCGCAGGAGACGAAGGCGGATGAGCATCGTCCGGTGTACATGACGACACGCGTGCAGCGTCCTAAGCGATATTCCGCGGCATCTGCACGGCAAGCACATGTTCCTCAACCCCAAGACGATGACGCCGCGGCGAAACATCGACCGGATGTTCAATCGCGCACGACGAGCGATCGGCATGGAGCGACTTTAGTTCCACGACATGCGAATGGAGTTAGAGGCGGTCGTGCTCGCCCTCGACGGCTGCCGGCACCGGATAGTCGCTGACGACATCGAGATCGTCGAGGCCGCCGTGCCGGCGCAGAAGGAGCGCCTTCATGGTCTTTTTGTCACTCACCGCCCTCGTCCCTCGTGATCCGGATTGCTGTTCGAGCGGGTGTAGCTCAGACGGGGACCGCCAACACCATGGTAAGCGCTTTCAGAGATCGCCGAGGCCAGTGACGTGGCCGTTCGCGCCGGCCGCGAGGCGCGCGAACTCCCGCTTCATCGTATTGACCTGCGTCAAGTAGCGCTCGCCATCGTGGTCGCCGCAGCGCTCGCCCGGCCGCAGGCGTAAGCCGCGTCGCGCATAGGCGTCGGCCGTGCCGGCGCCGCAGAGATGCACGATGGCAGCGAGATCCTGCTTCTGTTGCGGCGTGGCGCCGGCTGCGGCGTGGCGCGCGACGATGTCGGCGACGGCGCGGTCGAGCGAGACGGCGGTGAGCTCGATCGCGTGGCCCGGCACGACACGCATGTAGAGGGAATTGAACCAGCACGAATTCACATCCCACCATGGACCTTCCCCGACCACTTGGTGGTGGTGAATGCAGTAGTGACGCGCCTCTGCGAAGGCCGCGTCGGTCATCTGATACATGCCGACCGCGCTCGACGCCGGCCGGTAGATCTCGAGCGGGTTCCACGAGAGGCGCCAGCGCCAATAGGTGTGCGCCAGCGGATTGCCCGCGCCCTCGACCTGCGCCAGTGCCGCGAGCAGTTCGGACGTGATGGTCGCCGTCGCATTCGAGCGGAACAACGGTCCATAGGCCGCCCAGTTCTCCGCCGGCGACTTGTTGAGCGCGCTTGCCAGCGGGAAGAACATCTCGGTCGGCTTGCGAGCCACGTGATAGACGAGGTTGAGAGCCACCAGCACCGTGAGCGCCGAAACGCCGACCACGAGCACCTGCACCCAGACCGGCGCCGCGTTGAATGCGCGGCGCCCCCTGCGGAGGACGCGCCGCAATCGACGTAAGCGCCGGACGAAGCTGCGCCACAGCGAACGGAGCTGAGCCAGACGTCCCATTTCTGCTAAGGCATCTTTCACCTGCACATGCTGATAGTAAAATTCACGCCCGCGCAAGGAGGGCGCTTCGGGCCGGACTGTCTACCAAGAGCTGGTCGCGCTTCGCGTGTCTCTGAAGCTCGCCCGAGGTACACAAAATGGCACCGTTCGCCCGAGGCCGTTCTGCTCGTTGGCTTCAAGTCTGATTACAAGCCTCGCGACCGCTCCTGAACCCCGAAGAGCTCTCGAGGAGGCCGTTCGACGCCTCGAAGATTTTGGACACGTTTTGGAAAAAGTGAAGGAGTCCGCCACCTCGGGAGCGGCTAAGCCGTGAAGAAGTGAAGTAGTTTCTTGGCAGCAGGAGAATTGGCGGTAGAGCACGGGAATCAGTGAAACCAGTTTTGCAGGCGGGCGTTGCAACTCAGTTTTTATGAAGAAACGCACGGTTAAGGTGCCGGCCGTGTCCTCGGATGGCTACCGGACTCCTCGCGTTTGTCCGTCATTTTGGACACGTTTTGGACAAAGTCCGCAGCCGGACGCCAGATCAACCGAGTTCGGTCCCAAGACATCGGTGGTGCAGATTGCGATTTTGTAGCATGTCACGTGGCCTCGCGCGGGGTGTGAGGTTTGAGCGGGCGGAGACCGCATCAAACGATCTCGATACGCGGCGCGAGTGGTTGCGCTATGCGGGAAGTCTCGCAGTGGTCAACGTGTCGGAGGGTCGCGAACGCCGACGACCTCGGAGGGAAGGTTAAGGTTAGGACCGATAAGGCATGTTCCGTCAACTCACGGCTCTTTCCGGACCTTCGTCTGGCGTGTGGTCCACGGACAGGAAGGTGTCAACCAGCACGGCATCCCGGCTGCCATAGATGAGCGCCACGCTGTTGGCGATCTAGTTCAGTGATTCCTTTCCCGTAGGTCGGACAGAGCTTTGACGCGTCTTTGTGAGCACCTTCCACTTCAGCCGAGAGCCGTTGTCGTTGCTCGTCATAACCGTTCTCCTGCCTTCGCGTCGCCGGTTCCATTCGTGCCGTCCCCAAGTAGTGCCCTATCGGGAGAACGTCTCGATGATCGCCTCGGCGATCGGGCCGGCGTACTCGTCGAGCACGAAGTGGCCGCCGTCGAAATAGCGCAGCTCGGCCGTCGGCACGTTCTGCTTCACCAATTCCGCGGCCGCCGGCATCATGAGAGGATCATTGCGCCCCCAGACGATGAGCGTCTTCGGCTGCCGGTTC